>LULP01000025.1_pt2 | contig 81925 bp, 70 predicted proteins | sample 728111 | NCBI WGS metagenome assembly LULP01 (sample SAMN03860286, study PRJNA289734) | marine metagenome | biome: seawater column; feature: ocean; material: water; isolation source: Red Sea water column Station 149 - depth 25m | place: Saudi Arabia: Red Sea | collected 2011-10-15 | depth 25 m
CAACTACTTCAACTCCGAGCTGTTCGGCCGCCCCACCGACCTGCCGTGGGCGCTCGAGATCGCCCCCCAGCACCGTCCGGCCGGGTACGAGCAGTTCGCGACGTTCCACCCCACGTTCCTCTACGAGCTGCTGTGGAACCTCGCCGCGGCAGCCCTGCTCGTCGTCCTCGACCGCCGGGTGAGATTCACGGGCGGTCGGGCGTTCGCGCTGTACGTCATGCTCTACACCGCAGGTCGGTTCTGGATCGAGCAGCTGCGCATCGACACCGCCAACCACGTCCTCGGCGTCCGGCTGAACGTGTTCACCGCGGTCATCGTGTTCCTGGCGGCCCTCGCGTACTTCCTGTGGAGCCGGCGTCGCGACCGTGCCGCGCAGGACGGCACGCCCGCCGACGAGGACGCCACCGCCTCCTGACCCGTCCGACGTCGGGCAGGCCAGCCTGCGCTGCGGTGACACGGGGACGATCGCGGCCTAGGTTCGTGCCGTGAGCACCCCTGAGCCGCTGCCCGACCCGGGCGCCGTCACCCACGAGCACCCCGACGTCACCGGAGGCTGGCTGCGACCGGCCGTCTTCGGCGCCATGGACGGTCTGGTGTCCAACTTCGCCCTCATCATGGGCGTCACCGGCGGCAGCAGCGACCGCACGCCCGTGATCATCGCCGGCCTGGCCGGCCTCGCCGCCGGTGCGTTCTCGATGGCAGCGGGGGAGTACACCTCCGTCGCCAGCCAGCGGGAGCTCGCGCAGGCCCAGGTGGCCATCGAGCGCGAGGAGATCGTGCGCAACGGTCCGGCCGAGCAGGCCGAGCTCGCCGCCGCGTTCGTCGCCAAGGGCATCGACGAGGCCACCGCCCGCGAGGTCGCGCAGCAGGTGCACCGCGACCTCGACCACGCCGTCGCCGTGCACGCGGCGGAGGAGATGGGCATCGACCCCGACGACCTCCCGTCGCCCGTCGTCGCCGCGGCGTCGTCGTTCCTCGCCTTCACGGCCGGCGCCGTCGTGCCCCTGCTGCCGCTCGTGCTGGGCGCCACGTCGTCGGCGCCGACGATCGTGCTCTCGCTCCTGGCGCTGTTCGCGTGCGGCGCCGTCGTCACGCGCGTCACCAGCAGGCCTTGGTGGTACGGCGGTCTGCGCCAGCTCGTGCTCGGCGGCGCGGCGGCCGGCGTCACCTACCTCATCGGCCACGCCGTCGGCACCGGCGTCGGCTGACCCCGCCGCACGCACACCCGCTGCACAGGGTCGCCTTCCTCGTCGCGCGGCCGCCGAGCCTGTACAGTGGGGATGCTGTCCTGGGCCAACGTCGTCCCAGGGTCGGACCACTTCCACGGTGGTCCAGCACCCATCATGATGACGCGAGAAGGGACTCTCGGTGAGCGCATCCACCCCTCCTGAGCTGCAGCGGACCACCGGCCCGAAGTTTTCGGCCCTCCCGGCCGCGCAGGGCCTCTACGACCCGATGCACGAGCGCGACGCCTGCGGCGTGGCGTTCGTCGCGACCCTCTCGGGCGTGCCGAGCAACGAGATCGTCCAGCACGGCCTCACCGCGCTGCGCAACCTCGACCACCGCGGCGCCGTCGGCGCCGAGGAGAACACCGGCGACGGCGCCGGCATCCTGCTGCAGGTCCCGGACCGGTTCGTCCGCGGCGTCGCGCAGGAGCAGGGCTTCGACCTGCCCGAGGTCGGCAGCTACGCGGTCGGCCTGGGGCCTCGAGCTCGACCGGCTCGCGTTCTGCCTGCGCAAGCGCGCGGAGCACGAGACTGGCGTGTACTTCCCGTCGCTGTCGGCGCGCACGCTCGTCTACAAGGGCATGCTCACGACCGAGCAGCTCGACGCGTTCTTCCCCGACCTGCTCGACGAGCGCATGGAGTCGGCCCTCGCGATCGTGCACAGCCGCTTCTCGACCAACACGTTCCCGAGCTGGCCGCTCGCTCACCCCTTCCGGTTCGTCGCGCACAACGGCGAGATCAACACCGCACGCGGCAACCGCAACTGGATGCGCGCCCGCGAGGCGACCCTCGAGAGCGAGCTGATCCCCGGCGACCTCTCGCGCCTGTACCCCATCTGCGACCCCGAGGGCAGCGACACCGCCTCCCTCGACGAGGTCCTCGAGCTGCTGCACCTCGCTCCTCGATCATGGAGCCGTGGGACGGGCCCGCCTGCGTGTGCTTCACCGACGGCACGCAGATCGGCGCGGTCCTCGACCGCAACGGCCTGCGCCCGGGTCGCTTCTGGATCACCGACGACGGTCTCGTGGTGCTCGCGTCCGAGGCCGGCGTGCTCGACCTCGACCCCGCCACCATCACCCGCAAGGGCCGTCTCGAGCCGGGCAAGATGTTCCTGCTCGACCTCGACGAGCACCGCGTCGTCGAGGACGAGGAGATCAAGTCCCGGCTCGCGAACGAGCACCCCTACGACGAGTGGCTCTACTCCGGTCTCGTCCGCTTCGAGGACCTGCCCGACCTGGAGCACATCATCCACACGCACGCGTCCGTGACGCGTCGCCAGCAGGTCTTCGGCTACAGCGAGGAGGACCTGCGGATCCTGCTCGCCCCGCTGGCCCGCACGGGCGCCGAGGCGATCGGCTCGATGGGCACCGACACGCCCATCGCCGCCATCTCCGAGCGTCCGCGCATGCTGTTCGACTACTTCAGCCAGCTGTTCGCGCAGGTCACCAACCCGCCGCTCGACGCGATCCGCGAGGAGGTCGTCACGTCGCTGGCGGGCACGATGGGCCCGGAGGCGAACCTGCTCGAGCCGAGCCCGGCCTCCTGCCGCATGCTGCAGCTGCCGTTCCCGGTGATCGACAACGACGAGCTCGCCAAGATCCGGCACATGAACAAGGACGGCGACATGCCGGGGTTCAGCGTGCACGTGGTCCGCGGTCTCTACGACGTCAACGGCGGTGGCGCGGCGCTCAAGGCGAAGCTCGACGAGATCTGCGCCGACGTCTCGCGCGCGGTCGCCGACGGCGCCCGCATCATCGTGCTCTCGGACCGGCACTCCGACTCCGAGCGCGCGCCGATCCCGTCGCTGCTGCTCACGGCGGCCGTGCACCACCACATGGTGCGCGAGAAGCTGCGCTCGCAGGCCGGTCTGCTCGTCGAGACCGGCGACGTCCGCGAGGTGCACCACGTCGCGCTGCTCATCGGCTACGGCGCGACGGCCGTCAACCCGTACCTGGCGCTGGAGTCGGCCGAGGACCTCGCCCGCGAGGCGCTGACCCGCAAGTCGGGCCTCACCGGCCAGATCAACGACCTCAAGGTCCAGCTCGCGCAGCTCCAGGGCGAGGGAGAGAAGCTCACGCTGGCCCAGCAGCGCCTGCAGGCCAAGGTCGAGAGCTTCCGCACCCGCAAGGAGACCATCAAGGCGACCTACACCGCCGCCGAGGCACAGACCCGCATCAACGAGGCGGTCTCCGGCATCGGTGACGAGTTCGGCGACGTGGGTGCCGCGATCGCCCGTGCCGAGGACAAGACCGCGCAGATGCAGGCCCGTGCCGGCGCGATCGACGAGCTGATCGCGAGCGGCGCCCTCGACGACGCCTCCTCGCTCAACGCCGGCGATGACATCGCCCGCGAGCTGGAGTCCATGAGCAGCCAGGCCGACGTCGAGGCCGAGCTGGCCGCGATGAAGGGTGGCAAGGCCGCCCCCGACGCGATCACGTCGGGCCAGTCCGGCCCGATCCTCGAGGCGGCCGAGGAGAAGGTCGAGCAGCCCGAGGACCGCGCCTGAGCCCCTCAGGATCCTCTTGGGACGGCCAGGGAGACTGGGGGCATGGCGCGTACTCGTTTCGTCGGTGACGCCGGGCTGACCGTCCGGATGACGACGGTCATGTTCCTGCTCGGCGGGCTCTTCGTGGCTCTCGTGGTCGCCCTGATGGCCATCGCCGGTGGCTACGGCGGCATGGGCTTCGCCCTGATCGTCGGGTTCATCGGCATCGGCATCGCGATCTACCAGTGGTGGAGCAGCGACACCGTGGCCATGAAGGCGATGCGGGCCCGCGAGGTCACCCCGCAGCAGGCGCCCGAGCTGCACGCGATGATCGACCGGCTCTGCGTGCTCGCCGACATGCCCAAGCCGCGCGTGGGCGTGGCCGACACCAGCATGCCCAACGCCTTCGCGACGGGACGCTCGCCGGACCGTTCGGTGGTCGTCGTGACGACCGGCATCCTGCAGCTGCTGACCGTGGAGGAGCTCGAGGGCGTGCTCGCCCACGAGCTCGCGCACGTCGCGCACCGCGACGTGCTCGTGATGACGGTGGCGTCCTCGGCGGGCATCGTCGCCGGGATGGTCACCCAGGGTGCGCAGTACGGCGCGATGTTCGGCGGCAACCGCCGCGACGGGAACTCTGCGCTGCCGGTGTGGCTGCTCATGCTGCTCGTCAGCATGGTCGTGTACGCCGTCAGCTTCCTGCTCCTCAAGCTGCTCTCGCGCTACCGCGAGCTCTCGGCCGACCGGGCCGGCGCCTACCTGACGATGAAGCCGGCGGCGCTGGCCTCGGCGCTGCAGAAGATCAGCGGCGCATCGCCTGCGGGCAGCGCCGCGAGCACGGCGCGCAGATAGGGCACCGGCACGACGACGAGCAGCGCGTCGAGTCCCGACAGCGCGCCAAGGTCGCTCGTTGCCGTGAGCGAAGGCGACAGCGCCGCACCGGGCAGGAACAGTGGATTGCGATGCTCGGCGTTGATCGCCGCCACGACGTCTTCCTCGCGCGCCCACAGGCGCACCGGTGCGCCCTCGGCGGCGAGAAGCTGGGCGAGTGCCGTGCCCCAGGCGCCGCCACCGACGACGCCGAACTTTTCAAATGACGTCATGCAGTCGCGCGTCATGCCTTTACTCCGGCGCCGCGCACGGCTTCGGCGGCGGGATCGAGCGGCCAGCGCGGCCGCGCCGCCGTGTCGAGCGGATCGCTGAGCCCCGCGGCGAAGCGCTCGACGCCCGCCCAGGCGATCATCGCGCCATTGTCGGTGCAGAGCCACAGCGGCGGCGCGACAAACAGCTTGTCGAACGCGGCGGCGAGGCCGGTGAGCGCGGCGCGGATCGCACCATTGGCAGCGACGCCGCCCGCGACGACAAAGGCGGTGGCTTCGGGGCAGGCGGCGAGTGCGATGCGGCTGCGATCGATCAGGCAGTCGACGACCGCTTGCTGGAAAGACGCGGCTACGTCTGCGGGACGGTGCGCGCCCGATGCGACCGCGCGCGCCACCGCGCTCTTGAGACCGGCGAAGGAGAAATGCGGTTCGGCGCTACCGACCAGCGGGCGGGGGAGCGGCACCGCATGCGGATCGCCGTCCGCCGCAAGCCGTTCGACCGCCGGACCGCCCGGATAGCCGAGCCCGAGCAGCTTTGCGGTCTTGTCGAAGGCCTCGCCCGCGGCGTCGTCGATCGTGGTGGCAAGCCGCCGATAATCGTCGACACCGCGCACGAGCAGAAGCTGGCAGTGCCCGCCGGAGACGAGCAGTAGCAGATAGGGAAAGCGAAGGTCGGGGTCGGCGAGCCGCGGGCTGAGCGCATGGCCTTCGAGATGGTTGATCGCGATCAGCGGCTTGCCCGCCGCATGGGCGAGCGCCTTGCCGGTGACCAGCCCGACCATGACGCCGCCGATCAGCCCGGGGCCGGCGGTCGCGGCGATGGCATCGACATCGGCGAGCGTCACCCCGGCATCGGCGAGCACGCCTTCGACGATCGGGGCGAGGCGGTCGACATGCGCGCGCGCCGCGATTTCGGGAACGACGCCGCCATAGGGCCGGTGCTCGGCCTCCTGTCCCGCGACCCGATGCGCGAGGATGCGCCGGTCGTCGGTGACGAGCGCTGCCGCGGTTTCGTCGCAGCTCGATTCGAGGCCAAGGATGAGAGACATAATGTTGCGCCCCCTTACCCGTGCCAGGGGGGCGGGGGCAAGCGGCGGACGATCGAGTCCCTGCAAGACCGTGCGCCACCTTTTCTTTCGCGCGCCGAAGCCCTAGCAGGCGCGCATGGCATCGATTCCGCTTCCCACGCCCGACCGCCCGCTCCGCCTCGGTACGCGCGCCTCGCCGCTGGCAATGGCGCAGGCCAATATGGCCGCCGCGGCGCTGATCGCCGCCTATGGCATCGCGCCCGAGGCGATCGAAATCGTTCCGATGACCGCCACCGGCGACAAGATCCAGGACCGCGCGCTCGCCGAGGTAGGCGGTAAGGCGCTGTGGACGCGCGAGCTCGACGCGGCGCTCGACGGTGGGCGGATCGACATCGCCGTGCACAGTCTGAAGGATGTCGAGACGCTGCGTGATCCGCGCTTCGCGCTCGGCGCCATGCTCGAGCGCGCCGACCCGCGCGACCGGCTGGTGGTTCGCGACGGGATCGCGGCTGAGGCGATCGCCGACCTGCCGCACGGCGCGCGGCTGGGTACGAGCAGCCCGCGCCGCGCCGCGCAGGTCCGCCGCCTGCGTCCTGACCTCGAAACGACGCTGCTGCGCGGCAATGTCGCGACGCGGCTCGGCAAGCTGGCGGCGGGGGAGGTCGATGCGACCCTGCTCGCCGCGGCGGGGCTCGAACGGCTTGGCATGCGTGCGGTCGGAACGGTGCAGCCGGCGGAGATACTCTTGCCCGCCGCGTCGCAGGGCGCGATCGGTATCGAATGCCGCGCCGACGATGCGGCAACGCTCGCGCTGCTGCGCGGGGTCGATCACGAACCCACCCACCGCGCGGTTGCGGCCGAACGCGCGTTTCTGGCTGCGCTCGGCGGCGATTGCCGGTCGCCGGTCGCGGCCTATGCGCGCTGGCTGGCCGACGGGACGCTGCGCCTCGATGCCGAAATCTATTCCGAAGATGGCGCCGACCATGCGCTCGGCGAGACGCTGGTGCCCGATCCGGCTGCAGCCGAAGCGCTGGCGCGGCGTCTGCTGGTCGAGGCGCCCGAATCGGTGCGGCGCCTGTTCGCGGCATGACCGAATCGCTGCCGCTACTCGTGACGCGCGCCGACCCCGGCGGCGCGGCGACGGTGGCGCGGGCGCAGGCGCTGGGGCTCGACGCGCGCAGCATGCCGCTGTTCGCTGCGCGCGCGATCGACTGGACGCTGCCCGATCGCGCCGGGTTTGACGCACTGCTCGTCACCAGCGCGCAGGCGGTGCGGCTGGCCGGTCCCGGTTTGCAGGCGCTTGCCGCGCTGCCCGTTCATGCCGTGGGCGCCGCGAGCGCTGCAGCCGCGGAAGCGGCGGGCCTGCGCGTCGTGGAGGTCGGTACGCGCGACGGCCAACAGCTTCTTGATGGCATGACGTCCAGAAATTATCGCCATATCCTGTGGCTTTGCGGCCGCGATCATAGCGTGCTGGCGGCGCGCGATGCTGCGTTGACCCCGCTGCCCTGCTATGCGGTCGATCCCGTCGAGCCGCCCGCCGACTGGGCGGCGCTGATCGCTGCGCCGGCGGTGCTGCTCGCCCATTCGGGGCGCGGTGCGGACCGGATCGCGGCGCTGACCGAAGGGCAACGCGGGCATTTGACGCTTGTCGCGATAAGCCCCGCTGTGGCAGCAAGGGCCGGGGGGGATTGGCAGGCGATCGCGCTTGCCGACCGGCCCGACGATGCGGCGATGGTGGCACAGGCCCGCGCTTTGTGCCACAAGAGCCCCAGACAGGGTCGTGCGAAAGAATAATATGGCAATCGAAAACGACAAACCCGTGCGTATGGACGATGGCGTCCGCAGCAGGGGGCTATCGTTCCGGACGTTGATAATTGCGGCGCTCGCGCTGCTCGTGGTCGGGATCGTCGGCGGCGGCTGGGCGATGAGCCGGCTGCTGACCGGCAAGGATGTGCCGCCGGTCGCCAAGGTCGCCGATGTCCCCGCGACCGGCACGGCGCCGGCCGCGGCGCCCGCCGGAGCGGCGCCTGATGCTCAATCTCGAAGCGGCGTCCGCGTCGGGCAATGCCTCGCGCGCCGAAGGGCTGCTCGTCGCCTTCGCGGTGCGCCGTGCGCTCGATCGCGGTCTGCCGCTCGGCTATCTCGAGGCGCAGCTGCGCCTGCGCTTCGGCGACGACCAGCCCAATGCGGTCAAGACGATCATCGACACGTCGCGCGATCCGGTGACGCTGGAGCAGTTGCGCGCCGAACTCGACGCGCTGGCGCCCGAACTCGTCGGCCGCAGCGACGGCGGCGGCAGCTTCTGGACCGGCCTGCGCCGCGAGGTCAGCGAATTGTTCGTCGTGCGTCCGGCGGGCACCCAGTCGCTGCGTGCATCCGAACGGCTCGACCGCGCGCGCCGCTATCTGGCGGGCGGGCAGGTCGACAAGGCGATCGAGGAGGTGCAGGCGATGCCCGGCGCCGCCGAAGCGAAGGACTGGCTGATCGCGGCGCGCCGCTATCATGAGGCGCGGCGCGCGCTTGACCTGATCGAGACCGCGGCGATATTGGAGCCGCGCGACGGACCGGCCGCCGCGATGGCCCGCAAGCCGGGCGACCCGACCTCCTGAGCGGGCCTGCATCGACGGGTCCGCGCTTTTGAAGAAAGCTGACCCATGGCCCTCGCCGATCCGCAGCGCATCGAAGCGCTCGACCCGTTCGATCCTCTCGCGCTCGACGCGCAGCTTTCGGAAGAGGAGCGGATGGTCCGCGATGCGGCGCGCGCTTATGCGACCGGCGAGCTGTTGCCCCGCGTCACCTCGGCCTTTCTCGACGAACGCTTCGACCGCGACATCATGTCGGAAATGGGTGCGCTCGGTCTGCTCGGCGCGACGATCGATCCCAAATATGGCGGCGCGGGGCTCAATTATGTGAGCTACGGCCTGATCGCGCGCGAAGTCGAGCGCGTCGATTCGGGCTATCGTTCGGCCTGTTCGGTGCAAAGCTCGCTCGTAATGCACCCGATCAACGCCTATGGCAGCGAAGAGCAGAAGATGCGCTTCCTGCCCGGCCTCGCGTCGGGGGAACTCGTCGGCTGCTTCGGCCTGACCGAACCCGACGCCGGCAGCGACCCCGCCGGGATGCGCACGCGCGCCGAAAAGATCGCGGGCGGATACCGGATCAAGGGCGCGAAGATGTGGATCACCAATTCGCCGATCGCCGACGTCTTCGTCGTGTGGGCGAAGTCCGATGCGCACGATGGCGCGATCCGCGGCTTCATCCTCGAAAAGGGCATGAAGGGCCTGTCGGCTCCGAAGATCGAGGGCAAGGTCAGCTTGCGCGCGTCGATCACCGGCGAAATCGTGATGGACGGGGTCGAGGTCGGCGAAGACGCGCTGCTGCCGCATGTCTCGGGGCTGAAGGGGCCGTTCGGCTGCCTCAACCGCGCGCGCTACGGCATCGGTTGGGGCGCGATGGGCGCGGCCGAATTCTGCTATGAGGCGGCGCGCAATTATACGCTCGACCGCAAGCAGTTCGGGCGCCCGCTGGCGGCGAACCAGATCGTCCAGCTGAAGTTGGCCAACATGCTCACCGAGATCGCGCTCGGCACCCAGGCGGCGCTGCGCGTCGGCCGGCTGATCGACGAAGGGCATCTGGCGCCCGACATGATCAGCTTCCTCAAGCGCAACAATTGCGGCAAGGCGCTCGATATCGCACGGGTGGCGCGCGACATGCACGGTGGCAACGGCATCTCGGCCGATTATCATGTGATCCGCCACGCGGTGAATCTGGAAACCGTCAACACCTATGAAGGCACGCACGACGTCCACGCGCTGATCCTCGGCCGCGCGATCACCGGCATCAGCGCCTTTGCCTGAGGCATCGTCGCCGGCGCCGATGGCCAAACCCCTCGCGGGCCTGCGCGTCGTCGAACTGGCGCGCGTGCTCGCGGGGCCGTGGAGCGGGCAACTGCTCGCCGACCTCGGCGCCGAGGTGGTGAAGGTCGAGCGTCCCGGTGCGGGCGACGATACGCGCCAATGGGGGCCGCCCTTCGTCACCGGCGCGGCGGGCGAAAATCTGGGCGCCGCTTATTATCACAGCTGCAATCGCGGCAAGCGCAGCGTCGCCATCGACATCGCGACCGCCGAGGGGCAGGCGGCGGTGCGCGCGCTGATCGCCGAAGCCGATGTCGTCATCGAAAATTACAAGGTCGGCGGACTCGTCAAATATGCGCTCGACCCTGCGACGCTGCGCGCCGATTTCCCGCGTCTGATCGTCTGTTCGATCACCGGCTTCGGCCAGACCGGCCCCTATGCGCACCGCGCCGGTTACGATTTCATCGTCCAGGCGATGAGCGGCTTCATGTCGCTGACCGGTGAACCCGACGGGCCGCCGCAAAAGGCGGGGATCGCCTATGCCGACATCTTCACCGGCATGTATGCGACCGTCGGCATATTGGCGGCGCTGCGGCGTCGTGACGCCACGGGGGCTGGCGCGCATGTCGATATGGCGCTGCTCGACAGCCAGATCGCGGTGCTCGCCAATCAGGCCGCCAATTATCTGGCGAGCGGCGTCGCGCCCAAGCGGATGGGCAATGCGCATGTCAATGTCGTGCCCTATCAGCTGTTCGCGACCGCCGACGGCCAGCTCGTCGTCGCGGTGGGCAATGACAGCCAGTATCGCAAGCTGTGCGCGATCCTCGGCGCACCCGAATGGGCCGAAGACCCGCGCTTCGTGACCAATGCGGCGCGGCTCGCCAATCGCGCCGCGCTCATTCCGCTGCTCGCCGCAAGGATCGCGACGTGGGACGCGCAGCCGCTGTCGCTCGCGCTCGAAGCCGAGGGCGTCCCGGCGGGACCGATCAACGATCTGGCGGCGGTGTTCGCCGATCCGCAGGTCATGGCGCGCGGCATGCGCATTCGGCCCGACGGCGCCTTTATCGACGGCGTGGCGAGCCCGATCGTGATCGATGGTGAGCGCATGGTTGCCGCCACCGGCGCGCCGCCGCTGCCCTGAACCGCCGAGCCTCGGTGCGGCGACCAAAAGAAAAGGGGCGCCGCAGCGGGCGCCCCTTTCCGTTTGTTTTGGCTGTTCGCCGGTAGGTCAGAATTTGACCGTGCCGGTGACGAAGACCTGGCGCGGATTGCCGTAGAAGGCGGTCAAAATGCCTTCGAGGCCGAGCGTCGAGGCGCCCGCCGCATTCTGATAATTGTAGCCCGACGTGATGTAGCGCTTGTCGGTCAGATTCTTGCCATGGAGGCCGATCGAATAATTGCCGCTGTCGGCGGTCCAGACGAGGCTGGCATCCCACAGCGTGTAGCCCGGCTGGTCGAGCGCGGGGATCGGCACTTCGAACTGGTGCGTCAGGCTGCGGTAGGACAGCGTCGTCGACACGTCGATATTGCCGCCCATCGCCGGAACGCCCGCGGCGAGCGTGCCCGACACCGTCCATTTCGGCGTGTTCTGGAAGGTCCGGATATTCGAGACGTCGGTCCCGGTGGGGCCGATGAAGCGCTTGTACTTGGCGTCGATATAGCCGAGCGATCCGTTGAAGCGGATGGCCGAACCGGCGCCGGCAAAATCGCGCGCAAGCACTGCATTGGTTTCGGCCTCGACCCCCTGGAGGCGCGCCTTGGCGGCGTTGGTGGTGATGCCGCAGAAGCTCTGCACCCCGCCGACGAGGCAGCCGACCGACCCCGGAATCTGCACATCTTTATAGTCCATGTAGAAACCGGCGAGGCTGAGCGTCAGGCGGCGATCGAGCAGCGATCCCTTGTAGCCGATTTCATAGCTGTCGACCTTTTCGGGGTCGAAGGCGAGGAAGTTGTAGATATCGTCATAGGTGCGGCCCGCCGACGGGTTGCTGATCGGCGCCGAGGTGCCCGAACCGCGCGGATCGAAACCACCGCCCTTGAAGCCCTTCGAATAGGAGGCATAGACCATATTGTCCGCATTGGGCTTGAAGCTCAGCGAGGCGCGCGGGGTGAATTCCTTGAAGGTGCGCTCGCCGCGGAAATTGGTCGCCACCGCGATGGCGATCGGGGTCAGCGTGCCGCCGAACTCCGGCGACAGGCCGGTGATGCGGTTCGCCTTGTAGACAAAGGCGTTGCGATTGTCGCTCGTGTAGCGACCGCCGACCGACAGGCTGAGCTGATCGGTGAAATCATAGGTGAAATCGCCGAACACCGACCAGGTCTTGGTCCGCACGTCGCCCGCCGTATAGCCGTTGAGGCCGGGCAGCGGCCCGCCGAACGCCGGCGGCAGCGCGGCGCCCGTCAGGCCGAGCAACACGTCGAACGACGTCGCGGCCTGCGCATCGAGATAATAGAAGCCGAGGAGGCCCTTCAGCTTGTCGCCTTCATAAAGCAGCTGGAATTCCTGGCTGATTTGCTCGTTGCGGTAGACCGCGGGCACGTCGACGTCGACCGACGGCAGCGAGTCGAAGTCGATCGGGGTGAAGCTGCGGTCCTTGCGCCACGCGCTGATCGAACGCAGCGTCAGCGTATCGGTGAGATTTGCCGTGACATTCATCGCCAGGCCATAGGCCCGGACGTCCTGCTTCGGATCGTTGAGCCCGGCGCGGGTGTCATAGACATTGTCGAGCACCGGCGCGCCCGAGAAGAGGCCCGGGATCAGGCGGTGGCCGTTGCGCGGCGATGATTTGTCGTGGGTATAGTCGCCCGAGATGCGGATAAGCACCGGCGCACCATTGCCGCCGAATTCCAGCGTGCCGCGGCCGGCCCACACATCCTTGTTGTAGTTTTCGAGGCCGGGGATGTTGAGATTGTCGCCGAAGCCGCCGCGCGACAGGCGCGCGACCGACCCGCCGACGCGGAGCATGTCGTTGATCGGCACACTGGCGGTGACGACCAGATCGGCCTGATTATAGCTGCCATAGGTGCCGCGGATGCGCAGTTCGGGCGAATCGGGGTTGAGCGCGCGCGTCACATATTTGACCGCACCGCCGATGGTGTTGCGGCCATAGAGCGTGCCCTGCGGGCCCCGCAGCACCTCGATCCGCTCGACGTCGTAGATGTCGAGCACCGCTGCCTGCGGGCGGTTGAGATAGACGTCGTCAAGGTAGATGCCGATGCCCGCTTCGAAGCCGGGGACCGGATCCTGCTGGCCGACGCCGCGGATGAAGGCGGTGAGCGTCGAATTGGTCCCGCGCGAATTTTCGAGCGTGGTGTTCGGCGTCATGTTCGCGACATCGGTGATGTCGATCGCGCCGCGCGTTTCAAGTGCTTCGCCTGAAATGGCGGTGACGGCGACGGGAACGTCGATCAGCCGTTCGTCGCGCCGGCGGGCGGTGACGATGATCTCCGCACTGTCGTCGGCGGAGTTGGCGCCTTCGTCCTGAGCGAAGGCAGCAGGGGTGAAAGCGATCATCGAGAGCGCGGTCGAGGCCAGAACGGCACGACGCAGCGGGCGAGCGAAGGAACGCATGATGTGTCTCCCATGTGACGGGTGACCCCTCGTCACCCTTTGCGTTTTTTTGGGCCGGTCCTTGCCAAGCCGCGCCGCACCCAATAATGAAACCTGAACCAAGTTTCAACTTGGAAGTTGTGAAGGCTATATTTTGCCCTCCGGTGATGCAAAAAGGCCACGCAAGGGGGCCGCCGGACTTTCGGGGCGGAGAGGGAAGGCACAAGATGGATCAGCCGCGATCATCGGCACCACCGGGCGAAGGGGGCGCAGGCCCCGTCGATACGGCGGCGCCGGGCAATCCCGACAAGGCGCCGCGCACCGAACGCGGGCGGCGCACGCTGCGCAAGCTGCTCGACGCCGCGGCGATCGAATTCGGCGAGCGCGGGTTTCACGACGCGTCGATCAGCGGCATCACGCGCCGCGCCGGAACCGCGCTGGGCAGCTTCTACACCTATTTCGATTCGAAAGAGGAAATCTTCCAGGCGCTCGTCCGCTATATGAGCGAGCAACTCCGCGACCATGTCACCCCGCTGGTGCAGGCGGCGCCCGACGAAATCGCCGCCGAACGCGTCGGCCTTGAATCCTTTCTGCGCTTCGTGCGCGAGCACAAGGAAATCTATCGCATCATCGACGAGGCCGAATTCGTCGATTACGACAGCTATCGCCGCCACTATGAAACCACGGTCGAACGCATGCGTCAGCGGCTGGAAAATGGCGCGGCGCGGGGCGAAATCCGCGCCGATGCGGGCGAGGTCCATGCCTGGGCCATCGCCGGCATGAACGTCTTTCTGGGCATGCGCTATGGCCTGTGGGACGAAAGCGCCGACATCGCCGACGTCGCCCGGATCGCCAACGACATGCTGGCGAACGGGCTGAAGACGCGAGGGTGAGGGAGGCTGTTTCCTGGTCGGGGCGCCGCATCCTCGCAAGGCAGAGCGGCGGTTTTGGGGTGGGAAGCGGACATCTTCTGTAAACCCTGAGCCACTAGTAAGAACCGCATGGCCCGAAACAAATTTCCTGCTGTCATGCTCTATGCTTTGAGCTTACAATGGCATTGGGTCCCTTTCTTGTATGGGGTGTCAGTGCCCGGCCAAATCAGCGCGATTGTCTTTGGCGCTTTGTGGTTGATCGCTGCGACGGTCACATATCGTCAGGCCGTGACGTTACCAAATTTCGTGGCCGCCTTCATAGTTCTCTATGCCGTCGGATCCCGCGCGCGCGCACGAGGTCGCGAAAATCGGCGACGGTGACATGGTGGATGTTCGGCGTTTCATACCATGCGACGGGCAGCAGGCGCGTCACTGGCATCCGCCCGCTCCACAAGAGCGCGAGCCGCACGCGCCAATGCGCGAAATTGGGAAAGCTGACGAAGGCGCGCGGGGCGATGCGCAGCAGCTCGGCAATGACGCGGTCGGGGCGCTCGGTCGTTTGCAGCGTCTGCGACAGGATCGCATAATCGAACGCATCGTCGGGATAGTCGGCAAGGTCGTGGTTTGCGTCGCCCTGCACCACCGATTGGCCGCGCGCGATCGCCGCGGTGACGTTGGCCGCATCGATTTCGAGTCCGCGCGCATCGACGCCCTTATTGCGGAGCGCCGCGATCAGGTCGCCGTCGCCGCAGCCGACGTCAAGGACGCGGGTGGCCGCCGGCACCGCGCCGGCGATGATCGCAAGGTCGGGACGCAGCGCCATGCTCAGCCGCCGTTCCGCAGCGCACCGGCGACGAGGCGGTCGAGCGCCGGGACGTCGAGCAGGAAGCTGTCGTGGCCGAACGGTGCCGACAGTTCGACGAAGCTTGCCGCCGCGCCGACGCTTTGCAGCGCCTGGACGACGCGGCGCGATTCGCTGGTCGGATAGAGCCAGTCGGTATCGAAGCTGACGAGCGTGAAGCGCACGTCGCTCGCTTTGGCGAATGCGCCGGCGAGCCGCCCATCGTACGGTTCGGCGAGGTCGAAATAGTCCATCGCGCGCGTGATGTAGAGATAGGCGTTGGCGTCAAAGCGGTCGGTAAAGGCCAGCCCCTGATGGCGCAGATAGGATTCGACCTGGAAATCGGCGTCGAAGCCGAAGCTCTTGGCATCGCGCGCCTGCAGCCGGCGGCCGAATTTTTCGGTCAGCCCGGCTTCGGACAAATAGGTGATGTGCGCCGCCATGCGCGCGACCGACAGCCCTTTGGTCGGCGCGCGGTCGCTGCCGTAATATTGGCCCTCTTGCCAGTCGGGATCGGCCATGATCGCCTGCCGCCCCACCTCGTGAAAAGCGATATTCTGCGCCGAATGGCGCGCGGCGCTTGCGATCACCACCGCAGACGCCAGCCGCTCGGGATAGGCCGAGGCCCAGCCGAGCGTCTGCATCCCGCCCATCGATCCGCCGATGACGGCATGAAGCCGCGCAATCCCCAGATGGTCGAGCAGCATCGCCTGCGCGCGTACCATGTCGGCGATGGTGATGACGGGAAAGGCCATGCCGAGCGGTGCGCCGGTCGCCGCATCGGGGGTCGCCGGCCCGCTCGTCCCCATGCAGCTGCCGAGGACGTTGGCGCAAAGGACGAAATAGCGGTCGGTGTCGATGGGCTTGCCGGGGCCGACCATGCGCGCCCACCAGCCCGGCTTGCCTGTCGCCGGGTGATCGCTCGCGACATATTGGTCGCCGGTCAGTGCGTGGCAGACGAGCACCGCGTTCGACCGGTCGGCGTTGAGCGTGCCATAGCTTTGATAGGCGATCGTTACCGACGGCAACGCCTGGCCGCTGTCGAGCGGCAGGGGCCGGTCGATCGTCACGCTCTGGTGCCGGATCTGGTGGAGGAGGCTCGCCATGCTTTCCGGGGCGCTAGGCCGGTGCGCGAAGGCTGTCAACGTACTGGACTCGGCGCGCACAGCCGTTAAACGGCGCCGCATGACCGGTGACAGCAAAACCCTCGCCCCCAAGCCGTGGATCAGCGGCATCGCCCCCTATGTGCCCGGCAAGTCGGCGGGCGCCGACGGCCGGCCGCTGATCAAGCTTTCGGCGAATGAAAATCCGCTCGGCACCGGGGACAAGGCGCGCGAAGCCTTTCGGGCGTCGCAGGCCGCCGCCGACGCGCTCTCGCGCTATCCCGATCCGGGCGCCAACGTGCTGCGCGCGGCGATCGCGGCGAAGTTCGGGCTCGATCCGGCGCGCGTCATCTGCGGCAACGGGTCGGACGAACTGCTTCACCTCGCGGCGGGCGTCTATGCCGGCGAAGGCGACGAAATCCTGTATGTCCGCTACGGGTTCTCGGTATACGAGATCGCGGCCCGGCGGGTTGGCGCGGTGCCGGTCGAAGCCGACGATCGCGACTATGCGACCGATGTCGATGCGCTGCTCGCCGCGGTGACCGACAAGACCCGCGTCGTCTATCTCGCCAATCCGAACAATCCGACCGGGACGCTCGCGACGAAGGAAGAGGTCGCGCGTATCCACGCCGGCCTGCCCGGCGACGTGCTGTTCGTGATCGATCAGGCTTATGCCGAATATCTGGAGGCCGATCAGGATGATGGCGGCCTCGAACTGGCGAAAAATGCGCCCAATGTGTTCGTCACGCGCACCTTTTCGAAGATCCACGGGCTGGCGGCCGAGCGGATCGGCTGGGGCTATGCGAGCGCCGAAGTGATTTCGGCGCTGCACCGTATCCGCCTGCCCTTCAACGTCACGCGCGCCGGACAGGCGGCGGCGGTCGCGGCGCTGGCCGATGATGATTTCGTCGCGCGCAGCCGCGCGCATAATGCGAAATGGCGCGCCTGGCTGGCGGGCGAGATCGAAAGCCTGGGTAACCACGGGCTGCGTATCGTCCCGTCGGCGACCAATTTCCTGCTCGTGCTGTTCGAAGGCGCGATCAGTGCCGAGACGGTCTACAACCGGCTGATGGAGGCGGGCTATATCGTCCGCTGGCTGCCCGGACAGGGCATCCCGCAGGCGCTGCGCATGACGATCGGCACCGAAGACGAGACGCGCGGGCTTGCTGCGGCGATCCGCGCCGCGCTCGCCGCGGGCTGACCGGCATGGCGCACGCGATCGGGCGGGTTGCGATCGTCGGGCTGGGCCTGATCGGCTCGTCGGTGGCGCGCGCAATCAAGGCGAAGCTGCCCGATGTGGCGGTGACCGGCCATGATGCCGATCCCGATGTCCGCGCCGAAGCGCAGGCGCTCGGCTTTTGCGACGCGGTGAGCGACGATGCGGCGGAGGCGGTAGAGGGCGCCGATCTGGTGATTCTGGCGGTGCCGGTGGGGCGCATGGCCGATGCCGCCGCGGCGGTCGCGCCGGGCCTGTCCGCGCATGCGATCATTTCGGACGTCGGATCGTCGAAGGCAGGGGTGGGCGCCGCGCTGCGCGCCGCATTGCCCGGCCATGTCGTCGTGCCCGCCCATCCCGTCGCGGGGACCGAGAACAGCGGCCCGGCCGCAGGCTTTGCTACGCTGTTCGACGGGCGCTGGTGCATTGTCACCCCGGCGCCGGACGCGCCCGCCGATGCGGTCGCCGCGGTGACGGGACTGTGGCAGGCGCTCGGCGCGAAGGTCGAGACGATGGACGCGGCGCATCACGACATGGTGCTGGCGGTGACAAGCCATCTGCCGCACCTGATCGCCTATACGATCGTCGGCACCGCCAGCGAGCTCGAGGAAGTGACCGAGAGCGAGGTCATCAAATATTCGGCGGGCGGTTTTCGCGATTTCACGCGCATCGCGGCGAGTGACCCGGTGATGTGGCGCGACGTGTTCCTTGCGAACCGCGACGCGGTGCTCGCGACGCTGCAGCGCTTCAACGAGGATCTGACGGCGCTCCAGCAGGCGATCCGCCGCGGCGACGGTGACCGGCTCGAAGACTGGTTCACGCGGACGCGGGCGATTCGCCGTTCGATCATCGAGCAGGGTCAGGACGATGCGGCCCCCGATTTCGGGCGCAAACACTGACCACTGCCCCCGTCCCCGCGAAGGCGGGGGCGACGACTGTTATTCCTATTACTCGGCTGGCTTTTCCAGCAGGGCTTCGGGCGGGTTGAGCGCGTTGATCGCGCGCCAGACGCGCTCTTCGGCTTCCTCGCGCGGCAGGCCGGCGGGGATGGTTTCGCCGATGCGATAGGTGATGGTACCCGGCCATTTGACCCAGCGGTGCGGTGGATAGGCGATGCCGCTGTTGACCGCGACGGGGATCACGGGGACGCCCAGCATGCGATAAATGCCCGCGAAGCCCGACCGGAGCGGCGGTGCCTTGCCGTGCGGCACGCGCGTCCCTTCAGCGAACAGCACGAGCGGGCGGCCGATCGCAAGCGCCGCCTTCGCCGCGTTCAGCATCGCGCGCATCGCCTTGCCGCCGCCGTCGCGATCGACCGGGATCAGCCCGTAAAAGCGCGCCGCCTGTCCCCAGACCGGTATCGAGAATAATTGTTCCTTGGCGAAGACCGCCGGCCATTTGAACAGCATCGGCTGTTCGATCGTCTCGAACGCCCCCTCATGCTTGAAGACATAGAGGACGGGGATGTCGGGCATCTCGCCCTCGACGATCACGCGGTGCCCCAGGATGAAGCGGCAGATCAGCCGGTGGAACTTCGCCCAGGCGCGCACGAACCCGCGCGTCGCATGGTGCGAGATCGGCAGCGTCACGACCGCGCCGATCGAGCAGATGCTGCTCATCAGGACGAAGGCGATCCAGAACAGGATCGAACGCACGAGGGCGATGGCATAGCTCACAGTCCGAGCAGGCCGCCCGCCAGACCGGCCAGATATTTGTGATATTCGCGGAACAGCGTCGAAAAGCTCGGCTGGCTGCGCACCGCATCGGGAAGGATCGTCACCTTCTTGTCCATCGCGCGGCCGAGTTCATATTCGGCGCGGCGCATGTGCCAGTCGGTCGTGACGAGCCGGATGCTCTTGTAGTTGCGCCGCGCAACCCAGCTTGCGACCTCGGTCGCGTTCGAGCGCGTATCTTCGGCTTCAAAGCCCAGCGCGACGCAGCAATCGAACAGCTTTTGCGGCCGTTTATATTCGGCGGCGAGTTCCTTCGGCTTCACTTCGCGCGCGACGCCGCTGATCAGCAGCCGCTTGGCGCGCCCCGCCTCGAGCAGTTCCAGCCCGCGGTCGATCCGGCCGGGGCCGCCGGTCAGCACGACGATCGCGTCGGTCGTCTGGTCGCCCGCGGGCAGCGGCAAGAGCAGCGCGAACCACGCGAAGCCCAGCACCCAGGCCAGGAACAGGAGAGAGATCAGCCGTTTGATCATAAAATCTTCTTGAGCGCGGCGAGCAGGGTCTGCCGCGCCGTCAGTGCCGCGAGCGCGATAGCCAATAGCGGCAGCGCCAGCAAGAGCGCCCAGCCCATCGGCCCGAGCGACGCGGTCGCGGCAAGCCCCGATGTCACGCCCGACCATTGCCAGCCGATCAGCAACAGGATGGCGGCGGCCACCGCGGTACCGAGCGCGACGCCATAGGCGGTGTCGATCGTGATACGGCGCTGGAACAGGCGGGCGATCTGCTGGTCGGTGGCGCCGATCAGGTGCAGCATCTCGATCGTTGCATAATGGGTGCCCAGCGCGGCGCGTGCCGTCATGATGACCACCGCGGCGCTGGCAAGCGTCATCAGGATGACGAGCCCCCCCGCGACCCAGGCGAGCGAGCGGATCAGCCGCGCGACGGGCCCGAGCCAGTCGGCATGCGGAATGACGCGCGCGCCCGGTGCCTCGCGCGCGACGAGCGCGCGCAGCTGGCCCATATGGCCCGAGCGATCCTCACCGACGAAATCGACATCGACCAGCGCGGGCATCGGCAGCGAGCGCAGCACTGGGTCGTCGCCGTCGGCGGTGCCGAACCATTGGCCGAGCGTCGCCTGCAACTCGGCCGGATCGACCGCGCGCGCCGATCGCACGAAAGGTTGGGCGGCGGCGGCACGGCGCAGCGCCGCCGCCTGCTGTGCGCGCAGCACGGGATTGGCGGTAACGATCTGTACCGTGACGCGCCCCGCGATCGCCTCGCCGATCGCATCCGCCGACCGCGCAAGGCCGACGCCGCCCGCAGCGGCGAGCAGGGTGAGCATCATCAGGATCGCAATGACCCATGGCGTCGGGCCCGACAGGCGGTGATCGGGAAGCAGGCGGCGATGCTGGACGGGAACGCGCGCGAAGATCATCGGCCTTCCATCCTAGGCACGGTTCGGCGGATAGCGCAGCGCGCCGGTGGGATCGGACAGCCGCCCCTTTTCGAGCCGCATCATCTGGGCATTGTCGATGCGGCTGATCAGATGGATGTCGTGGGTCGCGACGACAACCGTGGTGCCGAGGCGGTTGAGCGCCTCGAACAAGCCCAGCAGGCGCATCGCCATCTCGGGATCGACGTTACCCGTCGGTTCGTCGGCGACGAGCAGTTGCGGGCGGGCGATGACCGCGCGCGCGATCGCGACCCGCTGTTGCTCGCCGCCCGACAGCGTCGGCGGAAAGGCGTGCGCGCGTTCGCTCAGCCCGATCCAGCTCAGCATCTCGCCCACCGGGCCCGACAGATCCTCCTCGCTGACCCCGGCGATGCGCAGCGGCAGCGCGATATTGTCGCGCGCGCTCAAATGGGGGATCAGCCGGAAGTCCTGGAACACGACGCCGATGCGGCGGCGAAAGCCGGGCAGGCGCTGGCGCGGCATCGTCCCCAGATCCTCGCCGAACAGGCGCACGATGCCGCGGCTCGGCCGCTGCGCGAGGTAAAGCATCTTGAGCAGCGAGGTCTTGCCCGCGCCCGACGCGCCGGTCAGGAAATAGAAGCTGCCCGGCTGAAGGTTGAAACTGATGTCGGACAATGTCTCGGCATCGGGCCCGTAACGCAGGCCGACGCCGTCGAATTCGACCATTGCGCCGCCGGGTCGGCCGGGGGCGGTCGCCGTCATGACGCCACCATCGCGTGCCGCGATGCGCCTTGGTGCCGGTCGAAAAGGGGCGCCCCGCCGCTCATGTCGCTGCCTGTCGCACGGCTGTTTCGCGAGGACAAGCGCCAAGCGTCGGCTTTTCGACCGGCGCCCGCCATGCCTTGCCGGCACACCCGGCGCACGCGGCGCTTGCAACACCGCGAATCAGCGTGTTTAGAGAGACCCCATGATCCTGTCCTGCCCGTCCTGCCATACGCGCTATGTCGTCCCCGACACGGCGATCGGACCCAATGGCCGAACGGTGCGCTGTGCCAGTTGCCGTCATAGCTGGTTCCAGGAACCCGCTGCAGCGGCCCCGGCGGCGCCCGTGCCTGCAGCGCCGCCGGACCCGGAGCCGGTTTCGGCGCCCGAGCCCGCGCCGTCCGCCCCCTCGTCTGTATCCGCCGCGCCCGCAGTCGATCGCGAACCGGCCGCGCCGCCCATGGTCGAAGAGTCCGCGCCGCCGCCGCCGCAGGCCTTTGCGGTGCCCGAGGCCGAGCCGCGCGTCATTACGGCCAGCGAGGCCGAGCCGCCGCTGCCCTTCCGCCGCGCCCGGCGCAATCCCGCCAAGCGCTGGACGATGATCGCCGCTGCCGCCGCGCTGCTGATGATCGGCGCGACCGGGGCGTTGTACTGGTTCGGCCTGCCGGGCTGGGCGCAGGGTTTGGGCATTCCGGGGATGGCCGACGAACCCGATCTGGTGATCGAGCTTCCGCCCAATCAGGATCACCGCGAATTGCCCGACGGCACCATCTATTTCGCGGCGAGCGGGGTCATCATCAACCCGACCGATCGCGAACAGCGCGTGCCGCCGATCCTCGCCGAACTGCGCGATGCGCAGGGAACGATCGTCTATAGCTGGACGATCAAGCCGCCGGTACGGATGCTGCCGCCCAACGAAAAGGTCAATTTCAGCGAGGCGAAGCTCGATATTCCGCGCCGCGCCACGCAATTGACCGTCAGCTGGGCGCTCCCGAAGGGCTGAGCCTCAACTGCGCCGATGTGACGTCACGGCGTCACAGGCTGACGGCGGCGGCAAGCGATAGCAGAAAGCTGGTCAGCGTCGCGACGATGATCGGCGCGAAGCTGCGCCATCCCTGATCGAGCAGCAGCGCAAGCCGCGCCTTCATCGCCGTCGCGACGATCGCGAGCAATAGCAGCGCCTGCGCCCCGGTTGCTGCCGCGCCCTGCACCGGCTTCGGAATCGCGACGATCGAATTGATCGCGGCGATCAGCAGAAAGCCGGTGATGAACCAGGGCAGGCGCAGCGGGATCGTGCGCTTTCCCGCGGGCGCGTCGCCCGCGCGGCCGAGCCACATCGCGACGAGCATCAGCATCGGGGCGAGCAGCGCGACCCGCGTCAGCTTGACGATCGTCGCGACCTCGCCCGCCTGCGGCGAGAAAGAAAAGCCGCCGCCGATCGCCTGCGCGACGTCATGGATCGACGCGCCGATCAGAAAGCCCGCCTGCGTGTCGGTCAGGCCGATTTCGGCGGCGAGAATGGGATAGAGCGACATGGCCAGCGCGCTCGCGACCGTGATGCCGACCAGCGTCAGCGTGAAGCGCGCCTGATCGACGCGCTTGTCGCCGATCAGCGAATAGAGCGCGAGCGCCGCCGAAGCGCCGCAGATCGCGGTCGCGCCGCCCGCGAGCAGCGCGGCGTGACTGTCCTGCCGGAACAGCCGCGCGCTCGCGACGGTGATCAGGATGACCGCGAGCATGATGACGACGAGCAGCGCAAAGGGAAGCGGACCCAGTTCGACGAGCTGTTCGGCGGTAATCCGGGCGCCGACGAGGACGATGCCGATCCGCAGCGCGGTCTGCGACATCAGGTCGAGCCCGGCGTGGGTGCGCTTGTCCTGCGACAGAAAACTCATCGCGAGGCCGATGAGCAGCCCCATCAGAACAAGCGGGGCGCCATAATGATCGGCGAGCCACGCAGCGGCGAGCGCCGCGATCGCGGTCGCAAAGGCGCCGGGGAAATAATCGTGCCACCGCCGCGCGGCCGGCGGCGTCGTTTCGAGTTGCAGTTCGCCATAAAGATCGGCGGCCATCGGCCGGCCCTGGTTCGTATCCGCCATCACCGTCCCCGCAGCGGCCGCCGCATCGCGACCCCGACGCCGCTTCGCATATCCGCGCCGCGCGGTCGATAGGCCATTGCTGGCAAGCGAAGCTCTTGCTAGAGGCCGCGCTCTACCGGCACCCGTAGCTCAGCTGGATAGAGCGCTGCCCTCCGAAGGCAGAGGTCACAGGTTCGAATCCTGTCGGGTGCGCCAGCTTTCTCCAAGACCATGACCTCGACGAGCGTTTGCGTCGGCGCGCTGGACGCCCGCGCATTTTTTGGTCATGCTTGGCGACATCGGCCAAATGGGAGAGCGATGATGAAATTCCGGGGCATGACGGAAATCGCGCTGGGTGTCGGGCTGCTCTTGGCTGCCGCGCCTCTGCAGGGCTTCGCGGCGCTCAAGCCCGGCGTGAAGGCGCCCGATTTCACGCTGGATGCGGCACAGGGCGGGAAGCCCTTCAGCCTGTCGCTGAAGCAGGCGTTGAAGCAGGGTCCGGTCGTCCTCTATTTCTTTCCCGCGGCTTTCACGCCCGGCTGCACGATCGAGGCGCATCTTTTTGCCGAATCGACCGACGATTTCAAAAAGTTGGGCGCGCGCGTCATCGGGGTCACCGCGGGCAATATCGACCGCGTCGCCGAATTTTCGCGGTCGGAATGCCGCGACAAATTTGCCGTGGCGGCCGATCCGGGCGCGAAGGTCGCCGCCAAATATGACACGACGATGCGCACGGCGGACAACCGGATTCTCTCCGAACGCACATCCTATGTGATCGCGCCGAACGGGACGATCCTGCTCAGCTACACCGACAGCAAGCCGCAGGCGCATATCGAGAAGACGATGGCGGCGGTGCGGGCATGGAAGGCGCGGAAGCGCTGATCGCCGCCGCGTGCTCGCGCGATCCGCAAGAGATATGTTGACGACAGCGCGGTCATCGTGGCACTCGGACGCCGCATCGCGAGGGCAACTGCAAAACGCGTTTTAAAACAGCGCGGCAGGCAGGGGCCAAGTCGTTGAAATGCGGGTGTAGCTCAATGGTAGAGCAGAAGCTTCCCAAGCTGAAATTCCCTAAGGTTTTCTGCGGCTTTCCCTGTAAAAAGCGCCAAAATTCACGCTAACGATTTCAATGGCTTACTGAGGCCCTGTAAAAATTGGGCCAGCTGGATCGTGGCGCTATTTCCCTATCGGCAACGATTTCCCGCTTTGCCCGAGCAAACAGTGATTTGCTAACTTGAGCGAAACATTGGAGCAGCTAATATGCCCAAGTGACTGAGGGGGGATCTTCGAACTTTGCCTTTCTAGAGGCCGCTGACGATCGCCTGTTTCGTCTTGCCACGCTAGCTGAGCGTTACGTTTTCGATGACGCCCCGGCAGCGCTCACCAAGCTTCGATCCTTCGCAGAGATGATGGCGAAAGAAATAGCGGCAACACACGCACTGTTGCCGCCGGGTTCCCCATCGTTTGACGATGTACTTTCACAATTGCGAAGGCGGTCGCTTCTGCCTCAACAGATCGGCGACATTTTCCATCTGCTCCGGCGGCACGGTAACAAGGCGGTACATGAGGATGCCGGCACGCCTGGCGAGGCCCTCACAGCGCTGAAACTAGCTCGCAATCTCGCCATATGGTTTCATGAGGCCTACAATAATCAGCCAGGTTTCCGCGCGGGGCCGTTTGTTCCGCCCGCCTCGCCTCAGAACATCTCCGAAGAATTGCAAATCGAACTCGCCGAGTTGCGGGCACAGGTCAAGGCAAGTCGCGATGCAGAGGCGGAAGCGCGCCTCGCAGCGAGCGACGCCGAGGCCGCGCGGCGCGAGGCGATGGAGAATGCCGATCAGCGCGAGCAGGAACGCGTCTTCTGGGAAGCTTACGCGGCGGAAACCGAAGCCAAGGCGACCGCTGCCGAGCAAGAACTCGCGGCTATCCAGAAGCAGGCCGAGGAGTCGGCACCTGTGCAACTAGACCTCCTCGCATCGATGGCGGCAACGGCGGCCGATTCAATCGAACTGGACGAAAAATCGACGCGCGTCCTGATCGACGAGCAACTTCGCAATGCGGGCTGGGAGGTCGATAGTGCGCGCCTGCGATATGCGCGCGGTGCTCGACCGGAATTTGGTCGCAATATAGCGATCGCCGAATGGCCGACGAAGAGTGGTCCCGTGGACTACGCACTTTTTGTGGACGGTTCCTGTGTAGGAGTAATCGAAGCGAAGCGGGGCACGACCGATGTACCTGGGCGATTGAGCCAGGCACAGCGTTATGCTCGAGATATAGACTTGGATATCGATGCCGTTCCGCCCGGCGGTCCATGGCTCGATGGCGACCAGCGGTTCCGCGTGCCATTCGTCTTTGCGACGAACGGACGCCCCTATGTAAAGCAGCTCGCCGTCAAATCAGGTATCTGGTTCTGGAACGCGCGAACGAAAGAGGCGCCGCGTGCTCTTACCGAATGGTTTTCGCCCCGCGATCTAGCAGATCGGCTGGAGCAGGAAGTGGGCGAGCCGCTCGCCGCCGTGGCAGAACGCGAAGTCGGAGTCTCGGGTTTGCGGCCCTACCAGGAGCAGGCCGTTGAGGCCGTATCCGGCGCGATCGACCAAGGGCAACGCGCAATCTTGCTCGCAATGGCGACTGGCACTGGTAAGACACGGCTTGCTATTGCACTGATGTACGAACTCCTCCGCGCGAAACGATTCCGGCGCATCCTCTTCCTGGTCGATCGAAACGCACTCGGCCGCCAGACGCTCGACGCGATGTCGACGACCGACACCTCGGGGTTCCTGAAATTCGACCAGGTCTTTCCCGTTGCCGACCTATCAACGAAATTCCCCGAAGCGACGACGCGGGTGCAGGTCGCGACGGTGCAGGCCATGGTCCGCCGCTTGTTCGACGAAAGCGATGACGAGCGTCCGACGCCTGGCACCTACGACTTGATCATCGTCGACGAGGCGCATCGCGGCTATACGCTTGACGCTGAATTGCGCGAGGATGATCTGGAGTTTCGCAGCCTCGACGATTATCTCTCCGCCTATCGCCGCGTGCTTGATTATTTCGACGCGACGACGGTCGCTCTGACCGCGACCCCCGCTCTTCACACGCGCGAGATTTTCGGGCGGCCAGTCTTTTCCTATGGCTATCGTCAGGCCGTCATCGACGGGCATCTGATCGACCATCGTCCGCCGCGCCGGATCACCACGGCGCTCAGCCAGACCGGCATTGTCTTCGAACAAGGCGAAGAGGTTTCGATTGTCGATCCAAGGACTGGACAACTCGACCTGTTCAACCTGGAGGATCAGGTCGATTTCGAAGTCGCTGACTTCAACAAGAAGGTTTACACCGAGGCGTTCAACAAGGCGGTGGCACAGGCGGTCGCGGCCGAATGCTCACCCGATCAGCCGGGCAAGACTTTGCTCTTCGCCGCCCGCGACGATCATGCCGACATCCTCGTCAAAGCACTGCGCGAGGCGCTGGAAGAGGAGTACGGGCCGCAGCCGCACGACATGGTCCAGAAGATCACGGGAAGCGTCGACAAGCCGCTAGATGCGATCAAGGCTTTCAAGAACGACCCCCGGCCTAAATATGTCGTGACGGTCGACCTGCTGACCACCGGCATCGACGTGCCGTCGATCACCAACCTGGTCTTCGTTCGCCGCGTGAACAGCCGCATTCTCTATGACCAGATGATCGGCCGCGCGACGCGCCGCTGCGACGAGATCGGCAAGGCGTATTTCCGTATCTTCGACGCCGTCGATATCTACGCAAATCTGCAGGACTTCACCGATATGCGCCCGGTCGTCGTCGACCCCGCGTTGAGCTTTGTCGACCTAGTAGGTGACCTCGAACGTGCGCCGACCGACGCGGACCGAGCCCTCGTTCGTGACCAGATCATCGTCAAACTGCGCCAACGGCTGAAGCGGCTGGACGAGGAGAAGCGCGAGGCGATGGCGCAGGTGCTGGGCGAGCTGTCCGCATTGCCCGACCGGTTGAAGGATGCTGAGCCAGCAGAAACCCTAGACCTGTTCCGCCAACACCCGTCGCTTGTGACGCTTCTCGATACGCCCGACCGGCGTAAGGGCGACGGCATGTTCGTGTCCGAGCACGATGACGAGCTGCTGTCGGTCGAGGATGATTATGGCGAGAAAGCCTCGCCCGCCGACTATATCTCGGGGTTCGAGGCGTTCGTTCGCGCCAATATGAACGCAGTGCCGGCGTTGATCGCCGCAACGCAGCGCCCGCGAGACCTGACGCGGGCCGAACTCAAGGAGATAGCGCTGCTGCTTGATGCCGAGGGCTATTCGGAGGCCCGCCTTCGCCGCGCCTATGGGACCGCGCGTAACGCCGATATTGCGGCGCATATCATCGGTTTTGTACGGCAAGCAGCGCTCGGCGATCCGCTAGTGCCCTATGAGACGCGCGTCGAGAATGGCGTGCAGGCGATCCTTGCAAGCCGCGACTGGACGCAGGGGCAGCGCCGCTGGCTTCAGCGCATCGGCCGCGCACTGAAGGATCAGCCGGTCGGCGATCCTGCGCTGCTGTCCGACCCGCTGTTTGCGCAGAACGGCGGCTTCCCTGTAATCGACCGCGAATTCGATCACAAACTCGGCGAAGTGCTGATGGACCTCAACGCCGCGATCTGGGATAGCGGCGCCGCCGCATAAGGAGTGACAAGTTGAATCCCGCCAGCGACCTCGTGAACAAGCTGTGGCGCCTGTGCGCGCTGCTGCGCAAAGATGGTATTACCTATCAACAGTATGTCACTGAGTTGACCTATTTGCTGTTTCTGAAAATGGCGTCCGAGCAAAAGGACGAGAGCCGGATTCCGGAGCAATATCGCTGGCGCGCGATCACCGCGGCGAACGAGGCCGAGGTATTGCAGGTTTACCGTCAGGCACTCGTCGACCTCGGCAATCCCGACAAGGTGAGCGACCGGTCGGTCGTCGCTATCTTCCAGAACGCCACGACCGTCGTCCGCGAACCCGCAACCTTGCGCAAGCTGATCGACGCGATCGACGGCCTGCACTGGTTCAGCGACGAGCGCGATGCGTTCGGCGATGCCTATGAAGGCCTGCTTCAGAAAATGGCGGAGGAGACCAAGCGCGGCGCCGGGCAATATTTCACCCCGCGCGTGCTGATCGACGTGATGGTCGACCTGATGCAGCCGCAGCCGGGCGAAGTGATCCAGGATCCAGCGGCGGGAACCGGCGGCTTCCTGATCGCTGCGGATCGCTATATGCGTGCTCGAACCGACGACTATCACGAACTTCTGGACCATTCTCGCAGGGTGGCCTTCCAGCTGAGGGAGGCGATCCGCGGCATCGAAAATGTGCCAGATACTTTCCGTCTGCTTTTGATGAACCTTCATCTTCACAAAATCGATCCCGATCATCTCGACCTGGGCGATACGCTGTCGCCCAAGGGCAGCGAAGCGCGGTTCAAGAATGCCGACCTGATCCTGACGAACCCGCCTTTCGGCCCCGCGGGTGGGCCGCCGACGCGCGACGACCTGACGATCACCGATCGCGTCTCCTCCTATCAGCTGCCGTTCGTCGAACATGTCGTCCGCGCGCTGCGGCTGGGCGGCCGCGCAGCTGTGGTGGTGCCGGACAATGTGCTGTTCGACGAGGGGCGCGGCAAGGCGCTGCGCCAGCGGCTGATGAGCTGGTGCGACCTGCACACCATCCTGCGCCTGCCGACCGGCATCTTCTATGCGCAGGGCGTGAAGACCAATGTGCTGTTCTTTACCCGCGCCGACGAGGAAGCCCCGACGAAGGACGCGACCGAGGCGGTGTGGATCTACGACATGCGTTCGGACGTACCCGCCTATGGCAAGACCAACCCGATCCGCCCCGCCGACTTTGCCGAGTTCGTCAAGGCGTTCGGCGACGATCCGCTGGGTCGCGCCGACCGCACCGACACGGGCGAGCAAGGCCGCTTCCGCCGCTTCACCCGCGACGAGATCGCCGCGCGCGGCGACAATCTGGACATCCACTGGCTGAAGGACACGGGCGACGAGGCCGAGGACGGGCTCGATACCCCCGAGGACATCGCCGCTGCGATCGAGGGACATTTGAAGCTGGCGCTGGAGGAAATCGGCGCGCTTGTCGCGGAGCTGGGCGGTGACGCGGATGCGCCGGAACTGGCGGAGGCTGCGGAGTGACGTTGCCGGAGGGATGGGTTGAGACGACTATTGGCGAGGTGGTCCAGCCGATCGAAACCGCAAATCCCGCGGGCAAACCGGATCACACTTTTCGATATGTCGATATCGGCTCGATCGATAACCGCTTGCTCGCCATCACCGAGCCAAAGGAAATTCTCGGTCGAGATGCGCCTTCACGTGCGCGTCGGCGCATACGCCGTGGCGATATCCTCTTCTCGACGGTGCGGCCCTATCTGAAGAACATCGCACAAGTTCCGGCAGCATTGGATGGCGAGTTTACATCCACGGGGGTCTGCGTGCTGCGCGGCCAAGAAGGCGTTGAAAGCGGATTTCTCTTCCGACGCGTTGCGTCGCAAGACTTCATTGACGCGATGACGCTTGCGTCCGACGGAACTATGTATCCGGCTATCGCTGACAAGGATGTTTTCGCGGGCGCAATTTCTCTTCCGCCAAAAGCCGAACAGCGCCGCATCGTCGCGAAGCTGGACGCACTGACCGCCCGCCTCGCCCGTGCGCGGGCGGAACTGGATCGGGTGCCGGTGCTGGTGGAGCGCGAGCACCTCGCGCTCCTCCGCGCGGGCATCACTGGCTCGCTGACGGCAGAATGGCGTGAGGCTTCGGACGTTGAACCGATTGCGGAAACACTCCAACATATCCCCGCGCCTCAACAGGGACGGGGCGGGCGCGAGGCAACCGACAAGGTTATTCCTGGCACCGCGGGGATCGCGGTAAATGATCCCGGCACACCTCTTCCGCCCGGTTGGGCGTGGGTGTCGCTCCTTCGTGTGGCGAAGCAGGAAACAGGGCACACGCCCAGCCGGTCCAAGCCGGAATACTGGGATGGCGGTGTGCCGTGGATCGGCATTCGGGACGCTGGCGCTCACCATGGCCGTGTCATTGAAACGACCATGCAGACCATTTCCGAAGCGGGGTTGGCGAACTCGTCGGCGCGGTTGCTTCCTGCTGAAACGGTCTGTCTCTCGCGAACGGCATCGGTCGGCTACGTCACCATGATGAAGGGCTCCATGGCTACCAGCCAGGATTTCGCGACGTGGACTTGCACCGAAGCTCTGCTCCCAGAATATCTACTCTACGCGCTGATGGCCGAGGGCGACGACATTCAGCGGTTCGGCATGGGCTCGACCCATACGACGATCTATTTCCCGGAAATCCGCGCGTTCCACATCGCGCTTCCACCGGTGGAGGAGCAACGCGAGATCGTCTCCCGGCTCAAGACGGCACTCACCCGCGCCGACCGCATGGAGGCCGAAGGCGCCCGCGCCCGCGCGCTGATCGACCGGCTGGAGGCCGCGATCCTTGCTAAAGCGTTTCGCGGCGAACTGGTGCCGCAGGACCCCAATGACGAACCCGCCAGCGTCCTGCTTGACCGCATCCGCGCTGAGCGCGCCGCCGCCCCCAAGGCGAAGCGCGGACGAAGACCAAAGGCTGGCTGACCGGAAAATGGGGGAGAAAACGTGAACGAAACGGGTTTCCGCACCTGGCTCGAGGCGAATTACGGGGCAAACACGGTTGCGACCAAGCTTTCGGAAGCTCGGCAACTGGCGAAGGCTTATGGCGATCTGGATGTGCTCTACGACGAGGACGGGCTGGCCTCGGTAATGGAAAGCCTGCGCTATTCCGCTGCGGACAAGGCGGAGAACCGCCCCAATCCGTCCAAGGTTCCGCTAACTAGCGATCTGTATCGCGATCTCAGCAATCTGCGGACGACTGTCAATTACTACAGAAACTATCGTGGCGGCAAAACGAGCGGGTCTGGGGAAGGTGGCGTGATGACCAACGACGAAATCCTGCAACGATTTAGCGGCAAGCCCGGCTTCAATGAGTGGTGCGCTGGCTGGTCGGCGCCCGATCGTGCTGCATTTTTCCGCGTGGCGCGAGCGCTGCACGATGCGGGTGTTGACTGGTATCATGTCAATCTCGAACGTCAGGTTCGCTGCGGCCGGAAAAAGAAGAACGCCCTCGACGCCAATGAGGTCTTCATGGTGATCTCGACGATTAAGGGAAGCTGCTGGGTCCGCAAAGCGCCCGATCGGGCAGCGCTCGGGCTGCCCGAGGTTGGGGTTTCGCTTGCCCAATTCGCCGATGCCATCGAGGCGCACCCTGAAACGCTGGATCGGTTCGTCGGCGGCACGGCGTACTGGCCCGACGAACTGTCGCCTGACACGGCAACTGAAGACGAAGAAGACAGTTCCGAGCCATCGGCTCCGACAATGATCGAGCCGACCAACCTTATCCTGTACGGCCCGCCCGGCACCGGCAAAACCTATGCGACCGCGGCGGAAGCCGTCAGGCTATGCGGCGAAGTCGTGCCGGACGATCGCGATCAGTTGATGCGACTCTATCGGTCGCTGCACCAGAAAGGGCGGATCGCATTTGTCACCTTTCACCAGAATTTCAGTTACGAAGATTTCGTGGAAGGATTGCGTCCGGTCACGTCATCGGTGGGTGAGGATGCCAACCAAAGTGCAGGTTTCAGCCTCCAGCCCCAGGACGGCATCTTCAAACTGATCGCCGATCTTGCCGCAAGCAATCGAGGAAAAGCAGTCGGCGACACCCCCACCATCGATCGCAACCGGAAAATTTTCAAGATGTCGCTTGGACGCAGCTGGGCGTCGGAAGATGACGCGATCTATCAGGATGCGATCCGCGGCGGCTATGTTGTGCTCGGCTGGGGCGGCGAGGTGGATTGGTCCGATCCGCGTTATGACGCGTGGGAAGCGATCAAGGAACGATGGCGGCAGGACCATCCCGACGCGAGCGGCAACGACCCAAATATGTCGCAGATGTACACGTTCCGCATTGGCATGCAGATCGGTTCGCTAGTCGTAATTTCGGACGGCAACCGCAAGTTTCGCGCCGTTGGCGAGATCACCGGCCCCTATCAATTCGTGCCGGGCCCTAACGGCGAATATAATCATCGACGCGCGGTGCGATGGCTTTGGCACAGCGATGAAAGTCTGCCGCGCGAGCTGATTTACGAAAAGGAGCTGAGTCAGGTTTCCGCCTATCAAATGAACAGTCGGCACGTGAACTGGGACGGGCTGGAACAGATTGTGGCCGGCGGTGACGATGCAAAAGCCCGTGGTGCGCCCGAACCGTTCGTTCTGATCATCGACGAGATCAATCGCGCCAATATCTCCAAGGTGTTCGGCGAGTTGATCACGCTCATCGAAACGGACAAGCGTCTCGGCATGCTCAACGCGCTCACCGTCCGCCTGCCTTATTCAAAGCAGGAGTTCGGCGTACCGGCCAACCTTCATATTATCGGCACGATGAACACCGCCGACCGTTCGATTGCGCAGCTCGACACAGCGTTGCGTCGGCGTTTCGACTTTCGTGAACTGGCGCCCGACGTTCGCAAGGTCCCAGAAAAGGTAGGCGATATACCGCTGCGCCGCGTGCTTGAAGTGATCAACGACCGCATCGAATATCTTGTCGACCGCGAGCACCGCATCGGTCATGCTTTTTTCTTGGGTCAGGGCGGGCGTGACCGCGAAGCCATTGATACGACGATGCGCAACAAGGTCATCCCCCTGCTTCAGGAATATTTCTTCGAGGACTGGTCTCGTGTTGCCTCCGTGCTCGGTGAACGGCCCGGTAAGGGTGGCGCTTTCCTCGAATGCCGTAAGCTGCGCGATCCGACCGGCAGTGGGAACGAGGACCGCGAAAGCTGGAGCGTGCTGCCTCGCTTCGCCTCCGATGCCTACGACCGTTTGATTGGCAAGGCGCCGGCGGCAACGGATCTCTCCAATGACGAGGCCTCCGAATGACGCATCGCACGGTCCACGAGTGGGGCCGTGTCGCGGTGGGTGACGTTGGTTTCACCCGCGGCCAAGCCGATGCCCTGCTCGCTGCTGCGCGCGCCCATCCGTTCGGCGGCACCGATGGCACCGACATATTGTGCGACCATCATCGCCACCTGCGCGCGCGCCAGATGGTCGGGGTGATCGCGGCGCGTGGGACCAGTCTCGAAATCCTGCCCAAGGTCGATCCGACCACTCCCGACGATACGCCCGCGACCGTCCGCGGCCGTTTGATGCATATGCTCAATGTCGTACTGGGACTCGACATTTCGACGGGTGAGGCGTCGGCGATGTCTCACAGCGCCGACAGCTTGCTCGACCTCTTTATCGCCTTGTTTGCCGATCGGCTGCTTGCCGAGGTGCGGCACGGGTTGCCAAGGCAGTATCAGAGCTTCGACGAAGATCTACGCGCACTGCGGGGGCGCTTGGACCCGGTACGACAGTTTACCGTCCACGCCGTTCGGCCCGATCGGCTCGCTTGCCGGTTCGACGCATTGTCGGTCGACATACCGCTAATGCAGATCATGAAGGCGTGTGTGCTGTTTGTTTCGCGGCACACGCGATCAATGGCGACGCAGCGCAAGCTAGCCGAACTTCGATTTTTGTTCGACGAGGTGCGAGCAGTGACGCCGGGCGCGCTGCCGTGGAAACAGGTTCGCGTCGACCGTTCGAGCCGTCGGTGGAACACCTTGCTGGAGTTCGCCCGGTTACTCCTTGGTCAGCGTTGGCAGGAGACCCATGCCGCGAGCCATGAACCTGAAGGCATTTCGCTGCTCTTTCCCATGAACGATCTGTTCGAAGCCTATGTGGCTGCTCAGCTCCGCCGCGCTCTCGCCGATAGCGGGCTGGATGTCGTGACGCAGGGCGGCCTTCGTTACTGCCTTGGTCCATGGCGAGAAGGCGAGGATACGGTCGGGACCAGCTTTTCAACCCGGCCTGACATATTGGTTCGGCGCGGCGGTAAGGTTGAAATTATCCTCGATACCAAATGGAAGAACCTGACCAACGGCGTCAGCCAGGCCGATGTCTATCAGATGATGGCCTATGCCCGGATCTATCGTTCTCCGCGTCTTGTTCTTCTCTACCCCGCAGTGCCGGGAGAAAGCGGCCGAAAAATTGAGATGCATGGTCTCGCAGAGGGTCGCGAACGGTTGGAGATCGCGACCGTGGCGGTCGAAGCCAGCGAGACCGAATTGCGCGAGGAGCTAAGGCACCTTGTATTTCCCCGCACGCCCGCCTGAAGCCATTCCAGCCCCCTTTAAAGATATCGTCAGCTATTCAGTTCAGACAGACCTCGAAGCTGATGGAAAAGGCTATGCTGGGACCTCACAACGCGATTTGGGACGACGGCGAATGGGTAAGTTGGGCGGAGCTCGACTATCATTACGAGCAGCAGCTACTTCGCGAACAATATCCCCATGCCGACCCTTCGCTGATTCCAATCTTTGAGGATCTGCTCGATACCGCCGAGGAATATCATCGGCTGACGGGCCGACACCTCCAAGTTTACGGCGACATAGGCGAACTCTACGGTGCCATCGCATACGGCATCCGGCTGCACAAAAATTACGCTCAGGGTTCAGACGGGCGGCTCGGGAATGATTTTGTCGAGGTGAAGACCATCACGCCCTTCAAGCAGAGCAACATCGTCACGCTCAACCTTCGGCGTAATTTCAGCAAGGTCCTGATCGTCAAGATCTCCGCCGATTTTGAAGTGTCCGCCCGGATGATCGACCGCAAGGCTCTACCCAAAACCACAAGGGATCACATCCAGCTCGATTGGGGGCAGTTCGATCCAGCGCCAACCGATGCCTAAGAGTGCGCGATGCTGACAGCACCGGAGCAGCCGGATTTCGAAACGCTGCGTGTACCCGTCATCAAGGTGTTTGACGGCGACGGGTTCCTCACGCGCATCTATCATCCGGCGCGCGGCACTGCAGTCGAGGTGGCAATTCGACTAGGATTCATCGATGCACCTGAAATGGATCAACCTGGGGGGCCAGAAGCTCAGGCATTTCTTCAGTCGATCATCGGCGGAAAATCGGTCGACCTCGCCATTCTCACGAAGATGGACACGGGCGGTATTGTCGACCGGCATGGCCGGATCGTTGCCATTCCCTATCTTCCCGTCGCCGAGCAGGATCCTCCCGCAACCAGGCGTCCTTGGGATCTGCGCCTGCCGCGCAATGTGGAACTCGAGATGGTGCTGAATGGATGGGCCTGGGTCCTGGAGCGCTATGATCCCGACGAACGATATTTCGAGGCGCTCGAGGATGCCCAGCGATGCCGTCGCGGCATTTGGGCGCTCGACAGCAATGTCCACCCGTGGGAGCATAAGAAGCAGCGTTACCGGACATCCAAGCCTCGGCGGCAAGGCACAGACAATCAGCCGAGCTTGTTCGCCGGTTCAGAACCCAGTCGCGATTGCCCGACAGGCTGCGGGGGAAAGCTTCTGGATCGGAGCGGACGGTTCGGCCAATTCCTTGGATGTTCCAACTTTCCGACCTGCCGATATTCCTGCAACGGCTAGCAAGGTCCACACGCCATATTGACAATTGGCATTAAATAATCATATATACGCCAATTGTCACAGGAGGCATTGATGGAACTCGTCGCAATCAAGGCTGCGCCGCCGCCGCCCGCGCCGAATTTTTCGGACGCGGAGGTGCAGGCCATGCAGCGCGCCGTGATCCGCCTCTTCGACAATTGGGGCGTCACCGATGCCCAGGCCGCCCTCCTGCTCGGCGACATCGCGGTCCGCACCTATCAGCGCTGGAAGCAAGGTGAATATGGCCGATGGAATGTCGATCTGGCCGCGCGCCTGTCGAACCTGATCGGAATCCATAAGGCGCTCCGCCTGCTCTACACCGAGACCGAGCGGGGCTATCGCTGGATCAAGACGCCCAACCGCGCCTTTGGCGAGCGCTCGGCGCTCGAGGTCATGCTCGGTGGGCAGTTGACCGATCTGATGCGGGTACGGCGCTATCTCGACAGCTATCGTGGAGCTTGGTGACCCGCCTATGCCCGATGCACCGTCGGCTTCAATTGACTGGCCGTCGGCTGTCCGCCTGATCGAAAGCAAATATCCGCCGATCGACCTGTTCGAGGATCTCGCCGATCCCGAAGATTGGGAGTTGCTGGCGGCGGCGGAGGCGAAGACCAATCCTCGGGTTGCCGAAACCATCGGCAATCTCGACCTCGTCCCGGTCGAACGCCGGGTGTCCGGGCCAGGGGCGAGCTATGTGATGGCGCCCTTCACCCATTGCTCTCCTGATCGGCCGGGGCGCTTCCACGATGGACATTTCGGCGCCTATTATGCCGCCAAGACGTTCGAGACGGCGATCGCCGAAGTGACATATCACCAGGCCCAGCGCTTGCTCGACACCCGAGACGAGCCAGGCTGGATCTCGGATATGCGCGAGCTGGTGGGCGCCGTAAAATCCAAGCTCGTGGATATCCGGGCGGATGGCTTCGATGATCTACTGGTGCCTGACGACTATGCGCCATCGCAAGCCTTTGCGCGTCAGCACCGCGATGCCGGCAAGGACGGGGTGGTTTACCCTTCCGTTCGTAATCCCGGCGGCGAATGCATCGCGGCTTTCTGGCCGGATGTCGTGGAAAAGCCGGTGCAAGGGCGTCATTTCCGTTACCATTGGGATGGCGCGCGCGTGGACATGATCCACGAACTTACTCTCGATGGGTCAGGTCAGATATTCCGTCTGAAGGTTTAGCGGCTCGGTGAACCCGCGCGGTAGCTGTCCGACATCACGGTCGAGCGGGTGGCAGATCGTTCGTCAAGGACGCCACGTCACATTTCATGGCCCGGCACAGCCTCACTAGTGCAACGAACGTTAGATTATGCTCGCCGCGTTCGATCCTGCCCACATAGCTGCGATCTAGCCCTGCCTCATTGGCAAGGCCCTCCTGTGACAGGCCTAGCTCGCCTCTGCGCGATCGTATGCGTTTGCCAAGAATGTCGAGATACGGGTCCACTGCCGCACCTCTCGCGAAAGCGGAGTATCAGTCCACGGAGTAAGAATCCCGCTGTTAACCTTTTCCTCCTATCGGCACCTCAGTGAAAGGAGACATGTTCATGACGCGAATTCATCTCATCATCGCGGCTTTCGCCGCGACTGCCGTTGGAGCAAGCCCGGCCTTCTCTGCCCCGCTGAAGGAAGCAGGGCCGTGGGATCTGCTGCTCATCCAGCAAAAATCCCCGGTGACAGCCGTGGCTGGGATCACGCGAGACAAATGCGAAGAAGGTTTACGGCTTGCGGTTCGCGAAGGTCACACGGCCTTCTGCGCTCGTTACATCGACAATGTGAAGGCGCCGACACCGTCGGAGCAGCGCTATAGCGCCTACCTTTATCCTGTTACGACGCCGGCCGAATGCCTCGCTTCCAAGCGGGCGCTTGGGCAGGTGGAATGCATTTATCGCTGAGCAACGGCGTGTAGGTGATGGTCCAGCCGTGGTCGCCTGAGATGCTCCGCTTGGAGCCGCCTTACCTCCCAATCCAACGATCAGGCTTCGAAGGATTTGAGCAAGGGAAACGGAAGAAAGGGACGGCGTAGTGCCGTCCCTTTCCCGCACGCTCTCGATCACGCTCCGGCATTCGGCGCCTCAGGCGGCCATTTCGCAAATCCACTCTGCTTGAATTCGCGCCAGGCCGGGTTCTTGTCGTCGGCGAAGAGGTCGGGACGGATCGGGATAGAATCGCCCTCGGCGTCGACATGAAACGCGCGTTCCCACCGTCCCGGAAGATAGTGGTAGAGGTCGATATCCTCGCCGGAGACGTTGAAGCAGGCACGCCGCGAATTGTGCCAGCTGATCTCGACGGCTCGCCAACCATCGCGCTCGATCGTCCCTTCGCCGACCATGGTCTTCGACTTCGCCATATAGGCCCGAAATCGGTTCGGGAGGATAGTGATGCGAAGCGGTGGAAGGTCGATCGCAATCCTGTGATCGGCACAGCCGGGATAATGGGCCGGCGAGATCTGGCCATGGCGCTCGATCAGATCGTCGATCGCGGCCAGGATGCGGCGCGCACGCGCAAGCTTATGCTCATGATTGGTCATGAAAATTCCTTTGGGGTGGAGGAGCATCGCGCCCAATCCGCCCCGCGGATCAAGAAACCAGTGATGCAGGAGATTGTTGCCGATATAATCCGAAGCAACGCCGCGCAGTATAGCCAAATTTACGTCTGATGTCAAGTGAAAACTGACAAAACCATCCCTTGATCTGCAATTATACACTTTTAATAGAAGCCATATTTTCTTATACCAAAATCCCGGTATTTTCTATGATTTTCAATATCATGGAATTTAGCCCCGAATTTCTTAATCCTCCTCGCCAAAGATCTTAAAACCCATCCGCAGGACCAGCCCGAAGGGCTGCGAGTCCGGGGCGAAGCCCCAGGAAAACACGCGAAGCCCCTCCCGGCCCGCAGGGCCGGCCAAGCCTCCCCGCCCCTCCCCCTATCGATGCGAATCACCCCCCCTTGCTGAAAGACCGATTCGCGGTGCGCCGAGCGCACTGATGCCCCACGAGACCCACCAAGCCCCCTGAGCGACGCCTGCCGCGGCCGGGTGTCTCGCGCTGGGACGGGGTTCCTTGGAATTTTGCTTACATTTATTTAAATAGACATTGTTCGATAAAGTTATCATGAATGAAATATTCAAGGCGCTCTGGTTCGCGTATTTCTTCCTTATGATTTTCTTTATTACTTATAAATGTCGCAAGTATCTGAAGGGATATTTCCATTAATACTAACGATGTTAAGGTTAATTTCTCCCATGATTTTCAGAAAATAACTTTCTATTGCGAATCAAAAATTTCTGTTGATGCTTATGGCCCTTCGCAACTGAAAGGAGCTCAAACGTGAAGAAAGGCATTTACCAGGAGTACCGGCCGTATAAGGGGCGGAAGCAGCAGGCCGAGCAATTCTATCTCGATCCGCACAAGCGGCCGCGTTCACAGGCCCGGATCTTGTCGGATCGCGATACCGACCGGGTGGAAACGCATATTATCGGCCGCGGCGGCGCGCCGACGGCCTATCTGCTGAAGTTTCGCTTGTCTCGGTATGCAGGTCTGCGCGTCGGTGAGATTCTGAATATCCATCTGTCGGATCTTGTCGACCCCGATGGCCGGGTGTCGGACTATGTGACAGTGCGGCCGAAGGTCGGCAAAGGTGGGAAGGGTCGAAAGATCCCGATGCATCCGAGGCTCGCAGAGGCCATCCGCAAATTCCAGCTGAACCATCCGGACATGACGTATGTCGCATTCTCGCAGCAGCACTACACACCCAAACGGCAGACACTGTCATCGCTCACCGTCTGGTTCCACCTGCTTTACAAGCAGGTCGGACTGGTCGGCTATTCCAGCCATTCTGGTCGCCGTACCTTCATCACCGAGCTCGCCAAGGCGGCACCGCGCGTTGGCTATTCCTTGCGCGATGTTCAGCTGATCGCGGGTCACGCGCGTCTCGAGACCACCGAGGCTTATATCGAGCCGAGCGCGAATCTCGGAAAGCTGGTGAGGGCGATCAAATGAGCGGCGCCCCCAGCATTCCGCAGCCGCAGGCCGGTCCGTCCTTCGATCCGGTCTCGACCTTCCTTGGCACACTTTCCCCGACCGTCGTCGAGACGGTCGAAGTGGAATCGCGGCAGCCCCGCCTTGCCGATTTGCCCGAGGTCTATCGCAGCGGCGCAGCGGCGACCGCCATGGCTTCCGTCCATCCGCCCGGCGGCAAGCTGTGGCACCATCAGGCGCTCGCGCTCGAGCTCGTCGATGGCGGCGAGAATGTGCTCGTCACCACCGCCACGGGATCGGGGAAGTCGCTCGTCTTCCACTATCCCGTGCTCCGGGAAATGGTCGAAGGCGATGGGACCGCGATCATCCTTTATCCGCAGAAAGCACTGGGCAGCGACCAGCTGGGTCGCTGGCGGCAGGAGCTTGGTGCCATGGACCTCGATCCGGCGCTTGTCGCCGAGATTAATGGCCAGGTGCCGATGTGCGAGCGCGGCGAGATTTTGAAGACGGCGCGCATTCTGCTGATGACGCCGGATGTGGTCCACGCCTGGCTCCTCCGCCTCCGGGCAACCAGGGACGTGCAGGACTGTCTGAAGCGCCTTCGCTTCCTCGTCATCGACGAGGCCCATCTGCTCGACGGTGTGTTCGGGAGCAACTGCGCCTATTTCTTCAGGCGGCTTCGGTTGGCGGCCATGCACGCCAAGGGAAAATGCGGCGGCGCGCTGCAGCTCATCGCGGCGTCTGCGACCATCGGCGATCCGGTGGGGCATGTCGAAGCCCTGACCGGCTGCCGCTTCGCACATGTTTCCGAAGACGATAATGGCGCGCCGACGCAGCCGATGACCTTGATGCACATCGAAGGTGCAGACCGGGGCCGGGCGGCCGAAAATGAACTCGCAAACATCATCGGTGAACTCATGCCCGAAATGGCAGGCGAGTCGCTGCTCGCCTTTGCCGACTCCAGGCAGGGGGTAGAGCGCATTAGCAAATTGACCGACGACGATCGGGTGCTCCCCTATCGCAACGGTTATGAGCGCGCCGATCTCGCCGCAATCGAAAGCGGTCTGAAGAACGGAAGTCTGGTCGCGGCAGCCTGTACGTCCGCCTTCGAAGTTGGCATCGACATCAATCGCTTCCGGATCGGCCTGAATCTGGGTGTCCCGCCGACGCGCCGGTCGCTGCGCCAGCGTGCGGGACGGATTGGACGTTCGAAGCCTGGCCTGTTCGCGGTCATCGCACCGCGCGCGGCGTTCACGAAGCTGGGTACCACTTTCGCGGAGGCGGTGACGGGATCCGTCGAATCCAACCATCTGCATCTCGGCAATCGGATCATCCAGTATCAGCAGGCCTGCTGCCTTCGCGCTGAGTTGGACGATGATGAAGCCTTGATCGAGGACGCTCTGCACCTGCTCGATTGGCCTGAGGGTTTTGCCGAAGCTGTTGGCTGGGCGGCACCCTCGGCTTTCCGTCCCCACGAAATTGAAGACGTCGCTCGGCTCAGGGGTGAATGCGCGCATTTCGACTTTCCGCTGCGCCGGATCGCGAACGTCAGCTTCAAGCTGCGCATGGCCGATGACCCCGGTGTGACCCTCGGTGATATCTCGATCGAAAAGGCGATGCGCGAGGCCTATCCGGGGGCGACCTACCTTCATCTGCGTAGATCCTACCGCGTCGTCGGCTGGCGCTATTCCCCCTTCGAGCATTCGATCCTGCTCAAGCCGGAAAGGGGCCGCATCACCACGACTCCGCTGATGATGTCCACCGCTTCGGTCGCCCTGAGCGCCGAGGGCATCTTCGATCAGCACTGTCTCGTGAGCGATCAGGGAAGTTTCGCCGAATGCCGGCTCAAGGTCTCGGAAACCGTCTTCGGCTACACCTATGGCGGAAAGAAGATACTTTACGCCGAACTGGCGAAGAAAAATGCCCATATGCGCCAGCAGTGCCGCCACTTCGAAACCACTGGTGTTCTGATCCGCATCGACGAACCGTGGTTCCGCGGTGCAGCGACGCGCGAAGTCAAGATCCGCAAGAGGATCGCGGAGGCACTCAAAGCCATCCTGCTCAGCGAGCAGGGCATCCCGGCAGGTGAGATCGACTATGCGCACACCGGGATCAAATCAGTGGAATATGGTGGCCCCCAGAAACTCGACAGCGCCATTGCGATCTTCGACGATGTGCCGGGCGGCCTCAGGCTCACCCAGCCCCTGTTCGAAGATTTCGAAGCCATTCTCGACCGGCTCGATCGCGGTGCAGGTATGGCGGGCGAGGACAGCTTGCTGGAGCCGCCGATCATCGAAAGGCTGCGCGAGTGGTATGGCAGCCTGACGCCCTCCCTGGCGCCGGTGACGGGATCCAACTCCGATCGCCTTTTCGCGCCCGGCAGCATCGTCGGGGTCTCGATCCACGGCGAACTGCGGATGCGCAAGCTCCTCGGACACCAGTTCGTCAATCTCGATGGCACCGACCGCCTGATGTACAATTACGAAGTCGAGGGCGGCACGGCCCTGGTTAGCGCTACAGCAATCCGCCCGGTCGGCAGCGATTGGCGATTCCTGCCTGACGCTGCCGCACGGCAGGGAGGGCTGCAATGAACGGGCCGCCTCTCTTTGATTTTCGCGACCATTTGCGAAATCGACCTTTCTTCTCTCAGGAAGGAACGGAACAGACCATCTTTGGCGCCGCCGTGTCCGCGCAGGGATTGGTTCTGTGTGCGCTCCATCCCGGTGAGTTTTCGCCGACGCTGGTCAAACGCTATGCGACTATCGTCGTGGGGCCGGTCGAAAAGGATTGGCCGGCGATTGCGACCGAGATGGAGCGACTGGCGAAGGGGGTGGTTCCCGGTTCCGTTCGCATCTTCCTGCGCGTCGATAAAGACGTCGAGTGGAATCCGCGAGCCAATGCTCTCGTCACAAAGCTGGAGAGTGTGTTTCCCGGCGCCATCACCAAGTTGCCGTCGCAGCAAGTGGCAGTCTGGTTTGGCGTCACTCAGCGCGAGATCCGGTCCCCCAACCTCCCGGAAAAGGAGCGTTGGTGTTTCCCCCTGATAGATCGCGCCGTCGAGACGGCACTGTACGCGGAGCTCGAACGCCGTTGTCACCCGAAAAGTTCGGCCTCTGCACAGTCGGCCGACAAAGCCTTGGAGGATAGGACCGAACCGTCCAGCCGGTGGGTGGCTGCGGCTGCCTATTCGAAGCCCTATCTGTCCATTGTCACCGTCAAAAAGCACGGCGGCGAGCTGTTCACAATTGACGACGCACATTGTGCGACCTTCATCTATGAAGCGCGCGACGCCGAGGCGGGCTCCGATCTGTCGGCGAAGCTACGGAACTGCCTTTCAGATTTCGGAATCGAAAAGATTTATTTTCGTAGCGCGGCCGATCGCGGTTACTTCGCGGGACACGCGCTCTGCTACAAGGCTGAGGCTATCCTGCAGATGGTCCCCGGCCTGGAAGTCGAATCGGTGACGTCGCAATCGATCGCGCTTTGGCTGCAGAACAATGCGCCGCTCATTCCCGCACCGCAGACCGGCTTCGACGCTAGGTGGCGTAACGCGCAGCAGCGTGCCATCGAGCTTGGCACTTTCGTTCTGTCCCCACAGTTTGCACAGGGGCGGAGCGCGTGATGTTCGAGCGCAAGGCACGGAATTATCCGCGCACGTCCGATATTCGGCGGCTCGTCCAGGCCACCCGCGAAAGCGGCGTGCTTGTTCGCGCCGTCGAAATCCGGGCCGACGGCACGATCCGCCTCATGCCCAATGCCGAACTTCGTTCCGCCGACGAAGAGGCCAAAGATGAATTCGACGCCTGGGAAAAGGCAGGACGTCTTTGATCCAGGGAGTTCATATGGTCAGGGCGGAGCGAAACGGAAGGCTGCCCGTCTGGTATATCTACGCATGGCGCGGCGGCCCCAGGATCGGCCGGGTTGAATCGCGGACGCAGCCGCTGCTCACGCATTCGCAACTTGCCGCGCTCAAGGAGCATCTCGATCAACGCAATGCCGTGGACCCGACGACGCTGCGATCGCTGATCCGCGAATGGCGCTCACAAAATCCAGACCGCCCTTCCAGCCCCGAATGGGAAGCGCTGGCTGACGGGACCAAAAAGACGTGGGGACACGCGCTCGATCTCATCGAGGAAAAATGGGGTGAGGTTCCGCTCTCGCTTTGGTCCGATCCGCGAATGACGGCCAAGGTCGTCGCATGGCGGGATAGCCGTGCCGATACGCCGCGCGGCGCCGACATTGGTGTCGGCACGCTTCGCGCCCTCCTTGAATTTGGGCGCCTGCGCGGCCGCGTCACCTTCAATGCCGCTGCGAATATTCCGACGCTGTATCGAAATGGACAGCGCGCCGCCATTATCTGGACAGATGAGGAAATGGAGCGCTTTGCCGAGACCGCGAAGCGGCTGGAGCGGCCGCATGTGATAGATGGCATGCGGCTGGCCGCGCTGACGGGTCTGCGCCGCGCGGATCTCGTCACACTCGACTGGAGCCATGTCGGCGATACTGCCATTCGCAAGCTCGCGCTCAAATCGAGCCGCCGGACGCGGCAATATGTCACAGTGCCGATCATAGCAGATCTCCGCTCGCTGCTCGACGAGCTGCGCGATCGGCCGCGAAAAGACGGCGTCACCACCGTGCTGGTCAATAGCCATGGGGCGCCGTGGAGCGGGGATGGCTTTGGCGGCACGTTCAACCGGGTGCGGGACGAAGCCGATATCGTTCATATCGATGAGGAATCGAGGGAGCGGAAGCGGAAGCATCTCCACGATATTCGGGGAACTTTCTGCACGAAACTCCTCACCGAGGCCGCCCTATCCGATGAGGAGGCCGCCGGCATCATGGGCTGGTCCGTTGCGCAGGTGGCGTCGATCCGGCGTATCTATGTGGATCAGAGCTCGCTGATTTCCTCGATCGCGCAGCGGATGGCCAATACGAAATGATAGGTGCGTGATGCCCCAGCCCCTCGGGGTACAAGACAATCTTCATGGGATTCGACATATGCACTTGGCGGCGAGGGCTGAAGTCATCAAAGATATTCCGCTCGAGTGCCCCGCACAAATAGAGAATGAAGAGACATGAGCCGGCCACTGCAACTTAACTCGATCGTCGACCTCACACTCATGGCCGAGAGGAATTGGGACAATAGAGCAGAGCTGGAGCTGGTTCAGTCAGAATTACGGCACCGCACCACACAGGCAGCGGCCAAACTTCGTGACCGGGTTGAAATGTGGATCAAGGATTGTGATCAATTTTCGGCAGTGCGCGTGGATTCAAAAGCAACGGCGAATGCTGCCCCGACTACACCCAGCGAGGCGTCGCGTAATTCACAGGCTCAGCAATGGACCTATGATGCCGTCGCAAAGTTGAGAGGGAAGCTGATCGATCTCTCGCGTCGATCACCACTTATAGCGTTCAAACACACCTCGCGCAGTGCGAGTCAGCTTCGTTTTGTAGATGAGCGTCCCGACCTATTGTTCAATCGATTGAACAGCGGCAGCATGGGATTTGAGCCGTTGCCTGGTGAGGAGAAGACGCCGGCGGATGAACGAACGCCTGAATTTGGCATCGCCTACGAGCGAGCGCGACTGACCGACGAAGGATTTTTGTCCGCAACTGAGAAACTCGACGATACGGAACGCGATGTGCGGGCTTGGCAGGATGCTGAACGAGATCTTCGTAGCCGCGTTCGAGCACAGCTGGGCCTCCCAAAGTTGGACTATGGCAAAGGTCTCGATGTCGCAGCGCTTGCCCGCGCTCATGGCTTTGACCCATCCTATGATCTTAAGCCTAGCGACGATGGCGAGGTTGCTGCGCACCAAGAAGACGACGCGATCCGCGTTCTATTGACGCGCAAGGAACTCGACCGGCGATTGAAGTCGATCCATGATCGCGCAACAAGCCATTTGCGCGAGACCGGTCATCACACTCTGCACTTGGCCTTCGGCTTTGTGCAGTGGTTCGAGGATGAGGAGTCCGATCTCGCATCGCACGCCCCGCTACTTCTTCTGCCCGTGAATTTGGCCAAAGACGATGGCCGCGCCAAGAAGGAGTACCGGCTGAGCATCTGGGAGGGCGGTCTCGAAGTGAACGTCGCGCTGATCGAGAAAGCGCGCGAACATTGGGGGCTTCAATTGCCGCCGCTTCGCGACGGCGAGACACCGGAATCCTACTTCATCCGCGTAGAGTCTGTCCTGGCGCAGGGACAGCGGCTGAAGCTGCGCACATTCGCCACCCTTTCGGTCCTTCCGCCCATGATCCTTTGGCGAGACCTGGCGCCCGAGAAATGGCCAGATGAAGCTTTTTCCGAGCACCGATTGCTCCCCGGCCTTTTAGGCGCAACAGAGATTGTCGGTGTGGATGGCGATGACACGCTGATCGACATCGATGACCCCGTTCACGAAGCACGGGTCCCCGCCCTCATTACCGATGCTGATGCATCGCAGCATCGCGCTATTATGGACATGGCTGCTGGCCGAGACATGGCGATTGAGGGGCCACCTGGAACCGGTAAATCCCAGACTATTACCAACATGATCGCGACAGCTCTGTCGCAGGGCAAACGCGTTCTGTTTGTTGCTGAGAAGCAGGCAGCTTTACGCGTGGTGTCGGATCGATTGAGGGCTGCGGGGTTTGGGCCGCTGCTACTCGAGCTCCACGGCGATAGGGCAAGCCGGTCCGATGTATATGATGGCGTGCGTGAGCGCCTGGACGCGCAACCGCAACTGGATGCCCGTACGTTGGACGACAAGCGGGTCGAGCTTCGGCGCCACCGCGACTTGCTTCGGCGCTACCTGTCATTGGTCCGGGCCTCTCTCGGCAATATCGGACGAAATGCGCACGAACTGGCTTGGCGCGAAATCCGTCTCAGAAATCGGTTCGACCGCGAACAAGTCACGGCAATGGAAGCGCGTTGGGCGCCAAAAGATGCGGCCGATATCGACTTTTCGACAATGCGCGAAAATCGCGATCTGCTTGCCCAATTTGGTCGAGCCCTTCAAGCTGTCGATCCGGGCGACGGAACACCGCGGACTGAATGGGTTTCTGCGGACAAGCTCAATCCCTTTGACCAGAGCAAAGCTTTGGACGCTGCCGGCGGGGCGGCGCGAGCAGCCGAGGCTGTCGCCGAGGCTGCGGAGAGCTTCGTCCAGCTAGGGATCGTGCTTCCCAGCCCCTCCGACGACGAAATTGGCGACGCTAGCGGACAGCTATCGTCGATAGCCCGATTCACCTGCTCGGATGAATCCATTGTCAGCGCCGCGATCCGCGATCGCTTAGCTTCTCGAGCCTTGCTTGCAGCACAATCGGAATGGCAACATCAGCGCGATGACATAGCTGCTGACGTAGAGAGTCCAGATACAGTGCCGGTCACTAACGCGGAGGAAATGCGTGACGCGCTCAGAATTGACCGGTGTCCGGCGACCTTTGGCGACGTGCGAGCAGCCCAGGCTCTAAATGAGCGGCTATCGATGTCGTTGGCCGAAGCGACGCGGGACTTCGAGCGAGTTGCCGCGAAACTCTCCGAGGGACTGAGGACGCCAACGGAAAAGGCATGGAAAGTCGCTTCGGCGGTTGCCACATTGGGGCATGCAGATTCCTCCGTCAGTGCGCTGCTCTCGACCAGCCTGTTAGAAGCCGGATCGGATAGCGCCATTGCGTCCTCCGCTTCGGAAGCCACCGAGCTTCTGGCAGAACGCGATAGTCTTGCTTCAGCAACTCATGCAGAGGCATTATCGGTCGAGCCGGCCGAACTGGACGAAATTGCGGAAACGATCGAAACCACGGGCGCACTCGCACGCCTTTTCAGCGGACGGTACAAGTCGGCGTGGCGACGTGCTGCTCGCCTTTGTGCGGAAACATCGGACCGTAACGAGACTACATCAACCCTGCGTAGGACAGCCAGATATCTGCGCTCGCGGCGAGCGTTCCGCGACGAGGCCAAGGCACGCAGCTTATTCCCTGCAATGTTGTGGGACGACATCACAAGCGACTTTGCGTCACTACGGACCGCCCGCGCCTTGATCGCCAAAGTCGCGTCGCACCTTGCAATGCTCGATGAGCTTGGCAGCTTAAGAGACTGGCTAGCGGCAGAGGCCACCGATCGGCAAACATCTACCGCCGCGTGTGATCGGCTTTCGGACCTCCTAAACAATTTGATCGAAGCGGGATTCGGCCACGTTACGCTGGCTGATTTGCCATCCAGTTGTATGGAACGAATTGCCGAACTCAAACGGCTTGCTGAAGCGAGCCAAGCCGTCGGCGTTCAATCGGATGCCAGGTTCCAGCGACTAGCAGGTGGCACAGTTGCTGATGCGATCCTGAAACTCCATGAGGCACGGGAGGCATTCGACAAGCTCAAGTCGGGTCCAATGTTCGAATGGGTTGGCGACGTCGCCACTTCACTGCAGATGCTTGAGGATAGTCTGGCCGAAGTCGACGCCGTCGGCGCCGTTACCGGTCCAATCGATATCCTATCCTTGTTGAAGGATGCAGATACCCCTGCCGCATTGCTTTCATCAATTTGCGGTGGGGCCACCGACCTATCGAAGGCCTCGAAGGGCTGGGAGGACGCATCTGACTACCTATGGGACACCGCCGAACTTGATGTTTTGGATCTCTGCGAAGATTTGGACTGGCGGCAAGCGGCGTCGAAGCTGAGGGTGTTGGGTGACGACCGTGGCGGAGCAAGTCTTGCCGCTGACCTTTTGAAGTACCGGGCGTCTGTGGCCGAACGCGACCTGGCGCCGTTCGCAGATGCCGCCACATCAGGACTCATCGGTCCCGACCAATTGGACGATATGTATGAGCTGGTCTCGACGTCCGCGCTTTTGCGGTCATATCTGGGAGGCGACGGACAGGAGCTTGGTCGCCTCGGCAGTTTGAAGCTGAATGATGCGCGTCGACAGTTCAAAAAGGTCGACAAGGAGCTCCACAAGCTTGAAGCGTCGGCAATCGTTTCCAGTCGTTTGACAGACAAACCGCCAACCGGCGTCGGATACGGGCCGAAGTCAGCCTTTTCCGAGCTACGACTTCTTGAGCACGAAGTTGAGCTCACGCGACCGCGGACTCCCCTTCGCGATGCGGTGCACCGCGCGGGACAAGCCCTTCAAGCATTGAAACCCGTTTGGATGATGTCTCCGACGTCGATTGCACAATATATTCGCCCCGGCTCGATGCAGTTTGACTTGCTGATCATCGACGAAGCATCTCAGATGCGACCCGAGTTCTCCGTCAGCTGCATTCTGCGAGCCGATCAGTTTGTTGTCGTGGGCGATGCCAATCAGCTACCACCCAGCGATCATTTCCAGGTTGTGAACACCGACGATGGCGATGACGACGGAGATGGCGTCGGCATCGACGACAGCACGGAATCGATCCTGGACCTCGCCAATCAGCGGTTCCGGACAAAACGGCGTTTGAAATGGCATTATCGGTCGCAGCACGAGAGCTTGATCCAATTCTCGAACCGCGAATTTTACGAACGCGACCTCGTTGTTTTCCCGAGTCCGATGGCAAATGACGACGCGTTGCTGGGCGTGAAATGTTTCTACGCGCCGGAGTTCTTCCCTGACACAGTGTATGAATCTTCGATCAACCAGCGAGAAGCCGAGCTGGTAATCGAGCAAGCGTTTGGGTTGATGCAGACGCACCCGGAGCGTTCGATTGGTATCGTCGCGATGAATGCCAAACAGACCGAGCTTATCCAGAATGAGTTTGATCGGCTGATCGTCGAAGAAGAACGCGTCCGCAAATATGTCGAAGCCTTTGAGGGCACGATCGATGAGTTCTTCATCAAGAACCTCGAGAATGTCCAGGGCGACGAACGCGACATCATTCTGATTTCGACTGTCTACGGCCCCGACAAAAATGGCGTTGTTCGCCAGAATTTCGGCCTGATGAACCGTGAGGTTGGCTGGCGACGCCTAAACGTGCTCGTGACGCGTGCGAAGATTTCGTGCCGTCTGATTACCTCGCTCCGTCCTGACGATGTGAAGGTGACCGAGAAATCATCAAAGGGCGTCATCGCCTTCAAGAGTTATCTGACCTACGCGCATGGGGGAGCTACTTACGATCCGGGAACCGGCGGTGAGACCGACAGCGACTTCGAGATCTTCGTTGCCGACGCGCTGCGTGGAGCTGGCTACGAAGTCATTTACCAGGTCGGCGTCGAGGGCTTTCGGATCGATTTGGGGGTGCGCCACGAAAGCTGCCCGATTGGATTTATCGCGGGTATTGAATGTGACGGCGCCCCGTATCACTCAGGACTGAGCGTTCGCGACCGCGACCACATTCGCCAGACAATTCTCGAGAACCTTGGCTGGAATATCTATCGGGTCTGGTCGACCGACTGGTTCGCTGATCCCTCACGGGAAACGTCGAAGCTAATTGCCTGGGTTGATCGAGTTCGAGAACAAATCTCTAGTACGCTGATCGAACAGACGGCGCCGGTCGAGGTACGCAGGACGAAACAGAAGGAATCCTCGACCCCGGCGGTACCCGATCAAACAGATGATTTGGCCAGCACAACCTCGATCACCGATCCGGTTTCGGACAACACTGATGTCATCGCCGAAATCGAAGGTCCGCGTGAGCCTCGAGGTAGAATGCTACGCTCGATAGGCGACTTCGAAACCTATGAAGCCATCAGAGGTCGGCTGTATGAAATCTGGCGAGATCAGGAGCTTTTGGGCGAGGTCGAAGTTGTGAAGCGTGCAACCGCCGCGCCTAAACTCTTCGGTGACCGCGCAATGGCAGCGCAATCCGAGTATGAAGGTCGGGTCGAAGCGACGGGCGATTCCTTCCGTTCGTTCGACCTATATGCTGCGATGCGGGAAGTTGCAGTTAGAGCAACGCCTTGATTGCGAGAGGGTTGGGATATTCGCGTAAGCACCGCCTAGATAAATGAGCCTATATGGCGGACTGCCGCTGTTCACCTTCCTTACATCCTTGACTGCAGAATTGGCATTCGTCGCAAATCAATCTGCCACAGCCGAAGCAGTTCAAGTTCTCGAAGATAACGAGCGGAAATTTGTTACAAGGAGCGCCGGCTTTTGAAAGACCACCACAATACGCAAAAACTGTAACATACTGATCGTCCGTGGTGCGACCGATCAGCGTATGCGGATTGGCCGCGCTGAATCCCTTGAAGCTAAGGCCTGAACTCGCGATGTTGTTACCCGCCAGCTCGAGCAAGTGCAGACACTCGTCGATTGAGTTCAGGGGATCATACAGTCCGCCACACGAACTACCTCGGAAGGCTAGAGATATCTCATACTTGTACCGCTTGTGATCCATCGTCTTCTGACGAAAATCTTCAATCGATATGATCTTGCGGAAAAATCTCAAGAAAGCAGCAGTGTCTTTCCCGAGAAGCACACGATCGATGAATTCGGAAAGTGCAAACAGATAGATCGTCGCCTTGCTGTAGCCTGCCTCTTCGATCGCCATTGCGAAGCGATCAACGATATCACGCTGAGCGACCGTTAGATTTGTGTATGGCCGTGAGTTCTTCGCTTCACCCACTGCAAGCGCAGTGGCAAGAACGGTCTCGGCATTCCAGGAGATGATGCTTGCTACCGAATGCAGCAATTGAAAATCTGGATTCATGTGTTCAAGCTCGAAAGCCCATGGAGGCAGTGTTCGCTCATAGAAGGTCAGTTCAAGCGCTTGCTGTCGACCTGAGAGGCCATTGATCGCTGATTGAACCGCATTGAGCGAGCGTTCCGTACAAATCCCGAGAAATCGCTGCTGAACAGAACCGTGCCGGACTCGTGGCTTGGAGACTACTCCGGCGATGGCGACTTCAGAATCATTTATACTTTTGAATTTACTGATATAGTTGTGACGTCTGCATGAATGAAAGCTCGTGGCATTCTTAACATCGATCGCGCGATCGGCATAAACGTCGTGCGACATCCAAGCTTTCGACCCGAGATCTCCGCCGAGCTGTTGCGCAGAAACATCTACCGGCTCGCGTTGAAGCGCTGCTCGATAGAAGTTTATAACCAGCTTCTCGGCTAAGCGCGCATAACATAGAATGAGCGTGTCGATCGATTTCCTTGCCCTCGAATTCTGCTTCTCATTTTGGTCCTTGGCCTGCACTCTTCCGCTATTCCACGCTGAAATTAGTGCCCGATCTTTCTCGTCCAAATTCTCCGATCGTATACCACCTGATTCATCAACGCTGACGATCCAAGTTTCGGAAACAAGATTTTTGACCGAGCGGAATCGAGCAGTCTGTACATCGATTTCAATGGGGTCTTGGTAGGAGAGGGCTCGGTAATAAGGTGCGGCGCAATGATTTCGGATGGCCATGAAGCTAGCAGAGTATGCAAGAGCTTTCGACAACAGATCCTTACGGTGAATCTCTGAAAAAGGCACAAGATTCTTGTAGAATTTTAAGTCAGCGACATGAGGGGCATGCCTCTCTCCTCGAGCCATAATTATCCGATGCTGTAAACTGCATTCCAAAAAAAATGCTTCAGTTGATTTGGTGATGAACACTTCATCGGCATCGTCAAAATACAGGCGATAGCGCTCGGTCTGGATTGGTGGAGGGTGCGAAGGACCGCCTACCTCAGGTTCCCATCGCCACTGAAGAGTGCTCGCTATCTCTTCCTTCAGGTTACGAATAGACCGATTTCGTTCCACCATCATTATCACCGGCTAGCATCGAACTTTTGCGCAAGCCAGCCCAGCTCTTGCCGAGGAAGCACGGCAGGCGGGAAATGATTGAAACGTGACCATTGACCAACCGCGCACATGACGGCAAAGGCACTACGTGTCGGTTCTTGCTGTAAAAACCATTGTAAAAAATGCGTTTTGAATACAGCTAAGTGATTGAAATGCGGGTGTAGCTCAATGGTAGAGCAGAAGCTTCCCAAGCTTACGACGAGGGTTCGATTCCCTTCACCCGCTCCAGCCCTGCCGTAAGAGGCCCGGCGCAGGCCTCCCGCTTCCGACATTCAGGATCTTCTTGTGACGGCAAAGCGCACCATTCCGTTCATTGTGGCGACCATCTTCATCGATGCGATCGGGTTCGGCATCATCATGCCGGTGCTGCCGCAGCTCGTGATGGAGGTGGGGCGCATCGATCTGCCGCATGCGATCGAGGTCGGGGCGTGAATCGGGCTCGTTATGGCGATGGCGACCTTCCTCGCTTCGCCGGTGCTCGGCAATCTGTCGGACCGGTTCGGGCGGCGGCGCGTGCTGTTGCTGTCACTTGCCGGACTCGCCGCCGACTATGCACTGCTGACGATCGTCGACACGCTGCCCTGGCTGTTCCTCGCGCGCGCGCTGTCGGGAATTTTCGGGGGTAGCTATGCCGCCGCGATGGCGGCGGTGCGGGCATGGAAGGCGCGGAAGCGCTGATCGCCGCCGCGTGCTCGCGAGACGCTGGCCCCCGACAAACGGCGCGGCTTCGACTGGCGCCGCGCCAATCCGCTTGGCGCGGTTCGCACGATGCGCGCGCTGCCGGGCATGAGCGGCGCGGCGGCGGTGCTGCTGCTGTGGCAGATCGCCAGCCTCGTCTATCCGATGACGTGGAGCTTCTACTGCATCGCGCAGCTCGGCTGGACGCCGGGGATGATCGGCGCGAGCCTTGCCGCGGTCGGCGTCGCCATCGCGCTCGGGCAAAGCTTCGTCGTCGGGCCGATGGTCGCGCGCTTCGGCGAACGCGATGCGGCGACGATCGGCATCGCCGTCGCGGTCGCGGTATTCGTCGGCTATGCGTTCGTCACGACGACCTGGGGCGCCTTCCTGCTGATCGTGCCGATCATGTTCCAAGCGCCGGTGCAGCCGTCGTTGAGCGCGATCTTGTCGCGCCGCGCCGATGCCGGCGCGCAGGGCGAGGTGCAGGGAATATCGGCGATGGCGATGGGGCTGGGACAGATCGTCGCGCCCCTGCTGCTCACCGGCACCATGGCCTGGTTCACGGGCGCGAACGCGCCGGTGCATTTCCCCGGCGCCGCTTTTCTGGTGGCGGCGCTGTTCGGATTGTTCGCGATCGCGATGCTGCGCCGCCTGCCGCGCGCGACGCGGACAAGCGACGCCGACGCGGCCGATCAGATGCCGCCGTCGGTCACCGCATAGCCCGCCGCCTCGAGCGCTGTGCGCACGGCGGCAACGCAGGCGACGACCCGCTCCGCGTCGGTCGAGCGAAAGACGAAATTGGCGCCGACGCGGCCGTCGCGAAAGAAGGGATAGCTGCCGATGGCGACGCCGGGGTGATCCTTTTCGCCCGCGCGAAGCAGGTCGGCGACCTCGCTTTCGGGTGCCCATGCGCCGATCGTGTGCGCGACGAGCGGCGCTCCGCCTTCCAGCGCGCCGGTCAGCGCATCGAGCATGCCCGCGGTGATGTGCGGCACGCCCGCCATCACGAACAGATTGCCGATGCGGATGCCGGGCGCGCCCGACATGCGGTTGGGGATCAGCTCGGCGCCCTCCGGGGTACGCGCCATGCGCAGCCGCGCCTCGGTCAGTTCGCCGCCGCGCGCCGTGTAATAGCGTTCGAGGATCGCGCGCGCATCGGGGTGGACGATGACCCCGACGCCGAGCGCCTTTGCCACCGCATCGACGGTAATGTCGTCGTGGGTCGGGCCGATGCCGCCGGTGGTGAAGACATAGTCATAACGCGCACGTAGCGCATTCAGCGCATCGACGATCTCGTCCTCGACATCGGGGACGATGCGCACTTCGCGCAGGCGAATCCCCTGCACGTCGAGCCAAGTCGCGATCTGCGCGACATTCTTGTCCTGCGTGCGGCCCGAGAGAATCTCGTCGCCGATCACCAGCACGGCGGCGGTCCAGATGCGTTCGTCGCTCATCCTCTTGCCTTACCGCGCCCGCATGACAAAACAAGGCTTCTGGATCGCAGACAATGTTCCTGATATGTTCTTTGCGACTCGCAGCAAGGGAGAGCAACCGTGGCCGACGATCTGATTTTCTATACCAACCCCATGTCGCGCGGACAGATCGTCCGCTGGATGCTCGAAGAGGTCGGTGCGCCCTATCAGACGCAAATCCTGGGCTATGACGACAGCATGAAGGGCGCCGACTATCTGGCGATCAACCCGATGGGCAAGGTGCCCGCGATCGTCCACCGGGGCAAGGTCGTCACCGAATGCGCCGCGATCTGCGCCTATCTGGCCGATGCTTTTCCCGATGCGGGGCTCGCGCCGCCGCTGGAGGCGCGCGCCGACTATTACCGCTGGCTGTTCTTTGCCGCCGGGCCGCTCGAAACCGCGGTGACCAACACCCACGCCGGCTGGGTGCCGAGCGCCGAGCAGCAGCGGATGGTGGGATATGGCTCGTTCGAAAAGGCGCTCGACGCGCTCGAAACGGCGGTGGCGGACAAGGCCTTCGTTGCGGAGGGGCGCTTCAGCGCCGCCGACGTCTATGTCGGCAGCCAACTCGACTGGGGTCTGCAATTCGGGACGATCCCGACGCGCCCCGCCTTCGAAGCCTATGTCGCGCCGCTGCGCGAGCGCTCGGGATACCGGCGGGCCAAGGAAATCGACAACGGCCTGATCGCCGAGATGCAGGCGGCGAGCCCGGCCTGACGGCATCCGGCCCCAGGATTCTGGTCCTAGAAAATTCCCGCCGTCAGCCCTTCCGCGAGCGCCGCGCCCAGATCGCGCGCTTCGGCGAGGCGGTCCGCTGCAATCGTCTTGGGGGCTAGGATCGCCTCGGGCGTCTGGGCATCGGTGTTGACGATGACGGGATCGGCCACACGCCGCAGGCGCCAACCGGTCGCGATGCGGTCGAGCTGGCGCTGGGCGTTTTCGCCGTCGGAGCCGGCGCAGATGATCGTCGCATAGGGGCGCCCTTCGATCCGGCCGAGGCAGGGATAATAGCAGCGGTCGAACATCTCCTTCATCGCGCCCGACAGCGCCGCGAGATTTTCGGGACCGACGAACAGATAGCCCGCCGCCGCTCTAATCATCTCTGGCGTCACATCGTCCGCCGCGACGCGGCGCGCTGCGTCCCGCGTGGCCGGGCGTCCGCTTGCCAAGCCATGCCACAAGGCGCAAGCAGGACCAAAAGGGGAGGATATGATGAAGCGTGCGATCTGTCTGATTCCGATCATGCTGTGGGCGAGCGGCGCGGCGGCGCAGGATGCGGCCAGCGAGGCGACCCGCGCCGCGCAGGCCGAACTCGCCCAGCGCCTGCCACTCGACGACCCGCGCGACGAGGCGAATGTGCTGCGCGGCAAGATCGCCGAGATTCCGGACGGCGTCATCACGGGCAAGGATGGCCGGATCGTCTGGGATCGCCGACCCTATGACTTTCTGAACAGGGTCAAGGCCCCCGACACGGTCAACCCGTCGCTGTGGCGGCAGGCGCGGCTCAATGCGGTGCACGGGCTGTTCGAGGTTGTGCCGGACAAGATCTGGCAATTGCGCGGCTATGACCTGTCGGTGATGACGATCATTCGGGGCAAGACCGGATGGATCGTGGTCGATCCCTTGCTGTCCGAAGAAACAGCTGCGGCGGGGTGGAAGCTGTTCGCCGACACGGTCGAGGCAAAGACGGGCGTCCTGCCGATCCGCGCTGTCATCTTCAGCCACAGCCACAGCGACCATTTCGGCGGCGTCGGCGGCATCGTGACCCCCGAACAGGTGAAAAAGGACAAGATCCGCATCATCGCACCGCACGGCTTTTCCGAAGAGGCGACGTCGGAAAATGTCCTTGCCGGCCCGGCGATGGGGCGCCGCGCGCTCTATATGTTCGGGGCGATCCTCGCGCCCGGACCGACGGGACAGGTCGATACCGGGCTCGGCCCAAAGCTGTCGTCGGGGACGATCGGCTATATGGAGCCGACCGAAACCGTGCCCGCGCGCGGCGCGACGCTGACCATCGACGGCCTGGCCTTCGACTTCATGGACGCGGGCGGCACCGAGGCGCCGGCCGAGTTCGTCTTTTACATCCCCGCCTACAAGGCGCTCCACACGACCGAGGTGGTGACCCACAATCTGCACAATGTGCTGACGCTGCGCGGCGCGCAGGTCCGCGACGCGCTGCGCTGGTCGAAGGTGATCGATGCGATGCTCCTCAAATGGGGCGGCAGCGCCGAGGTTGCGATGGGATCGCACCATTGGCCGACATGGGGCGCGGGCGAGGTCCGCACGCTGCTCACGAACCAGCGCGACGCCTATCGCTATGTCCACGATCGCACCCTGTTTCTCGCCAACCGGGGCGCGACGCTGCACGAACTGGCCGACCAGACTCCCGAAGCGGCGGTGCAGGGAAGCGATTTTTCCACGCGCGGCTATTATGGCACCCTCAATCACGACATGAAGGCGACCTATCAGCGCTATTTCGGCTGGTGGGACGGCAATCCGGCCAATTTCAACCCGCTGCCGCCCGAAGAGAGCGCGCCCAAATATGTCGCGCTGGCGGGCGGCCCCGACAAGCTGCTTGCGGCGGGCAAGGACGCCATCGCCAAGGGTGAGTATCGCTGGGCGGCCGAAATGCTGAACAAGCTCGTCTTCGCGGCGCCCGACAATCAGGCGGCGCGCGCCGCGCTCGCCTCGGCCTATGACCAGCTTGGTTATCAGGCCGAATCGGGGGCGTGGCGCAACTATTATCTCGCCGCCGCCGCAACGCTGCGCGGCAATGCGGTCGCTGGCGGCACCAGCAACGGCCAGAGCCGGTCGTTCATCAGCGCGATCCCGACCGCGGTCTTCTTCGATTCGCTTGCTACCCGCTTCGACGCGGTGAAGGGCGCGGCGCAGAAGGGCGTGTTCCAGTTCGTGATGCCCGACAGCAAGGAAAGCGTTGCGGTCGTCGTCGAGGGCGGGGTCGAATTCCCGCGCTATGGCGTCACCGACGCCGCGCCGACCGCGACGATCACGCTCGATCGCAGCACGCTCGACGATGTGATGCTCGGCCAGGCGCAGTTTCCGGCGCTGATGCAATCGGGCGCGATCCGCATCGAGGGCGACCGCATGGCCTTTCTGTCGTGGTTCGCGATGCACCCGCCCGCCGACCCGCGCTTCAATATTGTTGTGCCATAGGGGGCGCTGCGCTTAACGAAGGGCGATGACCGATACCGACGCCGCGCCGCCCATCGATCCTTTCGCACCCGATGCGCTCAACGCGGTGGAGGGACTCGACCCGGTCGATCCCGCCTATCGTCACGTCCTGCGCATCGCCGCGGCGCTCAACGCCGTGCCGTTAGCGATCGGCGCGAGCGTCGCCGACGCGCTGCTGATCCGCAGCATCGGCGGCCCGTTCGGCCTGCTCACCGCGCTGGCCTGGCTGGTCGCGATCCTCGTCATCGTCATGCTGCCGTCGCGCCGGATGCAGCGGTGGGGCTATCACATCGGCGCAGGGCAATTGCGCGTCGCGCGCGGCTGGATGTTCCGCACCGACACCATCGTCCCCTTCGTGCGCGTCCAGCATATCGACGTCGGGCAGGGGCCGATCGAGCGCTGGTTCGGTCTGTCGCACCTCGTCGTCCATACCTCTGGGACGCACAACAGCACGGTGACGCTGCCAGGCCTGCGATCCGATCTGGCGGCGGCGATGCGCGAGACGATCCGCCACCATATCCAGACCGACTTCGCATGAGCGACGGCGAAACCGCCGCGGCGCCCGCGCGGGCGGCCGATGTCGAACCCGACTGGCAGCGCCTGCATCCGGCGACGCTGGCGCTGGCGATCGTCAAGCTCGGCCCGCGTTCGCTCAATTTTCTGCCCGCGCTGGCGGCGATCGGCTTTGCGGGCAAATGGGCCTATGTCGTCCCCGCGCTGCTCGCCTTTCTGCTGTTGTCGCTGCTCGTCGCGATCGCTGCCTGGCTGCGCTTCCGCTATGCCGTGACCGATGATGCGGTGGTGATCGAAAGCGGCGTGTTCGCGCGCCAGCACCGCACTATCCCCTTCGACCGCATCCAGGACGTCAGCATCGAACAGGGGCTGATCGCGCGCGCGCTGGGCATTGCCAAAGTAGATTTCGAGACCGGCGCGGGCGGCGGCAAGGAAGGCGATGGCGACCTCGACGCCATCGGGTTCGACGAAGCGCAGGCGCTGCGCGGCACGATCCGCGCCTGGCGCAGCGATGCCGCCGACACGCAGGTTGCCGATCCCTCGGTCGCCGCCACCGAAGGCGGCGGCGATGCCGCAGAGGACCGGCTGCTCTTCGCAATGGATCCGCGCCGGCTGCTCGTCGCGGGCCTGTTCAACTTCTCGCTTGCCGCGCTCGCGGTCGTCGGCGCGTCGATGCAGCTGTTCGACAATCTGCTGCCGTTCGATTTCAACGTCTTCAACCCCGTCGACTGGGTCGATCTGGCCGAAGGCTATGGCCTCGATAATTGGGTGCTCGCGCATCGCTGGGTCGCCGGTATCGGCGCGCTCCTGTCGCTGCTCGTCATCGGCTTTGCGAGCGGGATCGCGATGATGATCTTCGCCAACTGGGGCTTTCGCCTCGTGCGCGAACCGCGCGCGCTGCGCCGCACGCGCGGGCTGACGACGCGCACCGATGTGGCGATGCCGGTCAAGCGCGTGCAGGCGGCGATCCTCGTCACCGGCTGGCTGCGACAGCGCTCCGGCTGGCACGAACTGCGCCTGCAAAGCCTGGCGAGCGACGGAGCGAAGGAGCCCGACCATCAGGTCGTCCCCTTCGGGCGGCTCGCCGAAATCGACCGGGTGCTCGCCGAGGTTGCGATGCCGCGCCCCGGCCCCGGCCAGACGTGGCAACACAGCCACCGCATCATCGCCATCGGGCCAGTCATCGGCGCGGTCGCGGCGGCGACCGGCGGAGTCATTGCGCTGATTCTGGGCAATGCGGTCGGCTGGCTCGGCCTGATCGCCGCTCCCCTGCTCGCGGCTGGCGCGCTGTTCGCGACGCGCTTTCATCTGTGGACCGACCTTGGCGAAATGGTCGTGATCCGCCGCGGCTGGTGGAAGCCGAAGACGACGCTGCTGCCGCACGCGTCGGTGCAGAGCGTCGATATCAAGACCGATTTCCTCCTCCGCCCGCTCGGCCTTGCAACCCTCGTGTTCGGCGTGCCCGGCGGCAGCGCGCTCGGCGCGCATGAAATCCCGGCCATTCCGCTCGCTGCCGCGCGGGCTTTACGCGCGCGCATCCTCACGGCAGGAACGGCGGCATGACTACCGCCGCCCTCGGCATCACCCGCTCGATCCTCGGCCAGCCGTGGCATTGGCGCCGTACGAGCGCCGAAATGGGCGGCGAAAGCCTCGCCCCCGACGATCTCGTCACCCAATTGCTGCTCGCGCGCGGCGTCGCGCGCGACGATCTCGACCGCCAGCGCGTTCCGACGCTGCGCGGTTTCATGCCCGACCCTTCGTTGTTCCGCGACATGGATGCCGCCGCGGCGCGGCTCGCCGATGCCGTCGAGGCGCGCGAGGCGGTGACCATCTTCGGCGATTATGACGTCGACGGCGCGACATCGGCGGCGCTGCTCGTCCGCCTGCTTCGCGCGCTCGACGTGCCGGTGGGCGCCTATATCCCCGATCGGCTGATGGAAGGCTATGGTCCCTCGGGCGCCGCGCTGGTGCGGATCGGCGAAGCGGGGTCGCGGCTCGTCGTCACCGTCGATTGCGGCGCGCAGGCGTTCGACGCGATCGCCGAGGCGAAGGCCGCGGGGGTCGAGGTGATCGTTGTCGATCATCACCAATGCGCGACCACGCTGCCGCAGGCTTTTGCCGTGGTGAACCCCAACCGCCTCGACGAAGCGCCCGATGCGGCCGCGCACGGCAATCTTGCCGCGGTCGGCGTCGCCTTCCTGCTCGGGGCGGCCCTGCTCCGCACGCTGCGCGCGCGCGGCTTTTTCGGTAGCCGTGCCGAGCCGCAGTTGATCGAGCTGCTCGACCTCGTCGCACTCGGCACCGTCGCCGACGTCGCGCGGCTCACCGGCTTCAACCGCGCGCTGGTGACGCAGGGGCTGAAGGTGATGGCGGGGCGCGGCAATATCGGCATGGCGGCGCTGATGGATGCGGCGCGGCTGACCAAGCCCCCGACGGCGAGCGACATGGGCTTTGCGCTGGGGCCGCGGATCAATGCCGGCGGGCGCGTCGGCAAATCCGACCTCGGCGTCCGGCTGCTGACCACCGGTGACCCGCAGGAAGCCGCGGATATCGCGCAGGAGCTGTGCCGGCTCAACGAGGAGCGCCGCGCGATCGAGGCGGTGGTGCTCGACGCCGCGATCGAGGCGAGCGGCGCGACCGCCAACGCGCCGGTGGCGATCGTCGCGGGCGACGGCTGGCATCCCGGGGTCATCGGCATCGTCGCGGGGCGGCTCAAGGAAAAGCTGCACCGTCCGGCGATCGTTATCGCGATCGACGAGGATGGCGTCGGCAAGGGGTCGGGGCGCTCGATCTCGGGCGTCGATCTGGGCGCCGCCATTCTGGCCGCCAAGGAGACAGGGCTGCTCGTCGCGGGCGGCGGGCATGCGATGGCCGCGGGGCTGACGGTCGAGCGCGCGCGGGTCGATGCGCTCGGCGCTTTTCTGAACGAGCGGCTGGCTGCCGATGTCGAGCGGGCGAGCGGCGACAGGTCGCTGCTGATCGACGCGGTGCTCGCGCCGCGCGGGATCAATCCCTTGTGGTGCGAAGCGATCGAGAGCGCCGGCCCTTACGGCGCCGGCTGGCCCGCGCCGCGCGTCGCCACCGGGCCGGTGCGAATCGTCGAATCGGGGGTGGTCGGCACCGACCATCTGCGGCTGATCGTCGCGGGCGACGATGGCGCGCGGTTCAAGGCGATCGCCTTTCGCAGCGCCGAAACCGAACTCGGCCAGACGCTGCTCCATGCGCGCGGTTCGCGCAAGCTGTGGCTGGCGGGGCGCGCAAAGCGCGACGATTGGGGCAGCCGCCCCGCCGCCGAACTCCATCTCGAGGATGCCGCCTGGGCCGAATGAAACAGCGCGGCGCAATATTTTTGCGTACGCGCCGCCACCACGGCTTGACCGCACCGACCGGCCCGTCTAAGGCGCCGCTTCACCGAACGACGGCCCCTTCGTCTAGCGGTCTAGGACGTCGCCCTTTCACGGCGAAAACACGGGTTCGAGTCCCGTAGGGGTCACCATCGGCGGAAAGGCGCGTTCGGTGCTCAGCTTCGCCGTCGCCAAGATAAATCACGAGCTTGAACTGTCCGGCGATGCGGGCGCAGGATCGATGAACCCCCGCCCGAGGAAGCGAAGCGCGCCTATGGCGACGTCATCCCCGCGACCCAGAAGGGGCAGCGCATCCTCGTGCTCAAGCAGCCGGTCGGCGTCGTCGCCGCGATCACGCTGTGGAATTTTCCCGCCGCGATGATCACCCGCAAGGTCGGTCCGGCGCTGGCGGCGGGCTGCGCGATCGTCGTCAAGCCGGCCGCGCAGACGCCGCTGTCGGCGCTAGCCCTCGCGGTGCTGGCCGAGGAAGCGGGCTTGCCTGAAGGCCTGCTGAGCATCGTTCCGACCAGCGACGCGCGCGGCGTCGGCGCGGAGATGACGGGTAATCCGCTGGTCCGCAAGCTCTCCTTCACCGGCTCGACCGAGATTGGAAAATTGCTCTATCGCCAGTCGGCCGACACGGTGAAGAAACTCGGGCTCGAACTTGGCGGCAATGCGCCCTTCATCGTCTTTGATGACGCGGATGTGGACGAGGCGGCAAAGGGGGCGATCGCCTCCAAATATCGAAACGCCGGTCAGACCTGCGTTTGCGCCAATCGACTTTATGTTCAGGCGGGCATCCACGATTCTTTTGTCGCGAAGCTCGCTGACGCAGTGGGAGGGATGAAGGTTGGTGACGGATCGGAGCCAGGCATCGATATTGGACCGCTGATCGAGGACGTAGCGGTTGAGAAGGTCGAGCGCCATATCGCTGACGCAGTGGCGAAGGGTGCGCGCGTTGTTTGCGGCGGCTGTCGCTCGGCGCTTGGGGGCACCTTCTTCGAGCCGACCCTGCTGACCGGCGTGACCGCCGCGATGGATGTCGCGCAAGAAGAAACCTTCGGCCCGCTCGCCCCGGTCTTCCGCTTCATCGACGAGGCCGATGTCGTTGCGCAGGCCAACGACACGCGCTTCGGCCTTGCAGCCTATTTCTATGCTCGCGATCTTTCGCGGGTCTGGCGCGTCGCGGAGGCACTCGAATATGGCATCGTCGGCGTGAATACGGGCTTGATCTCGACCGAGGTAGCCCCTTTTGGCGGCATCAAGGAATCGGGCGTCGGACGAGAAGGTTCACATTATGGCATCGACGATTATCTGGAGATCAAATATGTCTGCATCGGTGACGTGATCTGATCCGGCAGATAGGTCCGCTTGCGGCGCACGAGCAATGCTGAGCGGGAGGTGATTGCGATAGACAATGGTTTCGGCATCGCGACAGTGTATGTCCGCTTCAACGAAGACCAGCCCTGGAAGCTGCTCTTCCACGACCAACCGCTCTTCAATGAGGTACGGCACCGAGTTCGAACCCCGTTTTATCGTGCAATGCAAACCTGTCGACGATGTCGGCGCTGGCGCGATTGTAACCGACGACCTCGACTGTGCGGCCTTCGCGGCGCAGGCGCGCGATGATCTTGTCGAGCGCGCCGACGCCCGAGATGTCCCAGAAATGTGCGGCCGACACGTCGATGAGGATGTCGGGTGCGGTCTCGTCGGTCTGGAAGCTCCGTGTGAAGCGTTCGACCGAGGCGAAGAAGATCTGACCGGTCACGAAATAGGTAGCGCGGCTCGCGTCATCACTGGCCTCGCGCCGCACTTCGAACATCTGTTGCACTTTTGCGGCAAAGAATATCCCCGACAGCAGCACGCCCGCGAGCACGCCCAAGGACAGGTCGTGTGTCGCCACGACCACAACAACCGTGGTCACCATTACGATCGACGAGGTCGGCGGATGGCGGCGCAGGTTCGCGATCGAGTTCCAGCTGAAGGTGCCTATCGACACCATGATCATCACCGCGACCAGCGCGGGCATCGGCATGCGGCCGACATAGGGGCCGAGCAAGGCAAGCAACATCAGGAGCGTCGCGCCGGCGGTGAAGGTCGAAAGACGGGTCCGTCCACCCGAAGTGACGTTGATGACCGACTGCCCGATCATCGCGCAGCCGCCCATCCCGCCGACGAAGGCGGCAGCTATGTTGGCGGTGCCCTGCCCGGCGCACTCGCGGCGCTTGTCACTATCGCTGTGCGTCATGTCATCGACGATCTGCGCGGTGAGGAGCGATTCGAGCAGGCCGACTGCGACCATTGTCAGCGAATAGGGAAGGATGATCCGTAGCGTTTCCGAAGTCAGCGGTACGTCGGGCAGGACGATGCTCGGAAGACCTTCCGGGAGCTTGCCCATGTCGCCGACCGTGTTCACCGGCAAGCCGAACCCGATGCTGATTGCCGAGAGGATCAGGATGGCGATGAGCGGCGAGGGAACGGCCTTCGTCAGCAGTGGGAGCAGGTAGATGATGGCAAGCCCGCCCGCGACCATCGCATAAGCCTGCCACGTCACATCGATGAGCTGCGGCAGTTGTGCCATGAAGATGAGGATAGCGAGCGCGTTGACGAACCCGGTGATCACCGAGCGCGATACGAACTGCATGACGAGGTCGAGCCGCAGCAATCCGGCGATAATCTGGATGACGCCCATCAGGATCGTCGCGGCGAAGAGATATTCGACGCCATGTTCGCGGACGAGCGGAATGACGAGGACGGCCACCGCAGCGGTCGCCGCCGAAATCATCCCCGGCCGCCCTCCGGTAAAGGAGATGACGATCGCGATCGCGATCGAGGCATAAAGGCCGACGCGCGGATCGACCCCGGCGATGATCGAAAAGCCGATCGCCTCGGGGATCAGTGCGAGTGCGACGACAATACCGGCAAGGATGTCGGCGCGTGCGGTCGCTGCGCCGGCGAACCATTGCTGGCGGTAAGCGGTAAATCGGTTGAACATGAAAAGCTCACATCAAGACACATGGCGCCCGGGCGGACGCGTTCGAAATAGCATGTGCGATGTTGTCCGGCGGATCGGCGGCCGGAATAGCCACCCGGAGTTGCACCGGGTCCTTGCGAATGGCGGCCCTCTATCCCGATGCCCGCTTCCATTGCAAGCGATCGCTTTGTCCGTTTTCGTGCCTGGCATCGCAAATGCCGACCCTCGCCGGCCGGTCCCTACCGAGTGCTGGACCGGCGCTAATTGGGGGCTTCGACCAGATCCTCTACCATCGTGGCCATCAGGCCGACCTGCGAATGGACACCGGCCTTTGCATAGATGCTCGCAAGCTGCGCCCGGATCGTCCCCGACGCCGCGCCGCGGAGACGGGCTATCTCGGCGGCATCGAAGCCCTTCAGTGCGAAGAGCGCGACATCGGCCTCGGCACCGGTCAACTGCCAGTCGAGGAACCGCTGCCGAACGAGGTCTGACATCGCGCCGCGCGCGGTCGCGACCGCGGCTTCGTCGAGCCTTGCGCGAACGACCAGCCAGCGCAATTGCAGCGTGCCGAAGACCACGCCAGCGAGCAGGGCGGCGGTCGCGCAGGATTCGACGAGCAGGTGCATGCTCCATCCATCCGCGGCGATGTCGCCCGCGACGTCGGCGACGAAGAAGATCGATGCGAGCGTCTGCAGCGCCACAAGGAAGGTGATGGCGACCGCGCGGCGTTCCAGCGCTCTTCGTCTTTCCCGCATGGTCAGGGTCTACGCGCGTCCGGGCAACATGGCCAACAGGATTTCCCGGCCGCTGCGGCGCGTCTCGAAGACTACTCCGGCGATATGCAGGGCAATCAGAATATAGAGCAGATTAACGCTGGTCTCATGCGCTTCTTCCCACATGCTTTCGCTGCCCTCTGCGCCTTTCCCCTCGTCTTCCTCCTCATCGTCGCCCTGTCCGGCGATCAAATGGCGGCTGACCTCGCCCGCCTGCTCCGCAGGGCCGGGGAACGCGCCCGAAGGTGGGCCTGCCATCGCTATTCCACTGGCAATGACGACGCCGAGCACGCACCATATGGCGTAGACCATCAACGCGCCAAGCGGATTGTGCGAGCGATGGATCTCCTTTCGGCCGACCCTTATATCGCGCAGGTGCCCCAGCGCCCGGCGCAAGCTCGGCGGGAAAGCCGAAAAGCGAGCTTCGGCCGGACCTATCAAGCCCCACAGCAGGCGCAGCGCGAAGACCGCGGCCAGCGCATAGCCCACCCAGATGTGTGCTCCCGATCCTTCTTCGGTAACCAGCGCATTGGCGATGATTGCGGTGACAATCGCCCAATGGGTGATTTTCACGACGGGATCCCAGCTGCGACGCGAGGGCGCGGGGTCTAGGGAAAATTCTTCGGCTTCGAATTGGTGCGCGTGTGGCATGATCTTTTCCTTCGTTGCTCGAAGGATCGGATCATGGCTGACGCCGCCCGGCCATCGGTCAGATGCTTATGCTTGCGGATTTAAGCATCTGCTTACGCCAGAAGCATCGTTGCGTAAGTCGCCGGGCGCGCTTTGCTAACATTAAGTGCCGGGAATTCCCGCGAGCTCTGCTGGCGTGACGACGGGTTCGTTCCGGTCCTTCCGCTCCGAGTAGCGGTCGACGAGCTGGTCGGCATGGCCGCGCGTGAGCACGGTGAAGCGCACCAGCTCCTCGGCGACGTCGACAATCCGGTCATAATAGCTCGATGGCAGCATCCGGCCCGCCTCATCAAACTCCTGATAGGCCTTTGCGACGCTCGACTGGTTGGGAATGGTGATCATTCGCATCCAGCGGCCAAGGATGCGCAGCGTGTTGACGCTGTTGAACGATTGCGATCCCGCCGAGACCTGCATCACCGCGAGCGTGCGGCCCTGCGTCGGGCGGAGTCCCTTATAGGCGAGCGGAAGGTGATCGATCTGCGCCTTCATGATCCCGGTGATCTGACCGTGGCGTTCGGGGCTGCACCAGACCTGGCCTTCGGACCAGAGCGAATGCTGGCGAAGCTCCTCGACCGCCGGATGATCATCGTCTGCGATCTGGTCAGGGAGCGGAAGGTCGGAGGGATCGAAGATCCGCGTTTCGCAGCCGAACAGCTGGAGCAGCCGCGCGCTCTCTTCGACGACGAGACGGGAGTAGGCGCGTTCCCGCAAGCTGCCGTAGAGCAGCAGAATGCGCGGCGCGGGATCGAGCGGGCCGAGACCGAGCGCCGGTTGTGCGCGCAGATATTGGGGCCTGAGCGCCGGGAAGTGGTCAGGGTCGACGAGTGCGCGCAGGCGCGCGAAGTTTTGGTCGGGCATGATCTGGTCTACCGTAGGGTGGTGGCGGGGAACCAGCGGCGGCCGAGGCGAAATGCCACACCGACGAGGAGGATGAGGACGGGGACCTCGACGAGCGGGCCGATTACTGCTGCGAAGGCGACGGGCGAGGCGAGGCCGAAGGCAGCAATCGAGACGGCAATCGCGAGTTCAAAATTATTGCCTGCGGCGGTGAAGGCGACCGCGGTCGTGCGCGGGTAATCGGCGTCGATGACCTTACCCATCCAGAAGCTGATCAGGAACTGGATGACGAAGTAGATCGTAAGCGGGATCGCGATGCGAACAACGTCGGCGGGAATGCTGACGATCTCGCCACCCTTGAGGCTGAACATCGCGACGATGGTGAATAGCAGCGCGACGAGCGTGATCGGGGCGATCCGCGGCAGGAAGCGTGTCTCGTACCAATCGTTGCCCTTTGCCTTCGCGAGGATATGGCGCGTCAGATATCCGGCGAAAAAGGGAATGCCGAGATAGATGAGAACCGCTTCGGCGATGGTCCAGAAACTCACGTCGACGACGCTACCTTCAAGCCCGAATAGCGGCGGCAGGATGGTGAGGAAGAACCAGGCATAGACACTGAAGAAGAGTATCTGGAAGATCGAATTGAAGGCGACGAGCGCCGCGACATATTGATTGTCGCCTTTCGCGAGCTGGTTCCAGACGATGACCATCGCGATGCAGCGCGCAAGCCCGATCAGGATCAGACCGGTCATATATTCGGGTCGGTCCGCAAGAAAGAGGATGGCGAGCGCGAACATCAGCGCAGGGCCGATGATCCAGTTCTGGACGAGCGAGATCGCAAGCACGCGTCGGTCGTCGAACACCCGCGGAAGCTCGCTATAGCGCACCCGCGCGAGCGGCGGATACATCATCAGGATCAGCCCGATCGCGATCGGGATGTTGGTCGTGCCGATCGACAGCGCCTCGATCGCGCTTGGGAGGCCCTCAAAGATGGTTCCGAGAAGCACCCCCAAGGCCATCGCCAGGAATATCCAGAGCGTCAGATAGCGGTCGAGGAACGACAGGCGTTCGCGTTTGATCTGCGGCATCGATCAGTCGCCGATGCGGTTGCCGGCGGCGTCGACCACCTGTTCGCCGTCCTCCTTGGCGAAGGCGCCAAGCTGCCTCGCCGGAAGGATGTCGAGTACGGCCTCGGAAGGGCGGCAGAGCCTCACACCGAGCGGTGATACGACGAGCGGACGGTTGATCAGAATGGGATGCGCCATCATCGCGTCGATGAGTTCCGCGTCGCTGAGCGCGGGATCGTCGAGGCCGAGCTCGAAATAGGGCGTGCCCTTCTGGCGCAGGAGGTCACGCGGTGCGATCCCGGCGCGGGCGATCAACTGTTCGAGCAGCGTGCGCGTGGGCGGCGACTTCAGATACTCGACGATATGCGGTTCGATGCCGGCGTTGCGGATGAGGCCAAGCGTGTTGCGTGAGGTGCCGCAATCGGGATTGTGATAGATGATAATGTCGGCCACGGCTCAATCCCGATCAGCAGCAGGCGAGTTCGGCGAGCAGCGGTTCACAGAGTTCGGCGCGCCCCTCACAGCAATCCTTGGCAAGGAAAAGCATCAGGCCGCGAAGGGCATCGATGTCGGCGCGTTGGATGATGTTGCGTCCACGCTTTTCTGACTGCACGAGTCCAGCCTTGGCGAGCACAGCGAGATGCGTCGAGAAGGTGCTCTGCGTCAGTCCAGAATGTTCGACGAGCTGTCCTGTCGAAAGACCTTTGGGCTCGTGTCTCACAAGCAGACGGAAGGCATTGAGCCGAGTAGGATGCGCGAGCGCGGCGAGCGCCAGCAGGGCTGCGTCAGTGGTCATGCATCGAAATTACCCGATGGATTTCCATCTGGCAATAACAATCGCAAATTCCCGATGCGTTAATATCACTTTCCTCGTTTCGGTGCCCGAAGCAGATGAGGTGGATGGCTCCCGCTCGCGGCGTCTATGTGCCAAGATGGGTTTATCCTAACGCGCGGATGGCAACTCTCAGGCCGTCAGATATCCGGCGCTACGTGTGGCTTCAGGCAGATGCCCGACAATCTTTGCTTGGGAGCGCCCGCCCCCGTGTAAAGCCTCAACAGGGTCGGGAGGACGCGCTTTACGGGCTGCGCTCCTTACTCTTGCCATTTGGACGAAGGTGACGACAATGTCCCCATCTGCCGGCGGGGATCAAGAATGCAAGACGGACTTGTCGATCGGATTTACGAATGCTCGGTGGTCCCGGAGGCATGGCCGGCGGTTCTCGACGAGGTGGCAGCGCTCGCGGGATCGGCGGGTGGGCTTCTCTTCTCGGCGCGCAAGGCGCTGAACTGGACCGCTTCCGAGCGCGTAGCCGACGTCTTTGCAGCCTATGTGGAGGAAGGATGGTTCGGCAAATGCAGCCGACGCGTTTGCCTGATGGGCCGCGAGGAGCCCTCCTTTTTCGTCGAGCATGATTTCTGGAGCGACGAGGAAATCGATGCCGATCCGGTGTATCGCGATTTCTTCCGTCCGCGCGGGCTGGGATGGTCGGCGGGAACCGGGGTCCAGGTGTCGACCGGTGACAATATCGTGTTCAGCGTCGAGCGGGCCTTTTCTGAAGGCCCCGTCGCGGCCGAAAGCGTGGCACGGCTCAACCTGCTGCGCCCGCATCTGGCGCGCAGCGCGCTCGTGAGCGCGCGCATGCAGCACAAGCGCGCGCAGGGCGCTGCCGAGGCGCTGACCGCGATGCAACTGCCGGCTTTTCTCCTGCGCGCCGGCGGTGAAGTTGTCGAGATGAGCCCCCTTGGCACCGATGTGTCATCGCTTGTGATATTGGGTGCCCACGGCCGCCTGCGACTGGCAGACAGACAGGCAGACGCGCTCCTCGACGACGCCTTGGCATCGCTGACCTCGGCACCCGCCATCAGCGCGCGATCGTTTCCGGTGCGCGACGCGGCGGGAACGCCCCGGCAGGTTGCGCATCTGATCCCGGTTCCGCGCGGCGCGCACGATGTTTTTGGGGATTCCTATGCCTTGCTGATGATGGTGCCGGTCGCTTCGGATCGCGTGCCTTCGGCAACGCTGATGAAGTCGCTTTTTGACCTGACGCCGTCGGAAGCGCGCGTTGCCAGTGGTATCGCCCGAGGCGAAACGCCTGAAACAATCGCGGCGTCGGGCGGTGTCGCCATCACGACGGTGCGCAGCCAAATTCGCAGTGTGCTCGAGAAAACGGGCACGTCACGACAGTCCGACCTTGCCGGGCTGCTGGCCCGGCTCGGTGCAACCGCTCCGAACTGATCGAAAAAACTCCGTCCCATCCTCCATCTGGAGGATGAACCGCACGCAGGCTTGGGCTCTATTCGCAATCGCTGACGGCGATCTGCGACCCACAGTCGTCAGCGGGCGGTGCGCTTGACCCATCGGGCCAGGCGCACCGCCGCCAGAACCCGCCCGATCGGCAAAAGGTCAAGGCAACGGGTGCGGGACATGACATCAACTATCTCGCGCTCGCCGGCGCCCTCTATCCTATCGGGCCAAGTGACGCGCCGCCGACGCCGCCGCTCAATCTGGTCGGTAACTTCGGCGGCGGCGGCACATTCCTCGCCATGGGGGTGCTCGCTGCGCTGGTCGAGCGGCAGCGATCGGGCAAGGGCCAGATTCTCGACGTGGCGATGGTCGACGGCATTTCGGTTCTGCTGACCCAGATGGCTGGCTGGATGCAGATGGGCCTGTGGAACCGGGAGCGCACCGGCAATCTTCTCGACGGAAGCGCCTATTTCTATCGCTGCTATGAAGCCGCCGATGGCCGGCACATCGCCGTCGGCGCGCTTGAGCGAGAGTTCCATGATGCGTTTTTGGCGGGGCTTGGCCTCGACCCTGGGGATTTTCCCGACTATCTCAACCCCGACGTCTGGCTCGACCGCACGCGCCGGATCGAGCCAATATTCCGCTCGCGTTCGCAGCGCGAATGGTGCGCGATTTTCAATCGGCTCGATGCCTGCGTCTCGCCAGTGCTGACCTTTGACGAGGCGGCCGATCATCCCGCAAATCGCGCGCGCGAAGCGCATGTCCATTCGGGCCGCTCATTGCAACCGGCACCCGCGCCCCGATTTTCGCGGTCCACCCTTCGGTCGCCGGTTCCCGTGGTTTCGAGACCCGATTTGCTTGGCAGCCTGACCGACTGGGCTGTCAGCGAAAATGAGATCCGGTCGCTGCAGCAAAAGGCCATCACAGAATAGCCGCGCGGATTTCAGCCGCCGCCGGAAAATTGATCTCCGCCGAGCTCCTTCTGCCGACAGGCATTCGGCGCCCAGATGCGCATTGTTGCGATCCAAATGGTGTCGGCGTCCTCCGATGACCGCTTTCGGTAGATGCCCGCAATTGGTCCGGGCTCTTTGCAGCCGATTATCCGAAGAGAGCTTCAGATCGAGAGCTTCGCGTCCCCCTCGACAATGCGCTGTTCGAGCCTGGGCCGTGCCCCCGGCTGCCACATTTGGGCGCGGTGCGAGACGCGGTAGCGAAGCGGACCGCCATCGGGGGTTGTCGCCCGCGCGATCGGGCGCACGATGCACACGAACTCGGTTTCGACGGTGTCGGGCCCTGCGCTGACAACAGCATAGCCGTGACCGGCCATGTCGACGAATTCGAGATGGGGCGCAACGTTGGGATTGGTCAGCGCCCGGGCGGCTTCGATGTCGCCGCTCGCCGCATATTCCAGCGCCGAGCGCACCCCACGCTTGATTGTGAGGTTGATCGTGTGCTCGGGCGGAGCGCCTTCGACCTTTCGAACATAGAGCGGGCGCAAGGCCGATTCCTTGAAGAACTCGGCAGCTTCGCCAAGACCGGGAGCGGATATCGAACCGGTGATGAAGCTGAGCCCGACCGGCGCAAATCCCGCGGGCGGCAGGGCAGGCGCTGCATAACCCGCCCAGAAGCTGTGGCGGTCGCCGGAAACGGTAACGAAGCCCGGGATCTTCTCGTCGCGAACGAGATCGTAGATTTCGGCACGTTCGGCGAAGGCTCCGCTCATATCGCCGCCGCCAAAGGTGCCATAATCCCTGCCCGGCCATCGGTCTTTCACCAGCCCCGCCGGAAGATTCTGTGGATCGGTGCGCATGTCGAGCGTGCCGTTGGTCGCGCCCCAGATCTTCCAGGTCGCAGTCGACTGGGTCAGCTGCGCCTTGAGCCACGCCTTTTGTTCCCGGCCGAGCACAGTATGGGCGGGTTCGTCCTTGCGATAATTGGGAATGCTCTTGTCGCCGATCGCAATGATCGCAGGCGGCTTGCCGCCCGCATAATCCCGCCCGCCGTCGACGATTTCCAGCCACTCTTGCGGGATCACCGGATAGTCGCCGGAGTCGAGCGCCGCCGCCTCGGGCCGATCGGTGGGGTCCGCCGCCTTGTAACTGTGAAGGTCGGTCAGGATCAGATCGACATGCTTGCCGTACCGCAGCGCGCGGTAGGCCGTCATGCTGCCGACCGCGATGCGGTTGTTGGTTTCGGTGCCGAAGCCATCGTCGTCGAAGGTGTCGATCGCCGCCTTTTCGACGACCGGCGGGCTGAACTGCTCCAGCGCGGCGCCCGATGCCTTGCGGACGCGCGAGGGGATATATTCCCACCATGCTTGGTTGGCTGCGACGCGCAGCGGCTGCGCGGGCTCGACGGTGGCGCCATATTTGATGAAGCTCTGCCAGCCCTGCCAGGAGAATTCGTGATTGTCGCCCATGCATACGAAGGGAAGATAGGCCCGAGCGTCCTGGATATCGGGATCGTCGATATGCGCGCGATAGACGTGGCGGTAGCCGGCGAGATTGGTGGGCACATAAAAATTGCCGACCTTGCGCGCGTCGGGAATGTGGCCGAGATCATAGACCGTGCGCGAATAGCGGTGCGGCGTTTCTTCGGGATATTCGACCACTTCGTAGATGAAGTCGCCGAGATGGAGCACAAAGCCGAGCTTGCGGTCGGCCGCCGCGCGCTGATCCTCCCAGATCATGCGGGCGTAGGCGTTCTGCGCGCCTTCGTTGACGCTGTTGCAGGACACGAAGGCAAAGCGAACGGGTCGCGGGTCGTTGGCGCGCGGTGCCGTGATCGTCCGCCCGATCCGGCTGCCCGCACCTTTGTCCTCGATAAAACGGTACCAATAGACCGTCGCCGGCGAGAGCCCGCCGACCAATGCCCGGCACGTCCAGTCGGCGGCGGCCAGCACCGGCGTGCGCGCCGCTGCGACGACGCGGCGAAAGTCCGGATCGAGCGCCACCTCGACGGTCAGTTCATGACGGTCTCCCACGTCGAACGGCCGCCGGGTCCACAGGACGATGCTATGGTCGTCCGGGTCGCCCGACGCCACACCCTGGGGAAAGAGGCGGCGATCCTCTCGCCATGCCATTCGCGAAGGCGCCGCAGCCAGTCGCGACGCCCAGATGCCGCTGATCCCGATCGAAGCCGCACCCGCCATAAATTGCCGCCGATCCATCGCTTGTCCCCCTCCTGACCCGTGCCGATCACGTCGTGATGCAACCTCTAGCCGGGTTGGCCGGACCCGAAAGATTTAGATCACGAGCGCCCCTGACTTTTCGACCAAGGGTGGAATACGAGCGGCACGCGGCTGGCAGAAGGGCAGACGGCAGCGTCGGATGCGTATCTAAGCGGCCGAGGAGAACGCGGGTCTTGGGAGAAGGCGGCCATCCTCCGGGCACGATCGGAATACGGCCGCAATGACTTAGCCCGCGTTCCATTCGAAGACATCAAGCTGGGAACAGCCTTGCGTGTGTAACGGATCTTTGAAGGCAAACTGCTTCGCCTCGTCGAGGCTGGCGGCAATCAATATATAGGCGCCGCCGGATTGGTCGGAGAAGGGGCCGGCGCATTCGAGCCGTCCTGCATCGCGCAGGCGGTCGAGAAAGGTATAGTGCTCCCCAAGCACTTCTCTACGAAATTCCGGCGTTCGCCGTGAAAGGACGAGGTACTTCATCATCAGGTTCCTTTTCTTTCGGTGATGGCGGACGAAATCCAGTCTTCCATCGCTCGAATCTTCCTGCTCAGGGTCAGAACGTCAGCAAGACGGAACCGGTGGTTCGTCCGGCCTCGAGGGCAGAATGCGCCTTGGCCACGTCGGCCAGGTCAAATTGCGCGCCAATCTCCACGTGCAGTCCGGTTTCCAGTTCTTCGAACAATTCGGCCGCGGCTTTCCGATAGGAATCAAGGTCGGCCATATAGGCAAGGACGCTAGGCCGGGCAAAGGCGAGCGACCGCCGCGGGCCCAGTTCGGATATATCGATTACCGGGAGCGACCCCGAGGCTTGGCCCGCACTGACCACCACGCCAAAAGGTCGGACGCAATCGAGGGTTCGCAGCAAGACGTCGCCCCCGATACCGTCGAAGGCGACATCGACGCCCCGGCCGCCGGTGATGTTCAGAACCTCGCGGACAAAATCACTCTCTTTGTAAAGCACCGCATGGTCGAGGCCGAAGCTCTTGGCCAGCGCCGCCTTTTCGGGCGAGCCGACAGTCCCGATGACGCTTGCTCCGAGTTTGCGCGCCCACTGGCTCAATATCAGGCCAAGGCCGCCTGCGGCGGCATGAATGAGAATGATATCTCCAGGCGAGATGCGTGCGACGCGCGTCAGCAGCATGTGCGCCGTGATACCGCGCAACATGGAAGCCGCGGCGACCGTATCCGAGATATGTGACGGGAGCGGCACCGCCCGGTTTGCCGCCAGCAGGCGCGTTTCGGCATAGCCGCCCATCGGCAAGCCTGCCCAAGCGACCCGGTCGCCCGGGCGAAGATGGGTGACGCCATCGCCTAGAGCTTCGACCACGCCGGCCCCTTCGACACCAAGGACGGCGGGCAGGTGGGCGACGGGGTAGAGACCGGTCCGGTGATAGATATCGACATAATTTACCCCCGCCGCGGCTTGACGGAGGCGGATCTCACCGGGACCAGGATCGCTGACATGCTGGTCATCGACGCGCAGAACAGCCGCATCCCCCACGGCGTGCATTTTCACCACTCGTGCCATCTTCTCGCTCCTTCGCTTTGGAAGCGGGCTGCTTAGGACATGGGTACGCGCACAGTAATTCCTTTAGTATGCCCAGTTATTGTGCAAAAATGCACAGATGCAGTGGGATGATCTGAAATATTTTCTGGCGCTTTTCCGGTCGGGGACGCTCTCGGCCGCAGCCCGCACTCTGGGAGCCGAACACAGCACGGTCGCGCGCCGTATTGCGTCGCTCGAAGAAGGGCTTGGCATGCGACTTTTCGAACGGTCCGGTCGCGGATTCAGCCTTACGGCCGAAGGCGAAGCGATCGCGGATATTGCGGCGCGCGTCGAAGAGGAAACGCTCAACATCGCGCGCGTGGCGCAAGGCCGGCAGTCCGATCTGGCAGGCGTGGTGCGGATCAGCGCGCCGCCCACATTCGCCAGCCAATTTATCGCGCCTCGCCTGACGGCGCTGCGGCGCCGATATCCGGGGATCGAGCTCGAACTTGCCGGCGACAGCCGCGCCATCAGCCTGTCGCGCCGGGATGCCGATATCGCGATCCGCCTCACTCGGCCGACGACGGGTTCGATCGTGGCGCGGCGGATCGGAACGATGGTTTTCGGCCTTTATGGCCAGCGGGACTATCTTGCGAAAACCGCAGCCTGCGACCAAGATTTTCTCGGCTATGACGATAGCCTCGATCACGTGCTCCAACAGCAATGGTTGCGACGGCTGGAGGCGGACTTACGCCTGGCATTTCGCAGCAACGAATTGGCCACGCTGCACGAAGCGGCGGCTGCCGGGATAGGTTTGGCGGTTCTGCCGCGTTTTCTCGGTGATCCCGACGAGCGGCTCGCGCTGGTAGCCAAACCCTCACCGCCGCCGTAGCGATGTCGGATGTTGCAGGGCCGGTCCACCCGCCAGGGTTTTCGAGAATATCGAGCGACGGCGCATAGCCTTCCAGCCGGAAGCTGCGAAACGCGAAGGGCAGACCGTCTGCACCCAACGGCGAGGCTGCATCGGCGACATGGATATGAAGGTGCGGAGCATCGGATTGCCCCGAGTTGCCGAGCGCCGCGAGCACCTCGCCCACGCGCACCCGCTCGCCTTCCTTCACTCTTATGCTGCCGGGCCTGAGATGTCCGTAAAGGACGCGCTTTCCGCCCGGCAGCCGAAGTACGATATGATTACCGGCAATCGTATCGAGGCCGATCTTGATGGCAGGCGGGGCCAGAGGTTGGTTGTCGGGCAAGCCATCAAGGATGCGCTCGACGACCGCGTCGGCGACGGCGAGAACCGGTTCGCCATATCCGGCCCAACTTTCGTTCTTCGACGGATCGCCCGTAAAGGCACGGCCATGCGCATCGATCTTCACGAAGTCGATTGCATAGCGCTGCGCGATCCGGGCTTGGCCATCCACGACCGCGATCGTTCGGCGGTGGTCGGAATCGTTCGACAGCGCGTTGGCCGCGAGCCAGTGGCCCGGCCCAAGGGGCGCGTTCACCACGAGCGGAGTCTCGCTGCTCACCGTCAGTGGCGGGGCTTCCAGAATAGTGCGCGATGGGTCGGGCGGCCCGCTTGACGCCGATGCCACATGGATATGGTGACCGAGACGCAACCCGGCCCCTGTCCCCTTGGGAACCGCCGTGTCGAAATAGACCACGACAAAGCCGCCAGGCCCGATCTGAAGACGATCGGCGCCCTCCTTCTGCTGTCCGGGCGTCGCAATCATTGTCGCCAAATCCTTCGCCGCAAAGGCGCCGAGTGGACGGCCGCCGTTGCTGTCGAGGACGTTTATTTCCGTCAGGACGATCGTGCGCCCCGAATAGTTGGTCAATCGCATCTCGTAGAGAAGATGGTCGCGGCCGGACGCCTCGACCGGCGCGGGCGATTTACCGAACTCAACGTCAAGGGGGACCACCGAGGGCGCCGGCTCTTGACCGGCGGCGGCAATCTCACCGCCCAACAAGGAAAGCGCTATGGTGCTGCATAGCAGCGACAAGGCGAACTTCACCCGAGCCATAGTCCCGATACTCCCATCACGTTGCCGCCAAACCGACATCCGCTCAACGCCGCGTAAATGCCGGCAGATCGCCGATCTGCCGATGGAATCGGGCGATTTCGCTAGCCTCGCCGGGCGTAAGCTTCGCCCTCGTCACGGCATCGTCGATGCTCGAAAAACGCGCGCTGTCGCGCGCCTGGATCAGCCGCGATGCGAGATCGCGATTGCCTGCGAGGAGATAGGCCAGGCTGGTAGCGTCGGCCGTATTGAGGTCGACCACCAAGGGTTCGGCCATTTTCTCGTCCCACGGCGCCGCGGGAATATGGACGTCGGGGTTCGTGATCCAGAGTTCCGGAGCGAGATCGGCATCGAGTGCGAGCTTGCCCGCCGCGACTTGATCGGTGGCTGCGGCGAAGGCCTGGCGATAGAGCGGCAAATCGCGAAGAAAGTCGGCAAGCTTGCCATGCGCACCCGAACAGGAAAGCCGGGCAGTGGCGTCGCGCAAGTCCGCGCTCGCCGTCGCGCCGCCGGTGGCCTCGAGAAAGATACGCGTGACCTGCTTTTCGTCGTCGGGATAGAGCCGGGCCCAGTCGCGAACCAGATCGATCAGCGGCGCGCGGCCATGCCAGTCCGCGCGCCGAGCGAGAATCGTGAACAGCTTTTCGTAGCGAGCGAGCAAAGCCTCGCGCGTCATGCTTTCCGCGAGAAGCCGGTAGAAGATGGTCGCGGCGACGCCTTCGGACGCCATCTGCGCCTCGCCCGATCTGACGCTGCAGGGGTCTAATGAATAATCGGTTTGCGCGAGGCGCCATCCCTCGATCCCCGAAGCTTGCGGGTCCGATCGGGCCGATCCGAAGAGAAAGCCGCCTTGCGGGATCGCCGTCTCGCGCAGCCAGGTCTCGCGGCGGCTGAGCCAATAGTCGGCGGGCGATGGCGCCATGAACCGCGCGCGGGCGCGAAACCCCTCCGATGCCGTCAATGCCAGCGCCAGGGGCTGGAAATGTTCACCGAAACCCTCGTCGAAGGCGGTCGTTGGATCGGTGACGACTAGCACCGAATGGCCATTTCGCGACAGCGTCGGCGGGATCGGGCCAAGGAGCCGGCGCAAAAGCACATGGCCGAATTCATGCGCGAGCACCTCTTCGAACTGGCCGTCGGCGATACTGGCTTCATCGACCGTGAGATCGATGAAATAGTCGCGGCAAAGTGCGCGGCGCCCCTTGCCGTCCTCGATGAACAGATCTTTGCGGGCGAAGCCGCCGTCTTCGTCGGAAAGATAGACGATGATGCCGCCGCCGATCGAGGGGCAGTCGAACGTCTGCCGGCTTCTGGCCCGCGCCATCCGATCGAGATCGGGAAGCAGGGCAGCGACCCCGCTCGCCGTCGCTGCGAGTAGCCTGCGTTTCAACGGGCCTTCGGCGATCGGCATGCCAACCGGCAGCTCCCGGCCATCGGACAGCCGCTCGGTGATGGCCTGGCCCGCCGCATCCCGTGCCGGGACGAGAAAGGTCATTCCACCGTCGAGCGCGTGCGCCGGCGCCGCAACGTAGAGTCCGAGAAAGGTCAGCGTTGAAAGAATATATTTGAACATCGCGGTTTTCGACTCGCAGGCCGTCAGAATGGGCCATGCTGTATTGCTTGATTAACACAGGTGCAAGGCCTGGAATCGCGTTTGTGGCGTCAATTCGCGGTCGCTCCCGAGGCGGGAATTGATGATCTGGGCGTCGATGGCCCATCCCGAATCTCGGTCCTCGGACCAGTGGACGAGGCTGGGGAAGCAGCGCCGCCACGCCCGGCGTTGAAAGGACGTCCGCGCCGAGCAGCTATTTTGCGGCGTTGGCGTTGCGGCTTTTCTGGCCTGTACGCGCGCCAGTTTACGGATATTCGACCGTCACCGGAATGCGGCCGCGATAGTCGCCGTCGGTGGCGCCGGCGACCTGCAGCCGTCCGCCGAAGCGGAAGACCAGGCGGCCGTCCGGGCCGAGCCGCGGCGCCGCACCCAGGTCGACCGACGGGGGCAGGGTGACGCGCACTTCGGCGCCGGGCTCGCCGCTGACGGTGACGACGCCGGTAACCGCAAAGCCGCCGAGGTCGCGCACATCGCCGCGCAAGCGGCGCGCGCCGGTCAGCGGATCGATCTCGACCTCGCCGCCGCTCGCGCCGACCGCAACGCGGCCCATGTCGAGCTGGGTGTCGACCTCGACGCGCAGCGGCATGCTCGCCTTGCGCGCCGCAATCGCGGCGTCTTTGCCGTCCTGACGGCACAATTGGCACTGGGCAGCCAGGGGGGCCGGCAGCGCGCCGAGCAGCAGGAGGGCAAGGAGGAGGCGCATTATCACGCCTTCGCCATAGCGCGATCGTGGTTAATCGGCGGTAAAGCGGCCGCCGCTACCCCTTGCGGGCGCGGGGCATCGCGCCGATATTCACGCCATCATGCGGCGCCTTTCCCCACCCCGTGCGCCGCCAGGGAGTAGCCCATCATGACTGACAAGCAACTCGACCCGATGGCCCATCATGTGCTGCGCGAAGGCGGCACCGAGCGCGCCTTCACGGGCAAATACACCGATTTCAAGGGCGACGGCCTCTATCGCTGCGCCGGCTGCGGCACGCCGCTATTCGACAGCCGCACCAAATATGACAGCGGTTCGGGCTGGCCGAGCTACACCGCGCCCGCCAGCGACGCATCGGTCAGCGAACATCGCGACATGAGCCATGGCATGATCCGCACCGAAGTCCGCTGCGCCAAGTGCGAGGGGCATCTGGGTCATGTCTTTCCCGACGGCCCCGGGCCGACGGGGCTGCGCTATTGCATCAACAGCGCGGCGCTTGACTTCGCCGACCGCGGGCAGGATGAGGCGGGGACCGGCGAAGGCTGATCCCCGCCGGGCCGGCTGCCGCATCGCCGTGCAGCGAAAGAAGGAATCTGGATTTTGCGCCGCGAGCGACAGTCGTCATCCGCCCCCAAATCGTCATCGTCAGGCAAAGGCTCGGGCAAGGGCTCCGGCTCCGGGGGGCCGTCGGGCCTGCGCCTCTGGCTCCGCCGTCTGTTCCGCTGGGGCCTCGCGCTTGCGCTGGTCGGCGTCGTCGCGGTCGCGGTCGCGGTCGGCATTGCGGCGCAGCGCATCCCGAGCTTCGAGGAACTGAAGAAGTCGCCGGCCGGCCAGACGATCCGCGTCCATGCCGCCGACGGTACCGTATTCCTGTCGCTCGGGCCCAATTACGGGCGCTGGCTGACGCTGCGCGAAACGCCGCAAGTGATGCAGGATGCGATGGTTGCGGTCGAGGATCGGCGCTTTCGCTATCATCCCGGCGTCGATCCGGTCGGGATGACGCGCGCCGCGGTCTTCGCGGTCGAACATTATGGCACCGGGCGCCGGATGCAGGGCGCATCGACGATCACCCAGCAGCTGGCGCGCAATATCTTCCTGTCGAACAGCTATACCTGGTCGCGCAAGCTGCGCGAAATGATCCTGTCGCTCGCGCTCGAATGGAAATTCTCGAAGGACGAGATCCTCGAACTCTATCTGAACAAGGTCTATTTCGGCGGCGGCAGCTACGGCATCGACGCCGCATCGCGGCGCTTTTTCGGGCATAGCGCGACCCAGATGTCGCTGTCCGAAGCCGCGGTCGTCGCGGGGCTGGTCAAGGCGCCGTCGCGCTATTCGCCGACCGCCGACGCCCAGGCCGCGCTCGGCCGGTCGGGGGTCGTCCTTGAAACCATGGTCGATGCGGGCTTCATCACCCAGGCGCAGGCCGATGGCGCCAAGCCCGCCGATGTCCAGTTGGCACAGGAAACCGGCCAGAACAGCGCGCGCTATTTCACCGACTGGGCGCTGCCGCAGCTCGACATGCTGATCGACGAAGGCACCGAGGCGCTCGACGTCTACACGACGCTTGACCTCGGCATGCAGCGCGCCGCGACCGCGGCCATCCAGGCCGACACGCCGAAGGGGGTGCAGGGCGCGCTCGTCTCGCTCGATCGCGACGGCGCCGTGCGCGCGATGGTCGGCGGCACCGATTATGTCGCCTCCAACTACAACCGCGCGACGCAGGCGATGCGCCAGCCGGGGTCGGCGTGGAAATTGTTCGTCTATATGGCGGCACTTGAAGCCGGCTATAAGGTCGACGATCAGGTGGTCGACGAGCCAGTGACGATCAACGGCTGGAGTCCGAAAAACTCGTCGGGCCGCTTCGCCGGGCCGATGAGCCTGCGCACCGCTTTCGCCTATTCGGTCAACACGATCGCGGCGAAGCTGGGCAATGAAATCGGCTTTTCCTCGGTCGCCAACATGGCGCGCCGTTTCGGCATCACGACCCCGATCAACACCCACCCGTCGATGGTGCTCGGCAGCGCCGAAGTGCGGGTGATCGACATGACCGCCGCCTTCGCCGCCGTTTCGCGCAAGGGTGTGTCGGTGCAGCCCTATGGCATCACCAAGGTAACGACCGCCGATGGGCGCCTCCTCTATCAGAGGCCGGCCGAGCGCGGGCAGGTGCTCGTCGACAATTGGGTCGCCGCGGGCATCACCGACTTGTTGCAGACCGCGGTCGCGACGGGGACAGGGCGCGCGGCGCAAATTGGCCGACCGGTGGCAGGCAAGACCGGCACGACGTCGAGCAACAAGGACGGCTGGTTCCTCGGCTTTTCGAGCGGCCTGACCACCGGCGTCTGGATGGGCCGCGACGATGCCAGGGCGGTCGGCGGGCTGCAGGGCGGCCGCGCGCCGGCCAAGGCCTTCGCCGACTATATGCGCATCGCGGTCGCACGGCGTCCGGTCGAGCCTTTCGATACCGAGGTCAAGCTGCCCGAATGGCAGCTCGAGGGCGATGACGAGGCCTATTTCGGCGCGCCTGAGGAAAATGGCGGCATGGTCGATGAAAATGGTATGCCGATCGAACTGCCGGCCGCGCCCGACACCGCGCAGGGCGATGTCGCGCCGCCGCCGCCCGCCGACGGCCCGGTGCTCAACCAGCAATGGATCGAGGAGCAGACGGGGCGCCGCCCGCCCGCCGACAATGGCGCCGCTGCGCCGAAGGCGGCTCCGCCGCAGCTGCGCACCCC
>LULP01000067.1_pt1 | contig 80773 bp, 87 predicted proteins | sample 728111 | NCBI WGS metagenome assembly LULP01 (sample SAMN03860286, study PRJNA289734) | marine metagenome | biome: seawater column; feature: ocean; material: water; isolation source: Red Sea water column Station 149 - depth 25m | place: Saudi Arabia: Red Sea | collected 2011-10-15 | depth 25 m
ATGTGGAATAAGGATCAAGTTCCGTACTTATTGCAACACCCTCATAGGAGCTGTTGTTCATCATTCCACCCTCAAGAGCACCCCTTTTTAAGTCAAGGGCCCTTCCTTCAGAACGATACAAACCTGCAAACGACTTACCATTAATTCCATTAACCGTTGAATCATAAACACTTACTTCATAACTAGCATCAGAAAAAGATATTCTCTTAGATACACCAAGCTCTGGATCTAATAAAACGACAAAATCATCGCCTTTCTCTGAAACCTCATAAACTGGTGCGATTCCGGTAAACCCACTCTTAAAATAATATTGAAACGCCGAAGACTCAGAAGACCCAAACACCCTAAACCCCAAAGAACCATTCACATTTTCAACAGGATATTTTTTTAACCTCGCCTCAACAATAGAACCATTAGATACAGAAACAACCAATGACAGCTCATCGTTTTCAATTGAAACAAACTTGCTGTCATCCTTATAAGAGGACGACCCAACCATTTCAAGGTGCTGTTTGATTGATTTTGTTTTTTGTTCTGAATTCCACTCATACAACAAAGCCAGAGAAAGAAAAACAATCAGAGCCAAATACAAACTTCTTATATTCATTTTTTATCCATATAGTCAGCTATAGATTTTGCGGCTGAAGAGATCTCCATTACCGCCTCTTCATATGATAACCCTCCAAAAGGCCTAAATACAGAAAAAACCAAAATTCCGTCTGGCATATCTATTGATAATTTTCTAAAAATTTCTTTTATCCTTCTTTTTGTTTTATTTCTCTCGACCGCAAGCCTAAAAAACTTTTTCGAGATTGATATTTCAAGCCCATTATTTTTTGATCGCTTATAAAATATTCTAAAAAACTTACAGGAATATAAGCACTCAAGAGAGGCAAACTTTTGGCTGGAATTAGACAAATTAAGCGCTAAGAACCTTTCTACCCTTTTTTCTTCTGTTGGATAAAACAGCTCTTCCAGCTTTGGTTGACATTCTCGCACGAAAACCATGGGTTCTTTTTCTTTTTAAGTTGCTTGGTTGAAAAGTTCTCTTCATAATATCTACTGCTAAAAGTGTTGAAGATTATAGCGCAATAAGTTTTTAAAACCATAAAAATCGTTGTAAAACATAATTTTTTTATATACAAGTTATCCACAACAAATTCCTATATTTATTCTGTAGATATCTTGTGGATTTTTTAATAGACTATGAATCAAATAGGAGATAATAATTGGAACTTTGGAATAAGTGTTCTGAAAAGCTTGAAAATACCCTTTCTCAAGAAGATTTCAACACCTGGATTAGGCCTCTAAAGGCAAAAATAGATAAAAACACCCTGGAGCTTGTTGCACCTAACGACTTTATTTTAGACTACATAGAAAAAAACTATTCCAAAGAAATCAAAAAAATTGTTAAAACACAGTCAAAGTCAAACATAAATCTTGTATTTAAAACCCTCACAAAAGAAACCTTTATTGATAAATATAAAAACAACCAAAACTCAGAAATAAAACTAGTTGACGGATATACTTTTGATAGTTTTGTTGAGGGAAAGTCAAACCACCTTGCTTTAGCCGCAGCTAAACAAGTAGCAGCCAATCCAAAAGGAGACTATAACCCGCTTTTTATTTATGGCGGGGTTGGCTTGGGCAAAACACACCTAATGCATGCTGTTGGTAATGAGATTCTAAAAAACGAACCAAAAAAAAGGATTGTTTATGTTCATTCAGAAAAATTTGTGTCTGATATGGTGAAGGCGCTTCAATTAGGCGCAATGAATGAGTTCAAATCATTTTATAGAAACGCTGACGCTCTTTTGATTGACGACATTCAGTTCTTTGCTGGTAAGGAGCAGTCTCAAGAGGAGTTTTTTCATACTTTTAATGCTTTGTTGGATAGAAACAATCAAATGATATTAACATGTGATAAATATCCAAAAGAGATCGATGGCTTGGAAGAAAGGTTAAAATCAAGACTTGGTTGGGGCCTGCCTGTTGTTATTGATCCACCTGAGCTCGAAACAAGAGCAGCGGTTTTACTAAGCAAAGCAAACTCAATGGGTATTTCTCTTCCTAACGATTGTGCAATATACATTGCCCAAAGAATAAGATCTAACATCAGGGAGCTTGAGGGAGCATTAAAGAGAGTTGTAGCAAATGCTAGATTTACAAATCAAGAAGTTGATCTTGCTCTCGTGAAAGACGCTCTTAAAGATCTTTTTGTAATTTCTGCAAAAATGATAAGCATCGAAAACATTCAAAAAACAGTTGCAGAATACTACAACATTAAACTTTCAGACCTTCTTTCAAAAAGAAGAAGCAGATCGATAACCAGGCCGAGACAAATGGCAATGGCATTAACAAAAGAACTTACAAACCACAGCCTTCCAGAAATTGGAGAGGCATATAACGGAAGAGACCACACAACCGTTCTTCATGCGTGTAAAAAAATCAATGAATTAAGAAAAGAAAGCCCTTCGCATGAAGAGGACTACAGAAATTTAAATAGGGCCCTAACCAACTAATGGATTTCTATATAACTAAAGAAGAGGTAGTTAAATCACTTAATCAAACGCTTGGAGTTGTTGAAAAGAGACAAACGTTGCCTATTTTATCAAATGTTTTGTTTGAGGTTGATGAATCATCACTGAAACTTACTGCAACAGACTTAGAGAGCGAGATATCAACAACATCAATAGTATCGAATTTCAATAGTGGTGGAAAAACAACAGCACCTGCAAGAAAATTAAATGACTTGTGCAGGCTTATGCCAGATCTGGCTGAAATTCATTTTTATCTTGATGGCGATAATTTAAAAATAGAGACCGAATCTGGCAAGTATAATCTTTCAACTCTTCCAAGCGAAGACTTTCCTGTTTTTGAAATAGAGGAGACTCAATCCCAAATCAATATCTCATCACAAAATCTAAAAAATTTAATTACAAAAACATCTTTTGCGATGGGTAATCAGGATTGGCGTCATTACCTAAACGGACTTTATATGATGATAGATGATAAAGTTATTACCACCGTAGCAACAGATGCACACAGACTTGCCATGGCAACCTCATCACTCAACGAAGCTTCGTCTGAATCAACAAATGGAATTGTTCCAAGAAAATCTATTAATGAAATTGGTAAGCTTGTTGGTGACGAATCTGAAAATGTTGTGATTCAGCTCGGGCAAACTTCTATTGCAGTAAATGTTTCAGGCACTACTTTCGTTAGTAAATTAATCGAAGGCAAGTTTCCAGATTATGAACAAGTAATTCCATCTGGTGAAAGTTCACTTTTAGTTGTTGATAGAAAAAATTTCTCAGAAAGCCTTAGCAGAGTTAGTGTTCTATCTAGTGAAAAATATAAGGGAGTAAGAATAATCACAAAAAAAGATTCTTTAAATATTTCTGCCAATAATCCTGAGAAGGAACAGGGTGAAGAAAATCTTTCATGTGAATATCAAGGTGAAGAAATTGATATAGCTTTTAATGTTAATTATTTACAAGAAATATTATCTACTATTGATTCTGAAACAATAGAAATCAATTTTTTTGGTTCAGAAAAAAGCTGCTTAATAACAGATCCAAATTCTGAAAATCTTAAATATGTTGTAATGCCACTTCTTATTTAATAGTGTCTTTAACAAAAATTTCTATTAACAATTTTAGGTGTTTTAAAAATGTTGATTTACAACTGTCACCCGGCATAAATTTCTTCTTTGGAAAAAACGGTTCTGGAAAAACCAGCATACTAGAATCTGTTTTTATTTTCTCAAGTGGCAAATCTTTTAAAAGTTCTAACCTGGCCTCACTTGTCAATTATGAAAATGATAAATTTACTTTAAAAGCGTTTGATAATTTAAAAGGGTATATTGTTGAGATTGAAAAAAACAAAAACAAACCAATCTCAGTTTTATTAAATAATAAAAAAATAACTACAAGTAAACTTATTAAAGAATTTCCGTGCACACCGATTCATAATAATACTTTTTCATTCGCTGACGCTGCTCCAGACTTTAGAAGAAAGCTTCTTGATAGGTCTATTTTTATATCTGAAAAGTCTTTTTCTGAGTGCTGGTTTTCTTATTATCGATCTTTAAAACAAAGAAACTCTATATTAAAAAATAACCGCATATCAGATATTTATATATGGAATACTAAGCTCTCAGATGAGGGAATTAAATTGAATAATATGAGAAAAAACTTTTTTACGAAAACCAAAAATGAGTTTCATTATTTAATAGATCTTATTCAGCCAAGCTCAGTATTTGATTTCTTTAATTTAATAGAAATAGATTTTTTCAGAGGCTGGGATGATAATAAAAATCTTAATGATCTTCTTCAAGAAAATCAGGACATCGACCTAAAACGTAAATCTACAACACAAGGACCACATAAATCTGATATAAAATTTCTAATAAATAATATTGATGCAAGACAAATATTATCTAGAGGTGAGCAAAAGTTTTTTTCGATATTATGGTCTTTGGCTCAACATGAGGTCTTAAAAAAACAATATAAAATTAATGCAACATTAATTGTGGACGACATAAAGTCTGAGCTTGATGACAGAGTTTTTAACTTGTTTGTTGAGACACTTAAACATATCAAAACTCAAGCAATCTTTTCCTGTATAGATGATTGTTTTAGTAGTAAAATAACTGCTAGTTTAAATGAGTTTAAAAAGTTCCACGTGGAACAATTAGGATAAAAAAATGGCAAAAAAATCTAAGGAAGCCAAATACGACTCAAGTAACATTCAAGTTCTAAAAGGTTTAGAAGCGGTAAAAAAAAGACCAGGCATGTACATAGGTGATACAGATGATGGGTCTGGATTACATCACATGGTTTTTGAAGTTTTAGATAATTGTATTGACGAAGCAATGGCGGGTTATTGTTCAGACATTAATGTCATAATCAATAAAAATGGTTCTGTAACAATCGAAGATAACGGAAGAGGAATACCTGTTGATGTTCATAAAAAAGAAGGAGTGTCAGCTGCGCAATTAATAATGACCACCCTTCACTCTGGTGGTAAATTTGATGATAACTCTTATAAAGTTTCAGGGGGGCTTCATGGTGTTGGTGTCTCTGTTGTAAATGCTTTATCAAAGAAACTAACTTTAGAAGTTCATAGAGATGGTGGTGAGTATTTCCAAGAATACGCAGATGGCAAACCAAAAGCAAAATTAAAAAAAGTAAAGACGTCCAAAAAGACTGGAACAAAAATTACTTTCTTTCCTTCTGAAAAAATTTTTACGTCCGTAGATTTTGAAGTTGAAAGAATTTATAAAAGGATCCAAGAGTTATCATTTTTAAATGCTGGCGTAGCTATTAATGTTGAAGATAAAAAAACTGGCAAGTCGAAAAAATTTAAAAACACAGGCGGCCTTTCAAGTTACGTTACACATTTAAAAGGAAGGAAACAGATAGTCTCCGAAATATTTGAATGTTCAGCAACAGAAAATGACGTGGGAGTTGAAATAGCAATGCAGTGGACAGACTCATATAGCGAGAACGTTCTTTGTTATACAAACAATATTCCACAAAAAGATGGTGGGACTCATTTGGCAGGTTTTAGAGGAAGCTTAACAAGAGTATTAAAATCATTTATAAAAAAAGAAAATGCAAAGAAAACACCAACTGATTTGTTAGGAGAAGATGTAAGAGAGGGTTTAATTGCAATAATTTCTGTAAAAGTGCCAGATCCTAAGTTTTCATCACAAACAAAGGAAAAACTTGTCTCCTCAGAGGTAGAAGGTGTCGTAAGTACAATTTTTAGTAAGTATTTTAATGAATTTCTACTAGAAAACCCGAAAGACGCAATGAGCATTGTTGGAAAGGTGTCTGAAGCAGCTTTAGCAAGAGAAGCTGCAAGAAAAGCCAGAGAAATGACCAGGAGAAAGGGTGTGCTTGAGATTGCTGGATTGCCTGGAAAGCTTGCAGATTGTCAAGAAAAAGACCCAACACTATCTGAAATATATATAGTTGAGGGTGATTCAGCTGGAGGATCAGCAAAACAAGGAAGAAATAGAAAAAATCAAGCAATTCTTCCTTTAAAAGGCAAAATTATTAACGTTGAGAAAGCAAGAATTGATAAAGTCTTAGGCTCAGCTGAAGTTGGCACGCTTATTAAAGCGCTTGGTTGCGGTATTGGTAAGGAAGATTTTGATATTGATAACTTAAGATACCATAGAATAATAATAATGACTGATGCAGATGTTGATGGATCTCATATTAGGACACTACTCTTAACATTTTTTTACAGGCAAATGTACGAAATTGTAGAAAAAGGGCATGTTTACATCGCCTTACCACCTTTATATAAAATTACTAAAGGTAAGGAGTTTGTTTATGCTTCTGATGAATCTGAAAAAGATGATGCTATTAAAAAACTCTCAAAAAATGGCACTAGAGGACTAGAAGTTCAAAGATATAAAGGTTTGGGTGAAATGAATCCAGAGCAACTTTGGACAACAACCATGGACCCTATTAATCGAAGAATGATGAGGGTCGACATCAAGGATGTACAGGATGCTAATGAATCATTTGAAATACTTATGGGTGATGATGTTGAGCCAAGAAGAGAGTTTATAGACGCTAATGCTTTATCTGTAAAAGAGTTAGATATTTAATGAATTTCATTAAATTTTAATTTTATCCAATTATATGCTGCTTCAGTTACCATTTTTGGGTCATTGCCATATATTGGTTTTCCTATATGAACTTTAACTTCACCCTTATGCTTCAAAAATTTCTTATTTCTCCAATATAGGCCAGAATTATGGCATATAGGCACTATGGGCACATCATTATTAACTGAAAGATAACCACAACTGTTTGAGAATTTTTTAATACCGTCTTTAGGGTCTGTTCTTGTGCCTTCTGGAAAAATAATTATAGAAGTGCCCTTTTTAAGCTTTTTAGCACCATCTTTTATAACTTTTTTCATACTTTTATATTTCTTAGACCTTCTTAGGTGGATGGGTTTTAAGCATGCTAATGCCCATCCAAATACTGGTATAAATAATAATTCTTTTTTTATTATGCTTGAAGATGGAATTAAGAGTGTTTGTAAGTAAAATGATTCCCATTGGCCCTGATGATTTGAGACAAGAATGCATGGACTTTCTTTTATATTTTCAATGCCTTTAACTTCCCATGATACTCCGCATAAATACTTAAGTAGATGGAGAACTGCTGTTATCCAAAGTGAAGCTATATTTTGAAGAGACATTGTACTTATAAACGGATATAAAAAAATGATAATAAATGATGCAATAACAACACTGATATAGAAAATGATATTAAAAATGATATTGCCTAAATATTTCAATATCAGTGATTTATTAAATTAATTAAATAATTGTTAAGATCACCAATATCTAATCTTTTTTGCTCCATTGAGTCTCTGTCTCTTATGGTAACCGAGTTATCTTCAAGTGTTTGAAAGTCAACTGTAATACATACTGGTGTTCCAATTTCATCATGTTTCCGGTAGCTTTTACCAATATTTCCAGTATTTTCAAATATAACCCTTCCTAAACCAATTTTTTGAAGCTCATTCTTTATATTTTTAGCAGCTTCAACTAATTCTGTATTATTTTTCTTTAAAGGTATAACAGCTGCCTTTATTGGTGATAAATGTGGTTTTAGTCTTAAGACAACCCTAGTTTTATCATTTTCTAGATCCTCAACAAAATAAGCTTCATTTAATATTGCTAGAAAGCCTCTTTCTACACCTGCTGATGGTTCGATTACAAATGGCACAACCCATTTACCAGAGTCATCTTGTACTGCCATTTTACTATTTGAGTGTTTATTTTCCTTTACAGATGACCCAATACTCAATTCATTCTGTTTCTTAGAGTGTGAACCTAAATCAAAATCAGTTCTGTTTGCAATACCTTCAAGCTCTTCAAGCCCATGAGGAAATTTATACATTAAATCAATAGTTTTTTTAGAATAATGAGCTAGTTCTTCAATGGGTACATCGTAAAGCTCAATACTTTCTGTGGGTACACCTTGTTTTTTCCACCATTCTAGTCTTTTTTGTACCCACATATCATGACATTTTTCGTCTTCACCTGGCATAACAAAATATTCTAATTCCATTTGTTCAAATTCCCTGACTCTAAAAATAAAATTTCTGGGAGTTATCTCATTTCTAAATGCTTTACCAATTTGTGCAATTCCAAATGGAACAGGTTTGGATGTTGAATCTACGACGTTTTTAAAGTTTGTGAATATCTGTTGAGCTGTTTCAGGCCTTAGATATGCAAAACTCGAACCATCGTCTACCGGACCAACATTCGTTTTAAACATTAAGTTAAATTGCCTTGGTTCAGTTAGATCCTCTGGTTTGCACTCTTTTGGTACTTGATCAGCTCTAAATCTAAGACCACATGACTTACAATCGACCATTGGATCTGAAAAGGTGTCTTCATGGCCTGAATACCCCAGAACAAGTGGGTTTGTAAGAATAGATGAGTCAAGTCCCTCAATATCATCATTTTCATATACCATTGCTTCCCACCAGGCGTTTTTAATATTATTTTTTAGTTCTACACCAAGTGGTCCAAAATCGTAAGTTCCTTGAAGACCACCGTAAATTTCACTAGATTGGAATATAAATCCTCTTCTTTTACATAAAGCAACTAGCTCTTCCATATTTTTAGCTGGCAATTTTAATCTCCTTAAAATTTAACATTTGTCCCTTTTATTTAGAGGCTTATTTTTAAATTATCTGTGTATAATTAATTCTTTTGTGATTATATATCAAGCTTTTAAATAATTATCATGATATTTATACTATTTTATATTCTTTCTTACATTCCAAGGTTTATCTTAGTTTTTTTTATTGATTTATTCATATATTTGCGACTTTATAAGATTACTAAGTCTTATAAGATAACTAAAATTAATCTCAAAATAGCTTTTCCTGAATTAACTCTCCCAAATATCGAATTGTTATCAAGAAGAAGTATAAGAGAGTCCATTATGTCAGGATTTGAGACAGTATATTCATGGGGGAGATCATTTTCAGATTCAAACAATTTAATTTTTAAAATAGAAAATAATTTTTTACTAAAAAGAAATATTTTAAGCGGACAAGGATTAATTTGTGTGGCAATACATAACAGAAGCGTTGATATGTTACTAACCTGGATTAACTCGCAAACACCAACGGTAAGTCTTTATAAAGAGATTAAAAATAAACACATGGAAAAATTTGTAAAAAATAACAGGGAAATAAATAACTCAGTGAGTGTTAAAACCTCAATATCTGGTGTTAGAAGGATTTACAAAGCTTTAAAAGATAAAAAAGTAATATGTTTTGCTGCAGATCAAGTTCCCAAAAGGGGCCTAGGAGAACACATAAAGTTATACAATAAAATGGCATATTCAACCACACTTGTTCAAAATTTGGCTTCTAAAACAAATTGCCCAGTGATTTATCTCTGTATGAATTCAAATATAAATGGTTTTCTTTCCGTATCAATAAAGCCCTGTAGTAATGATATTTATGATAATAGTAAGCACTTACAATTAGTAAATAAAGATATTGAAAAATTAATTAATAGAAGGCCAATAGATTATTCATGGGAATATAAAAGGTTTAAGAGAAGCTTGCCTGAAGAAGAAAATTTATACAGTGGTATATAGTTATTTTGCCCAAAACATTGGAGTTAAGATTACCAAAAGTGTGAATATCTCTAATCTACCCAAAAGCATAGCGAAGGCTAATGTGCTCTTAGTAAAAGCACCTAGATTAGAATAATTTTCTGATACAACTCCCAATCCAGGACCGAGATTGTTAAGGCATGCACCCACTGCTGAAAATGCAGATTCTAAATCAAGACCCGAGGTTAAAACAGCAAGTAAAAGTATCATAAAAGAAATTACATAAATAGAAAAAAAGCCCCATACAGATGTTGCAACTTCATCATCTACACTTCTTGAGCCTATCTTTAAAGATATAACTGAATTTGGATGAATTATCTTCATAATATTAGAGTAAGCATGATTTAACATTATCATGACTCTCCATGACTTTACTCCACCTCCAACTGAGCCTGAACAAGCTCCAATAAAAGCTCCTATAAGTAAAAGAAAAGATATTGATAATGGCCAGTTTGAAGTATCAGAAATTGAGAAACCTGTCGTCGTTATCATTGAAACTGAATGAAAAACAATTTCTTTATAGCTAGGACCATTTTCGTAATTAGAAAGTAAATTTATAAGAAACGAGACAATCAAAACTAATAATAGTATTGAAAAGAAAAATCTAAACTCTGGATCATAAAAGTACTTCAATGGCTTTCTCCTGTAAATTGCAAAATAATGAAGGGTAAAACTAAATGCAGATAAAAGCATAAATACAATGCATATAATCTCAATTGTTGTGCTATTAAAATATCCAATGCTTTCGTTGTGAGTAGAAAATCCTCCAATTGCAACTGTTGACATTGCGTGTGACACTGCATCAAATGGAGACATTCCACCCAAGTAATATAAAAGTGCACATACAATGGTAAGTCCAAGATATATAGACCATAAAGCTTGTGCAGTTTCCTTTATTCTAGGTGTAAGTCTTTGTTCGCCCATAGCTCCGGGTATTTCAGTTTTATATATTTGACCACCTCCAATGCCTAATAATGGCATCACGGCGATTGCAAGAACTATAAGACCCATTCCACCCATCCATTGGAGCATTTGTCTATAGAATAGAATAGATTCCGGTAGGGCATCTATATTTGAAATAACAGTTGCTCCAGTAGTTGTAATTCCTGACATTGACTCAAAGAAAGAGTCAATTATGCTCATTCCACTTAGGTAGAATGGTATTGAGCCTGCAAAGGACAGGACAACCCAGAACATAACTATAATTACAAAACCATCCTTCTGAGATAATTCATTATTTATATTTCTGGTTAGTATTAATCCACCAACACCCATAAAGCTTATTGATATAAATGTTTTTAAAAAAATATAAAAGGCATCGTCATTAAAAATAATTGATATAAAAATAGGAAAAACAAACGAAAAGCTGAAAAATAAAATCAACACACTAAAAAGGTTTAATATTGACTTAGGATTCATTATTGTGTTTTAAAAAGAATCTCGACCTCAGAAACCATGTCTTTATTTGCTAAAAATATAATTAAATGATCATTTAAACAAAGCTCAACATTAGAATCGGGCATTATCAAATCACCATGTCTAACAACTGCACCAATTGAAGCTCCCTCAGGTAAAGGTATTTCTTTAACCGACTTTCCGAATAGATTTGAAGTAAACTCATTTGCATGAACAACACCTTCAATGGCTTCGGCCCCAGTATCCATTTTTAATAATACATCTTGAGTAACATCACTTTCTCTAAGATCTTGAAGTACTGATGAAACTGTTAGCCTGTAGGGTGCTATATATATATCAATAAAGCCTGGAACCAGACCAAGATATGATGGATTATTTAAAATAATCATTGTTTTTTTCGCACCCATTTTCTTTGCAATGAGTGAAGACATTAAGTTTGTCTCATCATCGTCAGTAAGAGCACAAAAAATGTCAATATTTGATATATTCTCGCTTTTAAGAAGGTCCTCATCAGTGGCAGACCCACTTAGGACGATAGTTTTATCAAGTTTCTTAGATAATTCTTTACATTTTTGTTTATTTGAATCAACTAGTTTTATTTTGTAATCATTTTCTAGCTCTTTTGCTAATGAGTAGCCTATTTTTCCGCCTCCAATAATCATTACCCTTGAATAAACATCAATCTTATCTCTAAATTCATTAACAATTAGATCAATGTTAGAAACAGAAGATACAAAATAGACCTCATCACCTTCTTTTATAATAGTTTCACCTGAGGGAATAAAGGGCTTTCCTTTTCTATAAATGGATGCAACAAAGGCATTTGTATCTGGCATGTCATCTTTAATGCCTTTTAGTTCTCTTCCAACAAGCTTACCTTTCTTTTTTGCTTTTACACTAACGAGATTTACTTTTCCGTCAGCAAATTTTTCTATTTGCTCTGTCCCAGGGTGTTTAATAAGCTCTTTAAGATGATTCATAACCTCTTTTTCAGGGCTAATAACAATGTCAACAATGTCAGTACCAAATATATCTAAGTTTTCTGAATAAGTTTCTTCTGACAATCTACATATTGTTTTCTTAACATTGAAACTATTTTTTGCTATCTGACAAGCAATTAAATTAACTTCATCATTTGAGGTAACCGCAATTACAGTTGTAGATTCATCAGCACCAGCTTTTTTAATTGAAAGAGGGTGCGAAGCATGTCCTTCTACTGTCAAAATATCAAGCTTATCCTCTAAGGCAGTAAGAGAAGATTTATCAAAATCAACAATCGAAACATCATAGTTATTATTTACTAATGCAGTGGCAAGACTTCCACCAACTCGACCAGCACCTAAAATTAGTACTTTCATAGTGTGTAAATTAAACCTCTTTTTAAATAAAGCAAGACTTATTGTATAAATTTATTATTTATGAAAAAAAATCTTTATATGAATTATAAAGATCATTTGCTGAAATAATGTTCTTGTTTTGAAATTGTAAGTAAGTAATCACTACCACTTTATCACTTGTATTTATATACAATCCTGTCTTATCAATTTTGTGGACTGTTCCAGGAATATCACTGCTGTTTTCGTTAGTTTTTTCAATTTTATGAATTTTAATAACTTTATTTTTATAGTTGAAATATATGCCTGGCCATTCAATATATGCTCTATATTTATTAATAATATTAGTGCTGCCATCATTAAAATTTATTTCTGACTCTTGTTTTAAAACCTTATTACAATAAGTAGCTTTTGAATGATCTTGAGGTGAAGCATTTAATTCATTTGAATTAATTTTATCTAGAATATTAAATAAGTTTGTATTACATAATTCAGTTAATTTTCTTTCAAGTGAAATCTTGTCATCACCATCTTCAATATTTTTTTCAAAGATTGAATAGATGTCACCAGAGTCGAGCTTATTATTTATTTTAATTATTGATATCCCAGTAGATGTGTCACCGTTTAAAATTGCCGATTGAATTGGTGATGCCCCTCTATATTTTGGAAGAATAGAAAAATGAATATTAATTGGTGAAACTGTTGGTAAATTTAATAACCAACTGGGGATAATTTTTCCATAAGCTACTACAATTAGAAATTCAACCTCTATCGATGATAGTTCAGCTTTCAAGTTATCATTATCTAGATGCTCCGGTTTAAAGGTTTTAATATTTAAAGATCTTGCTTTATTCGCAACAGCAGACTCTATTAATTTACTGCCTCTTTTGCCCCTTTTGTCAGGCTGAGTAATAACTGCTTTAATATTTATATTTGATTCATTTGACAAAGAATCTAGAACTTTAGCAGCGCTATGAGGACTACCAGCAAATAAAATATTCATAAATTCATTTAATATCTGTTAAATTCATCTAAAATCTTTTAAAAGCTTATTTCTTATGCGATCTCTCTTTAAAGCACTTACATAATCAACCATTAATTTGCCGTCTAAGTGATCTATTTCATGTTGAATACATACTGTCAGAATGCCTTCTGGGGTATCCTCCATAGTTTCTCCACTCAAATTTTGCCAAATAAGTTTGATTTTATCCGGTCTGGCAATTGTTTCATTAAATCCGGGTATTGATAAGCATCCTTCTTCAAATTCAAACATTTCATATCCTTCAAGAATTTCATACTCTGGGTTTACAAATATTCTTGGATCATTTCTTTCCTCAGAAAGATCCATAACTACAAGCCTTATATGTTTGTCTACTTGTGTTGCTGCTAAACCTATTCCATTAGCTTCATACATAGTTTCGAGCATATCTTGGGCTAATTTTTCTAGACATTTGTCGAATTTAGTAACTTTTTCAGCTACTTTTCTTAATCTTGGGTCCGGAAATATTAAAATATCTAATTTTTTAGCCATTTTTAAAGTTTTTCATTATAATTTCGAGATTATAATCCACTTAACAATTTAAGAGTACATAAAATGACAAATGAAACAGTACAAGTAGCTATTATAATGGGTTCTGACTCAGATCTTCCTGTTGTAGAAGCAAGTTTTTCAATATTAGATGATTTTGGTGTCAAATACACTAAGAACGTCATGTCAGCGCATAGAACGCCTCATGATGTAATGGAGCTAATAAAAACCTCTGAGGAAAACGGATGTAAAGTTTTTATAGCAGCTGCTGGTATGGCAGCGCATCTTGCCGGAGCGGTAGCGGCTCACTCAACAAAACCAGTAATAGGTATTCCTATAGAATCAGGCGGCATGGGTGGAATTGATTCCTTGTTGTCCACTGCAATGATGCCACCGGGAGTTCCTGTTGCAACAGTAGCCGTTGGCAAAAGTGGGGCAAAAAATAGTGCAATACTTGCAGTTCAGATTCTTGCAACTAGTGATGAAGATCTTGCACAAAAGTTGGTTGAGTATAAACAAAATATGAGATCTGAAGTTTTAGAAAAAGATAAAAAACTTAATTCATAATTGAAAAATAATGCTCTAAATATCAACTCATCCGTTGAGTGGTTAAATGCTGGAAAAATTCTAGCTCATCCTACTGAATCAATTTGGGGTTTGGGTTGCGATGCGCTTAATGAAGAGGCGGTGAAACTTATTTTTAAGATAAAAAAAAGAGATAAAAAAAAGAACTTTATTTTGCTTGCAAAATCACTCGAATCATTTGAACAATATCTAGAAGAAATAAATACGGAAGATAAAATTTTTTTAAATAAACATTGGCCTGGACCATATACTTTCTTAATTAAATACAATGAAAAACTTCCAACTCATTTAAAAAATGCATCTGGCAAAATAGCAATAAGAGTGAGTAATCACTTACCTATTAGACAGCTTTTTGAGAGGTTCTCCGGCTTTATGGTATCAACATCTGCAAATATCTCTGGTGAAGAAAATATTAATAATCCTAACCATATTATGAATTATTTTGAATACGAAGAGATGGCATATTATGATGAAATATTAGGTGACAATAAAAGCCCTTCAACTATTATTGATTTAGAATCTAGAGCAATTATTAGAGAATAATATGTTAATAAATTTTGAAAAATCTTTTAAAAAAATTCAATCATTAATCATTAAAAGTTTTAAACTTCTAGAGGGTTCATCTTCTGCAGAAATTTCATCTGATGTATGGAAAAGGCCTGAAGGTGGCGGAGGAAAAACTTTTGTAATATCTAACGGTAATTTCTTTGATAATTGTGCTGTAAATTTCTCGTCAATATATGGTAAAAATATGCCTACAAGTGCACTCGGAAAAAAATTAGCAAAAAAAATTGATCATGGCTATCAAGCCATGGGTGTTTCTGTGATCTCTCATCCAAAAAATCCATATGTTCCAACTAGTCATATGAATGTTCGTCTATTTGGAATATTAGACAAGAATAAAAACATAAAAGATTGGTGGATTGGAGGTGGCTATGATTTAACACCTTATATATCTTTTTCAGAAGATAATATTAGTTGGCACAACTCAGCAAAAGAAACTCTTGATAAATATAACAAAAATTTTTATAAGTCATTTTCTGAGAATTGTAATAAATATTTTTATATACCTCATAGAAAAGAAAGAAGGGGTATTGGAGGTATCTTTTTTGATAATCTATCTAGCTTAAGCCTCGACGATAGCTTAAAAATGCTAAATTCTATTGCAAGCACCTATTTAAATTCATATTTAGATATTGTTTCTAAAAGAAAGAAAATAAAGTATTCCTCAGATGAGAAAGATTTTCAGCTAATTAGGAGAGGAAGATATGCTGAATTTAATCTAATATATGATAGAGGAACGTCATTTGGGCTTCAATCAAACGGAAGAATTGAATCAATCTTAGCTTCACTTCCAACAGAAGTTAAATGGAAGTATAAAAAAAATAAAAAATACAAAACAATGGAAAGAGCTCTACTTAAAAATCTTAAAAGAGATTGGAATGAATAAAAAATACAAACTTGGTGTTGTTGGGCGACCTATTGAGCATTCACTATCTCCGTTTATACACTCAAGATTTTCAAGGAATGAAAACATTAATATTGAGTATTTGCCTTATAAAGTAGATGAGTCTGATTTTGAAATCTTCATAAAAGAATTTTTCTCTGATAAAGATTCAAAAGGATTAAATGTAACTCTTCCATATAAAAAAAATGCTGCCAATCTTAATGGAAATATTTCATCAGAAGCAAAATATATAAATGCAGTAAATACTCTGGTTAAATCAAATGGAGAACTTTCACTATATTCAACTGACGGAAAAGGCTTTATTAACGATATTGATTCAAAGGGCCTTGATTTAAAAAATAAGAAAGTTCTGATGATTGGAGCCGGAGCAGCTATAGAAAGTGTATTGTATAGAGTCGCAAAAAGCAGCACTAAAAGTATTACTTTATTTAACAGAACTGAAGAAAAAGCAAATAGGCTGATTAGAAAGTTTTCTAATATGGGAAAAATAGACTTATTTCATGAAGAACAAAATTCTGTTTTCGATGTTGTTATAAATGGATCATCAGCAGGATTAACAGGCGAATTTGAGCCAATAGAAGAAGTCTTTACAAATTCTAATACTTACTTTTACGATTTGAATTATTCTTTAACTGAAACGCCTTTTTGTAAATGGGCTAGTGAAAATTCTAAACATGTATTTGATGGCATAGGCATGCTCGTGTATCAAGCAGCATTCTCTTTTGAAAAATGGTTTGATGTATTTCCAGAAACAGATAGTGTTATTAGTGATCTTGAGGGAATGAGAGAATGAAACGTTTTGTACAATTCATAGCTGGAGCAATCTGTCCTGAATGTAAATCACAAGATACTATCGCTCTTAATCCTACAGATGATGAAATTTATTGTGTTAATTGTGATTTTGTTGAAAAAAGACCTAAAGAAAAATCTAATGATAATATCAATGAAATTAAGGTGGTCAATTTAGAAGATTTTAAAAAAAATAGGGAAGAAAATCGATAGAAATTAAACCTTCAAACATATATCATACGTAGCACAAAAAAGTGCTTTTTTACTTGGTTGTATATATATAAATAGCTTATAATATACTATAACTAAATTTTATTATTATAAGACACACTTATTTGGGCGGATAATGTTATTTAATCTTCTTAGCTTTACAAAGAGAAATACCTTTCTTATAGCTTTACTTTTGCTAGTTTCACCATTTATGCAAGCTGATTGGTTTGCATTAAATATGACTAGAGGTAGTACCGATATAAGTAACGAAGTTTTTGAGCTACACATGTTAATTTTTTGGATATGTGTTGCAATTGGAGTCATAGTTTTCAGCGTTATGTTCTACTCGATGTGGGCTCATACAAAGAAAAAAAATCCAGTACCTGCTAAGTTTCATGAAAATCATAAGCTTGAAATAGCTTGGACCATTATTCCATTTTTGATCCTGATAGCTATGGCTGTTCCAGCATCAAAAACACTTGTCAAAATTTATGATGATGAGGCGGGCGATATTAATATTCAAGTAACTGGATATCAGTGGAAATGGCAATACAGATATCTTGAGGACGATGTAAGCTTCTTTTCGAACCTATCAACCGATTTGGATGAGATATATAACCTAGTTCCTAAGGGAGAGAATTACTTACAAGAAGTTGATGAGATGGTTGTAATTCCTGCTGGCAAGAAAGTAAGATTTTTAATAACAGCCAATGATGTAATTCATTCATGGTGGTTGCCTGCGTTTGCAATTAAACAAGATGCAATACCTGGATTTGTAAACACAGCTTGGACTATTGTCGACGAACCTGGAATCTACAGAGGCAAGTGCACCGAGTTGTGTGGAAAAAATCATGGCTTCATGCCAATAGTTGTAAAAGTTGTTGAACAAGCTGAATATGACGAATGGGTTTTTGCTAAAAAACAAGAAGCAATCAAATTAGCTGAGTTAACAACAAAAGAGTGGACGGCTGCTGAGTTGGTTGAAAGAGGTGAAAGCATTTATGAAGTAAATTGTGTTGCTTGTCATCAAACGTCTGGTCAAGGCATATCTGGAATATTTCCGGCGCTTGCAGGAAGTGACATCGTTATGAATAACAAAGATAGAAATATTGAAATTCTCATGGAAGGTGTTCAAGGAGCAGCCATGAATTCATTTAGCTATCTTTCAGAGGTTGAACTTGCGGCAGTAATTACGTACACAAGACAATCATGGGGTAACGCTGAGAAGGGAGATGGAGAAATCGTAATACCCAAAGATATCGTGGATTATAAGGAACCAAAGATTTAATATAGGAAAATATTATGAGTGCAGTAATAGAGAATCACCATGACGATCACGATCATGGCCCAGCAAAAGGAATCACTAGATGGTTATACACAACTAATCATAAAGATATAGGAACACTATATTTATGGTTTAGTTTTGCAATGTTCCTTATAGGCGGAGCAATGGCGATGATAATTAGAGCTGAGCTTTTCCAGCCTGGTATGCAAATAGTTGAGCCTGAATTTTATAACCAAATGATAACGCTTCATGGTTTGATCATGATATTTGGTGGTGTTATGCCGGCGTTTGTTGGACTCGCCAATTGGTTGGTTCCAATGATGATTGGGGCACCAGACATGGCATTACCGAGAATGAACAATTTGAGTTTCTGGATATTGCCTTTTGCTTTCTTTATTCTTTTATCATCCCTTTTCATGGAGGGCGGAGCTCCTAACTTTGGATGGACATTTTATGCACCACTTTCAACAACATATGCACCGCCAAGCGTAACGTTTTTTATATTTTCTGTTCACATAATGGGAGCTTCTTCAATTATGGGTGCAATTAATGTGGTTGTAACAATCATGAATATGAGAGCACCAGGCGTAACCTTAATGAAAATGCCATTATTTGTATGGTCATGGCTAATAACTGCATATTTGTTAATAGCTGTAATGCCTGTTTTGGCCGGAGCAGTAACAATGATGTTAATGGACATCCACTTTGGAACAAGTTTCTTTAATGCAGCTGGTGGCGGAGACCCTGTTCTCTTTCAACATATTTTTTGGTTCTTTGGCCATCCTGAGGTTTACATAATGATTCTGCCAGCCTTTGGAATTGTCTCCCATATCATTGAGACTTTTTCCAGAAAACAACTATTTGGTTATTCTTCAATGGTTTGGGCTATGCTTTCAATTGCAATTCTTTCTTTTGTAGTATGGGCTCACCATATGTTTACAGTTGGCTTGCCGTTAGCAGCTGAAATATTTTTTATGTGGGCAACTATGTTGATAGCCGTGCCTACTGGTGTAAAAGTATTTAATTGGGTAGCGACTATGTTTAGAGGATCTCTAACATTTGAAACGCCTATGCTTTTTGCAGTTGCATTTGTTGTTTTATTTACTATCGGAGGATTGTCAGGATTGATGCTTGCTATTGTTCCTGCTGATTTCCAATATCATGATACATATTTTGTTGTTGCTCATTTTCATTACGTTTTGGTTCCTGGAGCAATATTCTCTATCATGGCCGCTGTTTATTATTGGATTCCAAAATGGTCTGGAAATATGTATGACGAAAGACTCGGCAAACTTCATTTTTGGCTTTCATTTATAGGTGTAAACGTTACATTCTTTCCACAACATTTTATTGGTTTGGCTGGAATGCCAAGAAGATACCCTGATTATGCTCTAATATTTGCTGACTGGAACATGGTTTCTAGTATTGGAGCATTTCTATTTGGGTTCTCTCAATTACTGTTTTTATTTATTGTTATCAAGACTGTGATGGGTGGCAAAAAGGCAACAGATCAAGTTTGGGAAGGCGCCAAAGGGCTTGAGTGGACAGTTGCTTCACCAGCTCCGTACCATACATTTTCAACGCCACCAAAGGTTGATTGATGAAGAAAGAAGCAAAGAAAACATTAATTAAACTAATTGTGGCTGTTCCTTTGATGTTTGCTTTTGGCTTCGCACTTGTTCCTCTTTATGATGTTTTTTGTGAGGTTACAGGGATCAATGGAAAGGTTTTTCAATCCGAATATTCTGAAGAGCTAGTTACTGATGATGGTAGAACTATAGCAATTCAATTTATATCTACAAATAATGAGAATATGCCGTGGACATTTAAACCATCCGAACAAGTTATGAAGATTGAAACGGGCAAGTACCATGGCGCGACTTTTTACGTTAAAAATACAACTGATAAAAAAATGACTGCTCAGGCAGTTCCAAGTGTTGCTCCATCAAATGCAGCTGCACATCTAAAAAAACTAGAATGTTTTTGCTTTGAGCAGCAAGAACTTATGCCAGGTGAAGAAGCACTGCTTCCAGTCAAACTATTGGTTTCAAATGAACTACCTTCAAATATTAAAAACATAATTTTATCTTATACAATTTTTGATATAACTGATTATGATGATGAGGTTTTAGCTCATAATCAAATGGCGATGGAGTAAAGCAGATATGAGTGGGGGAAGTTATTACGTTCCAGATCAAAGCAGATTTCCAATTTTTATGGCGGTTTCTTTGTTTCTATTGGTTATGGGAGCTTCAAGTACGATAAATAACTTAGATGACCCAACCAGCAACTCTGTATATATATTATATTCAGGATTTGCATGTTTATTTTTGACCATGTTTTTTTGGTTCAGACAAGTAATAAAAGAGCATCTTGCTGGACTAGATTCTAATCAATTAAAACAATCTTATGTATACGGAATGGCATGGTTCATTTTTTCTGAAGTCATGTTTTTTGCTGCATTTTTTGGTGCTTTATTTTATGTTAGAACTCTAGCAGTTCCTTGGTTAGCTGGCGAAGGATCAAAAGGAGCAGCAATTACAGCCATTGAACTATGGCCAGCCTTTGAGTCTTCATGGCCGGTTATGACCACACCGGATCAAGGTAATGAGTATGATTTGGCTGACAAGAGCATGGCATGGCCAGGATGGAGTAAGGCTCTTTTATGGCTGCCTTTGTGGAACACAATTGTTCTTTTGAGTTCATCATGGACTGTTCACTTAGCCCACCTTGGTTTAAAAAAAGGAAATAGAAAAAAGTTTAATGTATATCTTGGAGTTACAGTTCTTTTGGCTTTAATTTTTGTTGGACTGCAGGCTCTTGAATATTATGAAGCTTACGCACATTATGGCCTTAAATTAAATTCTGGAATATATGGATCAACGTTTTTTATGCTTACTGGTTTTCATGGCTTCCATGTGATGATGGGCGGTTTTATGTTAGCTATTATGCTTGCAAGATCAGTTTTTGCAGGTCACTTTGAGCAACACGATCACTTTGGCTTTGAAGCTGCATCATGGTATTGGCATTTTGTAGATGTTGTCTGGCTAATGCTATTTATATTTGTTTATATTTTATAATTAGGAATCTTCCCAAGGAACGCTGTTACCAAGTTCGCCAGTATATAAACCAATTGCAATTAAAATGATTAAAACTGTAGCAAAGAAAACTCTAAGACCAAGCAAGTAAACTGTTCTTTTTCTTCCTGTCTCGCCCTTATCTACAAGTAGAAAAAAAAGACCGCCAGCAAGTGAAAGAAGTAACAGAGGTATTACGATATAAATTAAGGTAGTAATCATAATAAAATTTTAATGCATATATACTTTTATAGATATGAAAAAAAATAAATTTAATCCAGGAGCAAGAATTACAATTTTTTTTGTTACGTTTGCAATTATTTTTTTCTCATTAGGATTGTGGCAAATCGAAAGAGGACAAGCAAAAACAGTATTGCTTGATGAATTCGATAAAAACTCAGTTATAGAACCCCAAGAGATCAAACAGGATTCAAAAAAATGGGAAAGAGTATATGTAGAAGGAACTTGGTATGGAGCCAATCAAATATTAATTGATAATGTAATAAATGGAGGCATTGCTGGATATAAAGTGCTTACACCTTTCAGGCTAAACGAAACAGGTGATCTAATCCTAATAGATAGAGGATGGATAAAAAGAAATAGAAATATGTCAGACTTACCAAATATTAGTATTAAGGATATTAAAGAAAGAGTAAGCGGGATATTAGAATCACCTGAACTTGGGCTTGTTCTCTCAGACGAGCTAGTGTCTAGTGAATGGCCAAAAATATCGCAAACTAAGAATATTGATGTAATATCAAAAGAGTACAATGAATCAATATATCCATTAATTCTTTTAGCAGACCCAATAAGCAGATATAGCTTAGAATATATTAAAATTAATCCAACAAACATGACGCCAGTAAAACATTATGGTTATTCAGCTCAATGGTTTTTAATGTTTATAGTTTTATGCGGCATGTATGTCTGGTACGGATACAAAAAAAATGAGAAGTAAAATTTTTCTTGCAGTTTTGTTGCTTACACCAATACTGGTTGTTACTTTCTCGACCTTATATTTTTTATCAGGCATGTCTCCAGAAGGCACTAAAAACAATGGCGTATTTTTTAAAAGCTATTTTGATTTAAATGACTTTAAAAATATAGAAGGTAAACAAGACCTTATTAAGTTTGAAGATGGTAAATGGATATTATCTGTATATGTTACAAATATAGATAGCAGCGAGGAATCCATATACCTTGCAAGACAACTAAATGTCGCACTTAATAGAGATATCAATAAGCTTAAAAGAGTAATTTTTTATTCAAATAAATTACTTGAACCCAATCTTAAAGATATTAAATTACAATATCCACGAGTTGAAATTATCGAGGATAAAAACGGGGTATTGTTAAACGTTTTACAAAGAAATTCATCGCTTGATTTTAATATTGAAAATCCAATATTTGTAATCGATCCATATGGAAGGGCAGTTATGTATTTTTTACCAGATACTGACCCAAAATTAATTTTAAAAGACTTGAAGGTGTTAATTTAATGAATCAAATTAAAAATTTGTCTCTTTTTGGTATTTGCTTTGCATTTGTAGTTATTGCATTGGGGGCATGGACGCGTCTTGTAGATGCTGGTCTTGGATGTCCAGATTGGCCAGGATGCTATGGTTTTGTTGTTTTTCCTATTAACGAGGCAGACATTGCTATAGCAGAAAGTAGATATCCGTTATTTCCATATGATATTAATAAAGCAATTCCTGAGGTTGTGCATAGATATTTTGCAGCAGGACTTGGTCTAATAGCAATCTTTCTCGTTTATCTGTCTTTTAGAAAGACAAATGATAGATCAATACAAGGTTGGTCGTCATTTTTATTATTTTTTATATGTTGCCAAGGCATTTTTGGATATTTAACAGTAAGCTTAAAACTTTTACCCATAATAGTTACATTGCATTTATTTGGAGGATTCACCACGTTAACTCTGTTTTATTTTATTTATTTAAAATCTCGAAATTTTGAAATATTTAACCAGATAAATATTTCAAATTTAAAAACTATTGCTGGCGTAGCATTTTTAGCTTTAATATTTCAGATATTTCTTGGAGTTTGGACTAGTACTAATTACGCCTCTCTAGCATGTGCAGATTTTCCAACATGCCAAGGAACTTATTTGCCAGAGATGGACTTTAAGAGTGGATTTAATTTAAACCAAGAAGTTGGCCCAAACTATTTGTATGGATTATTAGACAATCCTGCGCGAGTAGCCATACATTATTCTCACAGAGTTTCAGCAATATTAGTTACGTTTATATTTCTTATACTTATGTCTAGACTATGGTTTTCCGAAGCAGCTCCGCTTGCCTCAACTCTCGGAATTCTTCTTCTAACTCAAATAGCACTGGGAATTACTAATGTTGTATATGTTTTACCTCTATACGTGGCGATTGCTCATAATTTATTTGCAGCCTGTCTTCTTTTAGCAACATTTACTGTAAATTACTTAGCCTGGAAGAAATGACCCTTCTTAAAAGCTATTATCAACTTTGTAAACCAAATGTAGTTTACATGATGTTGATATGCGCTTTTGTAGGAATGTTGTTAGCAGAAAAATCTGTAAGTTCTTTCAGTTATCTGATCGTGTCTTTAGTTGGTATTGCATTTTGTGCAGCTTCTGCAGCTGCAATTAATCAGGTAATTGATCGTAAGTCTGATGCCTCTATGACAAGAACCGATCAAAGACCATTGCCTCAGGGTGATCTGTCACCAATGCATGCATCAATGTTTGCTTTGTTTATAGGAGGCTTGGGCGCAACAATTTTATATGTATATGTAAATACATTAACAATGGTTCTAACAATTGCATCTTTAATAGGCTATGCTTTTATTTATACCGTTTATTTGAAGAGAGCAACCCCACAAAATATTGTGATTGGAGGTCTTGCTGGTGCAGCTCCACCATTATTGGGCTGGTCATCTGTAACAAATACAATAGATCCTTACGCCTTATTGTTAGTTCTAATAATATTTGTATGGACTCCTCCGCATTTTTGGGCGCTTGCAATTTATAGAAAGGATGAATACGCCAAGGAATCAATTCCAATGTTGCCTGTCACACATGGAGTAATATTTACTAAACTTCAAATAGTTTTATATACGATTATTTTGTTCATAGTCTCATTGTTGCCATATGTGGTTCTGATGTCTGGAATAATTTATTTAGTTTCTGCTCTAATATTAAGTTCAGTCTTTTTATATTACTCAATAAATCTTTATTACAGTGACGATGATGAAGATGCAATGAGCACTTTTCAGTTTTCAATTTATTACATTTTTTTAATTTTTTTAGCTTTATTGGTAGATCATTTTATAATTGTGGCCTAATGACGATTAAGAAAAATATACTAATTATTCTTGTTTTTATACTCACGGTTCTAGCCCTTTTCATTAACAAGTTAACATCGCCAAGAGTTTTGAGTGAAAATGAACTTTTAATCAATGGTCTTTTTCTTTTTGAAACTCCAAAGCAAATATCAGATTTTACTTTTTTGTCAGAAGATAATATTGAATTTAAAAAAGATGACTTAATTGGAAAATGGACTTTAATGTATTTTGGATTTACAAGATGTCCTGACGAGTGCCCAACCTCAATGTATCAAATGTCAAAACTTGTCAAAGTTTTAAGAGAAAAAAACTTTCCATTAGAAGACAAACAATTTGTTCTGGTTTCCATTGATCCTGAAAGAGATACACCAGAACAGATTAACAAGTATGCAAAGGGCTTTGATGAAGCATTTATTGGCGTATCAAATGTCAGGCCGATGTTGATAAATCTTGCAACACAGCTATCTGTGAATAATGTAATGCCAAGTGGAGGAGAGACTGATCATTCTCACTTGGACAATCATGTAAATAATATAATACTGCTTAATCCAAATGGGGAATTTGCAGGAGTATTTAGACCTCCATTCGACTTATCAAGACTATCTTTGACTTATCAATCGGTAACTCAGTAATCTTTATATTTTAATAATTACTTTGCCTTTAGCCTTTCTGTCTTTAAGATGAGCAATTGCTTGTGCACCATCATCTAAACTAAATGAATCAGAGACTTCTGGATTAATTTTTCCATCCGAGTGAAGTTTAAACAGCTCTTCAAAATTCTTTTTATTTTCTTCAGGAAACATTCCAACCCATGCTCCCCAGAAAACTCCAACAATTTTCATACCCTTTAGTAGAGCAAGATTAATTGGAATTTTTGGAATCTCACCTGCTGCAAATCCAATTACTAAATATCTGCCATCCCATGCAGTAGCTCTGATACAAGGCTCTGAATATGAATCACCAATAGGATCATAAACAACGTTAGCACCAATGCCTCCTGTTAATTCTTTTATTTTAGATGAGAGTTCCTTTTGCTGATCTCTATCAAGCTTTCCTGATGGATAAATAAAAGCTTCATCAGCGCCATGTTTTTTACAAAGATTAATTTTTTCTTCAGTTGATGCTGCAGCTATGACTTTAGCTCCCATAGCTTTTCCAAGCTCTACAGTAGCAAGACCAACACCTCCTGCCGCTCCAAGAACTAATAAAGTTTCTCCCTCTTTCAAATCCGCTCTTTGTTTGAGAGCATATAGGGATGTGCCATACGTCATTGGTAAAGCAGCAGCAGTTTCGAAGCTCATAGAGTCTGGTATTTTCACAGCAGCTGTTTCTGGAACTACAATCTTTTCAGCAAAAGCCCCCAAACCAGTCATTGCAAATACTCTATCACCCACTTTTAAATTTTTTACATCTTCAGCGACTGCTTCAACTATACCTGATGATTCACCTCCGGGAGTAAAAGGTAGTTCTGGTTGAAATTGATAAAGCCCTTGTATCATCAAAACATCAGGAAAGTTAACACTACCAGCTTTATTATTAATTAGCACATGTCCAGGTAGAATTTCAGGATCAGGCACCTCATTAATTTGTAATTTATCTGGCATGCCCAGCTCGACACATTGTAAAGCTTTCATAATTTCCCCCTATAACCTTAAGTTGTAGTTTTTAACGAATTCATTCATTTCTTCGTTTGTATTTTCTGGAATTTCTTTTAATTTATTTAATGATAACTCTGCTTCTTTTTTTATACCATCTAAATTTAATGAGCCATTAGATCTTAAAATTTTAATATTTTCTTTAGCTTTTTTAACACCATCTGAATGAAAGCTATTATCAGGTATTTTTCCTTTTACTGAGCCAATAACATACTCAATAGATTCTATGAATGATTCACTATTCTCAAAAAAAGATGCAACTAGCTTAAGATCATCAATTATTTCATTTCTTGCCTCATTGATATTTACCACACGATTGTTTTTATCTATATTTGTATCTTTATCTCTTCCTTTATAAATAACTTTTGAATCGTTTAAATCAATTTTTTCTTTCTCATCATCTGATATCTTAGGACTTTGATCGATTAAACAATAAATAAGAATAATATCTAAAAATTGCATGTGATGAACTGATGTACCAGTTATGTCATCAGGCAATAGATCAACACCTCTGACTTCAAGATACTCAATTCCGTATTCTTTTAAAAGATTGTATGGTCTCAAGCCATTTAAAGATGATCTTTTAGGCCTTATAGCATCATAATATTCGTTTTCTATTTGAATAATTCCATTTGAAATCTGATGGTATTCATCATTAGAATCTAACAAACCAAGTGCTTCAAAGTCCTTGTAAGGAACAGTAATTGCATCCTTTATCTTTTTTAGAAAACCTGACAGCGAGTTATATTTAATATTCAAATTTTTCTGAGCCTTACTTTGATATCCTATATCACTCATTCTTAAAGACGTTGCATCTAAAAGATACATATCGTTAGAGTTAAGCTTTTCTAGTTTATGTTCTCTATTATTAATAAAAGACTTATCAACTACATTCGTTTGACCAAATTCTAGAAGCACAAACCAAAACAATCTCTTAAAGTTTCTTATTAATCCAAGATAGGCTTCATCAATATCAACTTGGTGATTTGAATTAGTTAAAGAAGCAAGAGAGTCAGGATGTATAGAAAAGTTATAGTGCATACCAGAAACGCATTGCATGGTTGGTCCATATCTTACTTTTAGTCCTTTTCTATATACATGTTTAAGCAGGCCTATGTTGCTTTGGTGATAAAAGCCCAAATTTATATCTGATTCATCTTCAATTTGTGGAGGCATTGAAAAAGGCCATAACATCTCATTATCATCAATATTTTGTCCTACAAATACGTGAAGAGAATATAAAAAATTATAAAGATCATTAACATCTTCAAATGTGGGTGTAACTAGCTCGACCTGTGCCTCTGCGAAATCTGTAGTTATAAATTTATTTGTAAGAGCAGACCCCAAAGCTTCTGGATGAGGTTTTTTAGATATACCACCCTCTTTATCTACTCTAAAAAATTCTTTCTCTATACCTCTTTTAATAATTAGATTTTTAAAGAAGCCTGAGTCTTTTAAATTCTCTAATCTACTTTTTAGTAATGCATCAGTCATTAAACCCTGGACCAGCTTTTACTATTTCAGGTTTTGCATTAAATTTTTTGAAGTTTTCTTGAAATTTTGTAATTAACCATCCTGAATAGCATTAACAATTCTTCTCGTAGTGGGTATCTTAAATCTAGTTCCTACTCCATAAGGGCCTCCAGTCCAACCGGTGTTAACAAGAAAAACCTTAGAATTAAAACCCTCTATGCGCTCCATTAGAAGGTCCGCATACTCATTTGCAGGCCTAGGAAAAAATGGTGCCCCAAAACATGTTGAAAAAGTTGATTCTATATCAGATCCAGATCCCATTTCAGTTGAACCAACCTTAGCTGTATATCCACTCAAGAAGTGATACGCAGCTGCTTCTTTAGATAATACTGAGACAGGAGGGATAAGACCTGTAAGATCACAAGTTAAAAAAATGACTGTTTTTGGCTCGCCAGCTGCATTGCTGTCAACAGCATTTTTAATGTGAGACCTTGGATAACAACATCTTCCATTTTCAGAAAGAGAAGTATTACTATAGTCAGGCGTACCATCTTCGTTTATAAAAACATTTTCTATAACACTTCCATGTTTGATAGCTCTATAAATTACAGGTTCATTTTCTTCGGTTAAATTAATAGTTTTTGCATAACAACCACCTTCAAAGTTAAAAACAGAGCCTTTGCTCCAGCCATGTTCATCATCTCCTATGAGTGAACATTTAGGATCAGCTGATAGCGTAGTTTTTCCTGTACCAGATAAACCAAAAAATAAAGCTACATTTCCATTAGAATTTACATTTGCAGAGCAATGCATTGGCAAAACACCTTTTTCAGGAAGAAGAAAATTTTGGACGGAAAACATAGATTTTTTCATTTCACCGGCATATTTCATACCAGCGAGAATAACTTTTCTTTTTGCAAAATTTATAATCACACAACTATCAGAATTTGTTCCGTCTTCAGAGGGATCGCAAACAAAATTAGCAGCACTTAATATTTGCCACTCTTGCTTATTGGCTGGATTATAATCATCAGTAGCTACAAAAATAAGCCTAGAAAATAAAGAATGCCATGCGGTTTCTGTTGTAACTTTCACCGGCAAATAATGTTCATCATGAGAACCCACATGAACATTCGAAATATATCTATTTTTTTCAGCTAGATATGTTTCAACTTTATTCCACAATGCATCAAACTTTTCCTCTTCAAAAGGCTTGTTAATTTCTCCCCAATCAATAAGATTTTTTGTTCCTGCTTCTTTAACAATAAATCTATCATTAGGACTTCTTCCGGTTCTTTCTCCAGTAGATGTTGAAAATGCACCATTAGAAGCAATTACACCCTCATCATTATTTATAGCTTCTTGTATAAGCTCTTCATTGCTAAGGCTTAGAGCTTTAGAGGTATTTGATTGGGTGTTCATATTACTAACAAATATTATAGGTACTTGGGGGGAATAATTATATATGTTGAGGTGATAATTATGTACCTATAATATTTTATTCGTTAGCAATGTTTCGAATTATTATGTAGTAAATTAAAAAATTAAAACATTATTAAGTCAATAATCTATAAATTTGTTATATTAAAGGGGTTTTAGAAGATAAAAGTATGTAGTTATGCTACAAAATTAGGCTAATTTAATCAAACCTCTATACTTAAAAATTGTCGCAATGAGGTAAATTGCAAAAAATATGAAGCCATACTCAGCAAAATTAAAAATAAATCTCCACCCATCCTCAGCACAACTTGGCCCACCGGCAAGTGTCATATTTATAGCTTCAATAAGCCCAAAATAATCTACTTGAGCATGAAAAGGCATTCCACAACCCGAGAGGTTGGCTAATTCATCCAAAGACATGCTTTGAATATGTATTTGTCTTGAAGTTACGAATAATCCTATTAAAGAAGAAATTGAAATTAATATAGCACTAATAAACTGTTTTTTTATTAAATACCCAAGCAAACCTGAAATTGCCACCAATCCAAAAATATATCTAGTGAGTATGCATAAGGGACATGCCTGTAAATACATAACCTCATCCATTATTATTGCTGCAAAAATTATTGCTAAAGCAGAAAACATAACCGCAAGCTCAAAATAGTTTTGGAAAATATTTTTAACAATTGCTGATATTTTGTTGTACATTTTTCTTTAATTTTTTCCATTATAGAAAAACAAGAGTCATAATACATTATATAAAAGCTAAACATGAAAAATAGAATTTTTATCATAGATGGATCGTCTTATTTATATAGAGCTTTTCATGCTATGCCACCACTAAGCACTTCAAAAGGACAGCCTACTGGGGCAGTAAAAGGCGTTACAAATATGCTAATGAATTTAAAAAAAGACAGTGAGGGCTCGCCTATCATCGTTGTATTTGATGCAAAAGGAAAAACTTTTAGAAACGAAATTTATTCAGAGTACAAAGCTAACAGACCCCCCATGCCTGATGAACTTAGATTGCAATTAGATCCAGTCAAATCAATTTGTAGAGCTATAGGATTCCCACTCATAGAAATCGAAGGTGTTGAAGCAGATGATGTAATAGCAACAATAACCAAAATGGCGAAAGATGCTAAATATAAATGTGTTGTTTCATCCCTAGATAAAGATTTGATGCAACTTGTTGAAGACCCAGATACTACTTTAATGAATACTATGAAGCATGAAATTTTTAATGAGGAAAAGGTATTTGAAAAGTTTGGTGTAAAACCTAATCAAATAAGAGACATGCTAGCTCTTGTTGGTGATTCATCAGATAACATTCCAGGTGTACGAAAAGTAGGTCAAAAAACTGCTGCAAAGTGGCTCAACAAATATAGCAACTTAGATGGAGTTATAAAAAATGCTGACTTGATAAAGGGAGTTGTAGGAGATAATTTAAGAAATAGCTTAAGTGAACTTGAAAGAAATGTTGACCTAGTTACCTTAAAAGAAGATGTTGATTTAAATGTAAAGTTTGAGGATCTTTTAAAACTAAACCCAAACCAAGATGAACTAGACAAAATTTTTAAAGATTTAGAATTTGCACCAATAAATAAAGATAAAGATGAGCAGGCTCCTAAAAAAAATGGAAAATATCAAATAGTCCTTAACAAAAAAGATCTTAACTCCTGGATTAACAAAATAAATAAATCAAAAGCCTTTGCAATAGATACTGAAACAGATTCTGTACAAACTGTTTCCGCTAACATGTTAGGGATATCTCTCTCAGTGAAAGAAAACGAAGGTTGTTATATTCCAATTGGACATCACTATGAGGGCTGTCCAGAACAATTATCCATGGATGAGATTGTTACAGTCCTAGGTCCTGTTATAGAAGAAAATCAAGATAAGATTGTTGGGCAGAATCTAAAATTTGATATCCCAATATTATCTAGACACGGTATTAAAATAACAAAGTTTTTAGCAGACACAATGTTAATGTCTTATGTATTAAATAGTACAGCCACAAGACATGGCATGGATAGACTCGCTGATTATTATTTAAACTATAAAACTACAAAATACACCGATGTAACTGGAACTGCCTCCAAACAAATAAGTTTTGCCCAAGTTAAATTAGATGTAGCCACTGATTATGCTGCGGAGGATGCAGACATTACTCTAAGACTATATAACGTGTTATCTCCATTGTTAAAAGAAAAGCCCATTCAGCAAAAGTTACTTGAGGATCTTGAATATCCGCTTGTTCATGTTTTATCAAGAGTTGAGCAAAATGGTGCAAAAATTGATAAGAAAAAATTAGCCAACCACTCTAAGGAGTTAGGTGAAAAGATTGATGAATTATCTTCTGTAGCCTTTAAGATTGCTGGTGAAGAATTTAATTTAGATTCCCCAAAGCAACTTCTAGAAATACTATATGAAAAATTAGGCTTACCTGTGCTGAAAAAAACACCGAAAGGTCAACCATCAACAAATGAGGACACACTTCAAAGATTATCTGAAGAATATGAATTGCCAAAAATTATTCTGCAATATAGGACGCTTGCAAAATTAAAGTCTACTTATACAGATAGTTTAATAAATATTGAAAATTCTATGACAAAAAGAATTCATACATCATATCAACAAGCCGTAACTTCAACTGGCAGGCTGTCATCTACTGAACCAAATTTACAAAATATACCTATAAAAACTTCAGAAGGCAGAAGAATTAGAGAGGCTTTTATTCCTGAGAAAGGTAATATACTGATATCAGCAGATTATTCTCAAATAGAACTTAGGATAATGGCTCACTTATCAGATGATAAGAATTTAACACATGCATTCAACAATGATATTGACGTTCACTCTTCAACAGCGGCTGAGGTTTTTGGAGTTTCAATTGAAAATGTTTCTCAAGACCAAAGAAGAAGCGCTAAAGCGATTAATTTTGGTTTAATGTATGGAATGTCTGCTTTTGGGTTAACAAGACAACTCGGAATTCCAAGAGGCGAAGCACAAGAATATTTAGATACATATTTTACAAGATATACAGGTGTACGGGATTATATGGACAATATAAAAGCAAAAGCAAAGGAAGATAAGTTTGTTGAAACGATTATGGGTAGACGACTTTATTTAAATGAAATCAACGCAGCAAATGGTTTAAGAAGACAAGCAGCGGAAAGAGCTGCAATCAACGCTCCACTTCAAGGATCAGCAGCAGATATTATTAAGAAGGCTATGCTCGACATCGATCAGCTTTTACTAAACGAAATGCAAGAAGTAAAAATGATTATGCAGGTTCATGATGAATTAGTTTTTGAGTGTCCAAAAGATAACGCTGATATAGTTATGCAAAAAATGAAAGACACTATGGAAAAAACTGTTAAATTAAATATTCCTCTGATAGCTGAAGCTGCAATTGGTTCTAATTGGAATGAAGCACATTAATTCGATATATCATTTAATATTATCAATGAATTCCTGGGCTAACTCTTTTTCTATACCGGATGAAAAAAAATGACCACCAGAATATTTCTTCACTATTGGATTATGGTATTTTTTAATTGCCTCTTCAACCAGCTGTGAATCTATTTCAATATCATCTTCAGCATAGGCAAAATAACTCGGTATAGAATTTTTTCCAATAGTGCCATGATCGTTAAGCCTGCTCCCCATAGCATTTCCCAAAAAAAATTTTTTAAAAAAATCTTCAGTCCCTTTGACATTAAATTGTCCAACGTAATGATTTACAAGTTTTTTGCTCATTAAGTCTTCATACTCTTCTATTCTTTTTAAAACACCTGGAACCAGAAAAACTCTTGTCAATAAGTCACCATATAAGGGAATCTTAACTATTGATAACAATGGAATATTTGCAGAATTAATAACTGGAACCTGGTAACCAATGAAACTAATATTCTCGGGATTATTTGAGGCATATTTGGCAACAACCGCTGCACCAAAAGAGATGCCATATAATATTACATCTTCAACTTTACAATGTTGGATAAGTTCTTTAAGTTGTTTTTCCATAAGTTCAATACTTACGTTAGTATTTACTCTATCAGAATAACCTCTGCCATATTGGTCATAGGTTATTACTCTATAATTATTTTCAATAAATACATTTACATATTCTTCGAACGCAAGTGATCCAAATGTAGCGCCATGAACTAAAATAATAGTCTTATTATTTTTGTCTCCAATATCTTTGTAAGAAGTTATACCATCAGTTAACTTAACTTCTTCGTATCCAGAATTGAATCTAAATTCATTTATGTCAATATTTTCTCTGTTAAAAGCGAAATGTATTGAAACTGGAATAACAAAAAATACTAAGCAAAGAACAAGTACCTTTTTCAACTAATTAACTCTTTTTAATGAAACGTAATTCATTTCTTCGGGTAGAAGAACTTTAATTCCATGCATTTCTCTTAAATCCGAGATTTTCATGGCAAGATAACGTTCTGGCATTTTAAATGGCCATTTCTTCTTCATCTTAAATGTTCTAAATATAACCTTTCTTTTAATTCTGCCAAGCTTCCATATAATTTTAACGATTCCAAAATAACCTATTTCTTTAATTAAATTTTTATATAGTTTTTTTATCTGAGGGAGTTTTTGATAGCCTAATAAATATTTAAATTCCCATTTACTTCCCCATAATACCCAAGTGTCAAGAATAGACTCTTGCTCAAGTGATATATCTAGCCCAAAAATAACATGAGTACAATCATGATCTCTTAGTAGGGTTCCAGAATCTATATTATCTTTGAATATTTCTTTAGATTTAGGAAAAGATTTGTAATAGCACTCTAGACCTTCTTGTAAAGTAAGATCGCAACTTTGATTTTGATAATCTAACATTACGGAATAAATTTTAATATTTCTTTTGAAAGATTGTCAAAACCTGCCCCATTATGTGAGGAAATAGCTAAAGCATCTGCTTCATTAATTTCAGCTTTAACATTTTGAATAGTATTTGCAATTTTATTATTTGATAATTTATCGCTTTTTGTAAGAACTGGTATGAAAGGAACATTAAAATCTCTGCAAAGATTTATCATTTCCCAGTCACTTTCTTTTAATGGATGGCGTATATCCATAAATATAATAACTGCAGTTAGAGCTTGTCTTTTTTGGAAGTATTCTCCCAACAATGGCCCCCAACCTTGTTTTTTTGCCTTACTAGATTTTGCAAATCCATATCCTGGTAAATCTAATAGCTTCAAATCTTCATTTACTTTAAAAAAGTTAATTTCTGTGGTTCTGCCTGGGGTTTTGCTAATCCTTGCTAATTTTTTATTGTCTGTAAGTGTATTTAATGCACTTGATTTTCCTGCATTAGATCTACCAGCAAGCAAAATTTCAAATCCGGAATCCTCTGGAAGATTTTTATAGCTTGTTACTCCAAAAACAAACTCAGTTTTTTTAAAAAGGTTTTTCATTAAATCGTTTATATCATATCAACCTATGTTTATAATACACATTTACTAGACACACATTTATTTATTCGATGAAGTATTCATTAATATTTTTTATATCTTTTATCTTATCAGCTGGTATAAATGCCGCAGATGATAAAACTAAAGAAATAGAATTGCCAGAAATTTTTATTTCTGGTGATGCAGCTATTGGAGCAGAATTAGTAGACTCTTGTTCTGCATGTCATGGAGCTGATGGCAATAGCATCAGCACTGATTGGCCAAAGCTATCTGGGCAAAATCAGAGATATTTGTATGAACAACTTAAATATTTTAGAGATGGAGATAGAATGAATGCTTTGATGATGTCAGTTACTCCGTATTTACAAACTTTAAATGATAATGATTTGAAGCATATAGCTGCTTATTACTCTGAATATAAAAGTACTACAGGACAAGCTAAAAATGATGAGGATCTTCTAGCTCTTGGGACACAGTTATATAGATTTGGTAATATTAAGAAACAAATTCCTGCTTGTACTTCATGTCATGCTATTTATGGTCAAGGAAACAGTTTAGCTGGCTACCCTTCTGTAGCTGGACAGCAAGTAGGATATCTAACATCTACTTTAAAAGCATATAGATCCAAAGAAAGAAATGCAGGTGAGACATCATTGGTAATGCAATCAATTGCTGCTAATCTAACAGATTATGAAATAGATGCATTGGCTAATTACATGCACGGTTTGTATCAATGAAATATTTAGTAACCTTCTTAACTTTTATTTTATTTACTCTATCTGTAAGTGGAGAAGATATTGAATTTAGACTTGGAGTTGATTATAGAATTGTTGATAATCCACTTCCTGTAAAAAAAGACGGCGTTGTTGAGGTTACTGAAACATTTTGGTATGGATGTGGCGCATGCTATAACTTTGATGCGCCAGTTAATTCATGGGCATCAAAATTAGATAATGATGTAAAGTTTACTAAAATGCCTGTCGCATGGGGATCTATTCATGAACTTCATGCTTCACTATATTATACTATTGAAGCTTTAAAACTCGATCCAAGTGTTCATTCTGCAGTATTTGTTTCTATGCATAAAGAAGGAAACTTTTTATCTAGTGAAAAATCTATAAAAAACTTTCTTCAGGGATTTGGGGTTGCACCAGAGGTTACTGAAAAATATTTAAATTCCTTTACTGTAAAACAAAGAGTTAATAGAGCTACAAAAAATGCGAGACAGCTTCGTGTAAACTCAACACCAATTATGATAGTTGATGGAAAATATATTATTGAACCTAGAGGCCCATATCAAAGAATACTTAATGTAGTTGACTATGTTGTTGAGCTTCAAAAACCAAATTCCTAAAAAATTATGAGCAGAAAATTTTTACTAACACTACCATTACTTGTTTTAATTCTTTTTAATGGAAAGAAATATGAAGAAGCAGTCATTGAGAGGCTATCAGTACCAGTAAAAGTATGTGTTGAGGGACAAAATTGTGGAAGTACAGTACAAGCATCTCAGTCAGCTGTAACCGTCGCCTCTGCAGCAGTTAAGAAAGTAGAGCTATCAGAGGGATCAGAACATACAGTAAAAATGTTAAATTCTGGTGAAGGTGGACAAATGATTTTTGAACCTGCTGTTTTAAAAGTGTCTGTAGGTGACACAATTCATTTCAAAGCATCAGACATGTCTCATAATTCTGCAAGCGTAGATGGAATGCTGCCAGATGGAGCAGAGTCTTGGTCTGGTCAAATGAATATGGATATAAGTGTTACTCTTGATACCGAAGGTGTTTATGTTTATCAATGTGATCCACACGTTATGATGGCAATGATTGGTGTTATCCAAGTTGGTGAGGCAGTAAATATGAATGAAATTAAAACTGCTTCAAATAGCCTTAAATCATCTTTTGTTATGAATGCTGAAAGAATTGACACATATTTAAGTCAGCTTTAATTCTTTTCTAAATCAGAGATCCTTTCCTCAAGATTATCAATAATTCTTTTGAGGTTTTCATATTTTGTTTTTTTGACATAGCCACTTTGTTCTACAATTTTTTCAATTTGAGGAAAAATACTGTCCTCAATATTCTTGACTGCATCTTTTGGAATTAGCTTATTAAAAATTTTGAGTTCTTTCTCAATAATGTTTTTAAGCGCTTCTATTAGATCTTTATCTTTCATATTTATCTTTTATTATATTTGTTAAATTTTGCCAAGATGAGAATTCATCTGGTTTTTTAAAATTTTGCTCCCATTCATCATGATTATTATTAAACCATAAGCAATCTATACCAAGATTATTGGCAGCATACATATCATTTATTTGATGATCACCAATATGAAGCATATTTTCAAAAGTAACATCATTTACTTGGGCCAAGGCCATGTCAAAATGAGATCTGTTTGGTTTGCAATCTCTAGCCTCAAAAGAACTAATAGAAAACTTAAAATATTTTCCAATCTTAAACTTATAAATATCGGCATTTCCATTGGTTAATATCCCGAGTAAATATTTTTTTGACAAATCCGCAATACATTCTTCCACTCCATCAAAAAACACAATTTCATGCCTTTTAGATATAAAAATATCAAATGCACTTTCTACAATCTCATTCCTTAACTTTCTTGGATTTACATGAGTTAGTTTTTTTCTAAAGATTTCCTTTCTGAGCTTGCTTATGTCCCATGCAATGCTTTCATCTTCTTTTATTAAATCTTCTCTAAGTTCTAAAAAATCATTAAAATCTCCCCATTCAACTCTGCCAACTTGATCTTCTATCCATTTTCTTGTGTCTATTTCTGCCTTAATTATTGTTGGACGGTTATCCCACAAGGTGTCATCAAGATCAAAAGTTATCATTTTTATTTTTTTATTCACTTTTTTGCTCGTGGGTGTGATTTGTCATAAATTTTTGCCAAATGCTGATAATCTAATTTGGTATATATCTGTGTAGTTGATAATGAGCTATGACCAAGAAGTTCTTGTATAGTTCTAAGATCACCACTAGATTCAAGCATATGAGTAGCGAAACTATGTCTTAGCATATGGGGATGGACTGGGGGCAGGCCTTGCTTTATTGCCATTTTTTTTAACCTCAGTTGAATGCTTCTAACTGAGAGTCTTGAACCTTTTGAATTTAAAAAAAGTGCATCGGTATTATTTGAAATTTTCTCCCGCTCACTAATCCAATTATTAATTGCGTTAATAGCAAATCTACCCATCGGCACTAATCTTGTTTTAGAACCCTTTCCTAATACTCGCAGAAAAGACATATTTTCTTCAAAATCACTAATATTAATGTTTACAGTCTCTGAAACTCTTAATCCTGATGAATACATTAGCTCAACTATAGCCATATCTCTAATCTCTATTGTATTAGATGGCTTAAAATTCAAAAGTTGTTCAACATCCTCTGGAGAAAGAACGTCAGGTAAAGTATTTGATGATTTTGGCGCAGTAACTAGTTCAAAAGGTGACGAGCTGATAAGATTATTTTTTTTTAGAAATCTAAAAAATCCTTTTGCAGATGATAAGTGCCTCTGAATACTTTTAGGCTTATTATTTTGAGAGTATAGGTCACCTATCCATGCGGAACAGATTTCCTCTTTTATGTCTGAATAATTTGTTACGTTTAATTTCTCTAGAAATAGATAAAGTTTTTTAAGATCTCTTTTGTATGATTTTGTTGTATTTTCTGAGAGATTTTTTACTTGTGAGACAAAAACGAGGTATTCATTAATGTCATTAAGAATAGGCGATGTATTCTTCATATATTATTTTGATAATTTTTTCTCTAAAACATCCCTTATATATTCTATAAAAGTGGTATCTTCGTTACCAAGATATTTAGATCTATCATAGCTTCCTAACATCAAAAGACCAATTTGACTTTCAATAAGCACTACTGAAATCACCATAGATTCAACTTTCTTATCTTTAAATAAAACTGACATTTTTTCTGAAGAGAATGATCCACAATGAATAGCCCCTTTATGAAATGAAAGATCAGTTTCTTTTTCAAGTTCATCAATCTTCTCATTTTTATAAAATTTAAGTATTGGCTTGTTCACTTTAAAGTCTTTTTTAAAAGCATCTTCGACTACTTTTATAATCTCTTGTTTAGAATTAGATTCAAGAATTTTTAATGTGAGACTCTTTGATTTATTGAAAAGATCTTCATTTATGTTGGCAGTTTCAATGAACGATGATAATAAATTTATAAGATTCTTATGTTCTTCTCTAAGTTTTAATATTTGTCTTTCAAGAATAGATGAGGCAGAACTAGAAGAATGTTTAAATTTCATCTCTCCAACAAGTGATTCTCTACTTTCAAAGAAATCTAAATTATCAAGTAAGAAAAGCTCAACATCTTTGGGATTTAATTCTTTAGTCACTTATATTTCCTCTGTATATAAAACTTGCAGGACCTGCCATTAATATACCATTTTTATTTTTTTTAAAGGCTAATTCACCACCAATCGACCTTATTTTTAGAAGTTTATCCTTAAGAAAATATGAAGCAACGCATAATGCAGCTGATCCACATGACAAGGTTTCACCAACGCCATTTTCAAAGGTTCTTATATCAATACTGTTTCCATCTTTTTTAAATATCGACAAATTAATATCGAGTTCCTTTATGACTCCTTCAAGATTTTTATATATTTCATTAAGATTAATTTTTTTAATAGATTTCATTTTTATGCAAAGATGGTTATTTCCAATATTTGAGATAAAGAAATTATTAATTCCTTTATTTTTTAAGTTGTCACATAAACTTTTACTCTCAATTTTATTTGGTAGCTCCATATGAACCTGAATCATTTTTTTGGCTTTGGGCTCACAAATAATGTTTTTTGTTTTTGTTTGGAAATTTACTCTACCTATAGGAGCAAAGTTATTGTTCCATATATATTTTGCAGCACATCTTATGCCATTAAGGCACATCCCAGCTTCTGATCCATCAGCATTAAAAAATCGTATAAAAAAGTCATGATTAGGTTTTGTTGGAAGATCAATTTTTATTAGCTGATCAAATCCTATTCCTATATTTCTGTCAGAAATTTTTGTTATTTTTTTTCGAGTAATTTTTAATTCGCACTCAATAGAATTAACGATTATAAAATCATTACCGTTACCATGCCATTTTTCAAAATTAAGACCCAAGATTTACCTCATGTCTTATCAGATCTTCATATGATTCTCGTTTTCTTATAATCTCAAAGTTATTATCGTCTACTAATATCTCTGGCGGCTTTCGTCTAGAATTATAGTTTGATGACATAACATGCCCATATGCACCTACTGTTTTAATAGCTAAAATACTTCCACCTGATGCACCCAAGCTATAATTTTTAGCCATTACATCTGATGACTCACATATTGGCCCAACTATTGTCCACTCTTTTGTTGGGACTTTATTATTCTCAACGTTTATGATTTGATGTTTTGCATCATATAAAGCTGGCCTAATTAAGTCATTCATTCCAGCATCAATAATAAGATAATTATCTTTAACGTATTCTACGCTTGTTAATAAAATTCCGGCATCTCCAGAAATGCTTCTTCCAGGCTCTAAAATAATTTTTTCAGTTCTATCACCTAAGATATTCTCAAGATCTTTTATCAAATTTGAGGGAGAAGGAAAGCTTGAGTCAGTATAGGAGATACCTAAACCTCCTCCAACATCTAGAAATTTAAGTTCAATACCAAGTTTATTAATTTCTTTAGCAAGTTTTTTTATATATTTTGCAGATTCTTCAAAATCATTTAATTCAAATATTTGAGAGCCAATATGGCATGACAAGCCAATAAGGTTTAGCGAACTAGAATTCAAAATATATTTAGATAAATTGATAACTCCTTTTAATAAAACACCAAACTTATCCTTTTTTCTTCCAGTTTTAATATATTCGTGTCCACCTGAATCAATCTCAGGATTGAATCTTATTGCAACATCAACAATTTTATTTTCATCAGTAGCTAATTTTTCTATTCTTAACATTTCTGCCTCAGATTCAATATTAAAAGACAAAATATTTTTTCTTATGCCTTGGATAATTTCTTCGTTGGATTTTGCAATGCCTGTAAATATTATTTTTTTTGAATCTACACCGGCAGCCAAGACTCTCTCCAACTCACCTCCAGAGACGATATCAAAACCACTTCCTTTATTTTTTAATAATTTGAGTACAGAAATATTACTCAGAGACTTAACAGAAAAACAAACCAATCCATAATTTTTTTTGAAGGCATTAGAATAGGAATCAAAATTGTCTAATAAAGTCTTCTTTGAATATACATATGCCGGAGTACCGACCTCTTTAACAATGTCGGTTACAGCAACATTTTCACAAAAAAGAATATTATCTTTGTATATAAAACTACTCATGTATTAAAAATATAATTCTCAGAATATTAGAGGACCCTTTACACCGCACCCATATAAAAGGAATATTACAATTAAACTAAAAATTTTTTTGAAATTCATAAACAGTATTATGAATTTAATTTATTTAAATTGATATAAAAGCTTTTTAGTATTTATAACTTTCCTCTTTAAAAGGCCCATCCTGAGGAACATTAATATAATCAGCTTGTTCTTTGGTGAGTTGAGTTACCGTTCCTCCAAAACCTTCAACCATGAGACTAGCAACTTCTTCATCAAGTTTCTTAGGCAATACCTCAACGGTTAACATTTCTGCTTTTTTATCCGCATCATTAACATTTGCAAAGCCTTGTTTATATAAATGAATTTGTGCAAGGACTTGATTGGCAAAAGATCCATCCATAATTCTACTAGGATGCCCTGTTGCATTTCCAAGATTTACTAATCTTCCTTCAGCTAGCAAAATAATATAGTTTTTGCTCGACAAATCAGGAGTTCCATCTGGAGCTGTATCTCTAAAAACTCTATGAACCTGTGGCTTAATTTCATCCCAGTAGTAGTTTTCCCTCATATAAGCAGTATCAATCTCATTATCAAAATGACCAATGTTACACACAACTGCAGTATTTTTTAAAGTGCTTATCATTGCAGAATCACAAACATTTACATTACCAGTGGTAGTTACTATTAGATCCGTATCACCCATGACATCCATATTAATATCCTTAGGATCTCTGGTTACCACACCATTTTTGTAACATGAGACAACTGCAAATCCATCCATGCATGCCTGCATCGCACAAATTGGATCTGATTCAACAACACTGACTATCATGCCTTCTTGAGCCAAACTTGCAGCCGAACCTTTACCAACATCTCCATAACCAATTACTAACCCTTTCTTACCAGAAAGCAACATATCGGTTCCTCTTTTTAGAGCATCATTAAGACTATGTCTGCATCCATATTTATTATCATTTTTTGCTTTTGTAACTGAGTCATTTACATTAATAGCAGGAATTTTTAGTTCGCCTTTTTCAAGCATTTCTTTTAACCTATGCACCCCAGTAGTTGTTTCTTCAGACACACCATGGATAGTCTCTAACATGTCAGGAAATTTAGCATGCACCATTGATGTAAGATCACTTCCATCATCAAGAATCATATTTGCATCCCATGGCTTCCCATCTTTACAAATAGTTTGTTCAATGCACCACTCGTACTCCTCTTCAGTTTCACCTTTCCAAGCAAATACAGGAACTCCTTTTGCAGCCATTGCTGCTGCTGCGTGATCCTGTGTTGAAAATATGTTACAGGATGACCATCTTAATTCTGCTCCAAGATCAAGTAATGTTTCCATCAAAACAGCAGTCTGAATAGTCATGTGAATGCATCCCATTATTTTTGCACCAGCCAAAGGCTGCTCATCTCTATATTTATCCCTCAACGCCATTAAGGCTGGCATCTCATTTTCTGCAAGAGATATTTCTCTCCTTCCAAATTCTGCAAGTTTTATATCAGCAACTTTATAATCGTTTTCCATATTAATTTCCTTATATTTATTTATTGTGAAATTTCTGAAGCTTTATCAGTCTTTTCCCATGAAAGATCAATATCAGTCCTTCCAAAATGACCATAAGCCGCTGTCGGAAGATAGATTGGTCTTTTGAGATCAAGCATATTTATAAGACTTTTAGGCCTAAGATCAAATTTTTCTTCAACTATTTTTTCAATAGCCTCTTTTGATATTTTTTCGCTATCAAACGTATTTACATTAATTGATGTAGGTTTAGCTACTCCAATTGCATATGAAACTTGGATTTCACAATAATCCGCAAGCCCGGCTGCAACAATATTTTTAGCTACATATCTAGCTGCATAGGCTGTTGATCTATCCCCTTTTGATGGATCTTTTCCTGAAAATGCACCACCACCATGTCTTGCCATACCGCCATAGGTGTCTACAATAATTTTTCTTCCAGTAAGGCCGCAATCACTTTTTGCATCAGGTCTTAGCCATGAAAGCTCATTGCTTTTCATAACCTCTGCTTGTTGTCGTACTAGTCTATGAGAAAGATCAATTGGAAGAGGCATAAGTGCTTCAGTTTCAGTACAGGCATAACCAAACATCAGCCCTTGGTCTCCAGCACCTTGTTCTAGGTTTTCGCCTTCTCCTTCGGTAACTCCTTGAGAAATGTCTGGAGATTGTTCAAAAACTAAGTTTGTAAATTCACATGTGTCACCATTAAAGCCATATTCATCATTATCGTATCCGATATCCTTAATGGTCTGTCTTACTACAGGTTCCAAATTAGGGCTTCCAGTTGAAGTTATTTCACCAGCAATAAATACCATATTATTTTTAATCATAGTCTCGCATGCAACTCTACTATTAGGATCTACCGCTAAATATGCGTCCAAAACAGCATCCGAAATTTGATCACAGACCTTATCTGGATGTCCTGCCGAAACAGATTCTGAAGTAAATATATAACTCATTTTTCTCTCCCTGAATTTAAACTGTGAAGAATTATTTTATAGAGTGCTTACTAAAAAAGAATTGAGATCACAATATGGCTATTTTATATCAAAAAACATGAAATATTTAAATTATGTCGTTGCTTTTTATTGCAAAAATATTATTATCTTTTTATCTAACGGGGAAAAAATTTGCAGCATACAGTTCCTACTAACGCATTAAGATTTCTATCCATCGATGCTGTTCAAAAAGCTAATTCTGGTCATCCTGGCATGCCTATGGGGATGGCAGAAATAGCAACTTCGTTATGGGGCAAACACTTAAATCATAATCCGCTTAATCCTCATTGGTTTGATAGAGATAGATTTGTTCTTTCTAATGGGCACGGTTCGATGCTTTTGTATAGCTTACTTCATCTAACTGGATACGATATATCAATAGACGATCTTAAAGATTTTAGGAAGTTACATTCAAAAACTCCTGGACATCCCGAATACGATATAGATATTGGAATTGAAACAACCACAGGCCCATTAGGCCAAGGAATTGCGAACGCTATTGGCATGGCGGTATCAGAAAAAATAATGGCAGCCGAATTTAATGAAGATGATATTAAACCAATTAATCACTATACATATGCTTTTTTAGGTGATGGTTGTCTTATGGAAGGAATCTCGCATGAGGCATGTTCATTTGCTGGAACACACAAACTAGGAAAACTAATTTGTTTTTACGACCAAAATGGAATTTCAATTGATGGAGAAATTGAAAATTGGTTTACAGATGACTCTATAAAAAGGTTTGATAGTTATGGTTGGCAAACTATATGTGTAGATGGCCATAATATTGAAGAAATTGATAAAGCTATAGTCGATGCAAAAAATGAGACAAATAAACCAACAATGATTTTTTGTAAGACAATAATTGGTTTTGGATCTCCAAATAAGTCAGGAACTGCTGATGTTCATGGAGCAGCTTTGGGAGAGGAAGAAGTAATAAGAACCCGAGAAGCTCTAAATTGGGATCATGATGCATTTAAAGTTCCTCAAGAGGCATATGATTTTTGGGATTCAACCAAAAAAGGCTCTGAATTAAATTTGGATTGGGATAATTTGATTAAAACCTACGATGAAAAATATCCTGATAAATCAGCAGAACTTAGAAGAAGAATCAAGGGCGACTTACCTGATGATTTTGAGAATAGTTTTAAAACCTTCTTGTCAGAATGTTATAAAAACAATACGCCAATGGCAACAAGAAAGTGCTCAAAAGCATGCCTTGATTTTTTTGTAAAAGAATTACCAGAATTAATTGGTGGATCTGCTGATTTAACTCCATCAAATAATACTTTTTCATCATCAAGCTCTACTTTCTCAAATGAAAATCCTTCAGGTAATCATATTAACTATGGAGTAAGAGAGTTTGGAATGTCTGCAATTATGAATGGCATGGTTCTTCATGGTGGCATAAAACCATATGGCGCAACTTTCTTGGTATTTACTGACTATGCTAGAAATGCAGTAAGATTATCAGCCTTAATGGGGATACCAAGTATTTTCGTATATACACATGATTCAGTAGCTCTAGGTGAAGATGGTCCAACACATCAGCCTGTAGAACATATGGTAACTCTGAGATCTACTCCAAATTTAAATAGCTGGAGGCCGGCAGATCTTGTAGAAACTGCGGTAGCTTGGAACGAGGCAGTTAAATCAAAAAAAATACCAACTTGTTTAATTTTTAGCAGACAAGGAACTTCAGCAATATCACGTACTGAAGATCAATTATCTTTAATTAACAAGGGTGGTTACCTTATCGATGAAAGTGACAACTCTGATATTACTCTCATTGCATCAGGAAGCGAAGTTCAATTGATTATAGATGCAGCAAAAGAATTAAAAAGTCACTCTATCTCTGCAAATGTTGTATCAATGCCGTCTTTAGATTTATTTTTACAGCAATCTGAGGAATTTCAGAGTTCAATAATTAATCCTGATAAACCAATACTCGTTGTTGAGTGTAGTCATCCTAATTCTTGGTACAGGATTTTAAATAGAAAAGATAAAGTAATTGGAATAGAAAGTTTTGGAGAATCTGCTCCAGGCAGTGAATTACTTGAGCATTTTGGGTTTAATACTGAAAATGTTGTTAATTCAGCTAAATCATTACTAAATGATTAACCTATCATCATTAGATCTTAATAATAAAAACTTAGTCATTAGAGTGGATATAAACGTCCCAATTAAAGATGGAGACGTTCTTGATTCAACAAGAATTAAGGCATGCTTGCCAACTATTGAATACGCACTTGAAAATAATGCAAAAGTTCTTTTGATAAGTCATTTGGGTAGACCCGTTGAAGGAAATTTTGAGGAAGAGTTTTCACTAAAACCTGTTGCAAATGAACTAAGTAAAATCATAAACATGGATGTTGAACTCATTGATACATTAGAATCTAACAAAATTTTTAAGTCATCATCAAATATTCAAGTTTTGGAAAATATAAGATTTTTTGAAGGAGAAAAAGAGAACTCTCAAGAGTTAGGTAATAAATTAGGATCTCTTGGAGATATATATGTTTTTGATGCTTTTGGGACTGCGCACCGAGAACAGGCATCGACTCATGCTGCAATAATGAATGCTCCAATAGCTTGCTCTGGGCTATTGCTAGAGAAAGAAGAAAATTTCTTATCGCAGGCACTTAAAAAATATGAAAGACCTTATGTTGCTATTATAGGTGGCGCAAAAGTTTCTACAAAACTTGATCTTATAAAGCATATTAATGAAGTCGCAGACCATATTATTGTAGGTGGAGGTATTGCAAATACTTTTATAAAGTCTTCAGGCCTTAATGTTGGAAACTCACTAACTGAAGAATCAATGTTAGAAATAGCAAAGAGCATCTTGGATAAAGGTAAAGTCATACTACCTAATAGAGTATTAACATCTAAAACATTTGAAGGAGAGGATATAAAAGAAACCTCAATAAGTAATATTGGTAATGATGAAATGATTTTAGATTTATACCTAGAGCAGGAGACAAAGACTTTAATTAATAATGCTAAGACTATTCTTTGGAATGGACCCATGGGAGTATTTGAAAATTCTTTATTTGAAAATGGCACAAAGGAACTTTCTAAAGAAATTGCTAAGTCTAATGCTTTTTCTCTTGCTGGAGGAGGCGAAACATTGTCGGCAATAAATAAATATATTAAATCAGATGATGTATCATATTGTTCAACAGGCGGGGGCGCCTTTTTAGAATTTATGGAGGGTAAAGTTTTACCTTCTATTAAAGCTCTAAATTCAAAAAAATAGGGAGTTAATTTATGTCACTAAATAATATTGAAGATATAGCAGCCTATATTGTCGCAGATGGCAAAGGTATCTTAGCTGCTGATGAAAGCAATCCAACTTGTGGAAAAAGATTTGATTCTATTGGTGTTGAATCCACCGAAGAGAATAGAAGAGATTACAGAGAAATGCTTTTTAGGTCTAAAGGAATGAAAGGCAATATTGGTGGAGTGATATTATTTGATGAGACTATAAGACAATCAGCTGCTGACGGAACTTTACTTCGAGATTTAATAACCAGTCAAGATGCTCTTCCTGGAATAAAGGTTGATAAGGGTCTTCAACCTATTGATGATTGTCCTGGAGAAACCGTGACAGTTGGATTGGATGGATTAGATGAGAGATTAAAAGAATATTCATCTATGGGAGCTAAATTCACTAAATGGAGGGCTGTTATAAATATAGGTGAAGGAATTCCAACTGATAAATGTATTGACGCGAATATGCAGGCATTAGCGGATTATGCAAAATGTGCTCAAGATAATGGAATGGTTCCTATAGTAGAACCAGAAGTATTAATGGATGGAGTTCACTCTATTGATGATTGCTATGACGCATCTGATCGTTCTTTAAAATCGCTGTTTGATCATCTTGATAAAAAGGGGGTAAATATAAAGGGCACTATCCTAAAACCTAATATGGTTACTTCTGGAAAAGACTCAGACATTCAAGCTAGCATTGGCGAGGTCGCTAAGAGAACTTTAGAATGTTTAACTGAGAATGTTCCGTCTGATCTTCCTGGCATAGCATTTTTATCTGGAGGTCAGTCAGATATCTTGGCTACTGCTCATTTAGATGCGATGAACAAGATTGGTGGCTTTTCTTGGAAATTAAGTTTTTCTTATGGACGCGCTCTTCAAGCTGCAGCATTGCAAGCATGGGGTGGAAAGCCAGAAAATGTTTTCATTTCTCAAGATGAATTATCTCACAGGGCAGAAATGAATAAACTCGCTTCCCTTGGCAAATGGGAAGAAGAACTTGAAGACAGATAACACTTGTTAGCAACTGTTCAAAGAGTCTCTAGCGCAGAAATAGTTATTGACGGCGAAATTTTTACTTCTATTAGAGATGGATGCTTAATGTTTGTGTGCGTTGAGAAAGATGATGTGTCTCAAAACATAAATAATATGGTGAATAAGCTTTTAAATTTTAGGATGTTAGATGGCCCAAAAGGAATAACCTCATCACCTTTAAATGATTCAGGAAAAGAAGTCTTAATAGTGAGTCAATTTACCTTGGCTGCAATTACAAATAAAGGCAATAAGCCAAGCTTTCATAAGGCAGCTCAACCAGATAATGCAAAATTAATGTATGATGAATTTGTTCGTGAATTTAAAAAATCATTTCCTAATGTTAAAGAAGGTAAATTTGGAGCTTTTATGGAAATATCTTTGACAAACATAGGACCAGTAACTTTTAATTTTAAAACTTAAATAATATGAAGAATATTTCAATTTTCTGCGGTGCTCATGAAGGCAAAAATCCTAAATATGCTCAATCAGCAAAGATTATTTCAGAAGCAATAGCAAAGAAAGGTATCAATGTTGTTTTTGGAGGAGGAAATGTTGGTTTGATGAAGATAATTTCAGATACCGCTCTTGATAATGGTGTTGAAGTTCTTGGTATATCTTTAAAATCTCTTCATGCATTAGAGTTAGCAAATCCAAGACTTAATGAAATTGTAGTTACAGATACACTTCTTGATCGTAAAGATGAATTTATGTCTAGATCAGATGCGTTTATAGTACTCCCTGGTGGAGTAGGATCGCTTGATGAGTTAGCGGAAATTATGGCGAGCAATCAATTAGGAATAATCAATAAACCCGTGGGCATTTTAAATACTGAAGGTTACTACGATCATTTACTAAAATGGTTTGATAAGGCTGTTGAAGAAGGATTTATTTCTTCAGCAAACCTTAAAGAATTATTAGTTTCTGATAATCCTGAGGAATTAGTGGATTTGGTAGTAAATCACGAGAGACCATCTGACGATAATTGGACTAAAAGACTAGGACTCTAATAAATGTCTTTTGAGGAGGCAAGAGTAATAACAATAGTCTATTTGGCAGTATTCTTACCTTTTTTAATTTATTTCAAAAACAAATCAAATTTACCTAAGTGGATTCCAACATTTTATTTAATTGCCATTGTGATTTGCTCGTTAGGATGGGAGCTTTGGTTTACCTTTGGATGGCTAGATGGGGATCCTGTTGATATAAGAAGATCTGAAAATCTTAATACGTGGTTACCAAAGAATATTAATTGGTTAATGAATTCAATGGGCGATGCTGGAGCAGTGCTCTTGGGTGGCGTATGGTTAATGTGGATTTCTCATGGAAAAGATAAAAGCATATTTATGAAATGGAAATGGAGTGCTTTTGTCGTCTTATTATTATGGTGTATCGGTCAAAATATTTTAGTAGAAATGTTTCTATATCATGATCAACTGGCAGAAGGAAAGGCTTTATCTTGGGCTCCCCTATCACCGCTTGGTCCATACATTAATCCAATTCTTTTTGAATTTAATGAAAGAACAATAATGTTGCAGTCTCAAATGCCTTGGTTATTACTCCCATGGTTTTTCTACAGAACGCTTATAAATTTAAATAAGTAATTATTTATTTCTAGAAAATAATATTCCAATTTCAAATAAAATCCACATAGGAATTGCTAAAAACAATTGTGAAAAAATATCAGGTGGAGTGAGTAACATGCCTACAACAAGAAATAGTATTATTAAATATGGTCTTGCCGCAATTAATGATGCCTTAGTAACAATTTTGTTATTAATTAAGAGAATTGTTGCAATGGGTATCTCAAATGCAATGCCAAATGCAAAAACAAGTTTAAATATAAAACTTAGATACTGATTTATATCTGTCATGACTTGAATTGAGTCTGGAGCCATTCCAACAAAAAACTTGAATATAATTGGACATACTACAAAGAATGCAAAGCTTACTCCGCAAAAAAATAAAAGGATTGTTGAGATCATCAAAGGAGCAGTAAATCTCCTTTCGCTTTCATATAATCCTGGCGCAATAAACATCCATATTTGAAAAAAAAGCCAAGGCATAGAAAATAATAAAGCTACATAAAAAACTAGTTTAATTGGCGCCATAAATGGTGATGCAACCTCTGTAGCTATCATTGAGCTACTTTCAGGCAATGAAGCTAATAGAGGAGCTGCAATAAAGGAATAAATATCAGCGGCAAATGGAATTCCTAATATCGAAAGGGCAACAAAAAGAACAATTACTTTTAATAATCTTGATCTTAATTCAAGGAGATGATTTGAAATCGAATCTTTAGTCATTATCAGGCTCTTTGTTTTTTTCAAACTCTTCCATTTTTAACTCGTTAAAAACATCTTTCTTAAGTTCATCTACACCAATGTCTGCCTCAATGTCTTTTTTAAAAAGATTAAATTTATTTTCAATTTTTTTAAAGAATTTTAATGTGGCTTTAACCACAACTGGAAGCCTATTAGGACCAATGATTATTAAACCTAATATTAGAATAATTAGAATTTCTAGAAAGCCAATCTGAAACAATTTTAGTCTTCTTTTTCTTTGGAGTCTTCGTCTTTAACTGCTTTCTTAAAACCTTTTATGCTGGAGCCTAAATCTGAACCAAGTGATTTAAGTTTTCCACTACCAAATATAAGAAGCACAACAACTAAAATAATTAATAACTGCCATATACTTATTCCGCCAAAACCCATAAATACTCCTAATTAACTATCAACATGATAGTTATAATTACAATTATACCAATACCGAATACCCTATTAATGTTTTTTTGTTTTGATAATTGAATTTCTAATTCATTTGCTTTTAAAGCATCCGCATTTTTATTACTAGAAAAACTTCTTATTTCATCTAGCGTTTCAAAAATTATAGCTGGAATCTCTGATGCTTTAAGCAAAATATCTTCTTTATTTTCAATAATGTAATCTTTCAACTTTAATGGGCTAAATTGCTCATTTAACCAATTATCTAAGTAAGGTTCCGCAATACCCCAGAAATCAAGTTCTGGATATATTTGTCTTCCCATACCTTCGATATGAATTAATGTTTTTTGAAGCAAAACTAAGGAGGTTTGAAGAGATAAACCATATTGTCTAGTGCTTTGGAAAAGATATATAAGTAACTTACCAAACTCTATCTCTGACAAAGGCTTCTCAAATATGGGTTCACAACAAGCTCTTAGGGTATTTTCAAGTTCAATATTATTTGTATCCGCTTTAACCCAACCAGAGCTAATGAATAAATTAGCAAGAGCTTTATAGTTTTGTTTAAGAACAGATTGCAGCATTCTAGCCAATATATATCGCTCCTCATTTGACAATGAGCCAGTTATCGCACAATCAACTGCAATATATCCAGGATTTTCAACATTCTTTTTTGAAACAAATATATTGCCTGGATGCATATCGGCATGAAAAAAGTTATCTCTAAAAACTTGATTAAGAAATATCATGACTCCATTTTCGGCAAGAATTTTTTTATTTATTCCATATTTTTCAATTTGTTCTATGTCTGTGCATGGGATGCCATCAATTTTTTCTAAGACCATAACATTTGAAGTTGTAAGGTCCCAATAAACTTCCGGTATGTATAATTCATTTGAGTTTAAAAAATTTTTTCTAGTTAAATTTGTATTGGAGGCTTCAAGTTTTAAATCCAACTCTTTTAATATTGTAGATTCATAATCTCGCACGACCTCATTTGGCTTTAATCTATAACTTTCACTGTAAATATAAGAAAATATTTTTGCTGCCGATTTAAGTAATCTTAGATTTCTTTTTACTTTCTTATGTATGTTTGGCCTAAGGACTTTTACTACAACATGATCACCATTACTTAGTGTTGCTGAGTGAACTTGCGCTAGAGATGCTGCTGCTAAGGGTTTTTCATTAAATGATTCAAAAATATTTTCTATTGAATCTCCTAACTCAGATTCAACTATTTTCTTAAGTGTCTCAACATTAAATGGCTTACAACTATCTGTAAGACTTTCTAAATCTTTTGCAGTTTCAACATCAAGAATATCTGTTCTTGTAGATAAAAGTTGACCAAATTTTGTAAATATTGGTCCCAATGATTCTAAGTAGCTAGCTAGTTTTACTCCATTAGGTTTATAGAATATTCCTTTTTGAATACCAAAAAATAACATTCTAAATAACTCATATATTACGATAATAAAATTCATATACCTTTAATGGCTTCTAACCTATCAAGTTTAATAGAAATTTCTCTTAGTCGCTTGCGAATATTTTCATATTCAATATCTGAGTCATTATCAGAGGACTTAAAAAGTTTCAAAACAGAGTATGCAAAAACAGCTGACGTGTTTCCAAAGTATTTATCAATTAAATAAATAATATCAATATTTGATTTAAGAATAATATTTACAAAAACAATAGCTAGTTCGGAGTTTCCAAAAATGAGATTTTTATTTAATTTCTTAGAAACTAGTGAATTTAATAATTCAATTAAAGATCCTCTAATTTCAAATTGAGGATTATTTTTTCCAAAAGATATTTCAGAATCTTTATTATCAATTTTAATGTAGATATTTTTATGCCCTTTTATGTTTACACAAAATTCTATTGGCGAAATTTCTTTAAGAGATTTTCTTAGATTAGGAGATGACTCCTCAAGATCTTCTAGAAGTCTAATAAATAATTTATTTATATCAATCATTGTAAGCAATATGTATAGCCACAACTCCATTTAAAATATTAAAGAATCTACATTCCTTAAAACCGCTTTGTAAGATCATCTTTTTAAGAGATTCCTGATCTGGATGCATTCTTATAGATTCAGCAAGGTATTTATAGCTTTCAGAATCATTTGCAAGAATAGATCCAAGCTTAGGAAGTATGTTAAAAGAATACCAGTCATATAACTTTGAAAACATTGGATTAATTGGCTTTGAGAATTCTAAAACCAGAAGCCTCGCATTTTTTGACAAACATCTCTTCATTTCAGAAAGACCTTTTTGTTTATCTGTGAAGTTTCTTAGACCAAAACCAACCGTTATTAGGTCAAATGAAGAATCTTTGAAGGGCAAGCTTTCACCACTCAGCTGACAAAAAGAACAATTTGAGTTGAAGCTTTCATCAATTGCTCTATTTCTTCCCTCATCAAGCATTTCATAATTTATGTCACTCATAAAAATTTTTGTATTTGGATATTCTTTTGATATTAACTTAGCAATATCTCCTGTCCCACTTGCTATATCTAAAATGACATCTTTTTCACCAACAGCGGCTAGCTCAACTAAGATTTTCTTCCATAGTCTATGCATACCAAAAGACATTGCATCATTCATAATGTCGTAGTTTTTTGCTACTGAGGTAAAAACCTCTCCAACGTACTTACTCTTGTCAGCTTCGTTAACTTCCTGATAGCCAAAATGTGTCTTTTTGTTTTTGTTACCCATTATCTCTAAATTTTATGAAGTTATTGTATCTACTTTGATTAATTTGACCATTCGCCAGACCTTCAATGACAAAGCAGCCTTTGTTATTAATATGATTACAATTTGTAAATTTGCAACCTTTAGATGCTTCAAGAATTTCCTCAAAACCATGGATAATATGATCTTTACTATAATTTTTTATTTCAATATCTCGCATTCCAGGTGAATCTATTATTTTTGTATTATTTTGCAATTCATATAATGATGATATTGAAGTTGTATGAACACCTTGCTCATTAGACAAAGAATTTGTTTTAAGTTTTTTTCCTATAAGCTTAGATGATAGAGTTGATTTGCCTGCACCAGAATTACCAACAAAAAGAACAGATTTTTGTTTTAAAAAATCTATAAGTTCTTTAAGATTATCACCATGCTTTGCAGAGCAATCAACAGTACTTATGCCTAAGCTTTTATAGATATCAAGCTTAATTTTATATTCATTATCAGATTCAATATCGATTTTATTATTAATAATGAAAGGTTCTATATTTGATAGTTTTGATTTTAATATCCATTTATCTATAAATTCTGAAGAAGTTTTTGGTTTTGGCGTAACTATTATTCCTACATGACTTATGTTTGCTGCAAATAGCTTTGTCCTGCTACCATCTGATTTAGAAAGTTTAGTTTTTCTTTCTTGAATGCTAAGAATTTTTCCATTTAGCTTCTTGCTATCTTGAATAATTTCTAGCTCAACAAAGTCACCAACAACAACGTTTTTTATCGCTAAGCATGAGAATTCACCAAATTTTGTCTTAACCAAACAGCTATTTGAATAAAATTCTACAATCTGTCCAGTTTGAACTTTTTTCATAATAGGAACAAAATACACTAAAGAGGCGATTATAAAAAGATATGAAAACTTTACAATCAAGAGATAATTTAGTCTGGATTGATCTAGAAATGACTGGTTTAGATCCAGATAAAGAAAAAATTATCGAAATAGCTACTCTAATAACTGATTCCAGTCTAAATATTATTGCAGAGGGCCCTAATTTAATAATTTCGCAACCTAAAGAAATTCTTAAATCTATGGATGAATGGAATCAAAATCAGCACGGATCGTCTGGTTTAACAGATGAGGTCTTAAAAAGTAACGTAACAGAACAAATTGCAGAAATTGAAACCTTAGATTTTATTTCAAAATATGTAGGAGAAAATATGTCACCTATGTGTGGAAATACTGTTTCTCATGACAGACGCTTTTTATCAAAGTACATGCCAAGATTAGAGGCGTACTTTAATTATAGACATATTGATGTCTCGTCTTTCAAAGAAGTTGCTGTACGCTGGATGAATGAAGCCCAAATTTATGAAAAAAAAGGATCTCATAGAGCTCTTGGAGATATCAAAGAGTCTGTAGAAGAACTTAGATTTTATAAAAAACTATTTATGCCAGAATAATTTACTCTTTTTTGTTAGAGGGTTGGATGTTTAAAGGAAAAGGACTTACTTGACCCTTATTCTCTTTTATTTTTGCCTCGCCAGTTTCGTTAACTTCATCAATTCTCACAATAGAGTTGATAGGTATATAACTTCTCTCAACCATTGAAAATTCATTTTTTAGTTTTTCTGAACTTGGATCAACTACTAGCTGTTTATCTTTATTGAAGATATACTCTTCCACCTCGATAAAACCGTACATATCACTTTGGTAAATTTGTTTAGCAAAAACTTCATAAATTTCACCAAGCTGAATGAAAATTATCTTGTAAACATTTTTTGTTTTCATAATACTTAATTATATGGGAATAATATTTGATAATTAAAGTTATAGAAAGTTAATTAAATATGACAAAAAAATTATTTATAAAAACACATGGTTGTCAGATGAATGAATATGATTCTGCAAAAATGTTTGATCTTTTAGAAGAAAAAGAAAGCTTTGAATTAGCAGAAAATGAAGAGGAAGCAGATCTTTTAATCCTTAACACCTGTTCGATAAGGGAAAAAGCACAAGAAAAGGTATTTCATCAAATTGGAAGATGGCGAAAAATAAAAGATAAAAATCCTGATTTGAAAATTGCTATAGGAGGATGTGTTGCATCACAAGAAGGTGAAAATATAATCAAAAGAGCTCCTGCAGTAGATATCGTATTTGGACCTCAGACACTTCACAAATTACCAGAGCTATATGAGAATAAAAATAAAACGAACATTAATCAAGTTGATATTTCATTTCCAAAATTAGAAAAATTTAATCATATTCCTGTGCATGGAACTGGTGAACCCTCAGCGTTTGTTTCAATCATTGAGGGCTGCAATAAATATTGTTCTTTTTGTGTTGTTCCAAAAACAAGAGGTCATGAGGTATCAAGAACAATTGAAGATATTTTGAATGAGATATCTGCACTTGCAGAAAATGGAACAAGAGAGATTCATTTATTGGGTCAAAATGTAAACAATTTTAAGGGCACCTATAAAGGTGAAAAATCTTCTTTAGCTAAATTGATTGAGTTAACAGCAAAAATAGAAAATATTGAAAGGATTAGGTATACAACAAGCCATCCACATGAATTTAAAGATGATCTTGTTGAAGTTTACGATAAGGTACCAGAGCTTGTAAGTCACGTTCATCTTCCTGTACAAAGTGGCTCTGATAGAATATTAAAATTAATGAGAAGGCGTTATAACGTAGAAAAATACCTTAATCTAATTGAAAAAATTCGTAAAGTTCGACCTGACATGAGTTTTTCTTCAGATTTTATTGTTGGCTTTCCCGGTGAGACAAATGATGATTTCATGGGGACCATGAATGTAATTAATGAAGTAAGGTTTGATGAGTCATTTAGTTTTATATATAGTCCCAGACCAAATACAACTGCATCAGATATGGAAGATGATGTGACTCAAGAAGAAAAAAAAGAAAGATTAAATATTCTTCAAGAGAGACTAAACCAACTTTCATTTGGATTTAGCAGAAAGAAGGTTGGTACATTGCAAAACTGCTTAGTCTATGGACAGTCAAAAAGAGATCCAGGACAATTACAAGGAAGAACTATATGTAATCGAGTTGTTAATTTTCCATCAAATGATATTGATTTAGTTGGGCAAATCATTAATATTCAAATTAATGAAGCACTGCCAAATTGTTTAAGAGGTAATTTACAAAATTAATGTCAACTGATTCATCTTTAACTAGTCTAGAATTACAACCCTCAGATGCAAATGTTATGGTTAGGTTCGTTGGTGAGCTTAATGAAAATCTTAAATTTGTAGAAAAGACATTTAATGTAAAGATTTTTCAAAATGGTAATAATCTTAAAATTAAAGGAGACAAAAAAGATGTTGATCTATCCGTAGATGCTTTAAGAAAGTTATACGAAGCAGCAGGCCAAGGAATTGAGATTAATAGCGAAACACTAAATTTATGTATACAAGAGTCAGATAAAAACATGACTAATGTTATTAAAATCAAAACGCCTAAAAAAAGTGTCATGCCAAGAGGAAAAAATCAAAAAACTTATATTGAAAATATTTCAAATAATGAAATTAACTTTGGAATTGGTCCTGCTGGAACTGGAAAAACATACCTGGCTGTTGCATTAGCAGTTGATCATCTTTTAAATGAAAAAGTTGATAGAATTATTTTAATAAGGCCTGCAGTAGAAGCTGGTGAAAAACTTGGGTTTTTACCAGGAGATTTATCTCAAAAAGTTGATCCATATCTTCGCCCTCTTTACGATGCTTTATATGAGATGCTCGGAGTTGAAAAAACTGAAAAACTACTTGAAAGAGGTATTGTTGAAATAGCTCCTTTAGCATATATGAGAGGAAGGACACTAAATAATTCATTTATAATTGTCGATGAAAGCCAAAATACAACAAAAGAACAAATGAAGATGGTTTTAACTAGAATGGGCTTTGGTTCTTATCTTGTAATTAATGGAGATTTAACTCAAATAGATCTTCCAAAAAATATTAAATCAGGTTTGTCAGACGCTATAGAAGTTCTTAAAGATACTGATGGCATAGGCTTTACTAACTTTTCTTCATCAGATGTTGTGAGACATCCTTTAGTTAAAAAAATTATTGATGCTTATAAATATTTTGAGGACAAGTTAGGTTTATAAGTGAGTCTCAATATTTTAACATCAGGAGATTTTTCAATTTCAACTCAACTTGAAAATAAACTTAATATGGCCTTTTCATTAATTTGTGAGGAAGAAAAACTCTCCAACTGTTCTGTAAATTTAAAAATTTTAAACAATAATGAAATACAAGAACTAAACAACAAGTACAGAAAGAAAAACTCACCCACAAATGTACTATCTTTTACAAATGAAGATATTTCAAAGTCAATCACAGGAGATTTGGGTGATATTGCAATAAGTTATCAATATTTAGAAGAAGAATCTCGTCAACAAAATAAAAAATTTGATGATCATTTAATTCACATGTTAATTCATGGCGTATATCATATATTAGGGTTTGACCATGAAAATAATGAAATGGCAGCTCAAATGGAAAATAAAGAGATAAAATTGCTTAAAAAAATAAATATCGATCTGAAGTAACTGAGTTTCTAAAAGACGCTGTTGATCAAAAAATAATTGATAAAGAAGCAGAATCAATTGCCAGTAAAGCAATTCGCTTAGGAGATATCACTGTAAAAGAGATAATGATTCCAAAAGTTGATATGGTAACAATACAAGTTAAAGACGATACTAACGAAATTATCAAAAGAATTATTGAATCAGGCCACTCTAGATATCCAGTCTTGGGTGAGGAAAGAAATGAGGTAGCTGGCATCTTATTAGCTAAAGATATCTTACCAAAACTATTTAAAGGTACTGCCGATTTTGATATTAATGAGATGCTTAGAGATCCAAATGTTGTTCCTGAAACCAAAAAGGCTGATTCACTTCTAGAAGAATTTAAACAAGATAGATCTCATTTAGCAGTAGTTATAGATGAATATGGAGAAATATGTGGACTTATAACAATTGAAGATATTCTTGAAGAATTAGTTGGAGAGATTGAAGATGAACATGACATCGAAGAGCAAGAAATAATAGAAGTCTCAACTAATAAATATAATGTAGATGCAAAAATTGAAATAGAAGAGTTTGTTAGTTTCTTTAAACTTGAACTAGATCCACTTACTGTTGATGCCGAAACTTTGGGAGGCTTATTTATATCTGAATTTGGAGTGTTACCAAAGATTGGCGATAAAATTAAATTAGAGAATATCTCAATAAAGGTTTCAGACACAGATAATAGAAGAATAAAGAAGTTTATTGTTTTAATAAATAAATGAAGATTCTAAATTTTATTATTCCAGCATTATTTGGATTAATAGGAATTTTTGCATTTGCACCCTTTTCAATTAAATTCTTAATTTTCATATCTTATGGTTATTTGATTCGCTTATTAATATCAAATAATAATGGTGTCTTTTGGAAGGTTTTTTGCTGGGGTTTGGGGCATTGGGGATTAGGAATGTCCTGGATAATAGTAAGTGTTTACTATTACGGAGAAACAACAATAGCAATGTCTTCAATTATATATATTCTATTAATTGTAATATTAACATTAATATTTACTTCCCCTCTATTGATACTAAAATCAGCCTTATGTTTTACTAAAATAAACAACAACTTTTTTAGTGTTCTTTTTATTTCTTCTATATTTGTTATCAGCGAGTTTAGTAGATATTTTTTTCTTAACGGAGTTCCATGGCTAATACCAGGTAATATATTTTTGGATACGATATCACAAAATATTTATCCTATCTTTGGCGTAGTAGCAGCCTCCTTTTTCGTTTATTTTATATGCGCAATGTTCATCGTTTACTCAAATAATAAGATATCCTATATTTCAGCTGCAATACTTATAATTTCTTTATTACCATTTTCACCTGCAGATGAAATCAAAGATGGTATCAAGGTGTCAATTGTTCAACCAGCATCAGATCCTTTTTTAAAATATGAGGATAATTATTATTTAAAGATTGAGGACAACCTAAATAAACTTATAGATACAGTTTCTAAAGATTCTGAGTTAGTAGTATTGCCTGAAGCTGAATTGCCGTACTCTCAGAATAGTATTAGATTTATAGATTTTCTAAAAAATACAGAAATTTCTGAAAAAATTATTTTAGGTGTATGGAAATATGATGATGCAAAATTATATAACGCAATTTACAGTCCTAGATATAATGAAGCATATAAAAAAATACATTTAGTACCTTTTGGTGAGTATATTCCTTTTATTGAAGGTCTAAGAGGAATAATAGATTTTTTTGATTTACCAATGTCCAATGTATCACACGGGAGCCAATTACAACAAAATATAAGGATTCTTGATAATATTCCCATTTCTAGTCCGATTTGCTTTGATATTGCTTTTCCAAATACAGTAAGAAAAATGAACAAAAGTTCATTATTAATGATAAATGTATCAAATGATACCTGGTTTGGAAATTCTATTGGACCATATCATCATTTAAGTATTGCTAGAGTAAGATCTATAGAAAACAATAGATATACAATAAGAGCAACGAACGACGGTATATCAGCAATTATTTCAAATAAAGGAACAATTGTTACTTTATTAGAAAAAGGAAAGTCAGGAATTCTTGAGGGTAATGTAAAATTAATTAAAAATAGTACTTTTTATTCAAGAAAAGGACATTTATATTTTATAATTTTATCGTTTATAATAGTTTTAATTCCTTTTTTAAAGATTATATGGAAAAAACCACTAAGATCTTGATTTGTTCGATTGTAATGACGTTTTTCTCTACTGAATCTCATAGTCAAAATAACGAAATTATTGTAGATATTTCCGAGCAAAGGCTCTATTTGTACAATAATGATAATTTAGTTCAGAGTTTTCCAGTATCAACATCAAAATATGGAGAAGGGCAAATTGAAAATTCCTTTAAAACTCCATTGGGATTGCATGAAATTAAAGAAAAAATTGGAGATAAAGCACCAATCATTACAATATTTACTGCAAGAGAAAACACAAACAAAAGAGCAGAAATATTAATCAATTCTAATGACACAGAGGATGATTTTGTAACATCGAGGATATTATGGCTAGATGGGCTAGAAAACGGAATAAACAGGGGAGTTGGAGTAGATTCTTATAGTAGATATATCTACATACATGGCACTCATGAAGAGGGCTTAATTGGCCAAAAAGCCTCACACGGATGTATAAGAATGTTCAACAATGATGTGATAGAGCTATTCGATATGGTATCAGAAGGGACAAAAGTCCAAATTAGAGCCTAAATCATTTAGTTTTCTAATTTATTAAATCTAAAAATTGTTTGCAACTGAAGACATCTCAAAACCTAATTTTTCTTTCCTATCGCCTTTTTGAGGTGCTTCTCCAAGTTTTCCACCGTCTTTTGCCAGATTCACAAGCATTTCACTTGGTTTGTAGACATCATTACCTGTAATTTCTCTATATTTTTCAAGCTTTTCTATTACTTTATCAAGTCCCATTGCATTGGCATGATGCATTGGACCGCCTCTCCATATTGGAAATCCATATCCATTTATATAAACTACATCAATATCAGCCGCTCTTTGTGCGACACCTTCAGATAAAATATCTGCACCTTCATTAATAAGAGCTAATATACATCTTTCTACAATTTCTTCATCAGAAATGTCTCTTCTGGTAAATCCATTTTCTGATGAAATCTTTTCATACACTGCTTCATTTTCAGGAGCTGGATTTGGTGCTCTTGAACCTTCTGAGTAATTATAATAACCAGCACCACTTTTTTGACCATATCTATCTTGTTCACATAATTCATCGCCGATTTTTGCATGAAGAGGAGATTCTTTACCACTTAATTTTCTTGCTCTCCAACCAAGGTCTAACCCAACGAGATCCATCATTCTAAATGGACCCATATTTAGACCAAAGGATTCTAATGCTTGATCAATTTGATGTGGCAATGCACCTTCAAGTAATAGCATATTTGCTTGAGCTGTATAGCCAAATAACATTCTATTGCCAATAAAACCAGGAGCATTTAATGAAACAACAGCTGCCTTTTTAAGTCTCTTGCCTACTGCCATAATAGTTGCCAATGTTTCATCTGAAGTTTGTTCACCTCGTACAACTTCTAACAGTCTCATTATATTTGCAGGACTAAAAAAGTGAGTACCCACTACCAGTTCAGGCCTATTAGTCACTGATGCAATAGAATCTATGTCTAAGCCTGATGTATTACTGGCTAGAATAGCGCCTTCCTTAACATGTGCATCTAATGATTTAAAAATTTCATGTTTTAATTCAAGATTTTCATATACTGCTTCAATAACAATATCGCAATCAGAGACATCTTTATAATCTAAACTGGACGATATTAGTCCAAATACACCATCTTTTTGTTCAGGAGATAAACGCCCTTTATTAACCATAAAATCATAATTTTTCTCGATTACTGAAACTCCTCTTTTAAGGTTTTCCTCATCCTGATCGATAATATGAACGGGAATGCCAGCATTAGCAAAACACATAGCTATTCCACCCCCCATAGTTCCGGAACCAATAATGCCAGCTTTTTTGATATCCATAACTTTAGTATCTTTTGGAACATCAGAAATCTTTGAGGCTGCTCTTTCACCAAAGAAAATATGGATCATTGCTTCTCTTTGAGGATGCATTAAACACTCAAGAAAATATTCACCTTCCTTTTTAAGTCCTTCATCAAAATTATCAATATTAATTGCTGCTTCTACACACTTTATGATTTGTCCAGGTGCAAATTGTCCTTTTCTTCCTTTTGATGCCATTGCTTGAGCTTCAAGAAGAACCTTATCGTCACCACGAGCCTCAATCATTTTTGAGTTTAAGTCTCTTACTTTTGGATGACCTTCATTACTTTCCGCTTTATTTTTTATAAATCCTATAGATTCATTAACAACATCGTCAGAAATACCATCAATTATTCCCATATCTAGAGCTTTTTTGGCAGGAACATGTGCCCCAGTAAGCATCATTTTTAGTGCTTCAGATGGCCCCGCAAGTCTTGGAAGCCTTTGAGTTCCGCCTCCACCTGGCAATAAGCCTAAATTAACCTCTGGAAGACCAACAAATGCGTTTTTATCTGCAATTCTGTAGTTACAACATAATGCTGTTTCTAGTCCGCCCCCCAAAGCTATGCCATTTATGGCAGCTACAACGGGTTTACTGCAATGCTCTAGTTTTTGAAATACCTCATTTAGGCTTACACCTTCTACGTTTCCACCAAATTCTGATATATCAGCTCCAGCAATAAAAGCTCTCCCATTACCTGTTAAAACAACACCTACAACTGAATCATCTTCTTCTGCTTTTATTAATGATTCGTATAAACCAGTCCTGACTCCATCGCTTAGGGGGTTGACTGGAGGGTTATCAACTGTGAGTAGGGCAACATTGTCCTTTACTTCATATAAAACGGTACCTTTCAAGATATTTCTCCAAAAATAGTTAAAAAAGCATTATACATAAAAAAAACATGATTTATTTTATAAATAATATTGATAATTGATTATAAATGACTATAATAATACATGTCAGCACTCCTCTCCCCTATTATATTTTGCTGACACTCTGGAATCATGGAGGGCTCAGTCCCTCCATCTCTTTAAAAGTTGTAAATTTATGAATAAAATTAGAGATAACATAGAAATCATTTTTTTAGTAACCATTTTCATTTCCTCTCTTTTTGCAATAACTCCCATTACTTAGGTTAGAATAAGCACATGAAAAAGATTGCATCTTTACTTATATTATTGATTTCTTCTTATTCTTACGCATGCTCAGATTTACTTGATACTGAAATGAGAGTTTTAGACTCTAGTGAAACAATTAACCTATGCAAATATACAGATAAAGTAGTTTTAGTTGTAAATGTTGCGAGTAGATGTGGATATACCTATCAATATTCTTCTCTTCAGAAACTTTATGAAGATTACAAAGACGAAGGATTTATTGTTGAAGGATTTATTGTTCTCGGGGTTCCATCTAGAGATTTCATGCAAGAATATTCAGATGAAGCAGATGTTGCTGAGTTTTGCTCCACTGAATATGGAGTAGATTTTCCAATGTTTGCAACTTCGAAAGTAAGAGGTAACAAAGCTAATCCTTTATACAAAAAATTGATAGCACAAAGTGGTGTTACACCTTCGTGGAATTTTAATAAGTACTTAATATCTAGAGACGGTAAAGTAGTGTCTACATTTGCGTCAAGAGTAAAACCTGATTCGCCAGAATTATTATCTCAAATAGAAAAACTTTTATAGTCTCTAGTCAGATACCAACACAACCTCAGGTTTATTAAACGCAAAGATTCCGTTATCAACAACACCCGGAATATTATTTAATAAAATTTCTAGGGCTTCAGGTTCACTGATATCTATTTCTTTTACGTCAATAATATGATTTCCTTGATCAGTACTAAAACCTTCTCTATATATTGGTAGTCCACCCAAAGCTACAATTTTTCTCGCAACAGAACTTCTTGCTTCTGGAATTACTTCGACCGGAAGAGGGAAGTCACCAAGCTTTTCCACCATCTTTGTTTTATCAACAATGCATATAAATTCTTGTGCCGCTGCTGCTACTATCTTTTCTCTTGTGTGCGCACCACCGCCACCTTTGATTAGACAGTTATTTGGTGACACCTCGTCTGCTCCATCAATGTAAAAATCTATTTGATTAACATCATTTAAACTAAAGACCTCAATATTCTTTTCTCTTAGAAGTTGTGAAGATGCTTCCGAACTTGATACTGCTCCTCGAAAAAGATTTTTATATGCATCTAATTCTTTAATAAAGTAATTCACTGTTGAACCAGTACCAATGCCCAGAACAGTCTCTATTGATAGTTTTTTTTCAATATAATCAATTGCTTTTTTTGCAACACTTATCTTTGCAGCGCTCATACAGTTATAATACAAGAAAATTTTAATACGTGATTTAAATTGAGACTTAAAATAAAAAAAACAGGTAATTATAGGAACTCTAAAAAGTATCTTAAAATGATTAATGAAGCATCTGTATATGATGTTTCAATAAATTCACCTACTACCTATGCCGCAAATCTTTCTTTGAAAGAGGGGAATGAAATTTATTTAAAACGAGAAGATCTTCAGCCTATTTTTTCTTTTAAGAATAGAGGAGCCTTTAATAAAATTGTTAACTTGTCTGAGGATAAAAAATCTCGTGGAATAATAGCAGCATCAGCAGGAAATCATGCCCAAGGTGTAGCCTTAGCTTGCAGGAAGTTAAAAATAAAATGTACTATTGTGATGCCGGTAACTGCACCAGAAAATAAATTAAATGCAGTAAAAAGGCTTGGAGCAAAAATAATTTTGCATGGCGAAAATTTAGGAGATGCTCTCGCTCATACAGATAAGATTAATAAAAAACATAAATATACCTTTGTACATCCTTTTGATGATCCATTTACTATAGCAGGGCAAGGAACAGTAGGACGGGAAATACTTGAGGATGAAATTGACTACGATGCTGTCTTCGTCCCAGTTGGCGGAGGAGGCCTTTTGGCTGGCATATCAGCTTGGATAAGACAAAATAAAAAGAAAATTAAAATAATTGGTGTTGAAGTAAATGATTCGGCCTGTCTTACAGAAGCATTAATTCAAAATAAAAGAGTTTATCTAAAAAGGGTTGGATTATTTGCAGACGGAGTTGCTGTTTCCCAAGTAGGGAAAAACAATCTTGATGTCATCAAAGAATGCGTTGATGAGGTAATGACTGTAAATATTGATGAAGTCTGCGCTGCTGTAAAAGATATCTTTGAAGATACCAGAGTATTGTCTGAGCCATCAGGAGCTGTTGCTTTAGCAGGTCTAAAAAGTTACTCAAAAAGAATGAAGAATAAGAATTTACTTGCAGTGAGTTCAGGTGCAAATGTTAATTTTCAAAAACTTGGATTTATTGTTGAAAGATCTGAAATTGGAGAAAACCGCGAAAAAATTCTCAGCATTAAAATTCCAGAGGAACCTGGAAGTTTTTTAAAGCTTGCAAAGGCTATTGGGAAATTACCAGTCACCGAATTTAATTATAGAAAGTCAGATAATAAAGATGCGTATGTATTAGTAGGAATAAGAACTCAATCTGAAAATAGCTTTGAGAAGTTGAAGGCAAAACTAAAAAAACTTAAATATAAATTTAGTGATTACACCTCTAATGAAATTTCAAATGATCATTTAAGACATATGGTTGGTGGCAGAGGAGGTCAATCAAATATATCTGAAAAAAATGAAAGAATTTTTAATGGAGAATTTCCAGAAAAGCCAGGAGCATTATTAGAGTTCTTAGAGAGTTTTGGAAATCATTGGAATATTTCACTATTCCACTATAGAAATATTGGATCTGCGTATGGAAATATCCTTATAGGAATTGAAGATACACACAAAAACAAGTCCGCACTTTTAAAACATTTACATAAATGTGGAACAGCCTTTAAAGAAGAGAGCAATAATAAGGCTTATTTAGATTTCTTGAAGTAAGTTTAATATTTAAGCCTAAATTTAATAGAAAATATTTCATTGTCTGGATCTTTCCAAGGATCTTTAAAGATTTTAGAAGTCTCTCTAGTTATATTATCTTCAAAGACACTTCCTCCTTTTGTATATACCAGATATATGTAGGATAGAGGAGCAATCTCATACTTATATCTTACTTGGAATGATGTAATTCCTTCAGAAAATGGACTAACTTCTTTATTATTGTTTTTAAGGTAACCATTCTGATCAACAATTAAACTTCTTGGATTTTTTGCTTGTAACGCTACAAATTGACTCTTTAGTCTTATCTCATGCTTTGAACCCCTATACCAATTCATATTAATAGAAATAATTTTTTGAGATAAATCATAAACAGCAAGATCATTGTTTTCTATCCAATTTAACCACTCTTTCTCGTTTCTTATTCTCGTTGAAAATCCTACTTTAAAATCATCCACTGGATAAAAAGATCCACCTATCTTTGCATACCTTCTTTTATATCCGTTGGAATCAAATGACTCATATTTATCGGCATCCTCATATCCGATCCTCCAATCATACTCCCAGATTCCAAAACTCGGTGATTCATAATCTAAGTTAAAGCTGAAACTTCCAGTATTTTTTACAAAAGGAAAATCAATATTCTTTCTTGTAATAGTTGTATCTTTTCCAGAAGTTTTTAAATCCCATGTAAACTGAAATTTTGAGGCATTTAGGAAAGTAAATTCATTCTTTTGCCCAATAGTAAATGGATTTGAATTTCCTGAAGTATCTGAGTCGTAATTAAAATCTATTCCTAGTTCCAGCTCCTTAATTTCTTTACGCTTTTTAAAGTCAATTAATGTGATATTAGATCCTAGACCTATGTGAAACCAATCATTTTTTCTGAGATAACCAAAATCGTTTAACATTAGACTATCATCAAAATAGAGTAGACTACCTGATCTACTCGATAACTGTGTTGGCTTATAATTAAATTGTGATCTAAAGCCAAATCCAGACTCACCCTCTCTTTCAGATGAAATTAAATCGTTATAGGTAGTTAGCTTGTTAGATTTTACATTCGCAAAATCTATTACATTAACTGTAGCACTTTCATTTAGAAAATTATTTTCAACATGTGTTAAAAAGTAACCAATTGTTCTGTTATCTATTTTCTTTTTTGATCTTATAGCGTAAAAATCTTTTCCTTTTGTATATCTTTCATCCGACTCTTTAGCAACAAAAACTCCAAAATCTGTATTATTATTTTTTTGAGTATATCTAAGAGCGTAGTCAATATCGGTGTAATTTTTTCTTGAATCAACGCAGTCATCTTCATTTAATGATGATGAACACAAATAGCTACTTCTTGCACCAATTCTTCTAGTATTAATAATTCTATATCTATCGTAATGATTTAAATCAAACAAAGATTGATTTTCATTAAAAAAAGCGCGTTTTTCAGAATAGAAAGTTTCTTGTGCAGAAAAATTAACAATAACTTCGTCACTCTCTGCCTGACCAAAGTCTGGATTGATTGTAAGATTAATTTGTTTCCCTGTGCCAGTATTTAAAAATATTTCTGCTCCAATCTTATCTTCATTAAAGCTTGTGACTGAGTTATGAGTTTTTGCAATAAATGGAAAAAAATTGATCTTTCTTTTAGAAAAATTGTTTACCTCTATTGTTCTTAGATTTGAAAGAAAATTTGTTCTAAACCCACTTGTCTTTGTATCATTTAGCCATAACTTTTCTTTTGCTAGATACCTATAAGTTGTAACATTAATTTTTCTTTTATTATTTGTCTCAGGCTTCATCAGAACAACATTCCAAGGTATTAAAAATTCTGAGACCCAGAAACCATCATGTTTTTTTGTTTGTGCTTCCCAATCCCCATCCCAATCAAATTCGGGAAAACCACCCAAAGGTCTAATGCCATCTCTTTGAATATTTGCTAGGGTAACAATGAACATATAAGCTTTTGCTCCATCACTGTCAAAATCAATACCAACACCGTTTTGTTCAGCATTCGCATTCCATTCATCTCGTAAAGATTTATTTGAAATCATTGAAGAATTTTCTTGATAATTGATAAAACCCACATATATTCCCTCTTCATTCGAAAATATTTTTGCAGTTGTTTTTACTTTTGCTGGATTGAGAGTAAAAGGGACAACTTCATAATACTCATCTATTACGAATGCACTTTCCCACTCTGGTTCATCTAAATTCCCATCAAGAATAATTGTCTTACCAGATATAAGTGGAATCCAGAAAATTAGAATATATTTAGCGATTGTTCTCATGTTTCGGCGGACATTTTATAGCTCAGTCATATGAAAGTACACGCGATTCTGTAATAACTAGATCATATTTAATATCATGACTCTCGCCAAAACGTTCTTCTAAGATTTGATAGTCATATCCCAGTCCAACAAAAAGTGGCCTGCCTTTTTGAGACTTTAATTGTTCAAGTGTTTTATCAAAAAAACCACCACCATATCCTAGCCTATGCCCATTCTTATCTATTCCAACAAAAGGTATGAACATAGTGTTAAGAACTTTAGGATTAATATAGTCTTCATTCATTAGTTCATCTATACCATATTTATTTTTTTTTAAGGTCTCACCCTCTTTGAATAAATTGAACTTCAATTCATTTTCAGAAACTATTCGAGGCATATATATATTATTGGAGTATTTTAATAACTCATCGATTATTAGATTTGTAGGTATTTCGTTTTTATATTGAAAATAGAGAAGGGTATTCTTAGAAGATTCGATATCTATTTCTTTTAATACATTTTTTTGAATCTGAGAATTTAACTCTTCGATATCATTCTGACAAAAAAGTTGCCCCTGCTTAAGTAGTGATTTTCTAATTTTATTTTTCACCATAATAATTGCAGAGGCTAGCAAACCAGATCACCGCTATGTGCTATACCTGAACCGAAAGTTCAGGTGGTGAACATCTTGTCAAATCAGGCTTCCCTTAATGGTAATGCTCAACAATGACAGTGGAAAATCACCTATTTAATAGTATCGGTTCAAATTTATTAACACATTGGCTAATGAACCAGAATGTTATAAGAGTATAGTTTAGATGGGATTTAAGTTAAAGATTATTTTTGAAGTACTTTCTCTATTTTTTTAATAAGTTTAGAGTAATCAACACTTTCTTTTTTAGTAGATTTAGAATCATCATTTAGGAGCTTATTAGAAAGAGTTAATCCTGCAATTATCAGAGCGTTATTTTTGTCACTTATATTATCTAACTCCTCATTTAATAAGGCAGCCGCTTTTATTAAATTATCTTTTTCTTTAGGTGGACATGCGATGGTTAAATCTCTTCCAAATATTCTTAGAGCTACGGTTTCAACTTTACTCATTAGTGGCCTTCTTTAAATCTCTTTCCAAACGAGATATTTCTTTTCTGTGAAGAACTTTATCTTTTTTCCATTCCCTTTCTCTTTTTACGTATGAATCAATAATTCCTTTTTGCTCTTCAAACCTTTTAATTAAAAGATCAATCCTCTTTTCTAAATCTTTTGAACTTAACTCATTGTTTTTAGGCATTTTTATAGTTTAATTCTACTTTAATGAATTGGAAAGTTACTTTAAATAAGTAAAATACACACATGGATAATGCAATTTACAAAAGCAGAAGAATCAATCTATCAGAAAAACTACCTAAGAATTCGGTTTTATTGATTCCCGGTGCCAATACTCAGTATAGAAATGCTGATTCAGCATATGCGTTCAGACAGGATAGTAATTTTTATTATTTATCCGGATTTTGTGAGCCTGATTCTTTGATGGCCATAATTAATAACGATGATGGAATAAATTCTGTAATTTTTGTACCTCCTAAAGATAAATTAAAAGAAATTTGGGATGGCCACAGGTCAGGCCCAATAGGAGCTGTAAAAGAATTTTTATTTGATAAGGCATACGATAATTCTGAAATAGATAATATGATGCCTGAAATTCTTTTTGGATGTGATCAAGTTTTATATCCTATTGGCAAAAAAAATGGCTTTGATCAAAAAGTAATAGATTGGACTACTGAAGCAAGCTCTAAAGATAGACACAGTAAATCTATTAATATTTTGGATGCGTCGTCCACGATAGGGAATGCTCGATTAATAAAAGATGATCACGAAATTAGTCTTATTAAGAAAGCCTGTGATATTTCAGCAGAAGCTCATATTGAGGCAATGAAAAATGTAAAAAATGCAGAGTCTGAACAAAGCATTGAAAGCTTGTATGTTTACGAATTTTCAAAAAGAGGTGGAAGATTCCCAGCCTATACTCCAATTGTTGCTGGTGGTGAAAATGCCTGTGTTCTTCATTATATTGAAAACAACAAGAAACTTAATAAAAATGAACTTCTTTTAGTTGATGCTGGTTGTGAATATGAGATGTATGCTTCTGATATTACAAGAACTTACCCAATTAGCGGAAAATTTTCAAAGGAACAACTTGAGATATACAAAATAGTTCTTGATGCAATGAATGCTGCAATTGATAAGGTGAAAGACGGCAACAATATTATGGAGCCCCAACAAATTTCTGAAAAAATAATTACAAACGGTTTAGTAGAGCTTGGTTTATTGCATGGTGATCCTGAAGACCTGCATAAAAAAGGGGCTTTTAAGGACTTCTATATGCATAAAATAGGTCACTGGCTAGGCCTTGATGTCCATGATGCTGGAGATTATATGGAAGGAGATGACTTTATGAAGTTTAAACCAGGCATGATAACTACTATCGAACCTGGCATTTATATTAGTCGTTCAATGGATGTAGATGACAAATGGAAAGGTATTGGAATAAGAATAGAAGATGATATGTTGGTAACAAAAGATGGAAATGAAAATCTAACCAAGAAAGTTCCATCTGATCCTGTTGAGATTGAATCATTAATGTCTTAATACTGTGAATCCGGTAGTTACAATATCTGGTGGTGGAATAATCGGAAACTATATTTCATCTAGACTCAGTAAAAATAACATAGAATCGTTAATAATTGAGAGGTCAAAAAGTCAAAATGTTATTAACGAAAACATAAGAACATTAACTCTTAATTCATTTTCGAAAAAACTTTTAGATGATTTAGGCATAAAAGTTCCTTTCGCTCCAATAAAAGAAATAAGTGTATTTGATGGTGATGGATCTGGAAGTATTCATTTCTCTTCAAAAGAAATAAATGAAGAAAATCTTTCTTATGTAGTTTTTTTTAATGACCTTCAAGAAAAGCTGCAAGACCACAGAGACCACCAAGTTTTTTTTGAAAATCAAATCGAGGAGATCTTTCAAGATAATGAAAACAATTGTTCAGAATTAAAACTATCAAATCAAAAAAAAATTAAAACAAAGTTTATTGCAGGCTGTGATGGAAGAAATTCAAATGTAGCCAAGATAGCAAAATTAAATGAGAAAAAATCTAGCTATAATCAAACAGCGATCACATTTACAGCAAGTTGTGAAACTAAAGATTTATATTTAGCTCATCAAATATTCTCAGATAAAGGAATATTTGCAATTATGCCTTTGCCTGAAAATGATAGTAAATCTACACATACTATTGTTTGGTCTGTTGATAATGAAAATCTTCGTGATATTGAAATTAAAGATTATGTTAAAAACAATATTTCCTATTTCGAACAAAAGCTCTCAACAAAAATTGATATTAATTCATCAATATTAACCTTTAAGCTTTTTAGTCATCATTTTGAAAACTATATTTCAGGGCATGTTGTTCTTGTTGGTGATGCAGCTCATTCCATACACCCATTAGCAGGGCAAGGTATAAATTTAGGATTTGCAGATGCAGACGCTCTATGTGAAGAAATAATAAGTTCATATGAAAAATCTATGCATATTGATCAAGCTTTAACGCTTAAAAGATATGAAATTAGAAGAAAAAATATGAATCTACTTATGCTGAAATCTATGGATTTTTTTGTAAATCTTTTTGGTTCAAAAAATTTATATATAAAGCTACTTAGAAATTTTGGACTGTCTGGAGTAAATAAAACACAGTTCTTAAAAAAGTTTTTTATTAATCATGCTGCTGGAAAGAATAAGCTATAATTTATTTAGCACACCTAAAAGTAATTCAAATTAAATGAGGTATAAAATGAAGAAAATTTCGATATTACTTTCTGTGCTTTTACTAATTTCATGCGCAAATGAAAATGAAATAGAAGAACTCACAATTTACACATCTAGACAACCACAACTATTAGAACCAATCATTGAGGACTTCTATGATGATACTGGCATCAAAGTGAATTTGTTATCAGGAAATGCTCAAGAGCTTATGGAAAGAATTGATATTGAAGGCAATGATTCAATGGCAGATATTTTTATGACAGTTGATGCAGGAGTCTTATGGCAAGCAGCCGAAAGAGATATTTTCTTCAAAGTTGACTCAGAAATATTAGAGAGAAATGTACCTTCATATCTTAAAGATCCTGAAAATAAATGGTTTGGCCTTTCAAAAAGAGCAAGAACAATAGTATTCTCAAGTGATCAATTTGCATCAGATGATTTTTCTACATATGAAGATTTAGCTGACCCTAAGTGGAAGGGAAAACTATGTTTAAGAACGTCAAAAAAAGTCTACAACAGATCTCTTATAGCAAGCATGATTGATGAATATGGTTTCGATCAAGCAAAAGAAGTTGTATCTGGTTGGATTTCAAACTTAGCAACTGAAGTTTTTTCAAATGATACAAATGCTTTGAAAGCTGTATCAAGTGGACAATGTGGGATGACTATTGTGAATACATATTATTTAGCAAGACTGTTGGATGATCCGCAATACGATAATTTGAATCTATTTTGGGCAAATCAGAATGACAGAGGAGTGCATGTAAATATATCTGGAGCCGGGATTGTTAAAACTTCAAAAAACAAGGAAAACGCTATTTCTCTTTTAGAGTATCTTTCATCTGATAGAGCCCAAAATTTTTATGCTTCAGCAAATAAAGAATACCCAGTATTGATTGGAGCTAAAGTGCATGAGTCTATTCAGGAATGGGGAGATTTCAATGAAGATAATATTAATGTCAGTAAATTAGGTTCTTTGCAGAAACAAGCTGTTTTATTAGCTCAAGAAGTTGGATATAAATGATATCTAATTAGACTTTTTCGCCGCGGGCTCTTATTTCTTTAAGAACTTGGCTTATACCTTTTTTATCGATAATTCGCATACCTTTGGCAGATACTTTTAGATTTACAAATCTATTTTCAGATTCAACCCAAAATTTATGCGAATGTAGATTAGGAAAGAACTTTCTTTTAGTTCTATTATTAGCGTGAGAAACATTATTTCCTGTCTGAGGAATCTTTCCTGTTACTTGGCATTTTTTACTCATAGAAACGCGATTTTATAGAACAGAAGCCGACATATCAATACTATAATGAATTAAATATGAAAGAAATATATGTACTTAGACACGCTAAATCTTCATGGGACAATTCAAATCTTAGCGATTTTGAAAGACCTCTTGCAGATAGAGGCATTAGTGATGCAAAGAAGATGTCTAAATTTTTAAAAGATATGGATTTAAAGATAGATAAGGTTTTATGTTCAAATGCTTTAAGAGCAAAAGAAACATTTGACTTAACTGCTGATGGTTTTAATTTTGAAATTGATAAAGCAACCTATACAGACAGACTATATTTTGGTGATACAACTAATATTATTGAGGGCTTGAAAGAGCTAGATGAAAGCTTAAAAAATATTTTAATAGTTGGACATAATCCTACGCTTCATTATTTAGTAGAATTATTAACTAATAAACCAATTGAGAGATTTACAACATGTAATTTAGCAATAATTTCTCATGATGGTGAATGGATTTCATTAAGCTCACAACAATGTAGACTAAGATCATTAATTAAACCAAAGGAACTTAGAAATTGAAAAAGGTTAAAGTCAAAATATTGAATAAACTTATTGGCAATGAAATACCTATACCCAAATACGAGACTAAAGGTTCTGCAGGCTTAGATCTTAGAGCATGCATAAAAGATAAATTAATACTGAAACCAGGAAAAACTGAAATGATTCCAATGGGATTTGCAATGCATCTTGAGGATGAGAAATTAGCAGCTCTGGTTGTTCCAAGATCAGGCCTTGGTTCAAAACACGGGATAGTGCTTGGTAATTTAGTTGGATTGATAGACTCTGATTATCAAGGTGAATTAATGGTTCCTGCATGGAATAGATCAAATAACGAATTTGTAATTAATTCTGGCGATCGAATTGCTCAAATGATAATAGTGCCAATAGTTCAAGCAAATTTTGAAATAGTTGAAGATTTCGAAAAATCAGAAAGGGGTACTAAAGGTTTTGGCAGTTCAGGTATAGACTAAATTTATTTCTTCTTACCAAATCTTTCTTCGAACTTTTGAACTCTTCCACCGGTATCAATAATCTTTTGTTTACCAGTATAAAAAGGATGTGAGGCGGAAGAAACCTCAACGGTGTAGTATGGATACTCCTTTCCTTCCCATTCCTTTGTTTTATCTGTTTTCAGAGTAGAGCGAAGTAAAAAATATTCATCCACACTGATATCATGGAATAGAACTTCGCGGTATTCAGGATGTATATCTTTTTTCATAATAAAATATATTTAGGATGAGAACTATATCAAAAATTAAATCCATTACAATTAAAAAATGAATATTTTTTACTATGATATTGCTGTTGGATTGCCATTAAGACAATGTTTTACCTATAAATCAAAAGAAGTAATCAAAAAAGGTAAAAGGGTAATAGTTCCGTTTGGAAGCAAGTCAATTGTTGGAATAGTTGTAAAGAAAATAGCTAAACCCAAGTCATTAAAAGGCTTAAAAGAAATAATCTCAATAGCCGATGAATATTCTTGTTTTAACGGATCAATATTTGAAGCAATTACATGGGCCTCAGATTACTATCATCATCCAATTGGTGAGGTATTTTTCTCTTTCATGCCAACGCTCTTAAGAAAACAAAACGATAAAATTATTATCGACCTTGATGATAATACTGAATATAAGTTAAATGAAAAAGACAAGAAATTAAAATTAACAAAAGAACAAAACATTAATCTATCTAAACTTAATAAAGTTGAAAAATTTAGTCCTTCATTAATATACGGGGTTACAGGGTCTGGTAAAACAGAAATATATCTTCAACTGGCTGAAAAATTTATTCTTCAAAATAAATCGATTTTGATTCTAGTACCAGAAATTAATCTGATACCACAATTAGAAAAAAGATTTAAGGATCGTTTTAATGGTGATATTGGCGTATATCATTCCAGACAAACTCCAAACCAAAGGTTAAAGGTTTGGCTGCGATCTAAATTTGGCGGAATAAGAATTGTTATTGGAACAAGATCATCAGTTTTGATGCCGTTAAAAAATTTAGGAGCAATCATTATTGATGAGGAGCATGATCAGTCATATAAGCAAGCTGAAGGTTTTAAGTTTTCAGGAAGAGATTTGGCTATAAAAAGAGCTCAGATAGAAAATATACCGGTTTTTTTAGGTTCTGCTACACCATCTCTGCAAACCCTTAAGCTTGTAAAAGAGAAAAAGTTCAAAAAGTTTGATTTATTGAGAAGAGTAGATGGCAAAAAGCCACCAAAATTAATTCCTTTGGATATTAGTGACTCTCCTCTACTTGGAGGAATTGCTATTCAAACTATGAGTATCATTGAAGCAGCAATCAATAAAGGAGAGCAAGTATTAATTTTTCTCAATAGAAGAGGTTTTGCTCCATTGTATGAATGTGATAATTGTGGCTGGGTTGCAAAATGTTCATCATGCGAATCAAATTTAGTCTTTCATAAGTCAAAAAACAGACTAATTTGTCATCAATGTGAATCCGTTTATGGGGTAAATAAAACATGTCCAGATTGCCATTCAAATGAAATAAACACTCTTGGAACCGGCACAGAAAGAGTTGAAGAGGTGCTTAGAAGCACATTTAAAAAAGTACCAATCATTAGAATGGATTATGATTCGACAAGACTTAAGGGATCAATTGAAGCAATTTATGAAAAGGCTAACACAAGCAAAGAAGCAATATTGGTGGGAACACAAATGTTATCTAAAGGGCATGACTTTCCTAAAGTAACGCTATGCGTAATTCTTAATGCTGATGGAGGTTTATTAAGCCCAGAAATAAATGCAATTGAAAAAATCTCACAACAATTAATTCAGGTTTCTGGTAGAGCAGGTAGAAATAATAATCTTGCAAAAGTAATCATTCAAACTAGATATCCTAATGATGAAAATCTTAAACAAATTAAAACTGGAGACTATAGGCTGGTTTCTGAGCAATGCCTTAAAACAAACAAGGCTTTGAATATGCCTCCATACTCAACAGTTGCAATATTAAGAGCGACTTCACCCAGTCCAGAAAGCTGCTACAAATTTTTAGATAAAGCAAACAATCTCTTAAATGATAAGAAAAATATTAATGTTACTGGACCACTTCCATCGATACCCTTAAAGATTAAAGGGAATACAAGAAATCATCTGATTATCAAGTCTGACACAAGAACTTATCTAAACAGAGTGCTTAATTATCTTACTTATGAAATTCAAACTTGGACTGAAACAAAGAAAGTTAAATGGTCTTATGATATTGATCCATATGACATGTCTTAGGTGTCTATATTTCTATTCTAATAATTTGGCCAGGAAATATAGATTTATTTTCTAAATTATTAGTTTTGTTTATAGAATCAACTGTCACTCCAAATCTAATAGCAATCTCTGATAAAACATCACCTTTTTGAATTGTATAAAACAAAAAATCAGTTTCTGAAGTTATTAAAGTTCCTTCTATAGGGTTTTCAATAAAAAAGTTATTTACTCCTAAAAAAATTGACCTTGCTATCATTCTTCTGCCTGGCTTACCTTTAAGCCTCTCTGCATCATCTGGATTTGTAAGAAATCCTGATTCGACTAACACAGATGGAATATCAACTGATTTTAAAACCCTGAAATCTGCAAATTCAACGTCCTTTTTATGTATCTTAGTAAATGGATCTCTCTTAAGCTGCTCAAGAATTTTTGCTCCAAGAAGTTTGCTTTCTTTAACTTTATTCAAGTAAATCTCTGGATAAATTTCTCTTGCTAAGTCTTCATTAAAATCGAAGGGTTTTAAATTCTTTATGTCGGCTTGAATTTGTTGCCTCTTTTTTTCAGATAAATTTTTTGCAACTGAGCTTGAGGCTTCTTCAGACCAGATAAAAACTGAGGCGCCTTTAACAGATTCAAGTCTAAATCCATCCGCGTGAATTGAAACAAATATGTCTGCTCCATATCTTCTCGCTCTTTGATATCTATCATTAAGACTAACGGTTTCATCACCTTTTCTAATCATTACAGGTTTATATCCTTCAGTATCTCTTAAGGATCTTTCTAATTCTTTTGATATAAGCAAGGTTACATCTTTCTCAAGAATGTTATTAGTTCCAACAGCACCAGGATATTTACCACCATGTCCAGCATCAATAGCTACAACAATATCTCTTATGTTATTTTTTAACTCCTTATCTTTTTTAATATTAACTTTTAATAATATTCCTTCATCTGTTTTCTCTTGAGTTGGCTTACTCCAATTAACATATTCATATAAATCAATAACTATTCTTGTTAAGTCCTCTTTTGAAGAAGCCCTTACTAGCTTAATAGGGTAGTTATACTTTTCCTCAACACCCGACTTTAAATCACTTTGGTATACGTCTATTACAATTCTTGAGGGATCTACAAGAGAATAAGATTTTATAAAAGACACCTTGTCTAAAAGAAAGGATATTTCAAAGGATTGATCATCGGAATCTTTTATTTCATTAAATGAAATTTCATTTGAGTTTACAAGTGAAGAAAGAAGAAATAAAAAAGATAAAATTTTATTCATAATGCTTAATTAAACTTGAAAATAATTTGTCATTATCATTAATCGATACTTTTCTACCATCATCGAAATGCTCAAAAGATATTTTTAAGTCAAAATTTCTTTTTACAGCAAGCTTCTGTGGCCATTCAATAATTATAATTTTTTTTAAGTGAGTTTTTCTATCTAAATCGAAAATATGAATGTCTTCTGGTTCGTCAGTTCTATACAAGTCAATATGTAAGAAAATCACATCTCCAAGGTCATATTCTTCACATAAGGTATAAGTTGGGCTTTTTACCAAGCCGCTCCATCCTGAATTAGATATTATTGATCTGGTTAAAAATGTCTTTCCAGCACCAAGATCACCTTCAAGATGAATCTCAATTGTAGATTTATTAATTTCTTTCAGTTTCTCTGATATTAGTGCACCAAGCTTATTGGTTGACTCGTCATTTTCTAGGTAAATTTTATTCATTTATTAAGTAAATCTCTTATGGTTGGTATCAATGATGATGCATTTAAGCCAATTTCACCTGTTTTATTTCTAAATTCTTCTCCTGCTCTAGCATGAACAGCAACAGAAATTTTGCAAGCATCAATAATATCAACTTTTTGGGCTATAAGGGCTGAGAGAACTCCAGCAAGAACGTCACCAGTGCCTCCGGAAGATAACTCTGGACCACCTTCTGTACATATATATAATTCCTTGTCTCCATGAGAACAAATAATTGTCTCTTTACCTTTAAGAATTACAGAAGCTGAAAATTTATTTGATATTGATTTTGCGGCATTAATTCTATCCTCTTGAACTTCATTATTTGAAATACCTAAAAGCTTTGCAGCTTCGCCTGGATGAGGAGTAAGAACTTTATTTTTGCTTGTTTCTAAATTGTTCTCACCTATAAAATGCAGTGCTCCCGCATCCAATATTACTGCACCAAAATTATTTGCTGAAATAATTTCATCAAAGATATTTTTAGACCACTCGTCATTTTTTAATCCTGGACCGCATAGCAAAACATCAATGTTCTCAGGTATAGAAAAACTTTTATCAATGCCATATGCCATTACTTCTGGATTTCTTTTTAGGCTTGCCTCTACATTTATTGGATGTGTACTTAGATGAACTAGTCCTGCACCAGAAAATAAACTTGCTTCAGATGATAATATTGCGGCACCTCCCATCCCCTCGGAACCTCCAACAATCATGACTTTTCCAAAATCACCTTTATGAGAGTTACTAGATCTTTCTGGAATACTTTTCTCAAGTGAATCGAAGTTGAATTCTTTTATCATTTAGTTAATTTTTATTATCCCTAATCTGTCAGAATGGAATGACCCTAAAAAAACTTCATCCTCTATTGGAACAGCAACGGTGGGAAGACCAAAAACAGTTTTGGAAAATGAATATTCATTTTTAATTTCTAAATTATTTTTATCTAATTGATAAATAGAAAATGGTAGGGAACAGCTTTTTTTAAACTCACAATCTCCAAAATCATTAGGTTGAAAATCTAATGAGGTAATCCAAATGTCATTACCATCTATATAAGGATTATCTGGTGCTTCAATAAACTTCTTATCTAATTTTTTATTAAGGGAGAGATCAAATTTTGTTATCGAATCACCTTGGTTATAGTTTATATAAATAATATTAGAGTCTTCATCCAAAGCAATACCATTAGGACCGCTTCCATCGGAGCCATCTATTTTTTCGAATCTATTTTCTATCCACTCAACAAGAAATCCTGTATCAGATTTTATTATTGAAACGAAAAGCCATTCGTTTAGGGTTATTTCCCTATCGTACATATGAGAAGCATAGAGGCCTCCATTTTTTGTTAAACTAATGTCGTTAAAATAAAACTCATATGGCACATCTATACACCCCCTCCAAACCATATCCCATGAATTTTCCTTTTTTACCATCTCAAACATTTCTATAGTTTCACCTGGATAATGGTTAATGACTCCAAGTTGATAACGTCCGTCATTTCTTTTTATTAAATCAATTCCGTGAGGACCATACTTTTTATTGATTGTTCTAGTACATTTAGGATCGCCCCAAATGTTTTCTTCAATTGTTATATTTGGAATGACTCTAGTTTTTGTTTCTAAATCTAATAAAGCAAAGTAACCTGATTTTTGCTCCTCATATGGACCAATGCCTCCAAATTCTGACATAAACAGAAATTTTTTATCAGGCGTTATCACTATATCCTCAGGATTTTTAAAATTACAGATCACTTCTAATTTGTTATCAGAACTACAATTACTTATATCTTTTTGAGGTCCAACATAGTCAGAGGAAACAGTATAAAATGCCAATGCAAAAAACATCATTGAAATAGCGCTCATAAATTTAAAGTAATGGTGGAAGACAAAAGGTAGAGCTTTTTTTATTTGATTAAAAAAGAATAAGACAGCTAAGCCTCTTATGATAATTAATATTCCCACAGACAAAGTTACAATTTTCCATACTCTTTCATACCAATACTGATCAGTTAATGGAACGTAAACACATATCAAGCCAATTATTATTGTTATACCTGCAATGGTATTAATGTAATTACTTGAAGTAATTTTATCTTTTAGAAATTCAGTAAATGGTTTAATCAAAACCAAAATACCTAAAAAAATAAAGAAGAAGAAATAGAAGTAGTTCATATTTAAAATAAACGATTTTTAATTATATCAACTATTTCCAAGGGTTTATCGAGTGGGACGTGATGAGCTGCGCCAGGAATTTCTTCAAATTCCATGATATCTGAATACATATTTTTAATATTGCCAAGAATATTTCCTGACATCAATAAACTATTTGCACCATGAATAAATAGAGCAGGGCATCCGAATGAAAATTGATAACCAAATAATCTTTCCAAGCTATTAAACATAGAATCATCAAACTTCCATCGCCATCCTTCATCAGTTTTTCGAACAGAATGTTCTGCTATATATCTTACAAACCAA
>LULP01000070.1_pt1 | contig 78476 bp, 72 predicted proteins | sample 728111 | NCBI WGS metagenome assembly LULP01 (sample SAMN03860286, study PRJNA289734) | marine metagenome | biome: seawater column; feature: ocean; material: water; isolation source: Red Sea water column Station 149 - depth 25m | place: Saudi Arabia: Red Sea | collected 2011-10-15 | depth 25 m
CGCGTGGGGAGCGCGCCGAACGGCGAGCCGCTTTATGCCGCGGCATGGTATCGCGAACCGAGCCGCGACGAACTGCGCGGCTATCTGTCCACCGCCAGTGGGCCGGGATGGGGGCTGATCGCCTGTCGCACCGCCCCCGAGTTTCGCGTCGAGGATTGCGTCGGGCTCGACGAATATCCGCAAGGATCGCAGATCAACCGCGCGGTGCTGGCGGCGGCGTGGCAATTCCGCGTGCGGCCGCCGCGGGTCGGCGGGCGATCGATGATCGGCGCCTGGGTGCGGATCAGGATCGATTACGGCATCGAACGACCTTAGGGGGCTGGCCCCATAAATCAGGCGAGCGGTTCGCCCGAAATGGTGATGCGGTGCATCAGGCGGCGATGGCCGTGATAATCGTTCATCGCATAATGCCAGGTCGACCGGTTGTCCCAGATTGCCAGCGATCCGGGCGCCCATTGGACGCGGCAATGAAACTGCTCCTGCATCGCGACCTGATAGAGATAGGTGAGCAGCGGCACGCTCTCCTCGCGCGTCCAGCCGTCGAAATGCAGTGTGAAGGCCGGATTGACGTACAGGATCTCGCGCCCGCTTTGCGGGTGTCGGATCACCACCGGATGCACCGCGCGCGTTCGTTCCTCATGCCCCTTCAGATCGACACCCTGATCGGTCTTCGAATAGAGGCCATCGGCGCTGTAGATATGGTCGGCCGAGTGGACGGCGCGAAGCGTCCGCAACATGTCCTTCAGGCCCGGTGACAACGAATCGAAAGCCGCGCCCATGCCCGCGAACAATGTATCGCCGCCGCTGGGCGGAGTTTCGCGGGCGAGTAGGATGGAGCCCATGGCAGGGATCTGGTCATAGCTGTGATCGGTGTGCCACCCGCCGCCGATATTGGTCTGCTGGCTTTCCGACTTGCGGACCTCCGCAATTTCCGGGTGCCCGCCATTGGCAGGGAAATATTTGTTGATGTCGATCTCGCCCCAGCGGCGGGCGAAAGCGATATGCTGTTCGGGGGTGAGCGTCTGATCGCGCACGAAGAGGACGCCGTGCTCGGCGACGGCCTGCCGAAGAAGCCCGATATCCTGCTCGTCGAGATGGTTCAAATCGAGCCCGGTCGCTTCGACACCGACGTGCGGCGACAGGGGGTGCATCTGTATCGACGTCATGGAACTCTCCCGCATTATCCCGGCGACGATAGCGCAAACGCTGGCAATCAAATGCCACTTTCGTTACAATTGTTCATGACTATTGCCGAACAGCTCCGCCAATGCCGATGGTTTGGTCGCTGCGATCCTGCGGTGCAGCAGGCGATTGCCGCCGATGGCCGGCTGGTAACGCTCGCGCGCGGGCAATGGGTCTATGGCGAAGGGGACATGGCGACCGGGATCGTCATCACGCTCGACGGGATGCTGCGCCTCGAAGCCGCGGCGGGGGAAAAGACCGTGCTGGTCGGCATCGCCCGCGCCGGTGACGCCTTCGGTCAGTCGCGCCAGATGGGCGGCGGTCCGCGTATCGTGACCGCGATCGCCAGCCGGCCGAGCCGCGTCCTGACGATCAGCGACACGATGCTCGACCGGATCGGGCATCGCCTCCCCGCGCTCTGGAAGGCGACGAGCGAACTGGTGTACGGGCAACTCGACGCCAGCGTGCACGGACTGGCGCAGATGCTGTCGCTGAGGCCCCGCGGACGCATCGCCGCGCGGCTCCTGACCTTCGCGCGCGACGCCGACGTACCGCTCAGCCAGTCGGATCTGGCCGAACTCTGCGGCCTGTCGCGCAAGGTCGTGAGCGCCCATCTTGCCGCGCTCGAGCAAGCGGGCGCGATCCGGCGCGGCTATCGCACCATCCACCTGCGCGACATGGCTCAGTTGCCGGCCCCTGACCCCAAGATACTGACCCTAGTCGTCGGCCAGCCCCAGGAAGCCGGGAGACAGGAACAGCGGCAGGAAGCGGGTGACGAGATCGCGCATCGCATCATCCTTCTGGCCCAGCATATCGCGTAGATAGGGGCCGATCACGGCATCGCCGAACGCGCTGACAGCGACCATCAGCACTGCGGCGCGGACGCGCTCGCGCGCGGCGGCATCCTTCGACTGACCGACGATCGCGGTGACGAGCGCACCGACCGCTTCGCGGATCGGCTCGAGGCGGCCAACATCGCCCGACAGAACGATCCACGCCGCGAGCGGCCCGGCGCCGCCCTTGTCAAAGGCATCGAAAACATGATCGGCAATCGTGCGCGGCGCCGCATCGTCAGTTTTCAGCAGGTCGACGACATTATCCAGCGCGCCCGTCAGATCCTGGATCATCGATCCCATCAGCGCCGATTGCAGACCCGCCGCCGAGCCGAAATGATGCAGCACATTGGCGTGCGACATGCCGATTGCTTCGCCGACGTTGGCAAGCGTCACGGCACCCGGACCGCCGTCAAGCAGCAGACGACGCGCCGCGACCAGCCCTTCTTCGCATACCTCCGCGCCCGATCGCTTGCGGCGTTTCGGGGCGGGCCGCGCCATCTTGTACATTCGCGCCATCGCTCTTTCCTCCACCTACGGTCCACATGGCCTTAGACCAATGTACGCAAGCGAAACAGCCTTCCGATCGGCTTCCGAAAAAGCCGTTCTGAAACAGGATAGTAGCATCTCTTGCGAATGGCGAATATTTACATTATAAACATTGATGTTAATGTTGATGATTCGCAGGAGTTGTTCATGACCCTCGACACGCCCACGCCTCCCGATCTCCGGATCGAGAAGCGCGACATGAAGTTCGGCCGCGAGCAGGCCCCGCCGCGCTGGTGGCACAGCGGCGACCCCGGTCGCACCGCCTTTTTCAACGCGCTGTCGTCCACCTTCCCTGTCGGCGAGAAATTCTTCATGACATCGGTCCGGCAGTATCGCGAAGGCACGCCGCAGCCGCTGCGTGGCCAGATCGACGATTTCATCTATCAGGAATCGATGCATTCGCGCGAACATGTCGTCTTTAATCGCCAGGCCGAAGATGTCGGCTACGACATCGCCCCGCTCGAAGAACGCGCGCGCCGGACGATCGCATGGGCGAAACGGCGCCCGCCGATCCAGCAATTGGCGGCAACCTGCGCACTCGAACATTTTACCGCGACGCTGGCGCATGACGCGCTCGCGAATCCCGGGCATCTGGGCGGCGCGAGCGAGGAAGCGCGGCGTTTGTGGCGGTGGCACGCGATCGAGGAAATCGAACATAAGGCGGTCGCCTACGACACCTATCTTCATGCGACGCGTGACATGATGCCGCTGCGGCGCTGGTTGAAGCGCTGCGCCGTCATGGGCGTTACGACTTTGCGCTTTCACTATGTGATTTTCCGCAATACCGCAGATTTGTTGCGGCAGGACGGTCGCAACGACTGGACGACGTGGCGGCACTTGCTCGCCTATCTCTATGGAAGGCACGGCCTGATGCGGCATCTGCTCAAAGGTGTGGTTGGCTATATGCGGCCGGGCTTTCATCCCTGGCAGCACGACGACCGCCCCCTCCTGGCCGAAGCGCTCGCTTTGCTGAACGCGCCCGCGAGCCGGGAGCAGGTGGCATGAGCCGCCGCGCGATCGCGATGGGCCTCGCTGCCGCCGCCGCCCTTGCCCCCGCAAGCGCCATGGCCGCCGATCCCGTTGGGCTGTGGGCGACGGGCAGCGAAGGCGGACGGGTCGAAATCTATCGCTGCGGCGCGGCGCTATGCGGCAAGGTGGTCGATGCAAAGCGGCTGCGCGCCAATCCCGATCTGCGCGATGTGCGGAACGGCGATCCCAAGCTACGCCAGCGCCGGCTGATGGGACTGGTCGTGCTCCAGAATTTCAAGGGGGGCCCGTCGGAATGGAAAGGCGGGCCTGTGTACGACCCCGAAACGGGCGACGGGGCATCGCGCGGCGAACTGCGACTGCTCGGCAACGGCAAGCTGGAAGTAAAGGGCTGCCTCGCCTTTTTCTGTCGAACCAAGACATGGACGCGGCTTAACTAGCGCGGCTGCGCTTCAATGCCGGCTCCTGACGCTCATTCGATCTCGAACGTCAGATTGTGTATGCCGATTTCGCCGTCGCAATGATTGCAGGCAACGACCATCCGAAGGTCGTGACCGCATGGCTTGTGCGTCAGGATCAGCGGCGGGCCGCGTTCGTCGGAAAACCAGCGGTCGCCCCACTGGAGCAGAGCCAGCAATACGGGATAAAGGTCGCGACCCTTTTCGGTCAGCCGATATTCGACGCGGTCGGCGTGCGCCGAATAGGGAATGGTACGCAATATGCCCTGCCGGATCAGCCGTTCGAGGCGGCCGGTCAGGATATTGGTCGCCATCAACGTGTCGCGCTGAATGTCATCGAAGCGGTTGATGCGCGTGAACATCGCGCGCACCACCAGCGTCGCCCATCGATCACCGAACAATTCGATCATCGTATCGACCAGCGGGCGTCCGCCCGGGCGGCGCGCCGTCACCGCGCCGTTGAAGCGCCGGCGTTCATAGTGCGGAACGACCTGGGCCAGCCCCGGCCCTTCGCGCCAGTCGACGTCGCGCGGGTCGATTTCCTTCCGGCAATGGGCGCAGATCGGAGTCGGCTCGGTTTCCGCGCCGCACGCGCTGTGCCGCAGGCGAACCCGAAAGTCGCGGCTCGCGGCTTCCCAGCGATGCTGCCAGCGCAGCATCATCAAGGCGTTGGGAAACTGGTCGCGCCCCTTCTGGGTCAACGCATAATAGGAACCGCGCCCTTCCTTCTTCGGCCGTTTGGCAAGGCAATCCTCGTCGACCAGCTTGCGTAGCCGCCCGCTGACGACCGACCGCGCGAGCCCGGTCCGCGCCACGAATTCGTCGAAGCCATGGGTGCCGAGAAAGGCCTGCTCCATGATGAGCAGCACCGGAACGTCACCGACGACATCGAGCGCGCGCCAGATCGAACAGGCGCGGATGGTGCGATCTTCTTTCACGGCCGATGCGTCCATTGCGGCGCCCGCCCTACTCCGCGGAACAGCACGCGACAAGGCCGGTCCGACGGAAGATGGGCGGTGCCCGCGCCCATGCTTCCGTCGGGGGAGAGCTGGTTCAAAAGCGCCCCGTGACCTGCACCGCTATCGTGCGCGGCCGATCCACGATCCCGTTATAGGCATTGCCCGCCCCCCCCGTGATCGTCGTCGCAAGCGGCATCGCGCTGCCGGTCTGAAGGATCCGCTGGTCTGTCAGATTGCGGCCGATCAGCGCCACTTCCCAGCGATTGTCGATCTGCCCCAGCGCGACGCGGGCGCCAAGCTTCGCATAGCTGCCCTGATAGGTCCGCGGGTCGAGATTCGCCGCCGCGATATAGGAGGAGGAAAAGTCGGCGTTGACGTTGAACGACAGCTTGAGGTCGCTGCCGACCGGCGTCCAGTAATCGACGTTGAGATTACCCGACCATTTCGGACTCAGTGCGTTACGCTTGCCGCTATAGTCGCAGAAGCCACCCGGTCCCGGCGTCTGCAGATAATAGCATTGGCCGTCGGTGAAGTTGGTGAATTTGAAATCGAGATAGGCGATCGCGCCGCTGATGATCAGGCCTTCGGCGAGCGCCGCGCGAAAATCCGCTTCGATCCCCTGCGTCCGCGCCGCCGCAGCGTTGCGGACATTGAAGTTGAGCGTCCCGTCGAAGATGTTGACCTGCAGATCCTTGTATTTGGTGCGATAGAAGGACAGGTTGAAGGCGACGTCGCGGCCCTTGTATTTCAGCCCCGCTTCGAAATTGTCGGCGCTTTCGTCCTGGAATTCGAACGCGCCGGGCTTGGCGACCGTTGTCGACGTCGGCAGCGAATTCGACCGGATATCAAAGCCCCCGGCCTTGGTTCCGCGCGCGTAGGACGCGTAGAGCATCAGGTCGTCGGTCGCGTCGAACTGGACGTTGACCATCGGATTGAAGCTGTCCTCGCTCAGCTTGCCGGCGATGCTGTGCGCCTCGATATTGAGCGCGCGGAACACCGCAGCGACCACGGCAGCGGGCGCGGTGCTGAGCGGGCCTTGCACGATGGCGAGCGATCGGCGGCCGCTCTTTTTCTCATGGTTGAAGCGCGCGCCGGCCGTAACGCGAAGCTGGTCGGTCAGCGACAATTCGCCCTGCGCAAAGGCCGAGATCAGGTCCGATGTCTGGCTGTAGTCGCGGTCGTTGCGCGTATCGCCGAGCGCGTTGAACGGTGCGCCCAGCCCCAGAAAGGTCGGGTTGAAGAGGGTGAAATCCTGAACGTCCAGCTTGGCGTGCTGATAATAGACGCCGCCGATATAATTGAACGCCTCGCCGCCGGGTGAGGTCAGACGGAGCTCTTGCGAAAACTGCCGATAATCCTCGCGCAAATTCGTGCCGTCGAGAAAGCTGATCCCCGAAAAGTCGACATCGACGATCTCGCGCGTCTTGTAGTCGAGCAGCGATGTCACCGAGGTCAGCGTGTGCTCGCCGATTTCCAGATCGGCGTTCAGCGTCGCCCCGAACACCTTGTTGCGGCTTTCATAGCCATTATCCTCGCGCACATAGTCGGGGACGGTGCTGACGAAGAAGGGGCCCTGAAAGACCGCATTGTAATTCCCGACCGCGCCGAACACGTCGCGCGGCTGCCCCTTCATCGCGAAGTCGGCATATTCGAGCTTCAGTTCGGCCGCGAGCGGCCCGCCCTTGTCGAACTCCACCTTGCCGCGGACATAATATTCATCGACGTTGGGCTCGTTGCGCTTCAATTTCTGGTTGTAGAAATAACCGTCCATCGAACGATGATAGCCAACCACGCGCGCTTCGACGCCGTCGCTCAACGGCCCCGACAGGACGCCGGTCAGCTGCAGTTCCTTGTGATTGAATTCATAGAGGCCGCTCACCGTCCCCTCGAATTCGTCGGTCGGGCTGCGCGTCGTGATATTGACCGCGCCGGCGATCGCATTCTTGCCGAACAGCGTCGGTTGGGGGCCTCGCAAAACCTCGACCCGCTCCATATCGACGAGCGGCAGGCGCGAAAGCTGGTCGCGTCCATAATAGACGCCATCGACGAACATCGCGACCGACTGTTCGAACCCCTTGTTGTCGCCCGAGGCGATGCCGCGGATCGCGATGCGATTGGCGATCGCGGTCTGGGTGATTTTCAGATTCGGGACCGACGAACTGATCTGTTCGAGGTTGGTCTGCCCATAGCTTTCGACCTGCTTGCCGCTGACCGCGGAAATCGAGATCGGCACGTCGGACAAGCCCTCGGCGCGCTTCTGGGCGGTAACGATGATGTCGTCGAGGCCGCCCTGGCTTTCGGCGGGGGCGTCCTGCGCGAACGCCGCCGTGGGACCGGCAAGCGCCGACGCGGCCAACAGCATAGCAAGTGAATGCTTCATGATTCTCCCTCTCCCCACTGCCGGCGACGGGCCGGCATGTTTTGCTTGCAAATGCCTCTTGAACGGGCGTAAGTTCTGTTACGCAAGTTAGTATCACTATGCAAGTAAGTTTTGGGAGACAGGAATGAAGCCGAAGCACGGCCTTCCCGCAGCTTTGACGCGCAATTTACGCCTGCCCGCAATCGCGGCGCCGATGTTCCTCGTGTCAGGCCCCGACATGGTCATCGCCGCCTCGCGCGCCGGAATGATCGGCAGCTTTCCCGCCCCCAACGCGCGGACGACCGCCGATCTGGAAGCCTGGGTGAGCCGCATCGACGCGGCGCTGTCGAATGATCCCGACGCCGCCGCCTGGGCGGTCAATCTGGTAGTGCATCCGTCGAACAGCCGGCTTGCCGACGACCTCGCCTGCGTCGTGCGGCACAAGGTTCCGCTCGTCATCACCGCGCTCGGCAGTCCCGCCCGCGTCGTCGAGCAAATCCACGCCTATGGCGGCATCGTTTTCGCCGACGTCAATTCGGTGGGCTTCGCCCGCAAGGCTGCGGCGGCGGGCGTCGATGGACTCGTGCTCGTCGCGGCGGGAGCCGGCGGCCATACCGGCGCCACCGCCGGTTTCGCCTTCGTCGAGGAAGTGCGGCAGTTCTGGGACGGGCCCTTGGTGCTGGGCGGCGCAATCTCGACAGGCCAGGCGATTCGGGCCGCCGAAATATTGGGGGCCGACTTCGCCTATCTCGGCACGTCGCTGATCGCCTGCACCGAGAGCATGGCGGCGCAGCCTTACAAGGACATGGTGGTCGCGGCGGGGGCCGAGGACATCGTGCCGTCGAAGGGCATTACCGGCGTGACCGCCAACTGGCTGAAATCAAGCCTGGTCGCTGCGGGCTACGACCCCGCGAATATGCCTGAGGACAAGCGCCCCAATTTCTCCGATGCGCAGGATGACGTCAAGGCATGGAAGAATGTCTGGTCTGCGGGTCAGGGCGTCGGCGCGGTTCGCGCGACCGAACCCGTCGCGGACATCGTCGACCGTCTTGTGACAGAATATGATGCGGCCGTCGCCAGGCCGCGCTTTGCAGCCGCCGAAGGAGTCATCGCATGACCGCTCAGCTTGTCGACACGATCCGGACCACCGTTCAACCGAACGACCATCCCTATATGAAGGGCGCGTGGCGGCCGACCTACAATGAGTGGAATGCGGTCTTCGCCAATGGCGAGGTCGAGGTGATCGGCACGATCCCGACCGACATCGACGGCGTTTACGTCCGCACCGGCGAGAACCAGATTCACGAACCGATCGGCCGCTATCATCCCTTTGACGGTGACGGGTTCATCCATGCGATCTCGTTCAAGGACGGCCGCGCGAGCTATCGCAGCCGCTTTGTCCGCACCAAGGGGTTCGAGGCCGAGAAGGAAGCCGGCCGCTCGCTCTGGGCCGGGTTGATGGAGCCGCCGCACAAGTCGACCCGCCACGGCTGGGGCGCGCAGGAATGGCTCAAGGATTCATCGTCGACGGACGTCGCGATCCACGCGGGCAAGATCATCTCGACCTTCTACCAGTGCGGCGAGGCCTATCGGCTCGACCCCTTCACGCTCGAACAGTTCGGCACCGAAAGCTGGGTACCGCTCGACGGCATTTCGGCGCATTGCAAGGTCGATCTCGCAACCGGCGAACTGATGTTCTTCAACTATTCGAAGCACGCGCCCTATATGCATTATGGCGTCGTCGGCGCGGACAATAAGCTCAAACATTATATTCCCGTCCCGCTCGCCGGACCGCGGTTGCCGCACGACATGGCGTTCACCGAAAATTACACCATCCTCAACGACATGCCGCTCTACTGGAACGCGGAACTGCTCGAAAAGAATCTGCACGTCGTCCAGTTTCATCCCGATGAAAAGACGCGCTTCGCGATCATCCCGCGGCACGGAAATCCCGAGGATATCCGCTGGTTCGAAGCCGCGCCGACCTACACGCTCCACTGGCTGAACGCTTGGGAGGAAGGCGACGAGATCATCCTCGACGGCTATTATCAGGAAGAGCCGATGCCGAAATCCTATCCGAACGCGCCCGAGGGGCTCGAACGGATGATGGCCTATCTCGATCAGGGACTCCTGAAGCCGCGCCTCCACCGCTGGCGCTTCAACTTGAAGACCGGAAAGACAACCGAACAAAGGCTCGACGACCGCGATCTCGAATTCGGCATGTTCAACCAGCGCTATGCGGGCAAACCCTACCGTTACGCATACAGCGCGATCCCCGAGCCAGGCTGGTTCCTGTTCCGCGGCCTCGTCAAGCATGACCTTAACGCCGGAACGAGCGAATCCTATGAGTTCGGCCCCGGCCGCTTCGGCAGCGAGGCCCCCTTCGCGCCGCGCATCGATGCCAAGGACGAGGACGACGGCTATCTCGTTTCCTTCATTGCCGACCTCGAAACCGACACGTCCGAATGCGTGCTGATCGACGCCAAGAATATCGCGGCGGGGCCAGTGTGCCGGATCATCCTGCCCGAGCGCATCTGTTCGGGCACACACACCGTCTGGGCGAGCGGCGATGACATAGGCATGGGTCCGAACAGCGTGCTGGCCGCCTGACGATGATCGTCGCGGGAGAGGATAAAAGGCGGCGCTATCGCGAAAGTGGCTGGTGGGGCGATCGCACCTTCGCCGATCTGTTCGCGGCCAATGCTGCCGCCCATCCCGATCGGCTCGCACTGGTCGATGCCCCCAATCGCGCCGACTTCGCTTTCGGCGATCCGCAGCGGTTGACCTATGTCGAGCTGACGGCGGAGATCGATCGGCTCGCGGGCGCGCTCGTCGCGGCGGGGATCGGCAAGGATGATGTGCTGCTCGTCCAGCTTCCGAACATCAGCGAGTTCGTCGCGCTCTATTTTGCGGCGGCGAAGATCGGCGCGATCGTCAGCCCGGCGGCGGTGCAATATCGCAGCCATGAGCTGAAAGGCATGATCGGCGTGGTCGAACCCAAAGCCTTCGTCTGCGCGACGCAAGTGAAGGGTTGCGATCATGTCGGCGTAGCGGCGCCGCTGCTGGATGGTATCCGGCTGATGACCTTCGGCCCCACCCCGCCCGTCGGCGCGATCGACCTGTCGACCGCCAGCGGCGACGCCGAAGCTCTCGCAGCCCATGTCGCCGCCAACCCGGTCGATGCCGACGACATCTTCACCATCTGCTGGACCTCGGGCACCACCGGCGTTCCCAAGGGCGTGCCGCGCAGCCACAATCATTGGATCGCGGTCGCAGGCGCCGGGTATGAGGCGATGAAGGTCGGGCCGGGTGATGTCCTGCTCAACCCCTTCCCGCTCATCAATATGGCAAGCATCGGCGGCATCACCATGTGCTGGCTGACCAGCGCGGGAACGATGGTGCTGCACCATCCCTTCGATCCCGCCATCTATCTTCGGCAGATCGCGACCGAACGGCCGAGCCTGACGATCGCCCCGCCCGCGGTGCTCAACATGCTGCTGCAGAATGAGGCGTTGCTGGCGAGCGTCGATCTCTCCAGCCTGCGCGTCATCGCTTCGGGTTCGGCGCCGCTCGCGCCCGCGATGGTGCGCGGTTTTCAGGAAAAGCTCGGCATCGTCATTGTCAACGTCTTCGGGTCGAACGAGGGGATGAGCTTCATCACCGGCGAGGGCGACATGCCCGACCCCGACAAGCGCGCGAGCCTTTTCCCGCGCCGCGGCACCTATCAACGCCCCTATGGCGAAGGCCGCGCCCCCAATATCGAAAGCCGCCTCGTCCCGCCCGGCGGCGGCGATCCGATTGAGGCGGACGGCGTATCGGGCGAATTGCAGATCCGCGGGCCGACGTTGTTCGAAGGCTATCACAACGCCCCCGAACGCACCGCCGAAGCCTTCACCGACGATGGCTGGTTCCGCACCGGCGACCTGTTCGAAATTGCCGAAGGCGGCGATTTCTATCGCTTCGTCGGACGCTGCAAGGATCTGATCATCCGCGGCGGGGTGAATATCTCGCCCGAGGAGATCGATCAGTTGCTCGGCGGGCATCCGCTGCTGGCCGAGGCGTGCGTCTTCTCGCTGCCCGATCCGACGATGGGCGAGCGCATCGGCCTCGCCTATGTTCCGCGCGGGGCCGACGATGTGGGTATCGGTGAGGTCGCCGACTATCTGCGCGGCCACGACCTCGCGGTGTTCAAACTGCCCGAGCGCCTGTTCCGCTTCGACGCCTTGCCGCGCAACGTCACGAACAAGGTGATGCGCAGCGAAGTGCGCGAAATGGCGCTCGCCACTCTCGAAAAGGAAGCCTGACATGGCAAAGGACGTCTTCATCCTCGGCGGCGCGCAAACCGACTTCGCGCGCAATCTCGAACGCGAGGGCGGCGGGCTGTTCGAGCTGTTCCGCGACGTTGCCGAAGCCGCATTCGTCGCGACCGGCATCGAACCCCGCGAGGTCGAAACCGCGCACGTCGGCAATTTCGTCGGCGAACTGTTCGCGGGCCAAGGCCAGCTCGGCGGCTTCTTCGGCCATGTCCACCCCGACCTCGCGGGCATCCCGGCGTCGCGGCACGAGGCCGCCTGCGCCTCGGGCAGCATCGCGATCCTCGCCGCAGCGGCCGAGATCGAGGCCGAGCGCTATGGCCTCGCGCTCGTCCTCGGCATCGAACTGATGCGCAATGTGCCCGGCCAGCGCGCCGCCGAATATCTCGGCGCCGCCGCATGGGCCGGGCGCGAGGCGCAGGACGCGCGTTACCTGTGGCCGTACATGTTCGCGCGCGTCGCGGAGGAATATGACGAGCGTTTCGGGCTCGACCGCGCGCATCTGCGTGCCATTTCGGCAAATAACTTCGCTAATGCCAAGAAGAACCCCAACTCGCAGACGCGCGGCTGGGCGGTGACCGACGATCATCTCGGCGAGAATGACGAGGTCAATCCGCTGATCGAAGGAAGCCTGCGCAAGTCCGACTGCGGACAGGTGACCGACGGCGCTGCCGCCATCTTCCTCGCCTCGCGCGCGGTTGCCGAGGCCTATGCGAAGCGCCGCGGCATTCCGCTCGACAGCATCCCGCGCATCAAGGGCTGGGGCCACGCCACCGCCCCCCTGCTCTATTCGACCAAGGTCGCCGACAGTCGCGGCGGCGACTATGTCTTCCCCAGCGTGCGCAAGGCGATGATGGAGGCGCTGCGCCGCGCCGAGATGCCTGACATCTATGCGTGCGACGGGGTCGAGGTGCATGATTGCTTCTCGATCACCGAATATATGGCGATCGATCATTTCGGCATCACCAAGCCAGGCGAAAGCTGGCGCGCGGTCGAGGACGGGACAATTGCCCTCGGCGGCAAGCTGCCGGTCAATCCGTCGGGCGGGCTAATCGGGCTCGGCCATCCGGTCGGCGCGACGGGCGTACGGATGCTGCTCGACGGCTGGCGGCAGGTGACGGGCAATGCCGGCGACTATCAGGTCGAAGGCGCGCGCAATTTCGCGACCTTCAACGTCGGCGGCAGCGCCACGACCGCAGTCAGCTTCGTCGTCGGCACCTGATTTGACCGACGTCTATATCCACGACGCGGTGCGGACACCGCGCGGCAAGGCGCGGCCGGACGGCGGCCTTGCAAAGCTCAGCCCGCAGGAACTGGTTCGCCAGCAGATTGTAGCGCTGCGCGCGCGCGGCGGCGATGCGGCGGCGGCGCCCGACGCGCTGCTGCTCGGCTGCGTAACGCAGAGCGGGACGCAGGGCGGTCACATCGCGCTTGTCGCCAAACTCCATGCCGGGCTGCCGCACGAAACCGCCGCGCACAGCATCAACAATTATTGCGCATCGGGACTTTCGGCGATCGGCCATGCGATTGCGAGGGTGGCGAGCGGCGAGATGAATTCGGTGCTCGCCGGCGGCGTCGAATCGATGAGCAGCGCGCCCTTTCTAGGCGACCGGGCGAGCTTCTATACCAACGCCGAGTTGCCGCCGCACGCCCGCTTCGTTCCGCCCGTCCTCGGCGCCGACCGACTTGCGCATGCTGAAGGCATCGCGCGTTCCGACCTCGACGCGGTCGCCCTCCTGTCACAGCAGCGCGCGGTGGCGGCGGAGGACAGACCGGCGCTGCAACGCTCGCGCATCGACACCGCCGCGCTGTCGCGCGAGGAATGCCTGCGCCCGCAAACCAGCGCGGAAACCCTCGCCGACACACCGCCGGCCTTTGGCGATCTGCAGGATCAATATGCCGCGGCGCTCGGCGGCGTGCGCTTTGCGCCGCTGCACAGCATCGCCCACGCTCCGCCAGTCTGCGACGGCGCCGGCCTCGCGCTTCTCGGAACCGACGGGCTCGGCGACGCCCCGCGCGCGCGCGTCGTCGCCTTTGCCGAATGCGGCGGCGATCCGGCCGCGTCGCTGACCGCCGGCTTCGCCGCGATGGACAAGGTATTGGCACGCGCCGGACTGACGATCGACGCCATGGATCGCATCGAATTCATGGAAGCCTTCGCGGTCACCATCGCCAAATTCCTGCGCGATTATGATGTCGATCCGATGCGGGTGAACGTCGGCGGAGGTCATCTGGCAAAGGGACATCCGATGGGCGCCAGCGGCGCGATCCTGACGTCGGCGCTGCTCGACGCGCTCGATGCGTGCGACGGGCGTTTGGGGCTCGTGGTCGTAACGGGCGCGATGGGGGTTGGCGCCGCCCTGATCGTGGAACGAATCGATCGCTCCTGAAGCAGCGGTGATGCGACGGCGAGCGCATAGGGACGCACGAATTACCTGTCTTGACAATATATGTAGGTACCTACATTGATGGCCGATGATCGATGATCCTTCGGCCGCATTGACGGCTTCCATCCATGCCACGGCGAGCCGCCGATCCTTTCTTGCCGGAGCGCTTTCGGCCGTTGCGCTCGCGCCGCCAGCGCTCGCCCGCTCGCCCGCCGCCGAAAACCTCGACCGCTTCCTTGCGGACCAGAGGCGCAGCGGCGGGATGGCAGGCCTTGCCGTCGGCCTTGCGCGATCGGGCAAAGTGCTGCTGTCGCGAACCTGCGGGCATGCCGACATTGCCATGCGGCGGCCTGTCACCGTCGATTCGATGTTTCACCTCGCGTCGGTGACGAAAACGATTACCGCCACCGGGATCATGATGCTGGCGGAGGAGGGACGGCTGGATATCGACGCGCCGATCAACCGCTACCTCGACTTCGCGGTCGTTTCTCCGGCAGCGCCCGAGCAAAATATTACTGCGCGCCACCTTCTCATGCACATGTCGGGCATCTCGGATGCCACCTATTATGCGGTGGATTTCCGCACGCACGGCGACGATTCGCCGCTCGCACTCGGCGATTTCCTGCGCAGTTATCTGGTTCCCGGCGGAACGCATTATTCTGCGACCGGGAGCTTTTCCGGCGCGCCACCGGGACGGGCCTATGACTATTCCAACGTCGGCTATGGCCTGCTCGGCTATATCGGCACGCGCGTTGCCGGCGTCGATTTCAGGACCTATCTGCAGCGCCGGCTGTTCAGCCCGCTCGGCATGGATTATCTGTCGTGGACCCTCGCCGATGTTCCGGCCGGGCTTCGCGTCACGCCCTATGAAATCGACGCGCAGCGCCTTGTCCCTGTTGCGCCCGTCGGATTTCCCGATTGGCCTGCGGGCATGCTCCGCGCCTCGATCTCGGGCCTCATGCCCTTCGTCGCGGCGTCGGCAAATCGCGGCCGCACCGGGTCTCGCCGGATGCTCGCCGAACCCTCGATGGACGAGATGCTCCACATGCAAAAGCCGCCAGGTCTGCCGGCCTGGCTGACCGGCCAAGGGCTCGGCTGGATGGAGTCCGAAGGCGAAGGCGCGCCGCGCATCAATCATTGGGGCGGCGATCCTGGCGTTTTCACCGCGGTCTACCTCGATCCCGCGACGACGATCGGGATCGCCATCCTGACCAACGGCTCGGCGACCGCATCTAGCAAAGCCGCGATCAAGGCCATCGCGCGCAAACTGTTCACGCTCGGGAACGCGCTCTCATGAGCGAACAGCCCGATTACAGCCGGCTCGCCGGCGGCGCGGCACTGGGCGCCAGGCTGCGCCGGCTGTCCGAACGGATCGATCGCGAGAGCGCTCAACTATATGCCGCATTCGGCATCGAATTCGAGCAGCGATGGTTCGGGATTCTCAATCAGATCATACGCAACGGGCCGATGACCGTAGGCGACATCGCGTCGGCGCTGCGTCTAACCCATGTCTCGATAAGCCAGGCGCGGCGTTCGCTGGAGGCCAAGGGCTTCGTCCACAGTCTCACCGACGGCAAGGATGCGCGAAGACGTCCGATCGCGCTGACGCCGAAAGGCGAGGCGCTGACCAGAGAACTCGCCGGACTCTGGCAGGCGCTCGGCGACAGCGCCGCCGAACTCAATGCCGAAGCCGGCGATCTGATACCGCTCCTCGACCGCCTGGACGATGCGCTGACGGAGCGCTCGCTTCTCGACCGCGCTTTGGCACATGCGGCGCGGTCTTGACCACGACGCCACGAAAGCTCCCGCCAATTGAATATGTCGCTGGAACGGCGCACACTTGGAGAGCCGCCGTGGTCCGGCCTGGCAGGGGCAGCAGGATTCGAACCCGCGACCCTCGGTTTTGGAGACCGATGCTCTACCAGCTGAGCTATACCCCTAGGCCGGAGTGCGCCCTTAGCCGTAACGGGGGGCCGCGCGCAAGGGGATTGCACGATCGATCCCAACATTGTTGTCGCCGCTTGGCTCGGGCCGGAACCCTAGCTTGCAAAGCATCGGCAGGCTGATATGCGAAACGGCGCATGAGCATCGCCCCGCCCCCCGAGGTTCCGCAGCATTATCTGGGCGGCATCGCGCTGCGGCTGCTCGCCATGCTCAGCCTTTCGCTGATGTTCGTGCTCGTGAAGCGGATCGATGCCGCGGGTATCCATATCGTCGAGAGCCTGTTCTGGCGGCAGGCGATCGTGCTGCCGATGCTCGCCGGCTGGGCGCTGACGCGGGGCGGCCTGGCCATCTATCGCACCCACCGGATCGGCACCCATGCGCGGCGGGCGATGATGGGGCTGACCGGCATGGCGCTCAACTTCGGCGGGATGATCTTTTTGCCCATGGCCGAGGCGACGACGATCAACCTGTCGGTGCCGATCTTCGCGGTGATCTTTGCCGCGCTGTTCCTCGGCGAGCCGACGGGATGGCAGCGGTGGAGCGCCGTGCTCGTCGGCTTCCTCGGCGTCCTGCTCGTCCTCAATCCCACGACGCTGGTCGCGCAGGGCTTCAGCGGTCACCACGGGCTTGGCACGCTGATCGCGCTCGGCGGCGCAGTGATGACCGCGCTGATCACCATCCAGGTCCGCGACCTCGCGCGGACCGAAAGTCCGATGACGATCGTCTTCTGGTTCAGCCTGATCTCGATGCTGCCGCTCGGCCTGGCGCTGCCTTTCGTGATGACCACGCACAGCGCCGGCGAATGGGCGTTGCTGATCGGGCTCGGCCTCCTCGGCGCGGTGGTGCAATTGTCGCTGACCGGCGCGCTGCGCCTCGCGCCCGTCGCGGTGGTGACGCCGATGGATTATTCGAGCCTGCTGTGGTCGATCGCCTGCGGCTGGTTCTTCTTCGGCACCCTGCCCGCCGAGACGACCTGGGTCGGCGCGCCGCTGATCGTCGCGAGCGGGCTGTTCATCGCCTGGCGCGAGCATCGCCTGCATATCGAACGGATGAAGGATATCACCGCATGACGCTGCCCATCCTCTACCATTGCCCCGACGCCCGCTCGCTGCGCTGCCTGTGGGCGGTCGAAGAGGTGGGCGCAGAGGTCGATCTGCGCGTCCTGCCCTTTCCGCCGCGGGCCTTCGCGCCCGAATATCGCGCCGTCAATCCGCTGATGACGGTGCCGGGCTGGGTCGAGGGCGGACGATTGATGACCGAATCCGCAGCGATCTGCGAACGCATCGTCGAGGGCAGCGCGCTCGAGGTGCGCCGCGACGAACCCGATTATTGGGACTATCGCAACTGGCTGCACCGCAGCGACGCCACGCTGACCTTTCCGCTCGCGATCATGATCCGCTACACGCGCGTCGAACCCGCCGAGCGCCGGCTCGCACAAGCGGTCGACGATTACAAAGCCTTCTTCGGCGGCCGCGCCAAGAGCATAGAGGCAGCGCTCGCCGACGGGCGCGAATGGTTGGTCGCCGGGCGTTTCACCGCCGCCGACGTCGTGATCGGCTATGCCGCCTTCCTTGCGACGACGCTGGGCGCGGCCGATGTGCTGGGCGAAGCGACGACCGGCTGGCTGCATCGCTGCACCACCCGCCCCGCCTTCCTCCGCGCTCGCGAACGCCAGCGCACCGACGCGCCGGATCTATAGCCCCAACATCAACTTGGCCATGATATTGCGCTGAATCTCGTTCGACCCGCCATAGATCGACGCGGCGCGACCGTTGAAATAGCGCGCCGAGGCGGTGAGGTCATCCTCGGGCCCGACGAAGGGCAGATTGCTGCCCGGCGCGCGCGCCTCGAACTGGTGCGGCGCCGCATAGGGACCGGCGATGTCGACCGCCAGCTCCTGAATCCGCTGCTGCGCCTCGGTCCCCTGCACCTTCAGCATCGACGACGCCGGACCGGGGCTACGCCCGCGCGCGATCGCCGCCATCATTCGCTGCTCGGCGGCATGGATCGCGTGAACATCGGTGTAGAGCCGGGCGAAACGCCGCCGGATCGCCGGATCGTCGAGCAAGGTGCCGCTCTCGCCGAAATCGCGCGCCGCCGCGCTGGCCAGCAGGCGATCGAGCGCGGCGGTCAGCCCCGCAGCGTAAGCCGCCGAGCGTTCGAACTCGAGCAGATATTTGGCGACGCCCCACCCCTGATCCTCTTCGCCGAGCCGGCCCGATTGCGGCACGCGGACATTGTCGAAAAAGACCTGGTTGAAATCATGGTCGCCCGACAGCGTCAGGATCGGCCGCACCTCGATCCCCGGCAGCGCCATGTCGAGCAACAGGAAGGTGATGCCCTGTTGCGGGCGGCCGTCACGGCTGGTGCGCACCAGCCAAAACCGCCGTCGCGCTCCGCGCGGAGCGACAGGCTGGCAAGATCCGATCCCGCCTGCGGTTCGGAATAGCCCTGGCACCAGAAATCCTCGCCCGACAGGATACGCGGCAGATAATGCGCCTTCTGCTCGGGGGTGCCGAAACGCATGATGCACGGGGCGACCATGCGCAGTCCCATCGGCGACAGGCTGGGCGCTCCGGCGGCGGCGAGTTCGGAATCGAAGATATGCCGCTGCGTTTCGTCCCAGCCGGTCCCGCCATATTCGCGCGGCCAGTGCGGCGCCGCCCAGCCATGGCGGTGCAGGATCGCCTGCCACGCCATCGCATGCGGCTTGTCGACGAACACGCTCGTCGCGCGCGCCGCGGCGTCGCGCAGATCGTCGGTCAGATTGGCCGCGATCCAGCCGCGAACCTCCTGCCGGAAGGCCTCCAACCCCTGCCTCTGCATCGGATCGGCCGTCAATTCACCATCCGCTCATAGCCTTCCCAATAGGGGGCGCGGAGATCCTTGCGGAGAATCTTGCCGCTGGCGTTGCGCGGCAGCGCCTCGATCACGTCGACGCTGCGCGGACATTTGAACGGCGCGATGCGCTCGCGCGCCCAGGCAATGATGTCGGCCTCTTCCACCGTCGTCCCGGGCTTGGGCACGACGACCGCCTTGACCGTTTCACCCCATTTGGGATCGGGGATGCCGATCACGGCGACTTCCTGCACCGCCGGGTGGCCGTAGATCGCGCTTTCGACCTCGGCCGGATAGACATTCTCACCGCCGGTGATGATCATGTCCTTCACCCGGTCGTGGATGTAGAGATAACCGTCCTCGTCCATATAGCCGGCGTCGCCGGTGTGGATCCAGCCGTCGCCCGTCATCGTACGCGCGGTCGCATCGGGCAGGTTCCAGTAACCGAGCATATTGTTCGACGAGCGCGTGACGACTTCGCCGACCGCCCCAACGGGCATGTCCTGCCCATCGTCGCCGATGATCCTGATCTCGACGCCGGGCAGCGGTTTGCCGGCCGACCGCATGCGCTTGTTGCCTTCGGGATCATGATCCTCGGGCGGCAGCATGCAGATCGTGCCGGTCGTTTCGGTCATTCCATAAGCCTGGATGAATTCCGCCCCGAACATCTTGATACACTGGCGCAGCAATTCGAGCGGGATCGGCGCAGCGCCATAGAGGATATATTTGAGCCGGCTGTAATCGACGGTGCCGCAGCGCGGGTGGAGCAGCAGCATCTGAAGCGCCGCGGGAACGATGAAGAAGCGCGTTACGCCATGCTGTTCGACCGCATCGAAAACCCCGTCGGGATTGAATTCGGCGAGGATGATACCGGGCAGTCCTGCCGCCAGCGCCATGATCCCCAGCCCCGTTCCGCCGATATGTGCGCACGGCATCGCGACGAGGACCGCCTCGTCATCGTCCCATTTCGTATAGGCAAGGTCGGCGTCGGCCGAGTTTTTCCGCAACGCGAACAAATTGCGGTTCGACAGCACGGCACCTTTGGGATTGCCGGTCGTCCCCGAGGTATAAAGTTGCAGCACGGCATCGTCGGGACCGGACGGGGTGAAGGGCGCGCGCGGTGTCGCCTCGATCAGTGCGCGCGCCTCGGCGTCGCCGACGATGCGCGGCGCATGGTCGAGCTTGCCCGCCAACTGATCGGGCACCGCGTCGAAGCCGGGACCGGTGAAGACGATCTTCGCCCGGGTATCGTTGATGATATAGGCCCATTCGACGGGTGCAAGCCGCCAGCCGATCGGCGCCATGACGATCCCGGCGCGCGCGGCGCCAAAGAAGAGCGTGAAATAGAGGTCGCTGTTCTTGCCGATCCACGCGATGCGATCGCCCTTCTCGAGCCCCGCGGCGCGCAGCGCGCTTGCCACGCGCGCGGTCCGCTCCTCAAGCTCGGCATAGGTGAACAATCGGTCCTCTTCGCGCATTGCAATGCGCGACGGCCGGTCGGCGGCCCAGTGGGTGATGAATTCGTCGAACGTGACAAGATCCGAAACGTCGGCAGCCATCGATCCTCTCTCCTCGAATCGCGTTGCTATTTGCAATCGAGAAGGACGCTAAAGCTTCGGCGGCCAAGGTAAAGCGCCGAACGCCCAACCTGGCAGCAGTGACAGCTTGGGCGCCGCGTCGTTTCGAACGGGGAAGAACGCAGCGGCCTGTAGGCTCGGGGCACGGCCGCGACCATTCGTCGAATATCAACGGCATCGGAACAAAAGAAAGTTGCGGCCGTGGCTCTCGGCAATATTAGGTGATATATCAATCCAATAATCGATGCTGGTCCGAAAGGAACGAGAATTGACCAAATTTCCGTCAACACTTCTGGCCTTGCTAGCGGCTGGCGCGGCGCCATCGGCGCTTGCACAGAGCACAGAGTCTCAGGAAATTGTCGTAACCGGCCGCTCGCTGAAGGATACGGAGGCTGCGCTGAAAGCCTGCCTGGCACGCAACTGCCCACCCGACGAAGATATCGCCGCTACGCTGGCGCACGCGGAAAACCAGTTCCTCGCCGGCGATTACAAGGATTCGCGCACGACGCTGTTGCGCTCGATCGGTCGCAATCGGAAGCACGGCGACCAGTATCCCGTGGAAGTTTCCGGCCTATTTCGGGCAAACAGCCGGATTGCCGAGCATGTTGGCGAAGCGAAGAATTACCAGCTTTCCGTTCTCGACATGCGCAACACGCTGGAGGATGCGTTAGGCGAGAAGGATCCGCGCACGATGGTCGCACAAATCGAGGTCGGCGACAGCCGAGCCAAACTGGGTTTCCCCGACGAAGCCGAGCGCATCTATAAGGATGTCGAAAATCTCGCGATCGCAAATGGACAGAACAGGGTCGCCATGTTCTCCCGCGTTCGTCAGGCGCTGCTTGCTCAAACGCGTGCAGAAGGTTCAAATCTCGACAGCGATTATCGCGGTGCGCGCGCGCTGCTCGATAATATCATCGCCAACCCCTTGCCCGGAGGCGAGGATTTTGCCCTTGTCGCAAAGGTGATGCGCGCACGCAGCGATCGAAAGGCTGGCGACGCAAGCTCCACGGACGCGATTTTGAAGGACTTCGCAGCGCGCGGAGGAGCAAACCGCCCGATGCTGCTTTTCAGCGAACCGATCAAGCGGATCGACATGGCGCAAGACCCTGGAACTAGCCAGCCCGCGCCCAATTCCCTTCTTCGCCAGACAGCGCTCAACAGTGTCGGAAAATGGGCGGACGTGGGTTTCTGGATCGGTTCCGACGGGAGGGTCTCGGATATCGAAGTGTTGCGTGGCGAAGGAACCCGTCAATGGCTGAAACCGGTGTTCGACCAGATCAAGACTCGGGTTTACGCGCCATTGCGACGTACGGATAATGATGCGGCACCGGGATTTTACATGATCGAACGCTATTCGCTGACCGGCCGCTGGACGAACGACGCCACCGGAACGCACATGCGCCGACGCGAGGCGACGCCACGGATTGAAAGACTCGATATTACGCCCGACAATTACCAGCGTCCCGTTGTCGATCAGAGCGGCAGCTAGGGCCTGGGCCCATCAAGATTACCTTCAAACTGCCATAAAGAGCAGCATCAGATTGTTCGCCGGCATCGTGCGGCGCTCGGCAAAGCGAAATCCGTGCGGCGCGACCGCATCGATGACCGCCTTCACGCTGCGCAGGCCCCAGTCGGGATTGCGGCTGCGCAGGCTCTCGTCGAAGGCAAGGTTGCTGTCGGCGGTCGCGACATCGGCTTCAAGATAAGGGCCGTAAAGGATCAGAGGGGCGCCCGGTCCCAGCAATCGCGCCGCCCCCGCGAACAGGCCCAGCGTCGCCGCCCACGGGCTGATATGCACCATGTTGATGCACAACAGAGCATCGGCATGACCCAGCGGCCAGTCCGGCGCCGATGCGTCGAGGTGCAGCGGCGCGGCGATGTTCGGCAGCCCTGCCTCGGCGCTCCAGGCCGCGATCGAGGCGAGCGCGGAGGGGTCGGGGTCGCTCGGCTGCCAGTCAAGCTTCGGGAAGGCGGCGGCGAAATGGACGGCATGCTCGCCCGAACCGCTCGCCACCTCAAGCACCGTGCCCGACGCGGGGAGCCAGTCGCCGAGCACCGCGGCGATCGCGTCGCGATTGCGCAAGGTTGCGGGGGCGTGACGCTTGTCGCCCTCACCGCCGTCCGACGGCATCCACGGCCCCGTCATCGCCGCGCCGCACGTGCCGCGGCGAGCAAGCGCCGGGCGCGCAGCGCGATTTCGACCCGCTGAAAGACGATGAAACCAAGCGCGAAGGCCATCAGAATATCGGTAACGGCCATCAACCCCGCCTGTCCGTGGCCGGCGACGCCTTCGGCCATGTTGCGCGACACACCCCGGATTAAGATGAGCGCGACGAAGAAGAGCAACGCCGCGGGCGACACGGTCTGGCTGAGCTCGTGCGTGTCGGGATCGACCGCGACCTGCATCAACTTGCCGCGCATCCAGCCGAGACCGCTGCCCACCGCGAGCGCGACAAGGCACCATATCCACACCAGCCCGTGCGGCGGAGCGTTCCAGAAAACGAAGCCCAGCAACAGCGCGTAGAAGGTCGGCAAGATCCATAGCCGTTCGAGCCGCAGCCGCCGTGCCTTGCCGACCGAACGCAGCCTAAAGAACAACACGAGCAGAACGACCGCCGCGGGGACCAGATATTGCAGCAGCGGCGACGGGGCGGTTCCGGCGTTCATGACCGCCTCACTTCGCCTTCGCCTGCGCCCGCGCGCGGCGTTCGCGCACGATCAGCCACGTCAGCAGCCCGACCGGCCCGACCATCAGCGTCAGGAACAGGAAAGGGAACTGGACGATCCGGCTGAAGCCCTTGGCATCGGCATCGCGGGCGATCCACATGCCCGTGAACAGGTCGAAGGCCAGATAATGCGTCCAGCCGAGCGTCGCGCCGCCGGGACTGTCGAACAATTTCATAACCCCCGCCAGCGTCGTGAAATTGCCGCCGCCGGTTCCGCCGGCATCGATCGTGCCGGAGAGAAAGCCGCCGAGCATCACGGCATAGGCGAGGCATAGCAGGAAGACCCCGGCATAGAGGATCAGCGCCAGCACTTTCGGCCCGCGGGGCGCGAAGGCGAGGAGCAGCCAGCCACCGATCGCCCAATAATTGGCCAGCAGGAAAACGCTATCCCAGCTCATCGTCCCTCCCCTTCAGATCAGTCCGCCGACGCCGAGAAAGAGGATTCCGCCGAACAATGCAACCAGCCCCGCCGACAAAATCAGCAGCGTCATTCGCGCCGCGGCCCGCCGCCGCATCACGACGAAGGCGGTGAGCAGCGCGAAACCCAGCGCGATGAGCGGCGCATAGCCGAACACCCAGTGGTGCGCGAGCGCGCGGCGGGGCCGGACGATTTCCCATTGTTCGGCGACAAGGCCGTAGCCGGTTACCGCGGCAAGCCAGATCGCGGCGAAGACGACGAGCGACAAGGCGGCGGCGAGACCGCAACCGCCCCGGCGCGGCGGGGCCCCGCTTTCATCCTTGCCCGCTGCGCCCATCAATCCTCCCAGCGAAGCACCGGCTTGCCTTCGATTCGGTCTCGGTCGGTTCGACGAGCATCGCGCCGTGGACGACGAGCGGGAAATAGACCGTCATCGGGTGATAGCCTTCGTCGATCAGCCCTTTGGCGATGTCGAGCGTCGAGAAGCCCTCGGCGAGCCCGCGATCGCTGAACAGCGCCTCGTGCATGCACGGCCCCGATGCGGCGAAGGGAGCATCGAGCACATCCTCCAGACTGCGCAGGATATAGTTGGCGTTGAGCACAGCGTCCTCGGCGACCTGCTTCAGTCCGTCGGCCCCGTGGCTGAGAATATAGGTCAGCGCGCGGGTGAACATGCCCATCTGGCCGTGGAAGGCGGTCATCCGGCCGAAGGTGTCGGGGTGCTCGGCGCCCGCGCTTTCTTCCTCGATCAGCTTGAAAAACCCGTCGGCGTAGCGCGCCGAATAGGGGATCGGCCCATAGGGCGCGAGCGCCTTCGACAGCACGACCGGCCCCGAACCCGGACCACCGCCGCCGTGCGGGGTCGAAAAGGTCTTGTGCAGGTTGATGTGCATCGCGTCGATGCCAAGGTCGCCGGGGCGAACCTTGCCGACGATGGCGTTGAAGTTGGCGCCGTCGCAATAGACATAGCCGCCCACCGCGTGCACCGCGTCCGAAATCGCTTTCATGTCGCGTTCGAACAGGCCGCAGGTGTTGGGATTGGTGATCATCACCCCCGCCACATCGGGGCCGAGCCGCGCCTTGAGCGCCGCGAGATCGACGCGGCCTTCGGCGGTCGCCGGAATATCCTCGACCGTGAAGCCGGCAAAGGCGGCGGTCGCGGGATTGGTCCCGTGCGCGCTTTCGGGGACGAGCAGCACCCGCCGGTCCTCGCCGCGCGCTTCGAGCGCCGCCTTGATGCACAGGATCCCGCAAAGCTCGCCGTGCGCGCCCGCCTTGGGCGACATGGCGACGCCGTACATGCCGGTGAGTTCGATCAGCCACACCGCGAGTTCGTTGATGACCGCAAGCGCGCCCTGCACCGTTTCCTGCGGCTGGAGCGGGTGAACATCGGCGAAGCCGGGCATCCGCGCGACCTTTTCGTTGAGGCGCGGGTTATGCTTCATCGTGCAGCTGCCAAGCGGGAAAAGGCCGAGGTCGATCGCATAATTCTGGCGCGACAGGCGCGTATAGTGGCGCACCGTTTCGGACTCGCTGAGCCCCGGCAGGCCGATGGGATCGCGGCGCATCAGCGCGCCGAGATCGGCAGCGGGCGCTGCCTCGTCGAAATCGACGCCGGTGGTCGCGGTCGAGCCGATCTCGAAGATCAACGGCTCCTCGAGCATCAGTGCGCGGTTGCCGGTAAAGGTCGCGGTGTCGGCGGCACCACCGGCGCCGTGCATTTCGGGGCGCCAGCCGGCGGGGTTGAGCGCGGTCATGCCAGCACCTCCTTCAGCGCCGCGGCAAAGGCGGCGATATCCTCTTCGGTCGCGGTTTCGGTGACGGCGACGACCAGCCCGTTCGCAAGCGCGTCATTGTCAGGATAAAGGCGCCCGAGCGACACGCCGCCGAGCACGCCCTTTTCGGCGAGCTTGTGAACCGTCGCGCGCGCGTCGACGGGCAGCCGCAGCGTGAATTCATTGAAGAAGCCGCTGTTGACGACCGACACACCGGGCACTTGCGCCAGTTCCGCCGCTGCCACCCTGGCGCGCCCGTGGTTGATACCGGCAAGCTGCCGCAACCCCGCTTCGCCGAGCAAGGTCATGTGAATGCTGAAGGCCAACGCGCAAAGCCCTGCATTCGTACAGATATTGCTCGTCGCCTTCTCGCGCCGGATATGCTGCTCACGCGTCGACAGCGTCAGCACGAAGCCGCGCTTGCCATTGGCATCGACCGTCTCGCCGCACAGCCGCCCCGGCATCTGGCGGACATATTTCGTCTTGCACGCGAACAAACCGACATAAGGGCCGCCGAACTGGAGCCCGACGCCAATCGCCTGCCCCTCGCCCACCACGATATCGGCGCCCATCTCGCCCGGCGACTTGATGAGGCCCAGGGCGACGGGTTCGGTCACGACCGCGATCAGCAGCGCGCCGGCGGCCTGACATGCCGCGGCGAGCGCGCTCATGTCGTCGATGCGGCCCAATATGTCGGGATATTGAACGACGACGCAGCTTGTATCCGTGTCGACCGCGGCGGCGAGCACAGCCCAGTCGGTCCCAGCCTCCAGCGTCGGGTCGCCGTCGACAAGCTGATCGCCGGTATATTTCGCCATCGTCCGCGCGACGCTGCGATAATGAGGGTGGAGGCCGGTCGAGAGCAGCGCCTTGCCGCGCTTTGTGATGCGCCGCGCCATCACGATCGCTTCCCAGCAAGCGGTCGAGCCGTCGTACATCGACGCATTGGCGACGTCGGTGCCAAACAGACGCGCGACCTGCGTCTGGAACTCGAACAGCATCTGCAGCGTGCCCTGCGCGATTTCGGGCTGATAGGGCGTGTAGGCGGTCAGAAACTCGCCGCGCTGGATCAGATGGTCAACACTCGCCGGCACATGGTGGCGATAGGCGCCCGCACCAAGGAAGAAGGGGCCGTCGCCGGCGGCGCGATTCTGTCGCGCGAGCGCGGCCATATGGCGCTCGACCGCCAGCTCGCTGGCATGGTTGGGCAAGCCGGTGATCGGGCCGTCGAGCCGCGCTTCGGCGGGCACGTCGACGAACAGATCGTCGATAGAGGCAGCGCCCACCGCCGCGAGCATCGCGCTGCGGTCATCGGACGTGAGGGGGAGGTAACGCATGAACTACTCCGTCGAAGAAGCTGATTTTATGGCAAGAAGCTGGGCCAGATCGGGAAGCGACCCGGTAAAGATCGCCGGCCCGCTATGTGTGGTCTTCACCCAGGGGGCGAGCCAGATGCGAAGCCCCGCATCGCGCACGCGGCGGCAAAAGGCATAATCGTCCGACAACTGCGCCCGCGTGTCGGGTTCGATCATCGGCAGGAAATAGGCATAGGCCTCCTCGCCGATCCCGTGCGCAGCGCGCTCGGCGGGATCGGTGCGAAAGACCAGTTCGGGATGACGCGCGCGCAGGCTGTCGAACACATCGCGGCGGATCATCATCATCCCGCTGCCGACCCGCGTCAGTTCGACCAGATCGGTGAGCGCGAAGGATTGATCGGGATGCAGGAAATGCAGCGCAAACTCCCCTGCAAAGTGCCCGAGCGCCGCCGGATCGGCGTCACCCAGCCCTGCCTTGGCGGCCAGCGCCGCATTGCGCCAGTTGAGCATCCGCCGCGGACAGGCGGCCCCCAGAATCGCGCAATCGTCGCGGCCGACCATCGCGCGCAGCATCGCGAACACATCCTCGGCGCCGAAGTCGATGTCGGCATCGACGAACAGCAGGTGGGTGCAGTCGCTTTCCGTGAAGATCGCGGCGAGCATGTCGCGCGCGCGCGTCACCGACGGCTGGTACAGGATGAACTCGAACCGCACCGTCAGGCCGATCGCCTGCGCCCGCAGCGCAAGGTCGAGCAGCGCGCGGACATAGCTACCCTGCGCCCCGTCATAGATGGGCGTCGCCACCATCAGGCGGCAATTGGCAAGCGCAGGGTCCGTCATGGTCTTGCGGCCTTTCCCCCTCCCGCGACCGGAAGGGGTTTGCGATCACAGATCGGCGATGAAATCCTTGTACGCCTGCGCATTCATCAGCCCGTCGAGCTGGCTCTTGTCGCTGAGCGTCATGCGAAAGAACCAGCCTTCGCCTTCGGGGTCCGAATTGACGAGCGCGGGGTCCTCCTCGAGCTGGCCGTTGCCTTCGGTGACGGTGCCATCGACGGGCGCGTAGACATCGCTCGCCGCCTTCACCGATTCAACCACCGCGGCGTCGCCGCCCTTCGACAGTTCGGCGCCCGTGTCGGGAACCTCGACGAAGACGATATCGCCGAGCTGGCCTTGCGCGAAGTCGGTGATGCCGACCGTCGCGACGTCGCCATCGACATCGATCCATTCATGCTCTTCGGTATAAAAACGCGGCATCGATCAGCCTCCCTGTTTGCGCACGTAACGATGTGGAACGAAGGGCATCGGCGTCACCGTCACGGCGACGCGCTTGCCGCGGACTTCGGCGGCGAGCGCCGTGCCGGGCTCGGACAGGCCGGTGGGCACATAGCCCATCGCGATCGGGGCGCCGACGCTCGGCGCAAAACCGCCCGAGGTGACGACGCCGACTTCGCTGTTCCCGTCGAAAATCTTGGCGCCCTCGCGCACCGGCATCTTGCCATCGACGGTCAGGCCGACGCGCTTGCGCGGGCTGCCGTCGGCAAGATGGCCGAGGATGCGCGCGGCGCCCGGAAAGCCGCCTTCTTCGCGGCGGCGCTTGCTGATCGCAAAGGCCAGATCGCCCTCGACGGGGTCGATGCCCTCGTCGAGGTCATGGCCGTAGAGCGGCAATCCCGCTTCGAGCCGCAGCGAGTCGCGCGCGCCGAGGCCGATCGGCTTTACCGCCTCCTGCGCGCACAGCGCATCGGCGAGGGCCGAGACGTCGCTCGCCGGCACCGAAATTTCGAACCCGTCTTCTCCGGTATAGCCCGAACGGCTGATCCCCAGCCGCACGTCGCCCCACAGATAGGGGCCGGCCTGCATGAAGACGAGGCGGTCGACGGGAAGAATGTCGGGAAATTCGGGAACCACGCCGAGCGCCGTCAGCGCGGCCGCGGCCTTTGGCCCCTGCAGCGCGAGCAGCGCCTGTTCGTCGAGCAGGTTCATCTCGATCTCGTCGGGCAGATGTTCGCGCAGATGCGCGATGTCGTCCCACTTCACCGCGCCGTTGACGACCATGTACAGGCCATGCCCCGTATTGGTGACCATCAAATCGTCGAGGATGCCGCCATCGTCGGCGAGCAGCAGCGAATAGCGCATCCGCCCCGGCTTCAACGCCGAAATATCGCCCGGAACCAGCGCTTCGAGCGCTTCGGCGGCGCCTTCACCGCTGAACACGAGCTGCCCCATGTGGCTGACGTCGAACAGGCCCGCATTGTCGCGCGTCCACAGATGTTCGGCCATGATGCCGTCATACTGGATCGGCATGTGATAGCCGGCGAATTCGACCATCCGCGCGCCCCTTGCACGGTGCCAGGCGTCGAGCGGCAGCGATTCGATCGCGACCGTTTCGCCCATTTCTTCGGTTTCGCTCATATCGGCCTCCCGTCGTTGACATGACGCGGCGCGGCCCGATGCCGTTCCTTCGCCATGCCCCCTCTGTCACGGGAACCTGAGAGTTTTCGTCCATGCGCCCACAATGACGGGCCGGCATGGAGTTACCCCTTCGGTGGTCCAGGCGACGCCCGAACGCTTTCCAGAGTGTCCGTTCCAGCCGCGCGGTCCGTTGACCTGAGAGTTTCCGGGGCGGTTGCTCCTTCGGTGGCGACGGCCGGTTTCCCTGCCCCCGCGCTCTCCCGCGTGGCCGGTCGAATCTCTTGGAGAGGCTCGACAGACGCCTGAGCCTTGGCGCTCGCCTTCGGCAGAGTCAATCGGCGAGCTGTTGCATCGCGGCATTTTCGTGGACGAACTGTCCCGGCGCCGCGAGCGACGCCGCGGCTACGATCGCGCGCGACACCGTTTCGGCCGGAATCGAGCGATAGCGGCGCAGCGATCCGTGCAACAGCGCGTCGGTGAACGGCGCGGCCAGCATCGCCAGCCCCTCGCCGATCCGCTTCGGCCCCCGCCGGTCGCCGGTGAGCAGGCCGGGGCGCATCAGGTCGAGCCGCAGGAAATTCAGCGCGCGCAGCGCCTCCTCCACCTCCCCCTTCGTCCGCAGATAGAAATTGGCGCTATGCGCCGCCGCGCCGACGCTGCTGACCGCGATCATGTGCGCGGTCCCCGCCACCTTCGCCGCACGGGCGCAGGCGAGCAGCAGATCATGATCGACCGCGCGAAACGCGTCCTGCGACCCCGCCTGGCGGATCGTCGTGCCGAGGCAGGAGATCAATATCCCGGGGCGCTCCGCCGCGATGATCTCGGCCCATTCGCCCGGATCGGCGGTCACGGCGCGGTGGCTGGCCCCCGCCTCGACCGGACGGCGCGCCAGCAAGGTCAGTGGCAGGGCATGGCCGCAGCGGGCAACCGCCTGTCCGACAAGCCCCGTCGCTCCGATCAGAAGCGCGCGGGGCGCGGCATCAGACATGCGCCAGCGCCTCGGGCACCGCGGCACGCCCGTTTATCTCGGCAAAGCGATCGATCGCGAATCGGTCGGTCATCCCGGCAATATAGTCGCCGATGTGGCGCACCGTCGCCCCTTCCGTATCGGGTAGCCGCGATGCCCATTCCTCGCCCATCAGCGCAGGGTCAGTCTGATAGGCCGCAAACAGCCCCGACACGACGGTGCGCGCCGCGTCGGCAGCGGCGAGCTGCGACGGGTGGTGATAGAGGTTCGCATACATGAAGCGCTTGAGATCGCGTTCCTGCCGCGCCAGCGTTTCCGAAAAGCCGCCGAGCGTGCGGCCCGCCGCGCGCACTTCGGCCACGCACTCCACCCCCGCATCGGCGACATTGGCCTTGGTCGCGGCGATCACGTCGTTGACCATCACGCCGATCTGGTCGCGCACCAGCTCGCGCAGCAACCGGTCGCGCGGCGCGCCCGGAAAGCGGCCTTCGACGAGGCGGAAATTGTCGGCGACGAAGGGCTGCGCCATCAACTGGTCGATCGTCAGCAGTCCCGCGCGCAGGCCGTCGTCGATATCGTGATTGTCGTACGCGATGTCGTCGGCGACCGCCGCCACCTGCGCCTCCAGGCTGGCGTGGCTCGTCAGGTCGAGCGGAAATTCGGCGTCGATTTCCGCCAATGCCCAGCCGGGGTGACGCACCGGACCATTGTGCTTCGCCAACCCCTCCAGCGTTTCCCACGTTAGATTGATGCCATCGAAGCGCGGATAGGGACATTCGAGCCGCGCGAGCGTGCGCAGCGTGTGCCCATTATGATCGAACCCGCCATGCGCGATCATCGCCGCTTTCAGCGCGTCCTCGCCCGCATGGCCGAAGGGCGGGTGACCGATGTCATGGGCAAGGCACAAGGCCTCGGTCAAATCTTCGTTCAGCCCCAGCGCCCGGGCGATGCCGCGGCCGATCTGCGCGACTTCGATGCTGTGCGTCAGCCGGACGCGATAATGGTCGCCGTCGGGCGCCACGAAGACCTGCGTCTTGTGGCGCAGCCGGCGAAAGGCGATCGAATGGATGATGCGGTCGCGGTCGCGCTGAAAGGCGTCGCGCGGCCCGCGCACAACGCGTCCGGGTTCGTCATGACGGCGTCCGCGTGTCGCCCTGGGGTCGCTGGCACAGGCCGACAGCGTCATTTGAAGAGATCGACCTCCTGCCCCGCATCGCTCGTGAAGACGAAGCCGTCGCCGCCCGCCTTCTTATATTGCGCGAGCCAGTCCGCAGCCGCCTTCTTGTCCTTGAACGGCCCCACGAGCAGGCGGCGGGTGCGGCCCCATTCGGTCGAGCCGCCATCCTTGCCCTTGAACAGCGCGGCATTCTTTTTGGCGAAGCGGTTGAAATCGAAGGCGAGCGCCTTCTGGTTCGCCCCCGCCGCGACTTGCACCCAGATGCGCGACGGATTGGCCTTTTTCTTCGCGGCCTCTTCCTTCGCCTTGGCGTCGGCTTCCGCCTTGGCCTTGGCCGCGGCCTCTTCCTTTTCGCGCTTTGCCGCTTCGGCGGCGTCGGCCTTGCGCTTGTCCTCGACCAGCTTGGCGAGCGTATCGGCGCCGACCGCGCCGCTGGTGCGCTCCAGCTCCTCGGGCGGAATTTCGATCGAGCTGACGATCTGCGCCAGCGAGGCGAGCGGAGCCGCCGCACTGGGCGCTGGCGTGGTCGTCGCGGCCGACGGCGGGGCGGCAGCGGCGGCCGGCGGCTGGCCGACATCGCTCAGCGAGAAGCCCGGACCGACCGGACCAGCGCCGCTGTTTACCGCGACGCCCACCGGTTGGGCCGCCGCGGGCGCCGGTGTCGGCGCTGGGGGCTTTGCGGCCGAGACGGACGGCGTTTCGGCACGGCGCACCGGCACGGCGGCCGGCGGCTGCGCCACCGTCGGCGCGGATGTCGGCGCTGGCGTGGGCGCAGGTGTCGGTGTCGGCGTCGGCTTCAGGGTCGGCTTCGGGGTCGGTCGCGTCGCCGGTGGCGGTGTGGCGGTGGCCACCTGCACCGGCTTGTCCTTGTCGCCGCGCCGTTTGCTGGGCGTCGAAGTCGGGGACGGGGCGGGCGTCGGGGCTGGAGCAGCCGCGGCGACCTGTACGGGCTTGCGCACCGGGCCAAGTTCACCGGCAGGGAAACGGCCGAAATGGGCGGCGGCCGCCTGCTGCGCCGGGTTGAGCCGATCCATCTGGGTCAGATAGGGTAAAATGCTCTGCGCCAGCAGCGCGGGCATTGTCGCCTTGACGATCTCGGTCGCCTCGTCGTTGCGGCCGTTGATCGCGAGGATCATCGCGCGCGACCGCCAAGCAGCGCGATCCTGTGTGCGCAGCTGCGGCGTGAGGAGCTGGATCGCGCGGTCGGCTTGCCCCGTGATGCCGAGCGAGATCGCATAGCGGCGGATCACTTCGTCGCTCGGCGCGATCGAGAGGGCGAGTTGATAATCGCGCTGCGCCGCATCCTGCTGGCCCAGCAAATCGCGCGCAAGCCCGCGGTCGGCAAGGAACAGTCGCTCGGGGGCGCCGAGAAGCTGCGCCTCGCCGAAATAGTCGAGCGCCCGCGACGGCTTTTCGAGATGGAGCATCGCCGACCCGAGCGCCGCCTTGACCGCGCCGTCGCGCGGACTCGCCTGCTCGGCACGGGTCAGGAAACCGAGCGCGGCGCGATAATCCTCCAGCTCGATCGAGGCGCGTCCGGCATCAAGCAGCGCGGCGCTGTCGGTGGCGTTCGAGGCGAGCCGAGCGATCGCCGACGACAGCATCGTCCGCGCGGCGGTGCGCTTTTCCATCGCCGCCTTGGTGGCCGCATCAGGTGGCGTCACCTGAAATGCATGCGCCGCCGCAAACGGTGCGGCAGAGAGGAACAGCAGGCCGAGCGCGCCGACATGAAGTCGAACGCGCCGCGGCCCCGCCGTCAATTTGGATCGCCGCATGGGCAAATCATCCCGTGTTCGGGCCGCCTGCCCATCGGGCGGCCGCGATGTACCCTGTTACTGGTTGTTCTGACGGCCCAGGAAGCGCGGAATATCGACCCCGTCTTCCTTGTCGCCTTCTTCGGCAGGGGCCGATCCGCCACGCGACAGGCGCGACATGCGTTCGAACAAGGTGCCGCCACCGATCGGGCGTGCCGGTTCGGCCGCGGGGGCCGAATCGGCAGCCGGCGCGGGTGCCGGTTCGGGTGCATCGAGCACGAGCTCGTCGCTGGTATCGTCATAGGTCGCGGCGACCTGCGACAATTCCATCGGCTCTTCCTCGGCCGGCGCCGACACTTCGGCCGCGGGGGCATCGCCCAGCGAGAAGCCCGGTGCGGGGTCGGTGTCGACTTCGGGTTCCGCGGCTTCGACCGGTGCTTCAGCAGCCGCCACCTCGACCGGCTCCTCGGCAAAAGGTGCAGGGGCCGGGCTACGCGCGGGCGCGAAGGAGAAGCTGCGCGCCGCCGGTGCGGCCGGAGCCGCCGCATCACCCGAACCGTCGATGCCGGTCGCGACGACCGATACGCGAATCTTGCCTTCCAGCCCTTCGTTGAAGGCGCTGCCCCAGATGATGTTGGCGTCGGGGTCGACGAGTTCGCGAATATGGTTCGCCGCTTCGTCGACTTCCATCAGGCGCATGTCTTCGCCGCCGGTGATCGAGATGATGACGCCCTTTGCGCCCGCCATCGACACGCCGTCGAGCAGCGGGTTGGCGATCGCCTTCTGCGCCGCTTCGAGCGCGCGGCCGTCGCCTTCGGCTTCGCCGGTGCCCATCATCGCCTTGCCCATTTCGCGCATCACGCTGCGCACGTCGGCAAAGTCGAGGTTGATGAGGCCGGGCATGACCATCAGATCGGTGATACCGCGCACGCCCTGCTGGAGCACTTCATCCGCCATGGTGAAGGCTTCCTTGAAGGTCGTGTTCGGGTTGGCGACCAGGAAGAGATTCTGGTTGGGAATGACGATCAGCGTGTCGACATGGTCCTGAAGCTCGGCAATGCCGGCTTCGGCCGACCGCATGCGGCGGTTGCCCTCGAAGGTGAAGGGCTTGGTCACGACGCCGACGGTCAGAATGCCGCGGTCGCGGGCCGCCTTGGCGATGACCGGAGCCGCACCGGTGCCCGTGCCGCCGCCCATGCCGGCCGCGACGAAGCACATATGCGCGCCGTTCAGCGCCTCTTCGACCTGCGCGATGCTTTCCTCGGCCGCCGCCCGGCCGACTTCGGGACGCGAACCCGCACCCAGCCCCTGAGTGATCTGCGTTCCGAGCTGGATGCGACGCTCCGCCGGCGAGGCGTTGAGCGCCTGCGCGTCGGTGTTGGCGACGACGAAATCGACGCCCTCGACCTTCGCCGCGATCATGTTCGCGATGGCATTGCCCCCCGCGCCGCCGACGCCGATCACGGCGATACGCGGCTTCAGTTCATCGACCTGCGGCGGGCCAATATTGATGCTCATCAACCAATCTCCCTGTAGCGGCGGACCAACGCCGCTTCCCTCACCTTGCGACCCATTCGGGCGGTAGTCCGGCCGCCCGTCATTGATTTATCGCATTGCACTATTGTGACGCCGGAATCACCCAAAAAATTAACCTTTCGCGCAACCGCGCGTCAGAAACTGCTCTTCAGCGCGGTGATAAGTCGGTTGATGATCGACGACCCCTTGGGACGGTACACATCCTGCGCCATCGTGGGCAGGTCGCGCAGATCGACGGGATCGGATGCGGCATAAAGAACCAGACCGGCAAGCGTCGCGAAAGCCGGTCCCGAATGGGCATCGGGCAGGCCGTGCAAGCCGCGCGGTCGCCCGACGCGCGCCGCCCGTCCGAGCGCGATCTGGGTATAGTCGGCGATGCCTTTGAGGTCGGCACCGCCGCCGACGAGCACGACCTGACGGCCGATCGGGCCGACGAAATGAAGATCCTTGAGCGTCCGCCCGATGTCGCCCATCATCTGGTCGAGCCGCTGACGGATGACCGAGATCAGTTGCGCGCGCGTGATGCGCGGCGCGTCGCTGCCCGCGGGTGCGCCGGGATCGAGTTCGATCAGGTCGTTATTGTCGCGCGGGCTGGCCGATGCCGAGCCGTAAAAGCTCTGCAGCCGCTGCGCCTGGCTGCGCCGGATACCGAAGGCCGAGGCGATGTCGTCGGTGATGTCGCTAGCGCCAAAGGGCAGCGAAACCATCTCGACAAGCATCCCGCCGGCATAGAGCGACACCGTCGTCACCGCCGCGCCGAGTTCGACGAGCGCAACGCCCAGGTCGCGTTCTTCTTCCGACAGGCAGGCGAGCCCCGCCGCGATCGGCGAGGCGACCACCGCATTGACGTCGAGATGCGCCTGCCGCACCGCGGCTTCCAGATTTCGTACCGGCGCGCCGTCGGCCATGATGATGTGGATGTCGACGCCCAGCCGGTCGGCGTGCAGCCCGATCGGATTCTTGACGCCGGTCAGTCCATCGAGCGTGTAGAGCGCCGGCTGCGCGTGCAGGATCATCCGCCCTTCGGGATCGATCCCCGCGCGCCCGGCGGCGAGCAGATCGTCAATATCTTCCTGTTCGATGCGGTGGCCGCCCAATTCGCTCTCGATCGGGGCGACGTCGCTCAAGAGGCTGCCCGCCGAGAAGCTGACCCAGACATCGTCGATATTGAGACCCGCGATACGCTCTGCCTGTTCGATCGCCTCGCGCACGATATGCTCGGTCTGCTCCATGTCGGCGACATAGCCGCGCTGGACGCCGCGGCTTTCGCGCTGGCCGGTGCCGAGCACGTGCAACTGCCCGTCGGCGGTCTGGCCCGCGATCAGCGCACAGACCTTCCACGACCCGACATCGAGCGCGGTGATGATCTTTTCGATGCGCGGCGGCGCCATCGCTTCTATCCCTCGTTCGCCTGACCCGCCGACACCGCGTCGGCGGCCGCACGCGCGTCGTCGATCTTCGACGGCGCCACCTGCCCTTCGTGGGGCATGCGTAGCACGAAACGGCTGGGATCGCGCATGTCGAAACGCAGGATACCGCGGCCAAGGAGTCGGTTTGCCCCGTCCATGTGCGCGAATTTGGCGAGCGCCGCCTTCGCTTCGGCATCGCCTTCAGGCAGCGACAGCGTTTCGCCGCTGCGGAAGCGCAGATCCCAGCGGCGGTTACCGACCCAGGTCGCGCCGGCAAGCAATTCCTTGAGCGAGCTGGCTTCGGCGAGCAGCGCATCGAGATCCTGCGCGCGCCGATTGGCGTTGGGGCCGATGACGAGCGGCAGGTCGGGCATGGTCGCGACCGTCACGGGTTCGAGGACGACCCCGCTGTCGTCGATCAGCGACAGCCGACCGTCATTTTGCCAGATCGCCGCCGGGGTGCGCTCGACGATATCGACGACCAGCGTGTCGGGCAGGCGGCGCGACACGCGCGCATCCTTGATCCAGCCGTACTGCATCAGGTCGCGGCGCACATCCTCAAGCTCGACCGCGGCCATCGAGCGGTCTTTTTGCGCCAGCGCGATATCATAGACCTTCAGCCGGTCGATGCGATCGGCGCCGACCACTTCGACCTTCTTCACTTGGAATCCGGCGCGCCCGACCGCCTGCGCCCACTCTTCGTGAATTTTCGCGGTCAAGCCCGTCACCTCGGCACCGAGCACCAGCACGCCCGCCAGGCCGATACCGATCGTCCAGTTGGCGACGCGCTGAAGCTGCGCCGGGCTGATCGGCAAGGCGTTGATGACCATGTTGAGGCGCGACTGCTTGACCGACCGGCGCCTTTTGGGCGCGCGCGACGGACGGCGCGGCGGCGCCTTCGCGCGTTTGATCCTGGTGCTGCTCATGCTCCGCTGCTCATGCCAATGCTTCCCCCACGATGCGTTCGACGAGTTCGGCATAGTCCATGCCGATGGCGCGCGCCTGTTCCGGCACGAGGCTGAGCGGTGTCATCCCCGGCTGCGTATTAACCTCGAGCAAGAAAATGCCCGCGAGCCCATGTTCGTCGTCCCAGCGAAAATCGGAACGCGACGCGCCTTTGCAGCCAAGCAGGCGATGCGCCTCGACCGCCAGATGCTTCATCCGTTGCGCGATGTCGGCGGGGACATCAGCAGGGCAGACATGTTCGGTCAGCCCGTCGGTATATTTGGCGTCATAATCGTAGAAACCCGACTTTACGCGCAGTTCAGTTACGCCGAGCGCCTCGTCGCCGAGTACCGCGACGGTCAGTTCGCGCCCCTTGATGAAAGGCTCGGCGAGCAGCCGGTCGAACTCCTGCCACGGCCCCACCGCTTCGCGCGCGATCGGGTTGCCGTAGTTGCTGTCGTCCTTGACGATCGCGACACCGACCGACGATCCCTCGTTGACGGGTTTCAGGACATAGGGGCGCGGCAGGGGGTCGGCTGAAAACAGGCTTTCGCTGTCGACCATCGTCCCCGTCGGCATGGGAATACCATGCGGCACCAGCGCCTGTTTCGTCAATTCCTTGTCGATCGCGATAACCGACGTGACGAGCCCGCTGTGGGTGTATTTGAGGCCCATGAGGTCGAGCATGCCCTGCACGGTGCCGTCCTCGCCCGGAACGCCGTGGAGGGCGTTGAAGACGACATCGGGCCGCGCTTCGGCAAGCCGCTGCGCTACATCGCGGCCCATGTCGATGCGCGTGACCCTGTGCCCGCGGCTTTCGAGCGCGTCGGCAACGCCCTTGCCGCTCATCAGCGACACTTCGCGTTCGGCGGACCAGCCGCCCATCAGGACGGCGACATGCCACGGACCCCGGCTCACTTCGCCACTCCCACGCGTTGAATCTCCCATTGCAATTCGATGCCGCTCTTCGCCTTCACCCGGCGGCGGACTTCCTCGCCGAGCGCTTCGATGTCGGCGCTCGTCGCCGCACCGGTGTTGATCAGGAAATTGGTATGCTTCTCGCTCACCTGCGCGCCGCCGATGGCGAAACCGCGGCAACCGGCTTCATCGACAAGCTGCCACGCCTTGTGTCCCTCGGGGTTCTTGAAGGTCGATCCGCCGGTCTTGGAACGCAGCGGCTGCGAGGCCTCGCGGCTCGCCGAGATGCGGTCCATTTCGGCCTGGATCGCGGCGGGCTCGCCTGGATGCCCGCGAAAGGTCGCGCCGATCACGACAGCACCCTCGGGCAATTCGCTGTGGCGATAGGTGTAGCCGAGGTCGGTCAGCGCGAGCGTGCAGCGCTCGCCGGAGCGCAGGACGATGTCGGCGTCGATCAGGATATCCTTGACCTCGCCGCCATAGGCACCGCCGTTCATGCGCACGAAACCGCCGACGGTGCCGGGGATCGAGCGCAGGAACTCCATGCCCGCGATGCCCGCGTCGCGTGCGGTGGAGGAAACGAGGATGCCCGACGCGCCGCCGCCGCAGCGCAAGGTCGTGGCGTCGATGGCTTCGACCTTCGCAAAGGCCTTGCCGAGGCGGACGACGACGCCGGGGAAACCACCGTCGCGAACGATGAGGTTCGAGCCGAGGCCGAGCGCCATCACCGGGACCCAATCAGGGAGGCTACGAAGGAAAGAAGCGAGCGCTTCAGGCGACGCCGGTTCAAAGAGCAAGTCAGCGGCACCGCCAGACTTGAACCAAACCAACGGCGCGAGAGGCGCGTTAGCAGTCAGCTTGCCTTCCGGTTCTGGAATCGTGAACGACCCGGCTTGCAATTTCACTTCAAAGGCGCCGGGGCTCGTTTCGGTGAGGACGCTCATCACGAACGCCCCCCTTTTTCTTCGTCACCCTGAACTTGTTTCAGGGTCCATGGCCGGACCTGGAAACAAATGCTGCGGTGACCGAGAAGACCGGCCATAGATGCTGAAACAAGTTCAGCATGACGAGTGATGGAGAGGTTCATTTTTGCCCCTCCACCGCGCTCGCCAGACCCGCCGCCGTCTTGGTGATGTCGCCCGCGCCGAGGCAGATGATCTTGTCGCCCGCGCCGAGATCGCCCGCCGCGATGCTGGCGGCGATGCTCGAAGCCAGCGCTGCCGCGTCGGCGACGGTCGAGGCCTGGCGGTGCCCGCGGTCGCGGAGGCCCTGGACCAGCGCTTCGGACGACACGCCCTCGATCGGTGCCTCGCCCGCGGTGTAGACCGGCAAGGCGAGCACGATGTCGGCGTCGTTAAACGCCTGCTGGAAATCGTCCATATGATCACGCAGGCGGGTAAAGCGGTGCGGCTGGACCACCGCGACGACGCGGCCGGCGCCGACGCCCTCGCGCGCCGCCGACAGCACCGCGCGGATCTCGACGGGGTGATGCGCGTAATCGTCGATGACGGTCACACTCCCCTCACCCGCCGCGATCTCGCCGACCTTGGTGAAGCGGCGCTTGACCCCGGCAAAACCGTTGAAGCCCGACGCGATCTTTTCGTCCGACACGCCCATGTGCAGCGCCACCGCGATCGCCGCGAGCGCATTCTGAACATTGTGGCGCCCCGACATCGGCAAATGAATGCCCTCGATCGTCCGGCTATTGCCGTCGCGGTCGCGCACGACGACGTCGAAGCGATTGCCGTCGGGCCCCGGTGTCACATTGGTGCCGCGCACATCGGCCTGCGCCGAAAAGCCATAGGTGACGATGCGGCGGTCGCGGATGCGCGGGATGATCGCCTGCACTTCGGGATGGTCGAGGCAGAGCATCGCCGCGCCATAGAAGGGCACATTCTCGATAAACTCGACGAAGGCATCCTTGATCGCGTCGAAGCTGCCATAATGGTCGAGATGCTCGGGGTCGATATTGGTGACGACCGCGATCGTCCCGTCGAGGCGCAGGAAGCTGCCGTCGCTCTCGTCGGCCTCGACCACCATCCAGTCCGACGCGCCGAGCCGTGCGTTCGAGCCGTAATTGTTGATGATGCCGCCGTTGATGACGGTCGGGTCGATCCCGCCCGCATCGAGCAAGGCGGCGACCAGGCTGGTCGTCGTCGTCTTGCCGTGCGTGCCCGCGATCGCGACGGTGGATTTGAGGCGCATCAACTCGGCGAGCATTTCGGCGCGCCGGACGATCGGGATGCGGTGCGCGAGCGCGGCCTCGACCTCGGGGTTGCCGCGTTTCACCGCCGTCGAGGTCACAACCACGGCGACGCCATCGACGTTCGCAGCCTCGTGCCCGATCGCGACTTTGATGCCGCGTTTGCGCAGGCCTTCGACAACATAGCTGTCAGCGATGTCGCTGCCCTGCACCTGATAGCCAAGGTTGTGCATCACCTCTGCAATCCCCGACATGCCGATGCCGCCGATGCCGATGAAGTGGATGATACCTATATCGGTCGCGACGCCGCGCATCAGTTCGCCTCCCGCCGCGCAGCGGCGACACCCGAAGCGGCGCGCTGCGTGCTGGCACCGACGCGGATGACGTCCATCATCGGCGGCGCGGCAAAGCTCTCGACGAGGTCGGCAAGGTCGCGGGTCGCATCGGGCAGGCCGCAGTTCGCCGCCCGGTCGGCAGCCTCTTCGAGCGCGCCGGGTTCGAGCGCCATGCGCTGGATATGCTTGGCGAGCGCAGCGGGATTGAAATCGCTCTGCTGGATCGAGATCGCGCCACCCGCCGCGACGAGATCGCCGACATTATAGGTCTGGTGATCGTCCATCGCGTGCGGATAGGGCACGAAAACCGCCGGCCTGCCCGCACAGGCCAGTTCAGCGACGGTCGACGCCCCCGCCCGCGCGATGACGAGATGCGCCCAGCGCAGCCGCTCGGGAAAGTCGGTGATATAGGGCGCGCACTCGGCCGCGACCCCGAGCGCGGCATATTTGGCGCGCACCGTTTCGATGTCGGCCTCGCGGCACTGCTGGACGACCTGCAACCGGTCGAGCAGCGCGCGCGGCAGCATGGCGACGGCGGCGGGAACGACGTCGCTCAGCACCGTCGCGCCCAGGCTGCCGCCGACAACGAGCAGGCGAACGATGCCGTCCTCGGGCAGCGGCGGATAGCCGTCCTCGCGGATCGCGATAATCTCCTCGCGCACCGGATTGCCGATCAGGTGGCGCTTGTCGGCACAGGCGGGCGGGAAACGGCGGATATGATGGTAGGCGACCGCAATCGCATCGACCCGTCCCGCCATCAGCCGGTTGGTGCGGCCCAGCACGGCATTTTGTTCGTGGATGACGCTGGGCGTCTTGGTCGCGCGCGCCGCGAGCAGGCTGGGCAGCGACGGATAGCCGCCGAAGCCGACGACCACCGCCGGGTCGAAATCGCGGATCAGGTCGATCGCCATCGCGCGCCCCTTGCGGATCGCCAGCGCCGCCTTCACCCAGCCGACGGGACCGCCCTGAACGCGCCCGGCAGGCAGAACATGCGTTTCCAGCTCGGCCGGCGCGCCCGGAATCCTGAGGCCGCGGTCGTCGCTGACCAGCGCGACGCGGTGCCCGCGCGCGATCAGCTCACCCGCCAGCGCATAAGCGGGCAGCATATGGCCGCCGGTGCCTCCGGCGGCGAGTAGATAGTGGCGCGTCGCGGTCATGGCCGGGCCGTCATTTCCTGTTCCAGTTGCGGGTCATCGATACCCGCGCCGCATAGGGGTTTCGCCGGGTCAGCGACAAGAGCAAACCCATGCCGATCGACAAGGCGATGAACGACGAACCGCCATAGCTGATGAAAGGCAAGGTCATCCCCTTCGACGGAAAGAGCCGGGTATTCACCGCCATGTTGATCGTCGCCTGCCCGCCGAACTGCGCGATCAGACCCGCGACCGCGAGAATGAGGAAGCTGTCCTCTTCGTCGAGCAGCCGCACCAGAACGCGGACGATGATCGCCAGATATAGGACGGCGATGGCGATGCAGGCGATGATCCCGAATTCCTCGCCAATGACCGAGAAGATATAGTCGGTGTGCGCCTCGGGAAGCTGGAACTTGGCAAGTCCCGCGCCCGGCCCCGTGCCGATCAGCCCGCCGGCGGTCAGCGTCGCATGGGCCTTGTCGACCTGAAAGCTGTCGCCCTCAGCGAACAGCCAGATGTTGATGCGCTGCTGCGCCACTGGGTAGAAGAAATAGGCAAGGACCAGCCCCGCGAGCCCGGTGCCCGCCAGCCCCGCCATGATCCGCATCGACAGCCCGGCGACCATGACGAGAACGAACCATGTCCCCGCGAAGATGATCGTTTGCCCCAGATCGGGCTGGCTCATCAGCAGGATCGCGACGATCCCGGTAAAGACGAAGGACAGCGGCACGACCGGCAGATTCTGATCGTGCAGCCGCAGCGACAATATCCACGCCAGCGACACCGCGAAGAAGGGCTTGAGAAATTCCGACGGCTGGAGGCGGAAGATGCCGCTGCCGATCCAGCGCTGTGCGCCGTTCACCGTCGTGCCGATCAGCGGCACCATGAACAACAGGAAGACGAAGGTGATCGTGCCATAGATGGCAAAGCGCCGCGCCTGCGGTTTGGGCAGCATCGATACCGCGAGCATGACCGGCACACCGACCATGACCCACATGAGCTGGCGATAGAAATAATAGAGCGGATCGAGGCTGGCGGTCGCGGTCGACAGCTTCTGCGCGGCGACCGGCGATGCCGCCGCCACGGCGACGAGGCCGATGGCGATCAGCATCGACACAAGCAACAGCAATACGCGGTCGATTTCCCAGAACCACAGGCCCAGCGGCGTGCGGTCGGCGCGGCTGAGGCGCGGGCCGCGGCGCTTCGTCGTCCGGGTCGTCGCGATGACGGGCCGTTCCGTGGTCGCATCCATATTGTCCGCCCCCCCGTTCATATCGTCATCCATTCCCCAACGCCTGCACCAGTTCGCGGAAGCGATCGCCGCGCTGTTCATAATCCTTGAACTGATCGAACGAAGCACAGGCAGGCGACAGCAGCACGATGTCGCCGGGCGTCGCAGCGGCGGCCGCGGCGGCGACCGCGGCGGCCAGATCACCCGACCGTTCGACGGGCAGCGCGTCGCCGATCTCGGCCGCGAAAGGCTCCATCGCCTCGCCGATCAGATAGGCGCGCTTGACGTGGCCGAACCAAGGACGACAGGCGGTCAGCCCGTCGCCCTTGGCCTGCCCCCCGGCAATCCAGTGGACACGCTGGTCCGGCGCCGGCGGGAAGGCCGCCAGCGCCGGTGCAGCGGAAGCCGCGTTGGTCGCCTTGCTGTCGTTGAACCAGCGGACGCCAGCGACTTCGCCGACCAATTCCATGCGGTGCGGCAGCGCGCGATAACTCGCGAGGCCGCGCTCGATCTGTTCGTCGTTCAGCCCCAGCACGCGGCATACCGCGATCGCACACACCGCATTCTGCGCATTGTGCGGTCCCTGCAGCGCGGGCCAGCGCGCCTGATCGGCGGGATCGATGTCCTTCGCCGAGACGCGGTGGAGCCGGTGGTTGATGCGCCCCGCGATCATCCGCGACGGATCGTCGTCGACGGCGACGATAGCGACCTGATCGCGCTGCTGGAGCGCGAACAGTCGCTCCTTCGACGCGGCATAGCCGGCGAAACCGTCATAACGGTCGAGGTGATCGGGGCTGATGTTGGTCAGCACGGCGACATCGCACGCCAGGCTGTGCGCAAGGTCGATCTGATAGCTCGACAGTTCGAGCACATAGACGCCGTTTTCGGGGAGCGGATCGCGCGCAAGGATCGGCAGGCCGATGTTGCCGCCCATCAGCGTCGGGACGCCCGCGCTTTCCAGCATGTGGGTTACGAGCGCAGTCACCGTCGATTTGCCGTTGGTGCCGGTGATGCCGACGATGCGGTGCGGCGGCAGATCGGCCGCGGCCTCGGCAAAAAGTTCGATGTCGCCAAGGATCGGCACGCCGGCTTCGCGCGCATGATCGGCGATCGGATGGCGGTTGAGCGGCACGCCGGGCGACACGACGACGCCGGCAAAGCCGACAAGGTCGATCGCCATCGGATTCCCGATGTCGGCGCCGAGCGCCATCGCGGCATCGCGCGCCGCCTCGCGTTCGTCCCACGCGGTCACGCCTGCCCCGCTGGCGATCAGCGCCGCGCAGGTCGCCAGCCCCGAGCGCGCCAGTCCCAGCACCGCATAGCGGCGACCGGCGAAGGCGCGCGCGGTGATCACCGCAGCTTGAGCGTCGCGAGTCCCGCGAGCGCGAGGACGATCGAGACGATCCAGAAACGGACGACGACGGTGGATTCGGGCCAGCCCAATTGTTCGAAATGATGGTGGATCGGCGCCATGCGGAAGACGCGCTTGCCCGTCCGCTTGTACCAGAAGACCTGGATGATCACCGACAAGGCCTCGACGACGAACAGTCCGCCAACCAGCACCAGCACCAGTTCGTGCTGCGCGGTGACCGCGATCGTCGCTAGCGCGCCGCCGAGCGCCAGACTGCCCGTATCGCCCATGAAGACAGCCGCGGGGGGCGCATTGAACCACAGAAAGGCAAGGCAGGCGCCGATAATGGCAGCGGCGAAGATCGCGAGCTCACCCGCGCCCGGCACATGCGGAATGCCCAGATAACCGGCAAATTTCACGTTACCCGACAGGTAGACGATGACGAGGAAAGCAAGGCTGGCGATCATCACCGGAAAGGTCGCGAGCCCGTCGAGCCCGTCGGTCAGGTTCACCGCATTGCCGAAACCGACGATCAGCACCATCGCGAAGACATAATAGAGCGGCCCCAGGGGAATATAGACTTCGCTGAAAAAGGGCAGATAAAGATCGGTGCCGGTCCGCGATACGATCAGCAGGACCGCGATGCCCGCGATCACGAATTCGACGAGCAGGCGCACGCGCCCCGGAATGCCGCGATGGCTCGACTTGGTCACCTTGTCGAGATCGTCGAGAAAGCCGACCAGCGCGAACCCGCCGGTGACGAAGATGCAGGCCCAGACGAAGCGGTTGGACAAATCCATCCACAGCAGCGCCGAAATCATCAAAGAGATCAGGATCATCAGCCCGCCCATCGTCGGCGTGCCCTTTTTCGCAAGGTGGCTCTGCGGTCCGTCCTCGCGGATCGGCTGCCCCTTCCCCTGCCGCATCCGCAGCATGAGGATGAAGCGCGGCCCGATCCACAGACCGATGATCAGCGCCGTCGCAACCGCGGCGCCCGAGCGGAAGCTCAGATAGCGGATGAGGTTCAGAACCCCCGGAAAGCCAAGCCATTCCGCCAGCCAATATAGCATCAATAATCCCCATTGGTCAGCGCGGTCACGACATGCGACAGTCCCACGCTGTTCGATCCCTTGACCAGCACCGTATCGCCGGGCCGGATCAAGGCCCCCAGCCGCCCTACCGCGGCCGAGTGGTCGGCCACATGCTCGAAATCGATCCGCCCCTCAAGCGCTTTGGCGAGCGGCGCCATCTCTTCGCCGACAAGCAGGGCGAACTGCACGCCTGCTGCGACGAGCGGAGCAGCAAGGCCCGCATGATAGGCCGCGCCGCCATCGCCAAGCTCCTTCATCGCGCCCAGAATCGCGACCCTGCGCGCACCGGATTCGCGGCCGAGCTGGCCGATGGTCGCGGCCATCGATGCGGGATTGGCGTTATAGCTTTCGTCGATGACGAGGATCGAACCGCCCGGCACCTCGACGCGGGTGCGCGCGCCGCGACCCGCAAGGCCGCCCATCTCGGCGAAGGCCAGGCCCGCGGCGGGCAGGTCACCGCCGACTGCCTTGACCGCCGCCAGCACTGCCATCGCATTGGCGACCCAATGCGCGCCGCCCTGCGCGATGGTAAAGCAGAGCAGCGCGTCCTGCACCTGCGCCGTCACAAGCGATCCGCCCTGCCCGTCGGGCAGCCAGTCGACCGCGCGCACGTCTGCGCCTTCGCCCAGCCCGAAGCTGACGACATGCGCCGCATGCTGTTCGGCCTTGGCGCGCAGCCGCGCGTAATGCGGGCTGTCGAAGGGGACGATTGCAGTGCCGCCGGGTTCCAGCCCTTCGAATATCTCGCCCTTCGCGTCGGCGATCGCTTCCTCGCTGCCGAAAAATTCCATGTGCGCGGGCGCAATGGTGGTCACGATGGCGACATGGGGGCGCACCATCCGTGTCAGCGCCGCCAGCTCGCCCGCATGGTTCATCCCCATTTCGAAGATGCCGAAATCGGCGGTCGAGGGCATGCGCGCTAGGCTCAAGGGGACGCCGACATGGTTGTTGTAGCTTTTGACCGAACGGTGCGCCTTGCTGGGGCGGAAACGGTCGAGCGCCGCGAACAGCGCCTCTTTGGTCCCGGTCTTGCCCGCCGATCCGGTGACACCGATGATCCGCCCGTGGCTGCGCGCGCGCGACGCGGTGCCGAGCGCGTTCAACGCGGCGGCGGTGTCGGCGACGCGGATGTGCGGAAAGTCGATATCGTTTTCGCAGATGATACCCGCCGCGCCGGCGGCGATCGCCTTGTCGATGAATTTATGGCCGTCGGTCGCCTCGCCCTTCATCGCGACGAACAGGTCGCCCTTCGCGACTTCGCGCGAATCAAAGGCAACGCCCTGCACCGTGAAATCGGCGCTGGCGGTGCCGCCGCACGCCGCCGCGATCGCGCGCGCGGTCCACAGCGGGGTCATGCCGCCACCTCGCGCGCGACGCTGACATCGTCGAAGGGGATGACGCGCAGCGCGTCGCCGCGGCCGACGATCTGCCCCTGTTCATGCCCCTTGCCCGCGACGCAGATAATATCGTCGGCGCGCGCCATCTCGATCGCAGCAGCAATCGCGGCGCGGCGGTCGCCGATCACCTGCGCGCCGGGCGCGCCTTCGGCGATGGCGGCGCGGATCGACGCGGGATCTTCGCCGCGCGGATTGTCGTCGGTGATGATCGCAATATCGGCCTTGGCCGCGGCGATCCGGCCCATTTCCGGGCGCTTCGCCTGATCGCGGTCGCCCCCCGCGCCGAACACCAGGATCAACCGCCCCGTGGCGTGCGGCCGCAGCGCATCGAGTGCCGCCTCCAGCCCGTCGGGGGTGTGGGCATAGTCGACATAGACGGGGGCGCCCGCGCGCGTGATCGCCGCACGCTCGAGCCGTCCGCGCACCGGCTGGAGCCGCGCCAGATTGGCGAGCGTCTGCGCAACATCACCGCCGGTCGCGATGACCAGCCCAGCCGCGACCAATGCGTTGGCGACCTGATAGGCGCCGATCAGCGGCAGGTCGACTTTCTGCGTCAGGGCGCCCGCCGCAACGGTCAGCGTCTGCCCGAGCTGCGTCGGCGTCCGCCCGACAAGGCGCAGTTCCTCACCCTTCGTTCCCACGGTAAGCAGGCGCAGTCCGCGTGCGCGCGCCGTCTCCACCACTTTGGGCGAATGGGCATCGTCGGCCCATACCACCGCGGCTCCGCCGGGTTCGACAACCTCGGCGAATAGCCGCAACTTGGCGCCCAGATAGGCGTCCATCGTGCCATGATAATCGAGATGATCGTGGCTGAGATTGGTGAAGGCTGCCGCCTTCACGGGCAGGCCTTCGGTGCGATATTGATCGAGCCCGTGGCTCGACGCCTCGAAGGCCGCATGGGTCACGCCTTCGGCCGCCAGTCCCGCCATGTTCGACAGAAAGGTCACGATGTCGGGCGTCGTCAGTCCGGTGACAACCCGGTCGGCGCCGGTGGTCACGCCAAGCGTTCCGATCGATGCTGCGTGAAAGCCCGCCATTCGCCAGAGCTGGCGCGTCATCTCGACCGTCGAAGTCTTGCCATTGGTGCCAGTAACCGCGACGCAGGTTGCGGGAAAACGGTGAAAGAAGCGCGCCGCAAGCCGCGCGAAGGCGCGCCGCGGATTGGCATTGGCGATATGCACCGCGCCCTCGACCACGGCTTCGGGCCGCGCGACGACGGCGACGGCGCCCGCCGCCACCGCGGCGGCAATAAACTCCTCACCGTTGAATTTTTCGCCGACGAAGGCGCCGAAGACATTGCCCGGCGCGACCTTGCGATGATCGATGGCAAGCCCGGTCACTACCGGCCCCTCCCCATCGACATGGTCGCCGCCGGTCAGCGCCGCGAGCCGCATTATTCGCTTTCCCCGTTCTTCCACAGCAGCGGCGTCAGTTCCGACACGTCGACGTCGCGGCTTTCGTCGGGGAAGACGCCGAGCATCGGTCCCGCGCGCATCACCACCTTCTTGACGACCGGCGCGGCAGTGTAGCCCGCGGTGCGCTGCCCCGAACTGAAGGCGTTGCCCTTGGGTTCGTCGATCATCACCAGCACCACGTAACGCGGATTGTCCATCGGGAAGACGGCGGAGAAGGTCGATACGAGCGAATGGCGACGATAGCCGCCGGCGCCCGGCTTTTCGGCGCTGCCGGTCTTGCCGCCGACGCGGAAACCCGGGGCGTCGGCCTGGCGGCCCGTGCCGTCGGACACGATCAGGCGCAGGAGCTGGCGCATCCGCGCGCTCGTCGACGCCTTGAACACGCGGCGCCCCTGCGGCGGCGCCTTGTCGCCCAGCTTCAGGATCGTCGCCGGACGCCAGATGCCGCCGTTGACCAGCGCGGCATAGGCGCTGGCAAGGTGCAGCGGGGTAACCGCAATGCCGTGGCCATAGCTGGTCGTCATCGTCGACAGCCGGCCCCATTCGCGCGGCCACAGCGGAAAGGCACGCTCCTTGAGTTCGATTTCGGGGCGCTTGTTGAATTCGAGGCTGCGGAACATCGCCTCCATCTTTTCCTTGCCGAGCTGGTCAGCAATCTGCGCGGTGACGATGTTCGAGCTGTGGATGAGCGTTTCGGGGACGTTGAGCCAGCGGTTCATCATGTGCGAATCGCGGATGCGGAAACCGGCGATCGCCAGCGGCTGCGTTGCATCATAGCGCTTCGCCATGCTCGTCACGACGCCATTGTCGATCGCGGCGCCGATCGAGAGCGGTTTGACGACCGATCCAAGCTCGTAGAGATTATAGGTCACGGCGTTGCGCCGCGTCGTCGGATCGCTGCCCGCCAGCTTGTTGGGATTATAGGTGGGCAGCGACGTCATCGCCATCACTTCGCCCGTGTGGACGTCCAGGATGATGCCCGCCCCGCCAATCGCCTCCAGATTGGTGACTGCGTTCGACAATTCGCTTTCAAGCACGCCCTGCACGCGCGCGTCGATCGACAGCGTCAGCGGATCGCCGCGCGTCGCCTTGTCGATCAGCCGCTGGTCGAACGCGCCCTCGACGCCAGTGACGCCATGGCCTTCGGCGTTGGTGAAGCCCAGCACATGCGCCGCGAGCGACATCTGCGGATAGAGGCGCTCCTTTTCGCGCGGATAGTCGAACCCGACATCGCCGATCGCATTCACCGCCGCCACCTGATCCGGCAGCGCGCGGCGCCGGATGTAGGTCGGGCGCGGCCCCGTCAGCTTGGCGAGCAGTTCCTCGCGCGTCATGTCGGGAAATATCTTGTGCAGCTCGTCGGCAAGATACTGGCGGTCGTTGAGCAGTTTCGACGGCATCACCCGGATCGAATAGCCGTCGATCGTCCGAGCGAGCGGCACGCCATTGCGATCGACGATATCGGCGCGCGCGGGCACGAAGGCCGTGCTGCTGCTGCCGCGGCCGGCATCGCTGTCGAACAGCGCAAAATAGAGCAGCCGCACCGAAACGAGGAAAAATGCCGCCATGAACAGCAGCATGAGCATCATCAGCCGCTGTTGCGCGGTCAGCAATATCTGCTGCCGCACCCCAGCGGTTCGAACCCGGGTCGGACGGACGACCAGCGTGTTCATTGGCCCGATTTGCCCTCCTTCGCTTCACGCGCCGCGGCACGCTTGAGGTCGGCGAGCGTCGATTCGGCAAGGAGCTGATCCTCGATCATCTTGAGCTGTTCGCGGCGACGCGTCGGCGCCAGGCGCGGCGTGCTGTCGCTGCGCACCGGCGTTTCCGCCTGCGCCAGCACGACGGGCTTTTCGGCCGCGGGCTTCGCCTCGGTCTTGACCGGCGTTGCGGCGGGTTCGGGTGTTCCGACGGGGCTGACCATCGCCATCAGCACCGGCGCGACTTCATTGGCGCCGCGAGCGCGCGGCAGACCATCGAGCGAGGCAAGCTGGCGCTCGCTCGACAGATATTGCGAGGCATCCGGCGCCGAGTAACCGAAGCTGTCGGCGTTCCACTGTTCGAGCTGGCGCATCGAAGCGCGAACCGCGAGTTCGGATTCGAGGTAGCGGATATTGTCGCGCGTGCGCTCGATCTGATGATTTATGCGCGCGAGTTCGCTGCGCGTCGCGGCGACCTTCAACGAGACCGGATAAAGCATCATCGCGAAGATGAGCACGAGCAGCACCAGGCCGATCCCCTGAAGCTTGCGGGCCGCCATCAGCATGAGATTGCCTCCTTCGTCGTCAATTGGGTCGGCCAGGCCGGGGCTGCGGTGCGCACCGCGCTGCGCAGCGTCGCGGAGCGCGCGCGCGGGTTGCGCGCCTCTTCGGCCTTGCCGGGGCGCACCTTGCGCGCCGGCGGCTGAAAGGTGGCGGCCCGCGCCGCTCCGATCCAAGCCGGCCGCCGGGGCGCAGGACGCGCTCCGCCGCGGCGAGCCCCTCCATCAGTTCGTCGAGTTCGCCGTTGATGTGGATGCGGATTGCCTGAAAGCTCTTCGTCGCCGGATCCTTGGGCGCGCCCGGCGGATGGCGCAGCGCCTTGCGGATCACCGTCGCCAGTTCGCCGGTGCGCGACAGCGGGCGCGCAGCGACGATTGCGCGCGCGACGCGGCGCGACTGACGTTCGTCGCCATATTGGTACAGCACGTCGGCGATCTCGGCCTCGTCGGCGCGATTGAGCCATTCGGCGGCAGTCTCGCCCTCCTGCGCCATGCGCATGTCGAGCGGGCCGTCCTTCTGGAACGAGAAGCCGCGCGCATCGCGGTCGAGCTGCATCGACGAAACGCCGATGTCGAAGGTGATGCCGTCAACCGCGTCGATGCCCCGTTCGGCGAGCAGGCGGTCGATTTCGCCGAAGCGGCCGTGGATCAGCATCAGCTTGCCGTCGGCTTCGGCGACGAGCGCCTGCCCCTCGGCAATCGCGTCGGGGTCGCGGTCGCACGCGATCACCTCGGCCCCCGCGGCGAGCATCGCGCGCGTGTAGCCGCCGGCCCCGAAGGTCGCGTCGACATGCCGCTCGCCCGGAGCGATGGCGAGGGCGGCGATGACTTCTTCGCGGAGGACCGGATCGTGGCGGGGATCCCGAGGCAGGTCGGGGGAAAGATCGGTCACTTGCGCCCCTTCCCCTTCGTCTCTTCCCAGGCTTTGGCCAATCGCTGGAGCACCGGATCGGCATCGACGCAGTCGGCGAGCGTCGGCAGCCACCAGACTTCGAACCGGCGGCCCGACCCGACAAAAGCGGTCGCGCCGACGTCGCCGACGCGGTCCCGCGCGGTAAAATTGGGAAGGAAGCGCCCGCTGTCGTCGAGCGTATAGGCTTCGGTATAGCTGAACCGCTTCTTGAACGCCTCGTCCTCGTCGAAATCGAGGTTGCGGGCGAGCGCGGTGTCGCGGTCGCGCTCGATTTCGTCGGTCAGGCGATCATATTGATCCTGGCCATAGGCGACCAGGCAAGGCAGCTTTTCATGGAAACCGACCCAAAGCACGCGCTGGCCGTCCGCATTGAGGGGCACATTATTGCGGAACTGCGAGGGGACGGCGATGCGTCCCTTACCATCGATCGCGGCGAAGTTGGTACCCGAATACCGGCCGGGCGTCACAACTGCCATCGCTGAAGCCCCCCGTTTAGCGCCTCTGGGCAAAACTTCCCCGTCCGCGAGAATCGCAGGATTTCGCGCCAAAAGACTCGGGTGGAGATTGCCCCTCTCCGATTCCTGAGTACCAAGAGTCGATTAGGGTGAAAAGGGGTATTTTAGGGTAAAACAGGGTGATTACGCCCCAAATGGTCAAAAATGCGCTCAATTGATGAAGCAAAGCGGGGTCCGGCGCCGAAACGCCAGCCGCGGGAAGCAGAAATTCGGGGAGTAATGGGACCGCGACCTCTCAGTCGGCGGCGGCGCGTATCCAGAGCGGGCGCAACCAGCCGCTCGCGTCGCCTCCGCGCAAGCGCGCGTCCAGCCACTCCATCGTGTCGGCATGACGCAGATGCGCCGCCCAGCGGGGTTGCGGCTGCCACAGCGGGGCGAACAGCATATCGGCGTCGCCTACCAGCCACGCATCGCCCTGTCCGATCCGGCAATGGAGCAGATGACCGCCCGCGATCCGCATGCAAGCAGGCGGCGCCTGCGTGAAGCGGCCGGCGCTGAACAGCCGCAGGTGGGCGCCGCCGACGTCGACGGCGATCGGCCTTGTCTCGGCATTGGGCGCCGCAGCAAGTGTGATGCCCCAATGGTCGAGCAGCGGGGTGAGCAGACTCGTCACCGGCGGATTGCGCGGGTCGCCCAGCGGGTGGCGCGGCGGCCAGCCCGAAAGCGCATCGGCGAGGATCACCGCGCGCCCGCCGCCGCGCACAAAGGCATCGATCGCGACAAGATCGCGCGGCGCAAGCGCGGGGGGATGCGCGAGCAACAGGGCATCGCCGCGCGCGAGCGGGTGATCGGCAAGACTGTCGACGAGCCGCAGCGGCCCGCCGCGTGCAATCCGGTCGAGTGCAGGGTCGTCGCGGGCGCCCTCGGCAAGCATCGCGGCCAGATCGCCGCCCGACCAGCGCAGCGGCAGGCTTGTCATCATCGTCACCGGCACGGCGCGCGGCGCCGGAGCGCGATAGGCGATCTCCAACAGCCCGTGTGCGGCGGCAAACCAGCCAAGGATCGCGGCGGCAATCAGCAGCACGCGAAAAAGCCCGCGCGGCCGCGCGGCCTGGACCATACAGTCCGCACCAACTGCCATCACACTCCCGCCAACCGCGCTTAGCACGAGTTGCAGCCAGGGGAAGGCTCCCGCGAACCAGACCGCGAGCAGCGCCTGACCAATCAGCGTCAAAGCAATCGCGACGCCAAAGGCGGCGCGGCGTTCAGTTCGGGAGGCGCGGCGCGCCGTCCACGCCAGCGCCGCCAGCGGCAGCGGCCATAGGGGCAGCAGCAGCGCGGGATCGATCCGGCCGAGCGTGGCCTGCCCGCCGACGAACCAGCCGAGCGCCAGCACCGCGAGTGCGGCCAGTACGCCACACAGCAGAGCGCCGAGAGGCGGCAACGTCACTGTTTCGACTGGCGAACGCGCTCGAGTTCAGGATCGGGTTCGAGATCGGGGACGGCGGGCGCGGTCGGCACCTTCGCCGCCGGGTCGTCATTCTGCTCCTTCGAAACCGGCTGCACGCCCAGCTCCTCGAGCGGCGCGCTCGCGGGCTTCTGGTCGGCGCCCGGCACCTTGACCTCTGCCGCTGTATCGGGGTCTGCAGCGGCGCGTTCGCGCGCCCGGTCGCCGATCAGCCCCGCCATCCCGACGAGCAGCAGGACGGTCAACACCCCGGCAATGCCGATCTGGAGCCGCCGCATCGCATCATGTGGCGGCGGCGGCGCCGCATCGGCGGGTGCCGCGGGGTTCGGCGCGATCGCTGGCTTGATCTCGGGCTTGCTGCTCATGCTGCCGCCTCGGCGAGGCCTTTGCTCGCCAGCCATTCGGGATTGTAGAGCGTCGACAGATAGCGAAAGCCGCTGTCGCACAGGATCGTCACGATGCGCTTGCCGGGACCAAGTTCGCGCGCGAGCGCCATCGCGCCCGCGACATTGATCCCCGACGACAGGCCGACGCACAGCCCCTCGTCGTCGAGCAGGCTGCGACAGACCGAGAGGCCTTCGGCATCCGAAATGCGGAATTGCGTGTCGATCGGCGCGCCGTCCAGATTGCCGGTGATGCGGTTCTGCCCGATGCCTTCGGCGACGCTCGACCCTTCGGGTTTCAGCTCGCCGCACTTGTAGTAATTATAGAGGCCGGCGCCGTGCGGATCGGTCAGCGCAATGGTGATCCGCTCGTCCTTGGCCTTGAGGCCCAGGCCGGTTCCTGCGATCGTGCCGCCGGTCCCCGCCGCGCAGGTGAAGCCGTCGACGCGCCCCTCCATCTGCTGCCAGATCTCCTCGGCGGTGCCGCAGATATGCGCCTTGCGGTTTGCGATATTGTCGAACTGGTTGGCCCAGATCGCATTGTCGGTTTCTTCGGCGATGCGGCGCGAGGTGTGGACGAAATGGCCGGGGTTGGCAAAGGGCGCCGGCGGCACCAGCACCAGCTCGGCACCAAGCGCGCGGATCGTCGCCATCTTCTCGGCACTCTGATTGTCGGGCATGACAATGATCGTCCGGTAGCCGAGCGCGTTGCCGACGAGCGCCAGCCCGATACCGGTGTTGCCCGCCGTACCCTCCACGATCGTCCCGCCCGGCCGCAGCAGGCCGTTCGCTTCGGCATCGCGGACGATGTAGAGCGCGGCGCGATCCTTCACCGATCCGCCGGGGTTCGCATATTCGCACTTGGCCCAGATTTCGCAGCCCGTGGCTTCGCTGGCGCCCCGCAGCAACACGATCGGCGTGTTGCCGATCAGGTCGAGGCTGTTCTTCGCATTGATCATGTCCTTGATCTAGGCCCGCGCCCCTGCGCCTGCAAGACAGCTTCGCTTGCGGCGCGCATGGCCGCGCTTTGTCGACGAACGGGGCACCGGCGCCGACCAACGACGGGGTCCGGTCCCAGCGCGGGGTTGCATCTGTAACAGTATATCATTACTGGGCCCATCGAACTCGTCACGATATAACAGGAAATTGTCGCCATGCGCTTGCTCCCCACCACCAGCCTGACCCTCGCCCTGCTCCTCACTACCCCCGCTTTCGCGCAGCAGGGCGCCGCCCAGTCGGGCAGCGACGATGATTTTCACACCGACCAGGGCATCGTCGTCACCGCGCCCTATGTCCGTAGCCTCGACATCCTGGGCAATGTGTCGGTGATGCAGGGCGAAAAGCTGGCACAGGATATTCGCGGCCAGATCGGCGACACGCTCGCATCGCAGCCCGGCGTATCGTCGAGCAGCTTCTCACCCGGCGCGTCGCGCCCGATCCTGCGCGGTTTCTCCGGCGAACGCGCGGCGGTGCTGGTCGACGGCCTCGGCGCGATCGACGCGTCTTCGACGTCGGCCGATCATGCCGTGTCGATCGATCCGCTGACCGCCGATCGTATCGAAATTCTGCGCGGCCCGTCGGTGCTGCTCTTTTCGAGCCAGGCCGTCGGCGGGGCGGTGAACGTCTTCGACCGCCGCATCCCGCGCGCCATCCCCGAAAGCCCCGCCCACATCGATGCGCTCGCCAGCTATGGCACCGCGGCGCAGGACAAGAGCATCGGCGCCTCGATCGACGTGCCGCTCGGCCAGCGCTTCGTCGTCCATGCTGACGGCAATTATCGCGATTCGAACGACGTGCGCGTCGGCGGGCTGATCTATGCGCCTGCACTGCGCGCGCATCTACTCGACCTCGCCGCCGATGCGAGCGCCGGCGGCGACGCCGAGGAAGCGGCGCGGCTGACTGACGCCGCAAACAGCCGCGGCCGCGTGCCGAACAGCCAGAGCACGAGCAAGAGCGCTGGCGTCGGTGCGGCCTTCGTCGACGATGGCGGGTCGCTCGGCATCAGCTTCGGCTATCTCGAGGACGAATATGGCATCCCGCCGCGCGCCGACATCAACGAACTGCCGACGATCAAGGCGCGCCAGTATCGCGTTGATGTGCGCGGCGAGGTCAATCTGGGCGACGGCCTGTTCGATAAATTGCGTATCCGCGGCGCCTATGCCGACTATGCCCACACCGAATTCGACGATGGTCAGCCCGGCACGCGCTTCACCAATCGCGGCATCGAGGCGCGCGCCGAACTCGCCCAGAATGATCGCGGCGGCTGGCGCGGTGCGAGCGGGGTCCAGTACAGCTTCCGCGATTTCGCGGCGATCGGCGACGAAGCCTTTCTCCCCGCCAACGAAACGACGCGCCTTGCCGCCTTCACGCTGCAGGAACTCGAACGCGGCCCGGTGACGCTCGAAGGCGCGCTGCGCTTCGAAAATTCCAAGGTAGCGGCGAGCAGCATCGGCTTCGACCGCTCGTTCGACAGCCTGTCGGGCGCGGCCGGTCTGTCGTATCAGCTCGCCGATGGCCTCAAGGCCAGCGTGTCGGTTTCGCGCAGCGAACGCGCGCCCTCGGCCGAAGAGCTGCTCTCGGACGGGCCGCACGCTGCAACGCTGACCTATGAACGCGGCAACCCCGATTTCGCCAAGGAAACGAGCTGGGGCGGCGAGGCATCGCTTAAGTTCGCCCGCGACGGCTGGTCGATGGGGCTGACCGGCTATGCAAGCTGGTTCGACAATTTCATCTATGAAACCGACACCGGCCTGATCGCCGACGACCTGCCGCTGTTCGAATTCCGCCAGAACAAGGCGCGCGTGTGGGGCTTCGAATTTCAGGGCACCGCCCCGCTGGCGCAGGCGGGGGGCTTCAACTTCGTTGCCGACGCGACCGCCGACATGACGCGCGCCAAGATCGTCGACGGTCCCTATGTCCCGCGCATCCCGCCGCTGCGCATCCGGGGCGGGCTCGAAGCGCAGAGCGACCGCGTCGATGCACGCGCCGAGGTCGAATGGACCGACGACCAGACCCGCATCGCGCCGTTCGAGAGTGCGACCAAGGGCTTTACGCTGGTCAACGCCTCGCTGACCTGGCGCCCGCTGCCCGACACGAAAAATCTGTCGCTGACGCTGGCGGCCGATAATATCTTCGACGTCGATGCCCGCCGCCACGCGAGCTTCACCAAGGATTATGTGCCGCTCGCAGGGCGCGATATCCGCATCACCGCACGCGCAAGCTTCTGACACGCCGAGCATCTCGCCGGCCTGGCGGTTGGGGGACGTTGCCGCTTTCCCCAACCGCTCAGGGTGAGCGAAAATGAGGGGGACCATATCTCATCGTCATCCCGGACTTGATCCGGGATCCATTATTCCAACGCTGCGTGAATGGATCCCGGATCAAGTCCGGGATGACGATAACGTAGAGTCAGCAATCGGTCGTTTTCCGGACCGTCTTCGTTCCAGACCTATTTCGGAATCCCTGCGCTCAGCCCGCGCCGCTCAGGACAGCATGGCCATCCCACCGTTCACATGAATCGTCTGTCCGGTGACATAGCCCGCTTCTCTCGACGCGAGATAGACAACGGCGGCGGCGATATCGCTCCCCTCGCCCATGCGGCCCGCGGGAATGCGCTGGTTGAGCGCTTCCTTCTGCGCATCGGGCAAATCGTCGGTCATCGCAGTGGCGATGAAACCGGGAGCGACGCAATTGGCAGTGACCCCCCGGCTCGCCAGTTCCTGCGCCAAGGCCTTGGTCATGCCGGTCACGCCCGCCTTCGACGCGGCATAGTTCGCCTGCCCCGGATTGCCGGTGGCTCCGACGACGCTGGTGATCGAGATAATGCGGCCGAAGCGCGCCTTCATCATCGGCTTGGCGGCAGCGCGCGCGAGGCGGAAATTGGCCTCGAGATTGATGCGGATGACGTCCATCCACTCTTCGTCCTTCATCCGCATGATCAGATTGTCGCGCGTCACGCCCGCGTTATTGACGAGGATATCGAGCTGACCAAGCGCCTCGACCGCGGAGGGCACGAGTGCGTCGACCGCCGCGGCATCGCCCAGGTTGCACGGGAGCGCGACATGATCGCCGCCCAGGCTATCGCGAAAGGCGTTCAGCTTATCGGCATTGGACCCCGACACCGCAAGCCGCGCGCCCTGCGCCGCAAGCGCCTGCGCGATTGCGGACCCGATGCCGCCACTGGCGCCGGTAACAAGCGCGGTCATACCGGTGAGATCGAACATATTATTCTCCTGGAATCCGTTTTCAGAGAGTCTTGAGCAATGCCTCGATGTCGTCCATCGATATCACGCTCACCGTCTCGACATCACCCGATGCGCTGCGCTTGACCATCGGGCCGAGCACCTTGCCGCCGAATTCGACAAATTGCGTCACGCCGATTGCTTCCATGGCGCCCACACTTTCGCGCCAGCGGACACGGCCCGTCACCTGTTCGACGAGGAGGTTGCTGATGGTATCGGCATCGCTCACCGGACTGGCGGTGACGTTCGCGATCACCGGCACCAGCGGCGCCGCCGGCGGGTTGGCTCCCAGCGCCTCGGCCATCGCATCGGCAGCGGGCTGCATCAACGGGCAGTGAAAGGGTGCGGACACCGGCAGCAGGACGCCGCGCTTGATGCCATAATCCTTTACCATCGCCACGGCGCGCTCGACTGCGCCCTTGTGGCCCGAGATGACGACCTGCGACGGATCATTGTCGTTGGCGACGGTGCAGACCTCGCCCTCGGCCGCGGCGTCGGCGAGCTTCTGCGCAGTGTCGATGTCGGCGCCGAGCAACGCGGCCATCGCGCCGACCTCGACCGGCACCGCCGCCTGCATCGCCTGCCCGCGCGTTTTCAGAAGCCGCGCAGTCGTCGCCAGGTCAAAGGCACCGGCGGCGCACAGCGCGCTATATTCACCGAGGCTGTGGCCCGCGACATAAGCGGCCTTGCCCGACAGCGTCACGCCGCCGTCCCGTTCGAGCACGCGCAGCGTGGCGATCGCGTTCGCCATGATCGCGGGCTGGGCGTTTTCGGTCAGCGTGAGCTGATCGTCCGGCCCTTCGCTCATCAGCTTGAAAAGATGCTGGCCGAGCGCCTCGTCGACCTCCTGAAACACCTCGCGCGCATGCGCCGACGCCTCGGCGAGCGTCTTGCCCATGCCCACGGCCTGACTGCCCTGACCCGGAAAGATGAATGCGCGCATGGCCTAGCCCCTTATCGTCGCCCCCACAAAGGCAGGGGCCGCTGTTGTCTTACACCTTGCCGCCGGCACAGGCCGACGGCGGCCCCCATGTTGGCGGAGGCGACGGAAAGTGCCGCGCCTATTCGCTCACCCCGCGCGATGCAAGCCGAAGGGCACGACCTTGTTGGCCACGTCATGGCCGATGTCGGCGCGGCCAAGCCACGTGATGCCGGTCCGCGCGCACCAGTCCTGCGCGATTTCCTCGGCCTCCATTCCGAACGGCCGGTCGTTTTCCGGAATGTCACTAACCCGTCCCAGCCGCACCCCCGCCAGCCCGCGCGGCGCCAGACAGGTCGCGACATGGAAAAAGGCGCGGTCGAAGGCGTAGAGATATTCGCTCACTTCTTCGACGATCAGCACATGCCCTGAAAGATCGGGCTCGAGCGGCGTGCCGAGAAGCATCGACAGCGTCATCAGGTTGAACGCGGCATGGCGCGCGCCGTGCTGCAGGCCAGGCTCGCAGGCCGCCGGGTCGCGCGCAACGAGCCAGTCGAGCGCCCGCGTCACCGCCGCTTCGCCGCCTTCGCGCCGGATGTCGGCGACCATCGGGCCGTGCGCGACATGATCGAAGCCCTCGCGGTACAGGCAGCCGAGCATATTGCCCTGATCCGAATAGCCGAGATAGGCCTTGTGGCGCGCCGCCTCGCCCATCGCCGCGACGGAATCCTCGGCAATACGGCAGGCGCCATAGCCCCCCCGCGCGAACCATATCGCGTCGATGTCGGGGCGGTTCGCCATCGCCACCAGCGCTTCGCGTCGCACCGCATCGGCGCCCGCAAAATGCCCGTGAACGACAAAGCATTGCGGATCGAACACCAGTTCGACCTCGGGATAGCCCAGCGCCGCAATGGCCCGCACCGCTTCCGCATCGTCGGGAAGAATGGGGGTGGAGGGGGCAATGATGCCTATGCGCATGACTTGAAATAACCCAACGATCCGTTCGCATCGAGCGAAGTCGAGATGCCCCTCGGCCTTGCGCCAGTTGCAAACCCTTCGCCAACGCCATATCGCGCCGGCATGGCCGAAAACAAATCCTATTTCTTCTGCGGCATCGGCGGATCGGGGATGCTGCCGCTCGCGATGATCGTCGCGGCGCGCGGCGCGGCGGTCGCGGGGTCCGACCGCAGCCGCGATCAGGGCCGCAGTCCCGACAAGTTCCACTGGATCGAAAGCCGCGGCATTGCGCTGTTCCCGCAGGACGGCAGCGGCGTTGCCGCCGGGCAGACGCTCGTCGCTTCGGCGGCGGTCGAGGACAGCGTGCCCGACGTCGCAGCGGCAAATCGGCTTGGCCTGCCGCGCCTCACGCGCGCCGAACTCAACGCGGCCCTATTCAACGAAGCGGGCCGCGCGGTCGGCGTCGGCGGGACAAGCGGCAAGTCGACCGTCACCGGCATGATCGGCTGGATCCTCGATCGCGCGGGCGCCAATCCCACCGTGATGAACGGCGCGGTAATGCGCAATTTCGCCGACGATCAAACCCCCTTCGCTAGCGCACTCGTCGGCGATACCGCGACCTATGTCAGCGAAGTCGACGAAAGCGATGGGTCGATCGCCCTCTACCAGCCCGACGTCGCGGTCGTCACCAACATCAGTCTCGACCACAAGAGCCTTGCCGAACTGCACAGCCTGTTCGGCGATTTCGCGGCCAAGGCGCGCGTTGCCGTGGTCAATGCCGACGATCCCGAATCAGCGCCGCTGCTGGCGGGAGGAAACGTCCTGCGCTCTGGATTTTCGGAGAGCGCCGCGATGCGCGGCAGCGACTTCGAGGCGCTTCCCGACGGGTGCCGCTTCAAGGTCCATTTCGCCGGCGACACCCACGCGGCGGTGCTGCGGATGCCCGGCCGACACAATGCCGCCAATGCGCTCGCCGCGATCGCCGCCGCGCGCGCGCTCAACATTCCGGTCGCGCGCTCGGTCGAGGCGCTCGCCGACTTCGCCGGGCTCGCCCGCCGGTACGAGGTGCTGGGGCAGGCGAACGACGTCACCGTGATCGACGATTTCGCACATAATCCGGACAAGGTCGCAGCCACGCTCGCCGCGGTTGCCGAACTGCCGGGCCGCGCCTTGCTCTTCTTCCAGCCGCACGGCTATGGCCCGCTCCGCCAGATGGGCCGCGAGCTTGCCGCCAGCTTTGCGCACGGCATGCGCCCCGGCGACCGGCTGTTCGTCTCCGATCCCGTCTATTTCGGCGGCACCGTCGATCGCAGCATGGGGAGCGAAACACTCGTCGCCGACATCGTCGCGGGCGGTGCCGACGCTGTCCATGTGCCGGTCCGCGCCGATTGCGGCGCGGCGATGGTGCAGGAGGCGGCGCCCGGCGACCGTATCCTGATCCTCGGCGCGCGCGACGACACGCTCACCGATTTCGGGCGGGAATTGCTGGAAAAGCTTGCATCGCGCGCTTGATTTCGCCCCGCGAATCTGTATAGGCGCCTCCATTCGGGGCGAGGCCACGTTGCCATCGCCCCGTTTGCTTTGCACCAATACGCAAAGCCGGACGACAGCCGGAGGGGTTTCGCGATTGGCGCGAAATCAGCGATCGGCCAAATCGAAGGACGCAAACCATGCCGTTTTACGAGCATGTTTTTATCGCGCGTCAGGATCTGAGCCAGGCTCAGGTCGATGCGCTCGCCGAAGGCATCACGAACATCGTGACCGAATTTAAGGGTCAGGTCCACAAGACCGAAACCTGGGGCCTGAAGCAGCTCGCCTACAAGATCGCGAAGAACCGCAAGGGTCATTACGCGATGCTGTCGGTCGAAGCGCCGGGCGAAGCCGTCGCCGAAATCGAACGCCAGGCGGCAATCAACGAAGACATCATTCGCTGGATGACGATCAAGGTCGACGAACTCGAAAAGGGTCCGTCGGTCATGATGCGCAAGCAGGAACGTCGGGGCGGCCGTGGCCGTGACCGCGACGGCGAAGAATAAGGATAACGACCATGGCACGACCCTTTTTCCGTCGCCGCAAGACCTGCCCCTTCAGCGCGAAGGACGCACCGGTCATCGATTACAAGGACGTCCGCCTGCTCCAGGGTTACCTGTCGGAGCGCGGCAAGATCGTCCCGTCGCGGATCACCGCGGTGTCCACCAAGAAGCAGCGCGAGCTGGCGAAGGCGATCAAGCGCGCCCGTCACATCGGCCTGCTCCCCTACATTGTGAAGTAAGGAGCGCGGACCGATGGAAATCATCCTGCTCGAACGCATCGAGAAACTGGGCGGTATCGGCGACGTCGTCACCGTCAAGAACGGCTTCGCCCGCAACTATCTGCTGCCCAACAACAAGGCACTGCGCGCGAACGAAGCCAACAAGAAGCTCTTCGAAGCCAACCGCGCGAAGATCGAATCGGACAACGCCGACCGCCGCGCCGCGGCAGAAGGCCGCGCGAAGGACATCGACGGCAAGCAGGTCGTTCTGATCCGTCAGGCGTCGAACACCGGCCAGCTTTATGGCTCGGTTTCGGTGCGCGACATCCTCGACGCGCTGATCGAAGATGGTGCGACGAACCTGACCAAGTCGATGTTCGAACTCGAACGTCCGATCAAATCGCTCGGCCTGTTCGACGTCAAGGTGAAGCTGCACCCCGAAGTCGCGGTCACCGTGGGCGTCAACGTCGCCCGCTCGCCGGACGAAGCCGAAATGCAGAAGCAGGGCATCGACGTCATCGCCGCCATGTTCGAAGAAGAACAGGCTGCGGCGGCTGCGGTTGCTCTCGAACCCGACAGCGAAGACGAATTCGACGACGCCACGCCGCCGTCGGACGCTCCGGCCGCAGAAGCGCCGGCCGCTGACGAGGACGAAGACGCTTAACGCATCTTCGGCTCGCACGAGACAAAAGGCCTCGGAACCACGGCGGTTCCGGGGCCTTTTTCGTGCGCGGGCTATTTCGGGAGACCGGCTTTGGGGTGGGAAGCTGCCGCCCTCCATTCTCGTCATCCCGGCGAAGGCCGGGATTCTCTCCGGTGCGCTATTCCGTTAGGTAGAGATCCCGGCCTGCGCCGGGATGACGATGGAATAAAAGTCGGCCAACCTCCACAATCGGTCGCTGTCCGCCCTCAGCGTTCAAGCATCAACCATCGCATGATACTCCGCTTCCGCAAGGAAGCGTTCGGCGTCGAGTGCGGCCATGCAGCCCATACCCGCCGCGGTGATCGCCTGGCGATACACCTTGTCGGTCACGTCACCCGCCGCGAAGACGCCCGGCACCGCGGTCAGCGACGTGCCCGGCGTCACCGCAAGATAGCCGTCGGCGTCGAGCGGCAGCTTGCCTTTGAACAATTCGGTCGAGGGGCTGTGGCCGATGGCGACGAAGCCACCGTCGGTGCGCTCGTGGCTCGCTTCGCCCGTCACCGTGTCGATCAGGTCGACTCCAACCAGCCCCGCCGTCCCTTCGCCCGCGACGAAGCGATCGACCTTCTTGTTCCAGAGCACCTTGATCTTCGGATTGGCGTGCAACCGGTCCTGCAGGATCTTTTCGGCGCGCAGGGTGTCGCGGCGGTGGATCAGCGTCACGTCGTCGCTATGATTGGTCAGGTACAGTGCCTCTTCGACCGCGGTGTTGCCGCCGCCGATTACCACCACCTTTTTGCCGCGATAGAAAAATCCGTCGCAGGTCGCACAGGCCGAAACGCCCTTGCCGCCCAATTCCTGTTCGCCGGGAACGCCCAGCCATTTCGCCTGCGCGCCGGTCGCGATCACCAGCGTTTCGGCGACATAGACGTCGCCGCCGTCGCCGGTCAGGCGGAACGGCCGCTGCGACAGATCAACGTCGACGATGGTGTCCCATATCATGCTGGCGCCGACATGCGTCGCCTGCGCCGTCATCTGCTCCATCAGCCACGGGCCCTGGATGACTTCGGCAAAGCCGGGATAGTTTTCGACGTCGGTGGTGATCGTCAACTGCCCGCCCGGCTGCAATCCCTGCACCACGATCGGCTGCATCCCGGCGCGCGCCGCATAGATGGCGGCCGAAAGCCCCGCGGGGCCGGAACCGAGGATCAGCATCTTGGTGTGGTGCGTGGCGGGCATGACGGTCTTTCGTTGTTGGCGGCTATGAGCGAGGACGCTCAGATGGGTGTTGCCAATCGCGCTAGCAAGGGACAGGCTGCACGCCAAGGGGGAGCATCTGTGACAACCGTCGATCGCGAAACAAGGCCGACCCGGCACCGCGACAATTGGAGATTTGTTGCCGCGATCCTCGTTGCGCTCGCTTCGGCGCTCGCCGTCTATATACTGGCCGAAGCGGGAGCCGGCGGCGCGATCGGCTATGCGCTGATGGTGGTGCTGCCCGCCACGCTATCAGCCTTCATTGCATGGGCGGGAAGCATCGGACGCGACTGGTCGCGAGGCACATTTTTGGCGGTGCCGTTGTGGCTGGCATTTGCCGCCGCGGCGATAGGTGCCGTGTTCCTGCGCGAAGGAATCGTTTGCCTCGTGATGGTCCTGCCCTTCTGGATAGGCTTCGGTTATCTCGGTATCTGGCCCGTCTATCTGTATCGCCGCAGCCGGTCACGCGTTGACCCCGCCACCTTCCGCGCCCATGCCCTGCTCCTTTTGCCCTTTGTCGCACTGCTGATCGATCACCAACTGGTTCCGCCGCGCGAAACGCGAACGGTGACGCGCGAAACCATCGTCGATGCGCCTCCCGCGGCGGTTTGGCCGCGCCTGCTCGACATTCCAGCGATCGAACCCGACGAAGGGCGCTGGAACATGAGTCAGGACCTTCTCCGCCTGCCGCGGCCCGTCGCCGCCCGTTTGATCGGCGAAGGGCCCGGCGCGGTCCGCGAAGCGCTCTGGCAAGACGACATCCGCTTTCAGGAAGTGATGACCGGGTGGCAACAGGGCGAAGCTCTGCAATGGCGCTTCGCTTTCCCCGATCCATCGATCCATCGGCGCACCGACCGGCATATCGAACCGCATGGGCGCCATTTGTGGATTGATAGCGGTGGCTATCGTCTGATCCCGCTTGCCCACGGACGAACGAAGATTCAGCTGTGGACGCGGTATCGGATCGCCACGCCGTTCAATGGTTATGCCGGATGGTGGGGCGAACGCATCCTGGGCGACATCCAGAACAATGTGCTCGCGATCGTCGCCGGGCGTGTTGAAAACGCGAGGAGCAAGCGATGAGCGGGTGGTGGGAACGTCATGGGGTGCCGCGGCTGATCAAATGCGCCTGCTCGCAGGGGCAGATCATGAAGGCGCGCAGCAAGGTGGTGCCGGCGGCGGCAGGTGATGTGCTGGAGCTTGGCTGCGGCGGCGGCATCAATATGGAATTTTACGATTGGAACCGGGTCACGCGCTTCACCGGGCTCGATCCGTCGCCCGAACTGCTCGCGATGAGCCGGGCGGCGGCGCAGGCGCGCGGGATCGCGGCGACGATCGAAGGCGGCGTCGGCGAAGCGATGCCCTTCGACAGCGGGCGGTTCGACACCGTCGTTACCACCTTCACCCTCTGTTCGGTGCTCGATCAAGCCGCGGTTCTGGCCGAAATCCGCCGCGTGCTCAAACCCGGCGGAACCGCCTTGTTTCTGGAACATGGCCGCGCCCCCGACGCGGGCGTCGCGCGCTGGCAGCGGCGAATAGAACCCGTCTGGAAACGCATCGGCGGCAATTGCCATCTGACGCGGCCGATCGCCGACGCCTATGCTGGCGCGGGCTTTGCGGTGGAGCGGCAGGCGGCGCATTATATGCCCAAGACCCCGCGCCCTTTCGGCTGGGTCGAATATGGAACCGCCCGCGCTCCCGCCTGATGACCGGACGCAGCAATTCCTTAATATGGACCGCCTAGATTTGCCGGCGAAGGATCGGATTCGCGTGCGTCATCAATACCCTCTTCCGCTGCACCACAGCTGGCCGCTTTTCGAGCAGGGACATCATTTCGATCTGGGCTGGGTCGACCGGCAATCGATCCGTCCGCCGGGCCGCAGGCCAGCGATGGACGACGACGACGCTGCTGCGGTCATGGAGCGCCACGGCGTCGGCAGTTGGACCTGCGACCTTGCCGACGATCATCTTGTCTGGTCCGACACAGTCTATGACATCTTCGGCCTGCCGCGCGGCGTCGAAGTCGCGCGCAGCGATGCCGTCGCGCTCTATCGCGAGGAATCGCGCGCCGCGATGGAAAGACTGCGCGCGTACGCGATTACCCATCGTCGCGGCTTCACCCTTGATGTCGCAATCGAAGCGTCGCGGCGCAAACCACGCTGGGTCCGTCTGATCGCCGCACCGGTTTGCGAGGATGACCGCGTGGTTGCGCTGAACGGCTTCAAATATCTGATCGGCGCGTAGGCCAAGCCGGATTCCCGTTCCGGCATGGCCACGCCCGGTGCCTACCCCCGAAACCCGCTTTATAGACAGGCAATTACCGCCGCCCTTCCCTAACATGTCGGATTAACTTACAGTTTACCATAAGCGGGTGGCGGCGAATCCCCGATTTGCGCCACTGGCACATCCCTTGCTTCGGATGGTGGCGATGCTGAAGAAAATCGGACGGCTGTTTATCATCAAGACCAGGTTCGAGGCCTGCCTGATCATCTATGCGTTGGCGGCGGGCGCCATGGCGCGCGGAACGGCCTATCTGCATGAATTTCCCGGATTCGGCGGCCAGTTGTTGCTCGTCGCGTGCAGCGGCTCGGTGTTTCTCGCTGGCGCCAAAATCTTCGACTGCCTGCGCTACGAACAGGCCGAAAGGCGGGCCACCGAGCCACCCGCCGGCTAGGGTCAGGAAACTGGCGAGGCGCTTCCGTCCACGTCCAAAACATGCCAAAGCCATGGGCATGAGCAGGATCAGCGGCCGCCCGGTCATCGGCACCGAACATCTTTATGGCCTCGCACTTCGCACGGCGCGCTGGCGTAAAGGCAGCACCGGGGTGCCGTTGCTGTTCCTCAACGGGATTGGCGCCGACATCGCCGCCGCGGCACCGCTGCTTGCGCAGATACATGGGCGCGAGGTGTGGACGCTCGACATGCCCGGCGTCGGCGGGTCGCCCGATGCGATCCTGCCCTACACCGCGCCGACAATGGCCGCGATCGTGATGGAAATCGCCGAACGCTTCGGTCACTCGCAACTCGATCTTGCCGGCTTCAGCTGGGGTGGAGCATTGGCGCAGCAGATCGCGGTGCAATTTCCCGCCCGTATCCGGCGCATGGTTCTGATGGCAACGACGCCGAGCGTGGGGGCGCCGGGAATTGGCTGGGCCGCGCTGCTCGACGACGACATGCTGGCGAGCGGGCTGAAGCTTCCCACCGCAACGCCGCTCGGCCTGACCTATCAGGCGATGGCGATGGCCGGCTGGACCAGTGCGCCTATGCTGCCACAGCTCAAGAACATGCCGACGCTGATCCTGATGGGGCGGCGCGACGGCGTCGTGCCGGCGGCGCACGGCCAAGCGATCGCCGACCTGATCGACGGCGCGATACTGGAAGTCGTGCCGGGATCGCACCTTTTCCCCTTCACCCACGCCGCGAACACGGCGGCGCGGATCAGCGCTTTTCTAGAGCAGCCGGCAGAGGCGACGGCGGAGCAAGCCGCCGCGTAAGGAAATCCGCGATCGTCATCGCGGTGGCGTCGGGCGCTTCCTCCATCGGCAGATGGCCGACGCCGTCGAGCAGAACGACCTCCGATCCCGCAATCCGGTCGTGAAAGGTTAGCGCGGCGCTCGGGTTGATCAGCCGGTCCTGCTTGCCGAAAAGGATGAGCACCGGCACCTTTATCTCGCCGATCCGGTCGGCCATCGCGGGCTCGCGGTCGAGCGTGGCGCGCAGCGCCGTCGCCTCGCGATTGCCCGGAAAGCGGAGCAACTCCCAATAGCGGTCGACCATCGCATCATCGACGATGCTGGTTTTCGCGACCGATTGACGGAGCGACTTTTCGACCAGCGAGCGCGGCGTGATCTGTCCGGCGAGCCAGCGTCCGACCGGATTTTTGAGAAGCCGGAAGCCAAGATTTGATTCGGGCGCCTTTTCGCCTTTTCGCAGCGGCATGCCCGCCGCATCGAGCAACAGGAGCGCATCGACGCGTCCCGGCTCGGCGAGCGCATAGCGCCACGCCACCCAGCCGCCCATCGAATTGCCGCCCAGGATGAAATGATCGAGGCCGAGCTTGGCCGCCACCACATCAACCGCGGCAATCATCCCCGCGGCGCTGTAGTCCTTGTCGGGCGTGCCGCCGGTCAGGCCATGCCCCGGCAGATCGAGCGTCACGATACGGTAATCGCCGCCGAGCCTTTCAACGAGCGGCTCCCACGTCTGGAGGCTGCTGTTCGACCCGTGGAGCAGCACGATGGTGCGGCCGTCGCGCCTGCCCTGATCGCGATAATGGATTCGCTGCCCTGCCGGCCCCGCCGCGAAGCTCGCGTCGGGGCCGCCATATTTGGCGATCATGGCATCGCGGTCGGTGTCGGGCATGCGCAGCGCAAGGAAGATCGCGGCGATGACGAGCAACACCGCCAGCGGGATGAGCACCCGCTTGCGGCGGAAGAGCGGCCGCCGCGGCGGCAGCGGTTCATATTCGTCGTCGTCGATCATCGTCCGTCCCCTCGACCCGCGCGCAAACCTAGCGTGCCGGGGGCGGGCGTCAACCGACCCGCTTCACCGATCCCTTGTGCGCCCCGACCCCGCCGCGCGGACGAAAGCGACGCTTGCGCTGCGGCTGTGCGCCGTCGCCGGCCGCTGCCTCGCGGCGCGGGCCGCGATGGCCGCCGTCGCGCGAACCGCCCTCGCCATGCCCCTTGCGGCGCTGCGCATCGTCGCGCTGGCGCTGCGGGTCACGACCCTTGCTGCCGGTGTCGCGCGGCGGCTGTGCCGGCTTGGGCAGATTGCGAACCATCTCGCCGAAATTGTCGGGCAGCTTCGCCGGCTCGGCCTTGGTCCGCGTCACGCGTTCGATATCGCGCAGATAGGGACGCTCGTCAGGCGCGACAAAGCTGATCGCAACACCCTCCGCCCCGGCGCGCGCGGTGCGGCCGATGCGATGAACATATTGTTCGGGGACGTTCGGGATCTCGAAATTGATCACATGGCTGACCCCCGACACGTCGATGCCGCGCGCCGCAATGTCGGTCGCGACGAGCAAACGGACCTGACCGGAACGGAACGCCTGCAGCGCGGTCGTGCGCTGCGCCTGGCTCTTGTTGCCGTGGATCGCAAAGGCTTCGATGCCCGCGCCCTTCAAATGGCGGACGACGCGGTCGGCGCCATGCTTCGTGCGCGTAAAGATCAGGGCGCGGTCGATGTCCTCGCTACGCAGCACATGGTGGAGCAGCGCCTGCTTTTCCTTCTGCTCGACGAAGGTCACGCGCTGGCGAATCTTTTCGGCAGTCGTCGCCTGCGGCGCGACCGATACGGTGACCGGATCGTTCAGGAACTGATCGGCAAGGCCCGCAATCTCCTTCGGCATGGTTGCCGAGAAGAAGAGGTTCTGCCGCCGCGACGGCAGCAGCTTGGCAACGCGGCGCAGCGAATGGATGAAGCCCATGTCCATCATCTGGTCGGCTTCGTCGAGGACGAAGATTTCGACATCGTCCATGCGCAGCGCACGCTGATCGATCAGGTCGAGCAGGCGGCCCGGGGTGGCGACGAGAATATCGACGCCCTGCGCAAGGTCACGGATCTGCTTGTTGATCGGCACGCCGCCGAACACGGTCGAAACGCGCAGCTTGGTGAAACGACCATAGTCGCGGCAGCTTTGCGCAATCTGCGCCGCGAGCTCGCGCGTCGGCGCCAGCACCAGCATGCGGCAGCCGCGCGGATTGGCGCGGTGCGGATAGGTCAGCAGATGGTGGATCGACGGCAGCGAGAAACCGGCCGTCTTGCCGGTACCCGTCTGCGCGATGCCACACAGATCGCGGCCCTTCATCAGCGGCGGGATCGCCTGCGTCTGGATCGGGGTCGGGGTTGTATAATCCTTGGCGGCAAGCGCGCGATTGATGTCGGCGTGCAGGCCAAAGTCGTTGAAACTTGTCATAACATACTCACAATGGGCGACGCGCACAGCGCCCGTTCGCATCGAACGGACGGCGCGCGGCCGCGGGTTCGAAACGACCCGCGTGAAAGGGTGCCTCAAGGGACAAAGCGCGGTGCCGGCTCGTCCCGCGCTGGCGGCCTTTACGGCGCCTCGGGCGGGAAAATCACGCTGCCGGTGGTTGCGGCGGTGAAGTCCGCCATGCTGCGCTGCACAAGCATATGGCGAATATTACGCGAAATTGCAAGATGATTGCTCGGACCGGGATTGCCCCCCTCGCCGGTTCGTGCTGATCTTGATCCTGCAAGACCGAATAAAGGGGAGAGCGGGAGCGCCATGCCGGAAAAGATTATCGTCATCGACGAAGGCACGACATCGACCCGCGCCATGCTTTTCGACGCGAGCGGTACGCCGCACGGCAGCGCGCAGCGCGAGTTTCGCCAGCATTATCCGGGGCCCGGCCTCGTCGAACATGATGCCGAGGAAATATGGCAGGCGACCCTCGCGTGCACGCGCACGATGATCGAAAAGGCCGGCGGCGCGGCCAATATTGCCGCGATCGGCATCACCAACCAGCGCGAAACGATCGTGTTCTGGGACCGGACGACCGGCCGGCCGCTCGCCCCCGCAATCGTGTGGCAGGATCGGCGGACCGCCGCCGATTGCGCGAAGCTCAAGGAGGCCGGGCACGAACCGGCGGTGCAGGCCAAGAGCGGCCTGCTGCTCGATCCCTATTTTTCCGGCAGCAAGATTGGCTGGGCGCTGCGCAACTGGCCGCAGTTGGCCGAGGCGGGCGATCGGCTCGCCGTCGGGACGATCGAATCCTATCTCGTCTATCGCCTGACCGGCGGCGCGCATGTGACCGACGCAACCAATGCCTCACGCACGCTGTTGATGGCGATCGACGGCGATGGGGGCTGGGACGGCGGCCTGTGCGACCTGTTCGGCGTTCCCATGCGACTGCTGCCCGAAATCGTCGATTGCACTGCCACGGTCGGCACCACCGACCCGGAGCTGTTCGGCGGCGCGATCCCGATTGCGGGGATGGCGGGCGACCAACAGGCGGCAACAATCGGCCAGGCCTGCCTGGAACCGGGACAGACCAAGGCAACCTTCGGCACCGGCGCCTTCATCCTGTCGGCGAGCGGCACGGAACGGCCGCATTCGGCCAACCGGCTGCTCGCGACGATATTGGTTCAGGAAAACGGGCGCCGCAGCTATGCACTCGAAGGATCGGTATTCGTGGCGGGAAGCCTGATAAAGTGGCTCCGTGACGGCCTCGGCCTGCTCGCGAACGCCGGCGAGAGCGAGGCGCTGGCGCGCTCGGTTCCGGATAATGGCGGTGTCTATCTGGTCCCCGCGCTTGCAGGACTGGGTGCACCGCACTGGCGACCCGATGCGCTCGCTGCAATATCGGGGCTGAGTTTCGCGAGTGGCAAGGCGCATGTCGCCCGCGCCGCGCTGGAAGCGCAGGCCTATCAGGCGCATGATCTGAAAGCCGCCTTCGCGGCCGATGGCGTCGATTGGGCCGATCTGCGGATCGACGGCGGCATGGCGGCGAACGACTGGATGGCGCAGGATCTGGCCGACATGCTCGCCTTGATCGTCGAGCGACCCGAATTTGTCGAAAGCACCGCCCTCGGCGCCGCGATGCTGGCGGCCTGCGGCGCAGGACTCTACCCCGACCTCGCCACCGCCGCGGGGACGATGCGCGGCCGTGCGACCCGCTTCATCCCGGCGTTGAACGATGCACAACGCAAAACGCGCCTTACCGGCTGGCAAAGCGCGCTTGCGAAAATTTTGACGTGATCGTCGCTCCCGCGAAGGCGGGGGCAACGTCGATCAACGCTTGAGGGTAAGACCGCCGAAGCGCTTGTTGAACTTGGCGACCTGGCCACCCTGATCGAGCAGGCGCTGGTTACCGCCGGTCCACGCGGGGTGGGCGGTGGGGTCGATTTCGAGCGTCATCACGTCACCTTCGCTGCCCCAGGTCGAGCGCGTCTGATATTCGGTGCCGTCGGTCATCTTGACCGTGATCATGTGATAAGCGGGGTGGATGTCTTTTTTCATGTCTTAAGCTCCTGTGCCGCTGGTTTCCGACCAGCGGCGTGAGTCGGTGCGATCCCCCGCAGGGGGCTACGAAGCGGCTGCCCCTAGCGGCGAACGCAAGGAATTGCAACCCGCCGCATTGCCGGGCGGGCGCGTATCATTCAATCGTTCGGCGGATCGGCGATCATCGCGGTGAACTGGCATTCGGTTGCCAGTTGATCGCCCAGCATCGCCCGGCCTTCGAACTTGCAGATGTTCCGCTTTGCCTGAAGGATGGTGACATGCAGGTCGAGCAGATGGCCCGGCTCCACGGGCTTGCGGAACTTAACCCCGTCGATCCCCATGAAATAGACGAGCTTGCCCGATCCCGCGAGCCCCAGCGATTCGATCGCGAGCACCCCGCCCGCCTGCGCCAGCGCCTCGATAATGAGGACGCCGGGCATGATCGGCCGGCCGGGGAAATGACCCTGGAAAAAGGGCTCGTTGATCGTGACCGCCTTCACCGCATGGATGCTGGTGTCACGGACCATCGATTCGACGCGGTCGACGAGCAGCATCGGGTAACGATGCGGAAGCAGATTCAGGATCCGGCGAATATCCGCCGGACCCATCGTCTTGTCGTCGCTGTCGGTCATGCGCGCTTAGCGGGTGACCGGCGGCGTGCCGCCCGACGCGGCCGGCTGGGCAGCCGCGGCGGCGCGCGCCTGGTCCATCGCCTGCTGGTTCTTTTCCTGAACCAACTGGCCGGGCTTGTAACCCGCCGGCGGCGTGATCGACACGTTCGGCAGAATGCGGTTGAGTTCGGTCACGACCGCATCGGTGATATCGGTGCTCGGGTCGCGCGCCAGCACGGCGTCGGGCTGCAGCAGCAGGTCGACCTTCTTGGCGGTCATCGCGGCGCGGATCGCCTCGTTCATGCGAACGCTGATCTGATCCTCAACGTAGGCGATCGCGAGGTCGACAGGTTCGCCGATCTTGTTAAGCTCGGCGGAAGCCGACTGGCGCTTGTCCTGCACGGCCTTGGCAGCGGCCTGGAGCGCAGCCTGATTCTGCGGCGTCTTCTTCGCTTCCTCGTTATATTTCGCCACCAGCACGTTCAGTTCGGCCTGCAGCGTCTGACCGCGGGTTTCCTGCTGGTCGATCTGTGCCTTGTAGGTCGTCTGGATCTGCTGCGATGCGACAGTGAAGGCGTTCGAACGCGAGGCCGCAACGCGAACGTCGGCGAGCGCGACCGATTTTGCCTGTGCAATGGCCGGAGCCGACAGAAGCGGCGAAACCGAAAGCGCGGCAATGGCGAGCGCGGAAGCGGCAATAATTTTCTTCATCAGAATTGTGTTCCTACATTGAATGAGAAGCGTTTCGTATCGTCACCCTCTTCTTTGCGGAGGGCGTAAGCGAAGTCGATCCGGAAAGGACCAAACGGAGAGTTCCAGTTGACGCCAGCGCCAATCGCGACGCGCGGTTTCCAGCTGTCGCCCAGATAGCGTTCCTCGAATGGTGCCAAGGGGATATAGCCGTTCGCGGTATCACAAGTCGAATAAAGCGTCGTGCTACCAGTCGTCAGCGTCGCAAATTGCGTATCCCCAGTCGAGGCATTGCGACACTTGTATTTCGTCAAATTATCCGACGGATCCTTGAAATCGGCAAGAGTCGTCAGCGTCGGTCGCTTCACACCCCAGACCGAGCCAAAGTCGAGGAACACCGAAGGCCTAAGTCCCAGTTCCTTCGCGCCGCTGCCGAGTGGAATATCAACCTCGAACCGCCCCTTGTAATAGGCGCGGCCGCCCAGCGCATCGTCCACTCGAGCCGTGTTCGACGTGTCGAGGATCGGATTAGCCGGATCGGTCAGATCGACATTGCCATAGCGCACGACGCGGGGGCCGACGCCGCGGATGTCGAAGCCGCGCAGTTGCGGTTCGCCAAGGAAAAAGCGGTCGGTCAAACGCACCTTGTCGCTGGTCGGCGACGGAGCATCGCCAAGCGGATAGATATAGCCGCCTTCGGCCGAGATGTTCAGGATGAACTTGCTGCCGAGGTTGAAATGCTTGCTCGCCGTCGCGGTCGTCCGGACATACCGAACACTGCCGCCGAGGCCGGCAAAATCCTGTCCCAGCGTGAAAGACTGACCGCGCGTCGGGCGCAGGCGGTTGTCGCGATCGTCATAGGCAATGGTGTAGCCGACGAGCGACGTCGTGCGCTTGCCGATCGCGTCGCAAAGATAGCGGCCGGCAACCAACGGATCGCAGTTTCCGCCGAAATAATAGAGATTCTTGTCGAGCGTCACATCGTCGAGATTGAGGCTATAACGACCGAACACCGACATGAATTCGGTAAGCGGAACACCCATATTGACTTGGAAGCCCGTCGTAACCTGCTGGAAGGTCGTCTGGCGGTTGTTGTTGATGAAGTTGAACGAGTTGAGGTCGCGGCGATAGATGCTGCCACCGAGTGAGATATTGCGGTCGAAGAGATAAGGCTCGGTGAAGCCAAGCTCGACCGACTTCGAATAGCTCGAATAATTGACCGATGCCTGAAGCTGCTGGCCGAGACCGCGGAAGTTGCGCTGGCGGATCGATGCCTGGAGCAGAAAATTCTCGATCGACGAGAAACCAGCCGAAAGCGACAATTCGCCCGTCGGCTTTTCCTCGACATTGGTTTCGAGAATGATGCGATCGGGGGTGGAGCCTTCCTTGCGCTCGATCTCCAGCTTGTCCTGGAAATAGCCAAGGCTGTTCAGGCGGTTCTCGGTGCGCTTGACGCCGAAGCTGTTGAAGGCGTCGCCTTCGTTGAGGCGAAACTCGCGGCGCACCACCTTGTCATGGGTCAGCGTGTTGCCGTTGACATCGATGCGTTCGACATAGGTACGCGGGCTTTCGCCGACGTCGAAAGTGATCGCCATCGTCCGCGTTTCGGGATCGCGGCGGAATTCGGGATTGATGTCGGCGAAGGCATAGCCGAAGAGGCCAGCGGTTTCGCTCAGGCTTTCCACCGTATCTTCCACAAGCTTGGCGTCGTACCAGTCGCCCGTCTTCATCGGCAGCAGGCGCTTCAGCGTCTCCGGCTTGAAGTCGCGCAGCTGGCTCTTCACGTCGATGTCGCCGAATTTGTAGCGCTCGCCCTCCTCCACCACATAGGTGATGATGAAGTCCTGCTTGTTGCTGGTCAGCTCCGCCACCGCCGAAATCACGCGGAAGTCGGCATAGCCGTGCTGGAGATAGAAGAGGCGCAGCTTCTGCTGGTCATAGGCCAGACGATCGGGATCGTAGGTCGTGTTCGACGACAGGAGATTGCCGAGGCTGGCCTGCTTCGTCGCCATTTCGCCGCGCAGTTCGCCGTCGCTGAACTGTTCGTTGCCGATGATGTTGATCTGGCGGACCTTCGACTTCGGCCCTTCGTCGATCTCGAACACCACATCGACGCGGTTCTGGTCGAGCTGGACCATCTTGGGATCGACGGTCGCGGCGAAGCGGCCCTGCCGCTTGTAGAGTTCGATGATGCGCGCAACGTCGGCGCGGACCTTCGAGCGGGTGAAGATCTGCCGCGGCGCGAGCTTGATCTCGGGCCGGATCTTGTCTTCCTTCAGCCGCTTGTTGCCTTCGAGGATGACGCGGTTGATGACGGGGTTTTCCGTCACCTGGATCGTCAGCGCGCCATTGTCGTCGCTGATCTGATAATCCTTGAACAATTCGGTCGACGCCAGATCCTTGAGCGCCTGATCGAGCACCGAACGGTCATAGGGCTGCCCCACGCGCAGGCGCAGATAGGACAGGATCGTCTGCGCCTCGAGCCGCTGGTTACCGACGACGGTGATCGTCTTGATCGTGGCCGCGGTCGGTGCCGCCTCGGTCGGCGGAACGGGCAGCGTCGATGTCACCGGCGGCGGGGCGACCTGCGCCAGCGCCGCAACCGGCCACGCCAGCATCGACCCGGTCATAAGCACCGCGGTCAGTCGCGTCCGTGCCGAAAATTTCTGTGAAGCCACACCGTTCATCCCGCAAAAATCCGTATCCCTGCGCCCAGGTCCCGCTCCGGCCCAAGTGCGCGCTCTCCCTGCCTTAGTCTGGCTATCCAATCAAGCGGGCGATCCTGTCCCAAACGCCAATTGAGCCCAAATCGTTGAAAGTCACGACCAGCATCAATGTCACGATCACCGCAAAACCGAATCTGAACGCCCACTCCTGCGCCTGCGGCGGTGCCGGCCGCCGCCGAATTGCTTCATAGCCGTAGAAAAGCAGATGGCCACCATCGAGCATGGGCAATGGCAACAGATTTATGAACCCCAGATTGATGGAAACGAAAGCGACGAACGAGATCAAGACAACGACACCCATCGATGCGGCCTCGCCCGATTGCTTCGCTATACGTAGAGGACCGCCCATATCCTTGACGGACCGTTGCCCGGTCACGAACTGACCCAACAGATTTCCCGTCAAGCGGACCAGTTCCCATGTCTGCTTTATGGCAGCCCGTGTAGAGTCTATGGGCCCCGCAGTGGCCAGTTCGGGCGGGCCGGGCATGATTCCTATAATTGCCCGTTCGACCTTATTACCAAAGGGGTCGGTTTCAGAGACTATCTTCGGTCGCAGGGTAATATCGAATTGCGATCCATCCCGCACGATCTCAAGATCGGCCGGTTTCCCAAGATCGGTCGCGACGGAAAACCGGATGTCGTCAAAAGTCTCCATCGTCCGACCGTTGATCGCAGAAACGCGATCACCTGGCCGTAATCCCGCTTCTGCCGCTGCACTGCCCGTCTGGATGCTTTCGATCACCGGGGGCGTCGATGGAACGCCATAAATCATGTTGAATGTGGCGTAGATCGCGATGGCGAACAGGAAATTGGTCACCGGCCCCGCGAGCACGATGAGAGCGCGTTTCCAGACCGGCTGCGCGGGAAAGCTGTGCGATCGTTCTTCGGCGGGCATGTTGTGCCAGTTGGCGTCGGGCTGGCTCACCGCATCGCGATCGCCCGCAAACTGGACATAGCCGCCAAGCGGCAGCCAGCCAATCTTCCATTCGGTGCCGCGCTTGTCGGTCCAGCCGAGGATCTTGCGCCCGAAACCGATCGAAAAGGTGTCGGCTTTCACCCCGCACCAGCGGCCGACGATGTAATGGCCATATTCGTGCACGAACACGAGCGGGCCGAGCACGACCAGAAACGCAAGAATGGTGAACAGGAAACCGGGCGACTCAAGCATGTTCGAGTTGGTCCACAAAATGCTGCGCGGCCGCGCGGGATGCGGCGTCGACGCTGAATATGTCCTGAAGCGCGCCCGGCACGGCGGGCGCATCGGCGTCGAGCCGCCGCGCGGCGTACCGGTGCAGCCGCAGCAGCCGCGCGATCGCGGCAAGATCGAGCGGCGCGCACGGCGTCGCCATGCGCTGCGGCCAGGCGAGCGCGCTCGCGATCGGAATGCGCATATCGGGCGATCCGAGCTGCGCCAGCGTCGAACAATCGACATATTCGACGAGGCTGTGGATCACCGATTGCGGGTGAACGAGAATTTCGATCCGGTCGAGGCCGACGGGGAAGAGATGATGCGCCTCGATCAGTTCGAGGCCCTTGTTCATCATCGTCGCCGAATCGACGCTGATCTTGGCGCCCATCGACCAATTGGGGTGCGCGACCGCCTGCGCCGGGGTGACGCGCGCCATCGCTTCCGCCGACATGGTGCGGAAGGGACCGCCGCTCGCGGTCAGAATGATGCGTCGCACCTGATCGAGACGTCCGCCCGCCAGGCACTGAAAGATCGCATTATGTTCGGAATCGACCGGCAGGATCGTCGCGCCGGACCGCTGCGCCGCCGCGATCATCAACTCGCCCGCCGACACCAGCGATTCCTTGTTCGCGAGCGCCACGTCGCACCCGGCTTCAATCGCCGCCATCGTAGGCGCGAGCCCGGCGGTACCGACAATCGCGGCGAGTACGAGATCGGCCGGCAACCGCGCAGCGTCGACCAATGCGTCGGCGCCCGCCGCCACGCCGATATGCGTGTCCGCCAGCGCCGTCTTGAGTTCGTCATGACGCGCGGGATCGCCGATCACGGCGACTTCGGGGGTGAACTCGCGCGCCAGACGCGCCAGTTCGGCAACGTCGCTGTTGGCGCTGAGCACGACGATCTGCCACGCGTCGCGGTCGCGGCGTACGAGGTCGAGGGCCGATTGCCCGACCGAACCCGTTGCGCCAAAGACCGAGAGGCGGCGCATGTCAGCCGGCCGCCCGGACCGCGATCTGGCCCGCGACGGCGAGCGCACCGAGAATGAGCGCGACCGGCAGCAGGCCGTCGACGCGGTCGAAAATGCCGCCATGCCCCGGAATCAGCTTGCCCGAATCCTTGACCCCGGCGCGGCGTTTCATCCAGCTTTCGCCAAGGTCGCCGAGCTGCGCGAGGAGGCCCATGAACAGGCCGATCCACAGCGGGACACCGATAATCTGGCCGCGGTCACCGATCGTCGCGCTGGTAATCAGCGCCGCGATCATGCCGCCGACGAGCCCCGACCAGGTTTTCGAAGGGCTGATCGTCGGCGCGAGCCGCGCGCCGCCAAAGGCGCGTCCGGCAAAATAGGCGCCGATATCGGTCGCCCAGACCATGCCGAACACCCACAGCGCCGCCGTCATCCCCAGATTCTGCCGGATATACCAGAGCCCACCGATGGCCCCGATGACGAGCAGCAAGCCGAGCGCCGAGAAAGCCGCCTTGCCGCCGCTGCCGAGGCCCATCGCACGGACGAGCTGGAACCATTCGACCAGCAGCAGCGCGCCGCCGACGAGCAAGAGCAGGCCGAAGGCGATGCCGCCGAACCACAGCGCCGTACCGGCGATCGCGAACAGGATGATCGCCGACCCGATCCGCACCCACAGATC
>LULP01000096.1_pt1 | contig 74266 bp, 70 predicted proteins | sample 728111 | NCBI WGS metagenome assembly LULP01 (sample SAMN03860286, study PRJNA289734) | marine metagenome | biome: seawater column; feature: ocean; material: water; isolation source: Red Sea water column Station 149 - depth 25m | place: Saudi Arabia: Red Sea | collected 2011-10-15 | depth 25 m
TATCGTCTGTATATGTTCCCGTACCTGGATCTCTTGCTATCCATTTGCCTTCAGTAAAACACTCAATTGAAAGTTGATCATAATGAGCATGTCCACCAACACTATTTTGTCCTATTTGGCCACATCTGATACTAAAGTATTCTGAACCATCATTATTGCGCCAAATAAAAATACCAAAATCGGGAAATGTATAAAGATTAAAATCTTTTTGAAATATTTTAATTAAAGGATGGTCAACCCTTGAGAAACTCGTTAAATCTATAGAATCATTTTTTAGATTGGGCACTTCAATTGAATTTTTATTTTCAAAATTGAAGAAATGATCAATGAGATTTATTAACCAATCCATTTTTAAAGGATCATCTTCATCATGATAAAAGTAAAAAAGTCTCCCTGAATCATTATCACCAATCTGAGAAAGTTCTCCATTAACCATTAGCAAATTTAGTAATCTTCTATTTGAAAATACTAACTTTTCAATTAATTCTATTAATGATGAATCAGGTTCAATTGCATCTAAAGAAAGCTTGAAAATGATTAAAGCTTCAGTCGTAAATGCAGAATAATGGGATGATCCTTCAAAATTAGTTCCATCTTTGTAGAACTGTCGATTTAATTCATTCTTAAGTTCATTCAAATAATATGTAGTGTCATCTTCAAAACCATCAAATTTATAAGTTGCTAGAGTCAAAATTATTGAACATAATTCAATTAAATAATGATTTCCGACAACATTTCCATCGTCTTCAAGATTTTCGGTTACGTATTGATAATGTTGACTAATAAATGTATCAATTAAGTCTTTATTATTGCCAAGAATCTTTGAATCTAAATCGTTGTTTTCTAGAAAATTTCGATGAAAAATTAGATTTATATTTCTGATTGCTACATCCATTGGACTATTCCAATAAATTAATGGAAAATTGTTTACATCAACATTTTCATGCAAATTTTTATCTTTATTCAAGATTGATAATAAATCTAATTTTTGTAAAAATTGTAGCCTAGAGGCTTCATAAGGAACTTTTACATCACCCTTGTTGAAATAAGCCGGAATAAATTTATTGTGTGATTGGAAATCATTTTCACTAAAAATATCCCTTGATGTTACTAAATCGTCAGTTTCCTTTCCAAAAATTTTTTTAGAATAATTAATTTTGTCATCTGTATTTGTTAATAGGTAAGAAGCCAGCAACTGATGATAATTTGGATTGGTGTACTCAAAAGATTTAAAATTAGTGGGAATAACTATTTTTTTTGCAAATAAGTTTCTTAGATTGAATCTTGTTCTTTGTAAAAAAAGTTTAAGCATAAGATTTCCTAAAACTATAAGAAGTAAACATTGAAATAATCATTTGTGATGAAATAATTGACAAAATTGCCGGATTGGAAATACTTAAATTATGAAGTGCAAAATAAACTATATAAGAAATTACTGATCCTGAAATAATAATTTTTGTTATATTAACTTCAAAACCTAGAGCTCTTGAAAAAATAATATTGATTCTAGACCACACCATTAAAGGTAATGAAAAAAGTATTAAAGAAGTTTGAAAAGAGACATCTCTGAACTCTTCGCCAAGAAGTGATACAAGAATATTTCCTGCAGTATCTCTTAACAAGTAAAACGTAACTGGAATAATAAATGAAAAAAAGAAAACTTTCTTTAGACGATCTCTTATGTTTTGAATTTCGTCTTTGTCTTTTGCTTTTGACAATTCTGGAAATAATATATCAAGGCTTGCTGCTAAAAGTTGAAAAATAATTTCTAATATTCTTCTGGACCATGCCAAGACACCCAAAGCTGGACCAAAATAAAATAGACCTAACAAAACTATATCTAACTCAGAAATCAAAGCACTGGAGAATGTTGTAAGAACCATTTTTCTTCCCGAATTATTCAGCTCTTTCCTTGTTGACTTATCTAGATCTGAATCTCTTTTTTTCTCGGTTTTAGGGATGTAGTAATGAGCGACTAGAAAAAATAGAAATAATATAGCCGATTGATACAGTACAACCCATATTATTTCTAGACTGTTAATCACAATAATCCAAGCACCAAATCCATAAAGGATTGTTCTAACGATTATCTGCTTGGAAGTAATTACAAAATTGCCATCTGCTTGAAAATATGCCAGTGCAATATGAATCATTTCGTTAAAAACAAAACCTATAAGAAAAATTGCTGTTATTGGGTAATCTCTGCCAAATAAAATTGTTAATGGAAAAATTGTCGCCAAGGCTAATGCAAGATTTCTTAAAACCAGAAAATATGAGTTAGCAAAAAGAGAATTTTTGAAACCAACATTTTGAGCTCTTAGCTTTGTAACAACTAATGCAAGAGATAATACGGTTGCTGTTCCAATTAATACAGAAAGACTTTTTGAAGCTGCATATTCACCATATATTTCTGCTCCATACTCTCTACTTATTATTGTGATTAAAAAAAAATTAACTCCTAAAAGAGTTAATTGCATTAGAGATATGTAAATTGTATTTTCTTTCCAATTTTTTATCAATTCGCAACCCTTGCTAAATGCCAATTTGAAAGATTAATTAAATACCACTTTTTTTGGTAGTCATTTCCATTAAGGATATGATTTAATTCTCTTTCATTAAATAAATTTACTAGAGAATTGAACTGTTGCACAGATTCATAGAATTTTTCCTCATCTTTCTTGATCCACTCACCTATTGGAGCCCTAAATCCTTGTTTTTTTCTATTTATGATTTGATCAGGTAAATATTTCAACGCAACCTTTTTGAGAAGACTTTTTGTATTAGTTAAGTCAATAAGTAATTCTTCCGGCAAGGAAAGTACATATTCTACTAATTTATGATCAAGAAAAGGCACCCTTGCCTCAACAGCAGATTGCATTACAAGCTTATCCATTCTCATAAGTAAAAGTTCCGGAAGCCTTATCTTTAAATCAATTAAAGTCATCCACTTAGAAATTTTTGAATTTTTGTTAGAAAAATAATCTTTCCATTTATTGTCAGCGTAAAATATTAGATCAGAATGATTTGGTAAACCATCTACTATCAAGCTATCTAATTCCTTTAAATTAAAACCCAAAGCTCCACCTGCAAATGAAGTTCTATTAAATAGAATATTGCTAAGCATATTTAATCTATGATTCTTAAAACTTGAGTATTTTTTTGTCGATTTAAAAAAGGGCTTAAAAAATTTATTCAGTTTTAGATATCTATTCCAGTGATCATATCCATAAAATAATTCATCTGCGCCTTCCCCGACTTGAACAACTTTAATTTTACTGTTCTTAGTTTTCTTACCAAGGAAATAAAGTGGAATTCCAACCTCATCCCCAACTAAGTCATCTTGATAAAAGGAATAATTATCAAGAAGCTCTTGGAATTCTTGATAAGAAATATTCTCCTCAATTAAATCTATGTCATTATTACTTGCCGCAAATTTTGCTTCGTTTAACTCACCCTCATATCCTGGGAAATGGTCTTTAAAATCTATGTTGAAACCTTTCAGTCCAGCTTTTTCATTTTGTTTCATGAGCTTGCCAATCAAGGATGAGTCAAGCCCTCCAGATAGAAATAGTCCTACTTCAACGTCACTTACTTTCCTGTACTCAACAGATTCATTTAATAATCTATCTATATTTTCAATTGCTTCTTCTTCTGAGATATCATTATTAACTTCAATATCAAATGGATCCCAATACTGATTAGATTTTATTGAATTGTCTGAAAAAAACTCTATGTACTCACCAGGTTGTACTTTTGATATGTTTAAATTTCCTGTTCTATTCATTGGGACACAAAGATGCCTTAGATATGCAATATAAGACTCAATATCAGGTTCAAATGGAATTAATTTAGATTGTTCTATAGTTTTTAATTCTGAAGAAAATATAAACCAATCATCATTCCTAGCATAGTATAGAGGTTTGATTCCGATTCTATCTCTAGCTAAAAAAATAGAGCTCGTCTTTGCATCATGAATGGCAAAGGCAAATTGACCTCTTAATTTTTTTAAAATTTCAGATTTATATTCAATATATCCTTTAAGTAATACCTCTGTATCGCCTTCCGTAGAAAATTTAACACCTTTACTTTGTAGTTCAGCTCTAATTTCTTTAAAATTATAGATTTCACCGTTAAATACAATTGTGTATCTTTTGTCGTCATCCTGATAAGGTTGGTTTGATCTTGAGTCTAAATCGATAATTGAAAGCCTGCTGTGAATAAAACATTCTGAATCTGAAATATAATTAATGGAAGAGTGATCGGGTCCCCTGTGTTCTAGGGAGACTTTCATATCATTTGCAATATTTTGGTCGATTTTAGAATTGTTAGTGCTAACAATTCCACCAATTCCACACATTTCTCTAACTCTAATGTTATATTTTTTATTCAAGTAAATTAATTTGAATAGTTTAGAGTAAATATTGTATGAAAATAATTTTTGACATTACAATCATGGTTTTTCTCATTCCAGTTTTTTTATTCTTTTTTCCAATCATTTACCTGTTGATAATTATTTCAGATGGTTATCCAGCAATATATGTTCAGGAAAGAGTTGGTAAAAACGGTAAAATTTTTAAATTATTTAAATTCAGGACTATGGATGAAAGCTCAGATGAGGATCTACACGAAGAGCATTATAAAAAATTAGCTGATAAAGAAACAATTGAGCCATCTTTAGAGCCTGGAAATCCTATACGAATTGAAAACGATGACAGAATAACAAAAATTGGTCTTTTTCTAAGAAAGACTTCCCTAGATGAATTGCCTAACGTAATAAATGTTCTAAAAGGAGAAATGTCAACTGTCGGTCCAAGACCATTAGTTGTTTATGAATCAAAATTACTTGGTGATTATCAAAAAAAGAGACATTCAGTAAAACCTGGAATTACTGGTCTTGCTCAAGTCCAGGGAAGATTAGATTTAAGCCTACAAGAGAGGCTTTATTGGGATATTGAATATGTTGAAAACTACAACATTGTCCTTGATTTCAAAATACTTTTTCAGACAATTATCTCTGTTATATCAAGAAAAGGGGCAAATTAGATTAAGGAGTAGTAGTCCTCAACTACCTTTGATTTATTTAAAATATTTTTATTTAGATTGTTTATATTTTTTTGATATTTCAAAAGTAGTGATTGATCATTAAGTTTATCAAATATTTTTATCATCGAAGTTTCATCATAGGGGTCAATGGTAAAACCTAATTCATATTTCTCTATAAACTTTGAAACAGCAGAATCACTGTTAGCAAAACACAATAAAATTTTATTCATTGAAAGATAGTCAAAAGTTTTACCAGGAAAACCTTCTACTGTAATTTCTTTATCTAGCGAAATAAGTCCAACAGGAATCTCTTTCGTTTTATCGTATAATTCGTTTCTTGGTAAATGCTCAAAAACATTTAATTGATCACTTTCTAAATCTTTAATAGAATCAAATTCTTCACCTGCTCCAAAAAATTTTAATTTCCAATTCTTCTCTTCAATAGAATTAAACGTATCGATAAATCTTTTAATATTTTGAGGTTTACCCATATTACCGGCATACAAAATTGTTTTTTTATCTAAATTTGGATTTTCATTTGATATTTCATAGGGGGAAAAATGATAAATTGATTTTATATCTTTGTCCATTAATCCACGATTGTTAATAAGAAATGTTTTTAATTCTGATGAGTTTACAACCAAATTGTCAGCAAGTTTCATCGCGTATGTATCGATTTTTTTAAAAATGTAAAATAAAATTCCAGAATTTGTTTTCAATGTTTTGTTAGCAATTTCAGGATAAAGCTCCCAGCATGAGTATGTAACTTTAATCTTTAGAAATTTCTTTATATAAATTACAACTAAGTTCATAGTTGGTGGATAACTAAATATGAAAATATGAGAGTAATTTTTTTTGTTCTTAGATAAAAATTTAATTGTTTGATAGTGAAACATTATCCATTGAAAAAACCTAGTTACTTTGTTAAAACTCCTGCTTGCTGAACTTATATGTGTTATGTTTATGTCTTTATATGATGATGTGTAATATTTATCTGAAGTTAGATTCTTACTATTTTCGATATTGTATTGTGGTGAGCTTGCCAATATCTCAACATCAACACCAAGCTCTTTAAATCCATCTGCAATTTCAGCAACTAACATTCCTGTTGAGACGTTATCTGGAGGTATTGTTAAAGAGTGAAATAAAATTTTTTTCATTCTTTAAATGAATTTGAAATGTCAAATGGATAATTTTCTTTATTGTGTTTATGAAAACTGTTTGATTCTGATAATTCCAGAAGGTCATCAACAATATTATTAGATGCTTTCCCATCACCAAATGGTTGAGCCCATATTGTATCAACTAACTTCATAGCCTTATCTAAGTAACTTTGAAAGTCACTTATCTTCTCAGATGGATCAAATTTTATAGAAGCATTAACATCATATACCTCTGGACGCTCTGTTGAGTATCTCATTTGAATAGAAGGTACATTCATAATGCATGCCTCTTCAACTACTGTTCCTGAATCACTCATTACAAAGGTAGAGTTCTTAAGAAGATACATAAATTCAAGATATCCTAAGGGGTCAATCATCAAAACGTTCGAATTGAGTTTTAGATCATATGATTTAAGCATTTCTTGAGTTTTGTATCCTGCAGGAAATACTATTTTCATATCAGAAGAATTAAATAGATTTACAATATTGTTAAGAGAATCGATGTTTAATATATTCTCTCTTCTATGAGATGTTGCTAATAAGAATTCGTTTTTTCCAATAAAATTTAAAACATTATTATCTAAGCTTTCATGTCCCGAATCAAAAATATTTTGATTTTCTTGAATAATATCAACTATGGGGTTCCCAGTTACTTTTATTATATCTTCAGAAATTCCCTCATTTAGACCTTGCGTCTTGTATGAATCAAGATAAGCATATATCCTGTCTGACAAGTGATCTATGGTTTTTCTGTATTTTTCTTCAGGCATTCTCCAATCGTATGAACGCATACATCCTTCAATATGAACAATTGGGATATTGTGCTGTGCTGCTCCAATACTACCCATGACCGTATTTGTATCACCAAGAAAAACAACAGCTTGATACTTATTGTTTTCTAAGTGATTGAATGTATTTTTAATCACTGAAGAAACTGTTGATGCATCGTTAGTAGTATCTATTTCAAATTCAACATCAGGTTTTGGAACATTAAGTTGTTTAAAGAAAACATCTTTCATATTCTCGGAATAATGCTGGCCAGACCATATGAAATCATACGTTATATTTTTATTTTCAGACAAAAGTCTGATAATTTTACTTGCCCTTATAACATCAGGTCTAATTCCTAGAATGATTCCAAGGTCTTTCATACAAATTCCAATATCTTTTTAGTTCCTTCATATTCAGCTAATTCAGATATATTGTCTCTTATAGATGGAATTTCTTTGTATCCACCTAATGCCCAAAGTTCTTGGTTAGCTTTTGAATCCAATGTCTTTAATGTTCTATCAACTTTGTTGTCTGATAAAACATTATTAATTTCTATATCTTTTGTGAAATATTCTTTAAAAAGATTTAACAACTCATACTTGTTAACTTTGTCACTTGGCACTATGTGTTGCAATTTAATTTGAGTTTGTTCGTTCTTTGTAATACCTAATACAATTTTTGCAAAGTTTAATGTTGTTATGCCATTCCATTCATGATCTGTAAATCCATTAACTACTGATTCATCTGTCCTTAAAAACCAGTTAAGAAGTGACCTTCCACTCCCAGTTTCAGGTCCAACAATACTCGAACGCAGTAAGGTTTTATTATTACTAGAAACCTCTCCAACAATTTTGGTTTTACCATACACATCTGTGGCATCTGTCATAGATGTTTCAATATATTCTCCTTCTAATCCAGAAAATACACAATCTGTTCCAATTTGAATGTAGCTGAAATTAAAATCCAAACTTGCTTTCGCAATTGTTAGTGGAAAAAAGGAGTTTATAGATATTGCATTGCTAATTGATTCTTTTGTTTCGGAGATGGTTGGCTTTATTGCTCCGATACAATTTATGACAAAACTAGGATTTGTTAATTTACATAAGTCATCAAAGTTATCTTTGCTAGGATCAAAGTTAATCTTTTCACCGTTCAATTCACTAATAAATTTATTTTCAGAACGTGATGTAAAAAAAAGAGTATCTTTGGAATAATCAGAAAAAACTAAAGAAACCATTTTTCCTAACATACCTGTTGAGCCAAGTATAAGAAGGTTACTCAAACAGTTCACCTCCATTGCTTGTCCAAGGATCCCAATATTTTGAATCAAATCTGTAATCATCATTTAGAGAGTCTTCTAGAGTTGAAGAAGAAAAGTACATTATTTTACTATTTTCTTCAAGATTCATGGCTCCATTTGCATAACCCTCTGGAATGGATAATAAGTCTGAATTTATATCCATTTCGACCATTTCTGGATCAATTGTCTTATCTGGATTTTCCCAATCATCTATTTTTATTACACCGACCAAAAACTTGCCTGATAATACTTTGATAAGTTTTTTTTCATTTTTATGACCGTGCCATGCTCTCACAGTTCCTATTTTTGGATTTGTTACTGTATAAAATCTTTTGTAATCACTAAGGTTTAATTCATTAAAAAACTCAACATTTCCTCTGTGGTCTTCAGAAAACCCTCTTTCATATCTTTCTAGGTTCAAGATACACCAAACTTCTGCAAAAAGTTCTGATTTGAATACCTAGGATCTGTTATGTCCTTTATCCTGTTGTGAAAAATTAAATCATATATCTCATTAACTCCATTGATAAGCTCTATTGAAGCTTCAAATCCTGTTTCATCCAATAATTTTTGACTTGATACTTGATAGTTTCTAGCATCCTCAAAGCTCATGGGAGTCACTTCTACTTCAACATCTTTTACTTTATTTTCTATCTCTCTTGCTATATCGATGATTCTATAGTTCTTATGATGAAGATTGTAAATACCACTTACATCAGTGTTTAGACAGTGACTTATTGCATTTGAAACGTCATTTACATGAAGTAGGGGCCTCCACTGCTCACCCCCATAAACACTAATTTTTTTATCTATAAGTGCTTTTGCTGTAAGAACATTTACTACTAAATCAAGACGTACTCTTGAAAATTCATCACTTATCCCAAATAAAGTTCCAAGCCTAAAAATTAATGCATTTGCATTTTGCAGATATTCTTCTGCTTTTAATTTAGATGATGCGTATTCAGATAATGGATTTGTATCGGAAGCCTCTGTTAGAACTCCGTCTTGAGCCCCATAAACCGAACAAGTCGACAAAAATATTATTCTTTTATCAAAATTTTCAACAAGATTTTTCACACTTTCAGAATTAATTTCAAAGGTTAGGTCTGGATTAATGGCACACGCACCATCACCAACTAACGCTGCAAGCCAAACAACAACATCAAAGTTATTTAAAATACCATTTAATTTTGTTGTATCCCTTATGTCTCCAAGAATAAAATTTACCTTTTTTCTATAAGATGTTTCATAAATTAATGAATCGTAAACAGTAACTTCATGTTCCTGAGAAAGCTTATCAACGATTCCTCCTCCAACATATCCGGCACCACCTACAACTAAAATTTTCATCTTAAATATAGTATATGTTTGAGTTTTCTAATAAAACAGTATTTCAAAATGTAGAATTCTCCTTTTCATTAAGATATAGAAAGTAGCTAAAGTAAAAAAACCAAGATACAGAGTGATTTTGTAATAAATCACTTGATAAACTCAATAACAGAAATGCCATGATTGCCATAAGATTTGGTGAGTAGTTTGTTAAATCTCTTAATTTAAAAAGACTTAATATAAGATCCTTGAAAATTAATCCGTACAAAAACAGGCCAACAATCCCGTAATTTAGAAGTATGAATAAATATGAATTGTGAGGACCATAAGAAAAAGGATTATCATCAAAGTTTTTGGAATCAAGTACCTCATTTCCTTTTATTACGAAATTATCATATCCTCTTCCAAAAATATTATTGATTATTGAATCTTCTGAAACATATTGTAATGTACCTGATTGCATTTCAACTCTGTCTTGGATACCGCTGTTATCATCTTGAATGAATCTATCTATTAAACCAAAATTTACACATATCAATAAAGAGCCAATTAATAATAAAACAGTATTTAGTTTTTTATCTTGAAGCATGATTCTAAATAATATAAATAAAACCAAAACAATTAGAGAAAACCGAGAATATGTAAAGAAACATCCAACAATAGAGAAAGGAATTATTACACGTAAATAACTACTTTCCATCCTGAACATTGAATATATTCCTGTTACGGTAATCAAATCAGCAAAACTGTTTGGCCCCCCCGCCTGAAATCCATTTGTTCTTCCTTTGATATATTCAATATCACTTAAATTAATTCCTATATTCCAAGTCTGATAGATATCTTTGCCAAGATTTATCGAAAATAAATATGAAAGAATTGAAAACGAACTTAAAAACAGAAATATGTAGAAAGGAAAAGTGTTTATATAATTTTTTTCACCTATAAGTGATATAAATATAAATAAAAAAAGATAAAATCCAAATCGCAGTATTTCAGAATGAAATAATTCGCCATTCACAAAAAAATTTTGAACTATTAGATAAAAAATAAAAAATACAAAATACATGTATTTTTCAATTTTTAAAGAGACATTTTCTATATTAAAAAGAAGATACATTGCTAATGAAAAAAATATTAAAATTGGTAAGTCATCGGTATGAACAAATCCTGGAATAACGTCGAAGTGAGGAATTACTGAAATAAAAAATAAAACGTATAAAGGCGAAAAACTTTTCATCTATCAAATTCTCTATTAAAGGCAGATAAACAAGTAATAGGTATTGATTCTTTAAATTCAGCATATGATGTCAAGCTAAAGCAAAAAAGACTTGAAAAATTGGATAAAAATAATAACTTTACATTTTTTAATAACAATTTAAGTCAAGAGGATAGTCTTAACGAAATAAAGAAATATGAAATATCGACAATCTATCATATGGCGGCAAGAGCAGGAGTAAGACAAAGTTTTTTAGATCCACAAAGTTACATAGAGGACAATACATACGCAACTGCCAATGTTGCTAATTTCTGTAAAGAAATAGAGATTCCTGAAATAATTCTTGCATCAACATCATCAATTTATGGGGACAGTGGTGAAAATTTAATGGTTGAAGAGAAAGATGAAAAAATAAAACCCCCTTCTGTTTATGCAAGTACAAAATTATCTGGGGAATCTTTGTCAAAAATAATTCTTGAAGACACAAATACAAACTTAATAATTTCTAGATTTTTTACAGTATATGGACCCTATGGAAGGCCAGATATGTCGATTTTAAGATTTATTCATTGGATAATAAATGAAGAAAAAGTAAAAGTTTTTGGGAATGGAGAACAGCAAAGATCTTTTACATATATAAAAGATGTTGTCGATGCACTCAAAAGAATGTCAGGTTTAGAAAACTCACATACTTTCAATGTTGGATCAAATATTACAGTTTCACTCAACGAAGTTATAAAATTAATTGAGGAATTTTCAGGAAAAAATGCAAATATTGAAAACTTAGAACGTGCATATAAAGATCCTGACGTGGTTCGTCCAAATTTAGAAAAAATAAATGAAGCTATTGGATGGGAGCCGACAACTAAAATACAAGAAGGTATTGAAAAAACAGTTTCATGGTATAAAGAAAATGAAGACTATCTGAAAGATCTGGTATATGTCAATGAATAAAGTAATCGTCACTGGAGGTGCAGGTTTCATTGGTTCGAACCTTATAAAAAGGTTATTGAAGGATGGTGCTGAAGAAATACTTATAATTGATGATTTTTCAACCGGAAAGAAGGAAAACCTTCACGACTCCTCAAAAGTACATCTCATTGAATCAAAACTTGAGGATATTAATGATTTAGAAAGTCAATTTAAGGGATATGATTTTTGCTTTCATCTAGCAGCTGGAGTAGGCGTTCAATACATAATGGATAATTTGAGTGATTCATTATTAACTAATATTCAAGGAACTCATATTGTCTTTGAAGCGTGTAAAGAAAACAACATACCTGTGTTAATAACTTCTACTTCAGAGATTTATGGAACCTCTAAAGAAGAAAGTTGGGATGAAGAAACAAAGAGTTTGATTGGGCCTACGACAAAACTTAGATGGTCATACGCTGTATCAAAAATGATTGATGAATTCTTAGCTCTATCTGAATTCGAAGCCGGTAATCTTAAACCAATAATAGTGAGGCTCTTCAATACGATAGGTCCAAATCAGGTTTCTGATTATGGAATGGTTGTACCAAGATTTGTGGAATCTGCATTAAAAGACGAGGATTTAGTTATCCATGGTGATGGATCTCAAACGAGATCATTTACCTGGGTTGTAGATGTGATTGATTACTTTGTGAAACTAGCTGAGTTAAAAAGTTATGGAGAAATATATAACATTGGTCAAACCGAAGAAATATCGATAAAGAACTTAGCTCAACTAATAATTGATACATCGAATTCAAATTCAAAAATTAAGTTTTTAAGTCATAAAGATGTGTTTGGTGATAAATTTGAAGATCCTACAAGGCGCACACCGAATATAGATAAAATTGTTAAAGCAACCGGAATTAAACCGGGTTACGATATCCAAACAATGATTAAAGAAATTGTGGAATTTAAAAGACAAGATTAATTAAATTATGAGGGTATTAGTGACTGTAGGAATATTTCCTCCAGATATTGGTGGACCTGCAACTTTTGTTCCAAAAATTGCAAAATATTTTCAAGATGAACTTAATTATGAAATAGAAATCTTAACTTTGTCTGATAATAAAAATTCAAATATAAACGATGATTTTAGTGTGAAACGAATTGATAGAAACTTACCAATAATATACCGTTGGTTAAAAACAATTTTTACTATTTATAAATTGGGGAAGAATAAAGATTTAATATTTGTAAATGGTCTTGGTACAGAGGCTACAATTGCCAATATTTTTTTGAATAAAAAGATAATAAGAAAAATTGTTGGTGACCCTGTCTGGGAAAGAGCATACAGCAAAGCAAAGATATCAGAAAGCTTTGATGAATTTCAAGTTAAAAATTATGGATTTTCAATATCGCTCCAAAAGAAGGTGCGAAGCTTTAGCATTAAAAAATCTGATATTGTAGTAACACCATCTAAACACCTAAAAAATTTTATTCTAAATTTAGGATTTAAAAACAAAATTGAGATCATAAATAATGGTGTATTTATACCTGAGGAAAATACAAATATATTTACAAATGATCAAATTAATATCACTATTGTATCCAGGCTGGTATCACATAAAAATATTGAAAAAATAATTAAAGCAATATCAGATTTAAATAGTCCATTAATTAATTTAAATATTATCGGTGATGGGCCTGAGCTAAATCAACTTCAAAAAATTTCATTAGAATCCAATAACAAAGATAATATTATTTTTCATGGGAAACTCAACAGAGATGAAATTGATCATATTTTTTTGAATAGTGATATTTACATACAAGCATCGAATTATGAGGGATTGCCGCATTCCTTACTTGAGGCAATGAGTTATGGAATTCCAGTTCTGTGTACACCTGTTGGAGAATGTAAAGAAATATTGGGAAATGAAGATAGAGGATATATATTAGATTTACCTGTATCAAAAAATAATATTAAATCAAAGATTAGTCAGATTATTGGCGAAAAAGATATTGCAAATAAAAAAGGTGAAAGAGGTAAAGATTTTATTAATGAAAAATATAACTTAACAAATTCTTTTAATCTTTATAAAAATCTTTTTACAAGACTACTTGAGGAAGAATATAAATGAAAAAAGTGCTTGTATTGAATATATCTACTGATTCCAAAAATACATCTCTGGGATTTGCAATATCTTGGTTAAATGCATTTGCAAAAAAATTTGATGAAGTTCATGTCATTAGCTTGAGTAAAGGAAGTGATGATGAACTAGAAAAAAATGTAACTGTTTACTCAGTAGATAATGAACTTGGAAGAATTTCAAAAATAATTAATCTTTATAAATTAATCAATAAGCTAACAAAATCAAATAAATATGAATTCTGCTTGTCTCATATGTCGTCATTAATGGTGATAATCTCCTCACCAATACTAAAAATGAGAAAAATTAAATCAATATTTTGGTACACACATAAAGGTCCTACTGATTTCTTAAAAAAAATATTTTTACTAAAAGCATCGATTTATTCCAACAAGATAATAACAGCATCAAAAAATTCATTTCCGTACAAAAGATTTTTCAACAATAAAAGAAAATTACACGTTATTGGCCATGCAATTAAATTCGATGAGTTTTTCAGAAAAATTAATAGTTTCGATGAAAAAGATTTTGTAATCATATCAAGAATTTCTAAATCAAAGAAAATTGACGAATCAATATCAGGGTTTCTCAATAGCGAAAAAGGATCTAGTCATAAATTATCAGTTATTGGAGGACCTCTATCATCTGAAGATGAAATATATTATCAAAACCTTAAATTAAAATATGCTTCACATGAAAATATAAGTTTTTTGGGAAGTATGCCTCATAAAAACTTAATAAATCAAATTTCAGATTTTAGTTTTCACATTAACAATACGGAAGAAGGCTTTTATGATAAATCTGTTCTTGAAACAATGTCACATGGACTTGTTAATTTTTATTCTAATTCTGACTATGACGATCTTTTACCAGAAGAATATCGAGATAAATTTAAATTTGATGGAACACCTGAAAGCTTATCAAAAAAAATCACTGATATTGGCAATTTAAAAATAGATGAAATCAATAAAATCATTAGTTTTTCACAATCAAAATTAGAAAAGCAGTCTGTTAATAATCTTGTAGAGAGAGTTTTGACAATTATTTAGATAATTGTTCTTCGACCCATTTAATAGTTTTTGATAGTCCTTCATCAAGATTAACTTTTGGTTCCCAATTTAACTTTGTTTTAGCTTTTGTGATATCAGGCTTACGCTGCTTTGGATCATCATTTGGAAGTTCTAAATATTTTATTTCAGATGTTGAATCTGTTAATTTAATAATTTTTTCAGCTAATTGGCCAACTGTCATTTCATTTGGATTGCCGATATTGAAAACATCATATTCAGTTGAGTTCATTAAGGAGATAATTCCTGCAACAGTATCTTCTACGTATGAAAAGCTTCGTGTTTGTGTACCGTCTCCATATATCGTTATATTTTCATTTCTTAGTGCTTGTACAATAAAATTTGTTACTACTCTTCCATCATTTAATTGCATTCTTGGACCATATGTATTAAAAATTCTTACAATTTTAGTTTTAAGACCATAAGACCTTGAATAAGTTGCAACTGCTGCCTCTGCAAATCTCTTCGCTTCATCATACATACTTCTCTCACCATTTGGATTCACATTACCCCAATATTCTTCGTTCTGAGGACTGATCAATGGATCTCCATAAACTTCAGAGGTTGATGCGAGTAAGTATTCTGCACTATGTTTTTTGGCCAAGCCCAATGTATTTATTGTGCCTACACTACCAGCTTTGAGAGTATTGACTGGATGTTCAGTATATGCTTTTGGTGACGATAATTTTGTGACCATCATTAATTAGCTTTTCACATAAATAAGATCCTACAAATCCGGAACCACCAGTAATTACGATATTCATAGTGACCATGGAATATAGGTTATAGAATTAGAATCTTCAATGATTTTATTCAACCTATCAAGTGTTGACTCTTTTACCGGATACATTAAAACAAATAAATGGGGAGAATTGAGATCCTCAAGGTAGTCAAATTTGACTATATTTTCATCATTAATTATTTCGTCAAATACAACAACATTTTCAATTGAACTTTTCAGTTTTTTAAACACTTCTGTTGTTGGTGAGTTTCTCAAATCATCTGTGTCTTCTTTGAATGCTGCCCCAATAAGAACTACTCCTTCTAATTTTTTTGATTCATACAATTCTTTAATATTTTCTGAAGTCCAATCTGCATGAATATCGTTTGAATTTATGATGTTTGAAATAAGTGGAAGATTTAATTTATCTTTATCATAAAAATTATTAACTTCTACAAGGTCTTTTGGAAAACATGATCCACCCCAAGATGGTGAAGGTCTAAAATAATGCTGTCCGATTCTATTATCTAGGCCTACTCCTTTTAAAACATCATCTAAATTTCCTCCAGAATAGTCTATTAACCTTGTTGCTTCATTCACAAAAGATAATCGGAGAGGAAGATATGTGTTTGCAAGATATTTAATCAATTGAGAGCTAATCGAATCAGTTGTAATAATCTCACAGTCAAAGCCACTGTAAAGCTCTTTTAATTTGGCAAGTTTTTCAGTGTCAGTCCCGCCAAGAACAATCCTATCTGGCTTAAAGAAATCTTCAACAGCTGTACCCTCTCTTAAAAATTCTGGATTAAACGTTAATTTACTGGAATCCATTCCAACTTTCTCACATACCTTTTCTATCTCGTATGGAGGAATTGTCGATTTTACAGTTATCACTAAGTCATTATTATTTACATTATTTATTTCTTTAATGGCAGATTCTAAAAACTTTGTATCTACAGAATTTGTTTCAATATTGTTTGGTGTTTGAACGCAGACAAAAACAATATCAATGTTGTCCCATTCAATGCTTGCATAATCTGACGAAAAAGACATTCTTTTAAATGTTTCATCATCATTGAAATATTCCTCGAGTCCAGGCTCGTAAAAGGTAATTTTTTTACTATGTAGATCTTTAATTTTATTTTCATCCAAATCAATAAAATTAACGAAGTTACCAAGACTAGCCAACCCTACTCCAGTTACTAAGCCTACATACCCTGTACCTATGATGACAATGTTCATATTATGCAATGTTAACAATTTTAACACTTAAAATGTTATTAATGATTGTTTATTTAGCACATTGGGATTGGATATTAACTCAATCAAGAAAAGACATTGTATCAAATATCAACGATTCAAAATTTATGGCAATTTGCCCTTTTGATCGAAACGAAATTGAACTTGGAAATTATTACAAAGAAACAATTGATTGGAAATTAAATAGAAATAAAATTTTTGACTTTTGGGGAATTAAAAATCTCCGAAATATAATTAAAGATTTAAATTCTGATGATATTGTCCACGTATTCACTTTAAAATCTGGTCTTCTTTTTGCTTTTGCAAATCTTTTTAGAAATAATAAAACCAAAAATATATTGACTATAACCGGATTAGGTTATCTATTTAGTGACAACTTCAAAGCGAAGATTTTAAAAATATTATTAGGTTTTTTTATTAAACGCCTAGTTAATAAGAATTTTGATTTTTTGATGTACCAAAATCTAGCTGGTGATTTAGACAATGGAAATCCAGATTCACTAAGTGAATCTCAGCTAAATGAAATAAAAAATAGTAACTTTATAAATTATTTAGGGCATATTGATATAAAGAAAGAGCTTCAAAATTTCGATATAAATATTGTTATGTCAAAGTATGAGGGATCTTCAAGAATACTTTTAGAGTCTTTGTATGTAGGATTAATATGTTTATCTAATAATATTCCAGGTACCTCAGAGGTAAGCTCAAAATTTAGAAATTCTTTCTTTATAGATGAAAATAACATTGAAGAATTTAGAAGAAGTCTTGATGAAATAATTAATCATGATGCTTTTTCAGATAATACACAAAATATTCTTTTTGGAGAAGATGCCAAATACAATAGAGAATTAATTGACGAAAACTATACATCTGTCAAAATTGCAGCTGCATATAATAAAATTTATCGATATTTAAGAAGAGAGATCGAGAGTTACAAAAGTGAATTTATCTAATTTCCAAGTATCAATAACAAGTGCAGCGATAGCAACAATTTTATTATCCATATTCTTTAATTGGATAACTCTACAAAGAACAAAAAACTTTGTGCCAAGTATAAGAAAAAATGAAGAAAGATTATCTTCAAGATATGTTCCACCATTTGGTGGTATTGCTTGTTCTATCGCATTTTTGATATCTACAAGATTTCTAGGACAGGCTGAAAGTAATTTCTTATACGTAGGATTTTTTGCAGTAATAATTTCAATTATTGGCTTGCTCGATGATTTGTATAATTTTAAATGGTATATTAAATTATTTTTTCAAATAATCATTGTCTACATACCTCTGTATAACTTAAATATTTTCATAAATTTTGAATCGCTTATTGGGATAGAATTCAATAATTCTTTAAATTACATAATTTCAACTATTTGGATTATGTTGATAATGAATGCAATAAATTTTATAGATAATATGGATGGACTTGCCGTAGTTGTCTCTTCAGCTATATGTATACAGATTGCGGTCTTAACAAATTATTTAAACCAGTATAAGTTAACAGATATTTCTATTCTTCTACTTTGTGCAATTGGAGGTTTTTTATTTTTCAATTTCCCACCTGCAAAACTATACTTTGGGGATTCTGGAAGTTTATTTATAGGTTTTTGTCTAGGATTTATGAGTATTATTTATAATTGGGTCCCAGAAGATGTTACTGTTTATTCAACTACACTCAGCCCAATATTGTTAGTATTTTCCGTTCCCTTGATAGATTTTCTTGTTGTTGTTACCTACAGAATTAGTATTGGTAAATCACCTACTATCGGTGGAACAGACCATATCTCACATCGATTACTTGCAAAAGGATTTTCTGAAAAAACCGTTCTTTCAATATTTCTAATTTACAGTCTTGGAACATTTATATTAATTTATCTATCAATTTTTACTTCAACTCAATTATCTCTTTTAATTATTGGAGTTTTATTTACTGTTTATTTTCTAACTTACTTAATTTCGATAAGATTGAAGGTTTTAACTTAACTTTTCTTCGAGTTCAATAATTCTTTCAGGAGTTCCTGCATCGATCCACCAGCCATTTATATTTAAGTTCATACATTTATTTTCTGAAACAAAAATATTGCATAAATCTGTAATTTCATATTCTCCCCTGGCAGATGGCTCTAAAGTATCAATCTTATTAAAAACAGAATTATCAAACATGTATAAACCCACAACGGCATCATTCGATTTAGGATTTGTTGGCTTTTCCTCAATTGAAAGAACCTTTCCGTCAATATCCATCTCAGCTACTCCAAATTCCTCTGGGTTTTTTACTTCAGTTGTGAATATACATGCCCCTTCATGAAAATTTTTGAAATCAAAATTATTTAATGGACTATTTTCAAAAAAGTTATCGCCTAAAACAAAAAATATTTTCTCATTTTCATCTACATAATCTTTTGCTTGATATAAAGCATGTGATATCCCTTTTGGTTCTTCTTGAATAGTAAATTCTATTTCTAAATCTTTAAATTCACCAAGAGTAACTTCTTGTATCATATTGAAGTATTCCGGGTTAGTTATAATTACAAATTTTCTCATTCCCCAGTTAACAAGTTGAGAAATCTGTCGATTAATCATGGGGGTTCCATTTACATCTAAAAGTATTTTTGTAGATTTATTTCCTCTAAATTCTTGCAATCTTGTTCCAAGGCCACCTGCGGCAATAATACATTTGATATTTTCCACAACTAAAGAATACATAGTTATAGTATGTAATTTGGTATTGTATGAAAATTTTTAATAAATATACTTATCTATTTCTAGGAATACTTGTTATCGCAACAATAATAATTTTTAATTTTATCCCAAATCTAGAAACTGAAGAATTTGATCAAGAAGTCATTGATAACATTATAGAGGGTGTTACCACTACAACAATTGAGGAAAATAGTGAACAAAATACTCAAGAATCTATTTCATCCATAGATGAATTAGTTTTGACAGAGGAAGAAATATCAGATATTGATAAAGTTCTCGTATTTAATGAGTTTGAAAAGGAAATAACTAATTTTGATGTGTATTTATTGATTGGATCAGATGAAAGATCTGCAGAGATTGCCTTAACAAGGGGTGAAGTAACAGGAAAGCGAGCAGATGTAATTATTCTTGGGCTTGTTGATAAATCATCAAAAGAAATTACTCTACTTTCTTTTCCACGTGATCTACTAATAAAAAACAATTGTACAGGGAAATTAGAGAGGATTAATGCAGCGTATAGTAAAAATGGGTGTGGGGGCAGAGCAGAAAATTTAGCTGCAGCCATATATAGCATTTCTGGAATACGAGTTACAAATTTTGCAAGCTTTGACTTTGAAGGCTTTGAAGAAATTATTGACTCAGTAGATGGTATCGAAATTTGCGTTGATAAGACTCAACGTGAGGGATTTAGCTTTGAATTACAAGAAGGATGTCAGACAGTTAATGGACTTACTACTTTGAACTGGGTTGTTTCACGATCAACTGAAGAATTAGTAGGTGAAAAACTTATTGATAATGAAGGAAATGATATATCTGAGTGGAAACCTATGCCTGGAGTTAGTGATCTTACAAGAATTGATAGGCAGCAATATGTTGTAATGCAACTAATCAATGAGTTAAAAGAATTTGAATCAGTAAATGAACTCAATTCTTTTATAAAAGCGCTGGAAAACTCATTTATTATCGATGAAAATTTATCGATAAATAAAGCAGTCGAACTTCTATGGACTTTCAGAAATATTGATTTAAGTAATGTCCAAAAATTTACAACACCTGTCGATTACTTAACATTAAATGATGGAAGGCAAGTATTAGTTCTAAACGATACAATTCACAATTTTTTGAAAAAAAATTCAGTTATTGACTCTTAGAGAATTGGAAATGAAATAAATCGGAATTAACCAAAAGTAAATTCCAACATCTGGTGCATATACGAGGTCATTTGTAAGGTTTTGTGCAATTAGCATTAATAACAAAGCAATTTCGAATCCAAATATTCTTTTAAAGTTTTTAATTAAAGAATATGCAATCAAAAATATAATTATCAAAACTGGGAATAGGCCATATTCAACAGACATAGTTAAAAAGCCATTATGCGAGGTTGTAATCTCATCATATTGGGATAATGAGAAATCAGAAATTACAGAATCAAATACTCCATTTTTTGAAATTAATTTTCCAGATCTCAAACTCTGTCCCCCCACAAAATTTGAATATCCGGATGTTACATTTTCAATCCAAAAAAAATACATCCTACCATCAATAATTGACCACTTCCAAGACTGATCATTAAATTCCTCATTAAGTCTTAAGATTGAACTTTGACTAAATAATGTTTCATGACCCTTTGGAACTGATTGAAGATTTAATTCAAGAGTTACCTCAAAATCTTTTCCAGACAAATTCACTTCATTTGGCAAAGCAACCCAATAGCTTCTTGGTCTTTCAAGTCGTATAGAACTACCATTGTATTCAACTTGACTTTCATACTGATTTTTATTTAATGGAGTGAGTAATAAATAATCGATATCTCTGTTTTCTTTTGTAAAGTTATATTCTCTTTTATAATCATCTGTCTCAATAATTGTTCTTTTAACAAATCCACTAAGGTATTGATCCCCAGGAGATTGACCATCTCCCCATCCACCAACCTCAAAAAAAGAATCATTTTCAATTAAATCAATTACTACCCCACTTGTATGATCGGAACCTAATTGATTCCAATTAAAACCATCGTTTGAGTAATAAAAAGAAATAATTGATCTTGGTAACAAATTATCTTGATAATCAAACCTTAATTTAAGAAAGCCTTCAACAGGCATTGAAATTTCATTATCTGTAGAATCTAAAAATCTTGACCTCTCTTCTTCTGAGTAGGTAATATTGAATTCATCAAAAAGTATATCCTCATCCAAAGTAACTAAATATTCTTCATAAACGCTTTTAATATAGTTTCCACCTCCTGCGCCGACAAAAATTTCTGTATTTTTTGCTCCGAGGGAGTTAAGAAAAGACCTATTGGTTTCCTTAAGAAATATTCCTGGAAATGTGTAAATTGAAAAGATTACGATAAGACTAAGACTTGTCACAAAATAAGTTTTAATAGCCTTATCAATTTTTTCAGAAAACATAATTAAAGTCAGTAAACCAATAAATAATGCAAGATATGACCCTCTGGAAAATGTAAAAGTTAGATTAATCAGGGATATAAAAAGCAAAGAGGCGTTAAGTCTATCTTCAAGTAGAAAAGTTCTTATATTGCCAGAAATAATTAATTTATGAAAACAAAGTAAACAATAAATTGCACATATTATACCTATTACATTGGGACCTCCTCCTTGAAAACCACCAAGTCTACCTGATGCAAATGGATTTACACTATCAGTATTGTTCAACACCCACCCATCAATTGTTCCAGGTAGTTGAATTTGAAAAATTATAACTATGAAATTAGCCAACATCACAATACCTAAAGGTTCAAAAAGGTCGATAATTCGATTTTCTTTTTTTTGAAGTAAATCTATACACAAATAAGAGAGCATAAAATAAAAATAAAATCTCAAGTTAGTTTGATTAAATAATTTAAATTCGCTTACCAAAAAAGTTGTATAAATTGCAAAGAATCCTAAAAAAGATAAAAATAAGATGTCGAATTTTTGTAAAGTAAAATTCTGTATTTTTAAAGTCAACAATACAAGAAAATTCAAAGTTGATTCCAAGAAGATTAATACCAATGTTTTGTGGAATTAAAAGAGAAATTGCAAATACTGAACCTATTGTGCGAGAACTTAATTTACTCAATTTTTTGTTTTCACTCACTGTGGGCCCGGCAGGACTCGAACCTGCGACCGACGGATTATGAGTCCGTTGCTCTAACCAACTGAGCTACAGGCCCAAATGTTAATTTATTACTGATTGAAGCTTGAGTGCTATTCCCATATCACCCTCTACTTTTAACTTACCTGTCATGAAAGCTGCTTGAGGACTTACGGATTTATCGTACATTCCTTTAAAAGTTTCCATATCGGTAGTTATTGTGCAGGCTGCTTCAGCGTCATCATCAGTTATTTCACCATTATCTGGATTCATAAATACTATTTGTGAATCTACAACCCATTTAATTGATCCTGGCAGAACACTAAGATCTTTTCCTTCAGCATTTTGTTTTACAAAATCTAAAGCTTCTGACATATTCCTCCTCTTCAAAGGTAATTATAGACTAGTTATTGATAGATACTTAGAAAATTTTGCTCCGAGGGTGGGACTTGAACCCACAACCAACGGATTAACAGTCCGCTGCTCTGCCAATTGAGCTACCTCGGATAGCAAATTAATAATAGTATGTATTAAAGAGTATTCTGATAAAATTCTATTTTCTTTTTAAGATCTTCTAAGTCCTCTAACAGGGTTAAGTCATTTGACTCATCCATTTCTTTAATTAAATTTTCAATTTTTATATCAGAGTAATAAATATAAAGCCTGGCTACAGACTCTTTAAGCTGGGTATCAGAATAAGAAATATTTTTATACTTTTCGAATTCATTACTATTTTTATTAGCTTTTAGTTCATCAACTAGTTTTTGAAATTCAAGATTTAAATTAATTAAAAAGTCAAATTCCTCTTCAATATTAAAATCTTGTTTTATTATCTCCGCAATTAAAATATCTTGAAACGTTTCAATATGTTTTATTTGTCTTGAAGAATTTTCATTTTGGGATAGTGGCTCATTGTCTGATTGATAATTTAATTCATTAATTAATACCTCTTTGGTAATTCCTATTTTTTTACTCAGATATCCAATAGCTAAATCTTTCTCTAATGGACTTAGAAAACTTGATATTTGTTTAAATTCTTGAAAAGTTTTTTTTGTATTGTCTGTATCAATTATTTTATTGATACAGAATTCAACTAGATCTTCCTTTTCATTGATAATTTTAGTGATGTCACTAGTACCACTTTCATAAAGCTCTGAGATATCTTTAAACTCTTTAGGAAGATTTAGTTTGAAAAAATTAATTTCTGATGGCTGATTATTTTTAATTTCAAGAACCCTTTTCGTGGCAGTATCTCCTGCTTCATCATTATCAAAACACAGGTAAATTTCATTTGTATATCTAGAAAGTAAATTAATTTGTTGAACCGTTAAAGCAGTACCCGATGGTGATGCAACATTATTAAAGCCAAGTTTATTAAATGCAATTACATCAAAATATCCTTCAACTAAAATAACAAACTTTTTCTTTTTCAAATCCGATAAAAACTCACTTGTGAAATAGAGTGATCTGTTTTTTCGATAAATTGAAGATTCAGCTGTATTTATATATTTTGGACCAAAATCATCTAATGCTCTTCCACCAAAACCAACTGTTTCATTCCTTAAATTTGTTATTGGAAAAATTATTCTATTTTTAAATAAAAAATTCCCTCTTTCACTCAATAATCCAAGATTTTTTAGATCAGTTTTTGTTAAATTGTTTTTTTTAAAAAACTCATTTGTACTTTTTTCATCTTTTTCTGCATAGCCAATTCTAAATTCTTTTATATCTGTTCCATCTAAATCTCTCGACTTTAAATAATCTATTGACTCAGAGCTTTTACCTTCTTTCATATTGTTAATAAAAAAATTATGAATTTTACTCATTGATCCAATAAGATTTTTTTGGTCACTCTCGAACTTTGAATCGGTGTATGTGAGATTAAATCCATACTTTTCAGCAGCAATCTCACCTTTATTACCTCTTAATTTTCCAGTTGTAGAACTGAGAATAAAATCACTTATTTTAGATCTATTTCTTAAGTCGTCGATTGATTGTTTTGAGATTCCCATTACATATTGTCAAAATAGCTTTTTATATCTTCGATTTTAATTCTCTCTTGTGACATACTATCTCTATCTCGTACAGTTACAGCCTTGTCTTCTAATGTGTCAAAATCTACAGTTATACAATAAGGAGTCCCAATTTCATCCTGTCTTCTATAGCGTTTCCCAATAGATTGAGTTATATCAATTTCTGTTCTGAAATATGGACCCAGTTCAGAATTAATAGAATTACATACTTCGATTAATTCTTCTTTTTTACTTAATGGCAGAATCCCAATTTGAATTGGAGCGAGGTCAAATTTAAATTTAAATAGAGTCCTTACCTCTTTTTCTAGTTCTTCTTCTTCATACAATGAAAGTAAAACCGCAAATAAAGTACGAGTAAGGCCTCCAGCAGGCTCGATAACAGATGGAGTAAATTTGTTATCACTATTTGGATCAAAATATCTCAAATCCTTACCACTACTTTCTTGATGAGCATTCAAATCGTAATTACCCCTATTGGCAATTCCTTCAAGTTCACCCCATCCCCAAGGATATTCAAACTCAATATCTGATGTTTTCTTCGCATAATGAGCTAGTTCAGATTCATCATGTTCTCTTATTCTTAATTTATTTTCAGGAATACCCAGGTTTTTGTACCAATTAAGTCTATTTTCAATCCAATAATCAAACCATTTGTCCTCTTCACTCTCATCACAAAAGAATTCAATCTCCATTTGTTCAAACTCTCTTGTCCTAAAAATAAATTGTCCAGGTGTAATTTCGTTTCGAAATGACTTTCCAATATTTCCAATTCCAAAAGGTATTTTTGCTCTCATTGTTCTCAAAACATTTTCAAAATTTACAAATACACCTTGTGCAGTTTCTGGTCTTAAATAAACAGTTGAGTTTTCATTTTCAACAGGGCCAATGTTTGTCTGGAACATTAAGTTGAATTGACGTGGTTCCGTTAAGTCCTCTTTCTTAATATGATCTGGTACCTGATCAGCTCTAAATCTTTCACCTGTAGGTTTATGGTCAACCATTGGATCGGTAAATTCGCCTACATGACCCGATGCTTTCCAAACATCGCTTGATTGTATAATCGCAGTATCTATTGGATAAATTTCAACTTCTAAATTACTGATACTATTCCACCACATCTTTTCTATATTATTTTTAAGAAGTACTCCTAATGGGCCGTAATCATAAGAACTTCTTAATCCTCCATATATTGATGAAGCATTAAATACAAATCCTCTTGATTGAGCAATTTTTACAACCTTATCAAATATTTCTTCAGGCATTTCCATACTTTCTTACTCTATTCTGAAATTCATCAACGGCCGAATCTAATTCTTTTTCATCAAAATCAGGCCATAGAGTATCCACAAACATAAGCTCAGTGTAGCTTAATTGATAGAGAAGAAAATTACTTACTCTCTTCTCCCCTGCTGTACGTATTAATAAATCTGGGTCTGGCATTTCAGGTAATAATAAATTAGCTCGAAATGATTCTTCATCTAATTGATCAATAGAATTTTTATTTAATTTTGTATAAGCATCATGAATTTCTTTTCTTGAACCATAGTTAAATGCAAATACAAGATTCAACTTTTTATTGTTCTTGGTCAATTGTTCAGTTTCATTCATCAGAAATTTATTTTCATCAGGAATTCTATTGTCTTCTAAATCACCAATAAAATGAAATCGAACACCCTTATCATTAAATTCTTCTCTTCTCCTGATTAAAATATCACGATTAAAAAACATTAAAAAATCAACTTCATCATCAGACCTTGACCAATTTTCAGTTGAAAAAGCATAAACCGTTAGCCATTGCAGATTGTTTTTAAGTGCCCAATCAATTGAACGTGAAAGGGAGAATTCACCAGCAGCATGTCCTGCTGTTCTCTCTAATCCCTGGTTGGTTGCCCATCTACCATTACCATCCATAATTATGGCAATGTGATTAAGATTTATATCCTTAAGATTCATTCCAAATTTTCTTCATAAGTTTTGATTCATACGTCTTTAATTTGTCATTTTTTTCATGTGAGTAACCAATTAAATGTAAAAGCCCATGAATTACAATATATTGTAGTTCTTCAACAAAATCTTTATCGTAGATTTCTGCATTCTTTTTAATAACATTTCGACAAATAAACATGTCACCCATATCTTCATGCATACTTTCATCTAATTGATTTATAGCTTCAATGTCGTTGTATAAAGGAAAAGACAAAACATCTGTTGGCTTGTTTTTATTAAATGTTTTTTGATTTAATTTTTTTGATTCACTTTCATTTAGAGAATGAACCGTAAAATGAAAATTTCTTGATATTTTGAAATTCTCAGAAAAAATTTTTACAGCCTGGGTTACTTTTAATTTTTCATTTTTATAAAAATAACCGTTAAAAACAATTTTCAATATTTATTCTTCTTCATCTTTTGTAAATTCTGGATACAAAACTCGTTGATGATAAAGGCCTTCTAAGCTTGCTTGAAATGATTGTTTAATTCTTTCAAGATCTTGGAAGGTTATAGGTGCGTTAAGTAATTGACCATCATTGATCTTTTCTTCAAAAATTTCATTGACTAAATTAGATATTTTTTCTTCATCAGCATCTTCATATTGAAATCTTGCTCTACATGCTGCCTCCAGAGCGTCTGCAAACATTAAAATAACAGTTTCTTTTGAACTTGGCTTTTCTCCAAGGTGTCTAAAATCATCTTTTGTGACTTCTGGGTTTGTAAGTTTTTCTTTTTCATAAAAATACCTCATCACTGAATCACCGTGGTGTTCGATTATCCCTCTGTAAACTGCTTCAGGGATTTTGAATTTTTTGGCTAATTTCACACCATCTGTCACGTGTGATCTGATAATTTCTACTGATTCATTTGAAGTTAAATTATCATGTGGGTTGCTTGATCCAAACTGATTTTCTACAAACATTGACGGGTTTTCAGTTTTTCCTAAATCATGAAAATAGGCCATAGCTCTTACTAGTTGTGAATTTGCGCCTATGAGATTTGCTGCCCTATCACCAAGTGTTCCAACGACAAGGGAGTGATTGAATGTCCCTAAAGCTTTTTCTTCTAGATATCTAAGTCCGGGATGGTTTCTATCTGCAATTTCTGAAAGCCTAAAATTTGTAGTTAATCTAAATGCCAATTCAATATAATTTATGAGTGAAAATGCTGCTAAATTACCAACTAACCCTCCTAGAAAAGAAGATACAAAAATTTCAACAAAGCTGAAATTTTCTCTAAGGAAAAAGAATATTCCAAAAGCAACTACTGGTTGAGATAAAGTAATGTAAATTATTCTTTGCCTCAAAGTAATTCTGTCTATATCCTCTGAGAGAAATATTGAGGGTACAACTGTAAGTACAGCTCCCATAGCAACAAGACCTATATTTCCTCCACCAGCAAGAGCTAACAATGAACTTGAAAGTGACAAAATAAGTGTTGCTCTTAAATTTAGTAAAACAGCCGAAACTACACCTACAAAAGAAATTGGAACAGCATATTTCAAATAATTTAAATCTAAACTTTGAGAAAAATATGAAATACCTCTCAAAAATATTGATGAAATAAGTATTAGTGTTAATAACAATAAAAATTCATTGTTATTGTTCCACATAGAATCTTTAAATCTCCATAACAAAAAATAAATTAGAACAAAAACTGAAAAGATTATTGGTATTGCTGCAGTTTGTATACTTCTTGACTCCCCTGATAAATATCCAAAATTATCTAGTGCGTTGTATTGGACAGGGTTAATTTTTTCACCCTCACTAACTACTATATCTTCTTCAAAATATTTAATAATTACAGGATCAATTGAATCTGCAACTTTTTGTTTTTGCTCATCCCATAGTTCTTGTTCAAGTTTTTGATTGACTGTTAAATTTTCTGCTATTAATTCTGCAACAGAAGATCTTAATCTACTTTCTGGGATTAATGCGAATAACTCACTTGATAGATCTAAATATGGTGGATTTGATACAAGATTCTGTCTTGTTTGGTTTAAATTATCATTGTTGATACCAACTTGGAGAATGTCACTTGCTAAGCTTTTTGCCTCAAGTTCTAACTGAGAAAGATATCCTGTTTTGTTTAATAAATCATAATTTGATATCTCAACAAGGACTTCGATATTCGCCGTTGAAATTGTTGAGAACAATAATGAACTTGCAATTTTTTCTATCTGCTGAATTTTATTTAACTCAACAACCTCAACTACTGGTTCAGTACTTTCACCAACTGTGTCTTGATTACTAGATACTAGGACTTCTTCTGTTCTTGCCTCAATGACTGTCAAAAACATACTTGTAATGCCATTTAAAACTGTTTGATTAAGATCTGAATTTATTGAATATATTGGATTAACTGAATCAACAGCTTTGGCGATATTTTCATTAGTTTGTTCCTCATCCTCAATTTCTATATATTTAGGAGCTACAAATGTAGAAGGTGATTCCTCTCCAATACTAATTTTTATAACTTGATTTTCAGGAAATATTGAGAATGAAATAAACCAAACTAAACCACCAAAAATTGCAATATATAAAAGCTTTATACCAAAAGAAAAGTAATTTCTCATTATTTCTTTGGAAATACCTCTAATATTTTTGAAACAATAGGATTTCTGACAATATCAGCATTATCAAATTCCATGACAGATATTTCATCAATATTAGAAAGTGCTTTTCTTGTTCTTTTTAGACCTGAGTTATCAGTATTATAAAGATCTATTTGTGATTCATCACCGGTGATAATTACTTTAGAATTCTCTCCTAGTCTTGTTAGAAACATTTTTATTTGTCCTGAAGTGGCATTTTGTGCTTCATCAAGAATAATACATGCGTTGTTTAAAGTTCTACCTCTCATGTACGCAAGTGGAACAATTTCAATATTTCTTTTTTCGATTAAATACTCCAGGTTTTCATTACCAAAAAAGTACTCTAAAGAATCAAATAATGGTACCAAGTAGGGATCAATTTTTTGAGATAAGTCACCAGGTAGAAATCCCAATTTTTCTCCTGCTTCTACTGCTGGCCTAGTAAGAACAATTTTCTTTATCTGATCTTCAGAGTACATTTTTACTGCACTAGCAACTGCTAAAAATGTTTTTCCTGTTCCAGCAGGTCCAACCCCAAATGTGACAGTTGAATTCATAATTGTTTCTATATATTTGTATTGACTCACATTTTTAACTTTTATGGACTTATTATTTGTAATGCTTATTGTGCTTAATTTTTTTCCATTACCGTTTAATGTCCCATTCATATTCATCAAAAGTTCGATATCAGGTATGTCGACAGTCTGATTATTTTGATTTAGAGCAACCATTTCATCGATTAAACTGACTAGTTTTTCTACCCTATCCTTGTTTCCCTCTATATAAAGAATGTTGCCCCTCGCATTAATTTTTAATGCCGGAAAAATTTTTTTTATATATTTTAAATTATTGTCATTAATTCCAAACAAATTAATTAATTCAATATTATTCGGTATGACTTTTTCAACAACCATTAGAAAGCCTTCAATTTTTCTCCTCCAATTAAATGGAGATGTATATGATAAACAGTCTGTCCACCATCATCATTAGTGTTAAATATTAATCTATAGCCACTCTCATCTATTTCATATTTTTTTGCTAAATCTTTAGCTACTTGTATCATCTTTCCAACTAACAATGTGTCCTCATCAGATAAATTATTTATTGTATTTATTCTTTTTTTGGGAATTATTAGTAGATGAATTCTAGCAACAGGATTTATGTCTTGAATTGAAAATATATCGTCATCTTCGTAAATTATTTCTGATTCTATTTCTTTATTTAGAATCATCTCAAATACTGATTTTTCTTCCATATTATATTTTACATCAATAAGGATACACCAAGTATTGAGGCTGTCTCTGTTCTTAAGGTAAAATCACCAATATTTGATAGGTATTTAAATTTATCTTTCTCGTTATTAGACCAGCCACCTTCAGGGCCAATAGCTATGTTTTTCATACTGTTGTTTTCTTTAATATGTTTACCGGTAATATCTAGACCGTGATTAAATTTTTCAAAATCCAAGTTATTTGAAATAAATATATCTGGTTTAAATGCGTTTCCTGATTGCTCTACTGCTGAGATAGACCACATATTAAACTTATCTAAATCAACTTTTATTTTTTGTGAATGATCTGTAGGGCCGAAACTAATTGAACTTACAGATAGCTCCGTTAATTTCTCAACAATAAAACGAAGCCTATCTTTATCTTGAATGAAAGAAATAAATACATCAATATCATTTTTTCTTTCAAATTCTTGATTAGATTTTAATGAAACAACATTTCCTTCTAAGTTTCCAAAATAAATTTTTCCTTTCCCATTTGATATCTTTATTTCATCCATATCTTTAATCCTCAAAACATTTTTTAAATGATGTAATTTTTCATCAGAAAGTTGTAACTCTTTGAAAGTATCTAATATTTTTGAATCAAAAACTGTAGGGGTATGCATACTATTGTTTTAAAAACTCTTTAAAGGCCTCTTTGGGTACTTCTACCCTTCCAATGCTTCTCATCTTTTTCTTACCTTCTTTTTGCTTTTCTAAAAGTTTTCTCTTTCTAGTAACATCTCCTCCATAAAGCTTTGCAGTAACATCCTTTCGGAGGGCTTTTACAGTTTCTCTAGATATAATTCTTGAACCTATCGCAGCTTGAATTGGTATATCAAATTGTTGACGTGGGATTAGATCAGCTAATTTTTTTACCCTATTTCTCCCAACATATTCTGCACTATCTTTTGAAAGAATCGAACTAAATGAATCTACCACCATACCATTAACAAGAATATCTAGTTTGACCAAACTTCCGTCTTCAAATCCTAAAATTTTATAGTCAATTGATGCAAAACCCTGTGAGATAGATTTAAGTGAATCATAAAATCCTGAGACTAGTTCTAGCAGAGGTAGCTTATATTTAAGCTTGACCATTGTCGTACTTAGGTAAGTCAGATCTTCCTGTATGCCTCTTTTATCATTTAAGAGCGTCAAAATTGCGCCAAGATACTCTTTTGGAAATAATAAATCTACTTCACAAATTCTCTCTTGTAATTTTTTTATATCAGTATATTCATCAAGAATAGATGGGTTTCTTATAACTCTTTCTTCGTCGTTATTCCTTATAAGCTTAAACTCTACTGATGGTGGGGTCACAATCAGAGATAGGTCGAATTCTCTCTCTAATCGTTCAATAACAATCTCTAAATGCAAAAGGCCCAAAAATCCACATCTAAATCCAAATCCGAAGGCAGAAGAGGTTTCTGGTTCAAAAACAAAGCTTGCATCATTTAATACATATTTATCCAACGATTCCCTTAGTTTTGTAAAATCATCAGAGTCTGAAGGAAATATACTCGAAAAAACTGTAGGTTGAGATTCTTCATATTCTGACAATATTATTGGCTTCTCATCTTCTCCAGTGACTAAAGTGTCTCCAACTCTTATTTGAGATAAATCTTTAGCACCAGTAACGATGTATCCAACTTCGCCAAAGTTTAAACTATCAGATTTCTGTAAGTTCAAATCAAAATATCCGATATCATTTGCGTCAAATTTAAATCCTGAATTAACAAGCTTTAAATTCATATCTTTTTTAATCTCGCCCCCAAATACCCTTACTGAAGCTACAACTCCTTTGTAAGAATCAAAGTATGAATCAAAAATTAGTGCATTTACCTTATCGGATTTTTCAATTGGAGCAGTTATTAAGTTTGGAATTTCTGATATAAGTTCTTGAACTCCATCTCCAGTTTTTGCAGAAATATTAAAAATTTCTTCATCCTTAGAACCAATTAGATTGTGTATTTGTTGAGATACATTTGATATATCAGCATCAACAGAATCTATTTTGTTAATAACAGGAATAATATCTAATCCGGCTTCAATAGCTGCATAGGAATGTGCAAAAGTCTGAGCTTGTACACCTTTTGTTCCATCTACAAGTAATAATGCTCCGTCACAAGCAATTAAAGCTCTGGAAACTTCATAAGAAAAATCTACGTGTCCGGGTGTATCAATTAAGTTTATAACTAAATCATCAAAGATTAATCTGATCGGTTGAGATTTAATGGTAATACCTCTTTCTCTCTCAAGATCCATGTTGTCCAGAATTTGGTCATTATGATCACCAGGAGTAATTAATCCAGATAATTCGATAAGTCTGTCAGCTAAAGTAGATTTACCATGATCAACATGTGCAATAATCGAAATATTTCTTATATTTTTATTTGTTAACATCTTTAATAAGTTATTATCTTATATACCAAGAGGTTTTAGATGGCAAATATTAAATCCCAAAAAAAGAGAATAAGACAAGACGAGAAGAAAAATCTTAGAAATAAGGACAAAAAAACAGCTCTAAGAACATCTATTAAAACTATATTAAATTCAGAAAGTGATGTTGAAAAAGAACAGAAAGATACTGTAATCAAAAATTTAGATAGAGCTTATTCCAATGGAATAATAACTAAAAATTATAGAGATAGAAATAAATCCCGAATTTCAAAACTGTAATAGATTTTTTATAGAAACCACAAAACGTTTCGCATTTTCTTGATTAAATGAAGAATTAGTATTTAATTTTTCGATCTTATAAATCATACTTAAAGAATTTTCTAAATCTATGACATTTAACTTGTCTCTTCTTTTTTGAGCAAGCTCATACTTATAATCTACTTTTTCAGAAAGTACTTCTGCGACTTTTTTTTCATCATATTCATAAATTAATAACAATCTTTGAAGCTCTTTGTTGAAGTACGACAAGAATTGTCTAAATACTGTCTCGTCATTACAGAATTTATCAATAATTTCATTTGTTAATTTTTTTTGCTTTGAAAAAATAATATTTACCAAGTCCCAAGGGTAAATCTCAGTACTTTTTTTGTTTTCTGGATAATGTGTTTCAATTAATTCAGCAACAGCTGAGAATGTTTTTAAATTATTTTTTTTAACTTGAAAAATATACTTGTCATTAAAATCATAATTCATTTTTTTTAAATCACTGTATGTTACGAAACTATCTGATACAAATTGGAAATTATCACTTTGGAATAATGCTGCAGTATTGTTAGCGGTAAATTCTTCTTGAGAAATTGATACAATACTTTCATCGATATTTATTTCAGATTTTATTTGGTTGATATCTGAAATTAAGTTTTCTGTAATTATTAATTTTGTCACTTATTGAACTATATTAATTAATTTATCTTTAATAAATATTACTTTTTTGGCATTTGAAAAATCAATATCAAAATTAGTAGTACAAATTTCTTTAACTTCATCTTCTTCAATTCCTGTGTTAACGATTAATGCGTGCCTCTTCTTTCCATTTATTTGAATCACGAGTTCATAAACAGGATTCTCTAGTTTTGTTTCATCAAAGGTTGGCCATTTCTCCTGACTTATATCACTATCAAAATAATCTTGGAATATTTCCGAAGCAATATGTGGGGACATTGGGTATAAAAGGATTAATATATTTCGTAAAATTGAATCTTTTAGATCTATCTGAATCGTATTATCTTCCTTGAGGTAGTCGCTTAAGTCATTGTTTAATTTCATAAGATCAGATACCGCTGTATTAAACTCAAATTTCTCAAGATGTTGAGTAATAGATTTTATTGTTTGATTAATTTTTCTCTCAATTTCTTCATCTTTTGAACTAAAAGTATCAGAGGTGTCTTTTTGATCAATAATTTTGACCATATTATCCCAGAACTTATTTAAGAATCTCTTAGTTCCTTCTATACCACCATCATTCCATTCAACCCCATCGCTAGGAGGTGCCATAAAAAGAATATATAATCTTAATGCGTCAGCTCCATGAGTCGCAAAATATGATTCTGGATCAACAATATTTCCTTTTGATTTTGACATCTTTGCCCCACCAAAGTTAATCATCCCCTGAGAGAAAAGATTATGAAATGGTTCATCAATTTTCATAAAACCAAGATCCCTCAAGGCTCTTACAAAAAACCTTGAATAAAGAAGGTGAAGAATAGCATGTTCGACACCACCTATATATTGATCAACCGGTAACCATTCATTTATAAAATCAGATTCAAAAGGTTCATTATCGTTCTTTGGGTCTAAGAATCTCATGTAATACCAGGATGAATCTACAAAAGTATCCATAGTGTCAGTTTCACGAAGAGCTTTCTTAGAACATTTTGGACAATCAGTTTCAACAAATTCTTTGCTCTTGGACAAAGGAGATCCATCTGTATTTATATAATCTTTAATTTCTGGAAGTAATACTGGTAAATTTTCATATTTTTCTGGTAATAATCCACAGTCTTCACAATTGATTAATGGAATTGGACAACCCCAATACCTCTGTCTACTGATTAACCAATCTCTCAAACGATATGTTGTTTTTTCATCACCAATCTTATTTTTTACTAAAAAGTCATTTATCTTTTTACTTGCTTCTTCGTGAGAGCCTAAGTCATTGAACTCTCCAGAATTGATAAGGACTCCATTACCTGTAAAGGCTTCATTGTCTACATTTATTGTTTTTTCTTTATCTATAATTACCTGTCTAATTTCAATATCATATTTTTTTGCGAATTCATAATCTCTTTCATCGTGAGCTGGAACTGCCATAATCGCACCAGTTCCATAATTCACAAGAACATAGTCAGCTATCCATAAAGGTACTTCCTCATTTGTGATTGGATTCATAACTTTCAAAGTGGTATCTACTCCAGTTTTTTCTTTTGTAATAGACATTCTCTCGAATTCTGACTTATTTACAATTGAGTCTAAATAATTTTGTATCTCATCTTTTTTATCAGATTGCTCCATAATTTGATTAATTAATTCGTGCTCTGGAGATATGACAGCAAAAGTCATCCCAAACAATGTATCAGGTCTTGTTGTGAAAACATCAAAAGTAAGGTCTGTTCCAATTATGTTTAATTCAAATTGAGAGCCTTCAGATTTTCCAATCCAGTTTCTTTGCATCGTCTTCACGTTTTCTGGCCAATCACCAATCTCATCAAGGCCTTGTAATAATTCTTCAGAATATTCGGATATCTTCAGAAACCATTGGTTTAAATTTTTTGGCTCTACAGCTGTATCACATCGCTCACAAGAGCCCTCTATAACTTGTTCATTAGCTAGAACTGTTCTGCATGAATTACACCAATTTACTGGTGCGTCCTCCTTGTAAGCCAAATCATTTTCAAACAACTTTATAAATAGATATTGAGTCCATTTGTAATAATCAACAGAGTGGGCTGCAACTTCCCTATCCCAATCATATAAAGAACCTAATCTGATAATTTGAGATTTCATATTAGCAATTCTCTCTTCCGTAAATTCTCTTGGATGAATACCAGTTTTAATTGCTGCATTTTCGGCAGGAAGGCCAAATGAGTCCCAGCCCATAGGAGATAAAACATTGAAGCCATTCATTTGTTTATATCTAGTAATAACATCACCAATCGTATAGTTCCTTATATGTCCCATATGCAGATCTCCAGAGGGATATGGGTACATACAAAGGTTGTAAAATTTTGGTTTGTCAGATTTTAAATCACACTTAACAGTTTCACTATTTTCCCAGTGATCCTGCCATTTCTTTTCTATTTTTTTATATTCAAATTGACTGTTCATATACTTTTACTAATTCTGGAAATATATTTTCCTTACTTGATTTTTCTAATTTCTTTTCAATATTAAACAATTTTTTCTGTATTAATTCAATATTGTTTTCTAAATCTTGAATAGATGAAGCTATTGAATGCGATAATCCATTCACATCATCAAATAAATAACCTGAGTCTTCGTCAATATAATTTGTCATTGGCAAAATATTTCTTGTTATGCAAATCTTTGAGAAACTCATGGCTTCGAGTAGTACCAAACCTAAACCCTCTGAAAATGATGGAAATACAAAAATGTCTATATTATTAAAAAATTCTTCTCTATTTTCTATATATCCAAGAAAATTTACGTTTTCAATATTGTCTTTTTCAATCATATTTCTTAATTTTTCTAAATACTCATCGGTCCCACTTCCAGCAATCATTAATTTAAAATCAAGTGATTTAAGCTCGTCTGAATTAAGCGCATCAATTAAGTCTTCTATCCCTTTATTTACATTTAGTCTTCCAAGAAATCCAAGGGTTACTCTATCTTTTTTTACAATGGTTCCAGAATTTTTGATGTCTATCCAGTAAGGTATGACAACAACATTCAGTTCATGATTAAGATTTTCAATCCAACTTTTTACTTCATCAGAAATCGCGATTATCGAAAAAGCAGATTGCCAATGTTTAGAGAGTCTCTTCATAAAGTATTTTCTTAGGTTATTACTTAAACTACCTTTTTCTAAATAGGTATCATATTTTCCATGAACACTTACAATCCATTTAATTTTTTTTGATAAATATTTTTTTGTTCTGTAGACCATATAATCGCTACGAGGTTGATGTGAATGAATAATATCAAATTTTTCATTTTTGAATTTTGAATACATAGAAAAATATGAAAATATATTAAACATTCTAGGACCATTAAGTCTTGTAATGTTAATGCCACTTTTAAGTAGTTCGCTTTCTATTGAATATGATTCAGTGCTATCTTCACCAATAACAGTTACATGGACATCCATCCCATCATTTAGCTGTGCATTGATTAGGTCCAACAAATGCGATTCAGCACCTCCCCTATTTAAAGAATTGATAACATGACAAATTTTCATAATCTTGGAGTTATCCATGTAGATTTTGGAGGAAACAGAGAGTCGTTTTCTACAATTTCAGATACTTTTATGGGGGTAAAATTTACAATTATTTCATCATTAGTTTTATTTTCATCCACCGCTGAGCTTATATACTCGTTAACGTAACAGAAATTTTTAAATTCATAAAGTTGATAAATGTCCAAAATTTCCTCATTGAAAAACTTAACATCATCTACTGAAACATAGAATTTTGAAGAGACATTGTTTGAAAAATTATAATTCTCAAGAATTTCCTCAAATTCTTTTTTTCTAATTATTAAACGTGATGGGTAAGAAAGAATTTCTACATCATCAATTGAAATAAGTACTAATTCAATTGATTTGTCAATATCATTTCTTTTCAAGTATTCATATCGATGATGTCCATCTAACAGAATCATTTTCTTTCCTTTTAAATCATTTATATTTTTGATATTTGTTATATTCATATCAATTCCAAATAAAAGTGGTTCAAAAGATTCTTCCATGTTTTCAATAGGGGAATTTATTTCTTCATGGGTCTTTATCTCGATAAAGTCAGTATTTGAAAAATTAATTTCAAGTTTTAGACCTTCAACATCGTAGTTTTCAAATTGATAAACTGTGAAGTTATTATTTTCCATTATCTGCAAAAAATCTGTCAATATATTCTGACAAGTAGTCAACCATCTCGTCTGTAATTGAATTGTAAAGACTAATTCTTATTCCCCCCTGGCTTCTATGTCCATTCAGACCAAGTATTCCTTTTTCAGTTGCTTCTATAAGAAATTTCTTTTCCAAATCCTCATTTTTGAATTTAAAAATTATATTGGATCTACTTTTTGAATAGTCACTGACAGGTATTATTACAAAATCACCATAACTCTCTAATTGTTCATATATTCTTGATGATTGTCTAATTGATTTTTCTTCAAAATGGTTTATACCCCCCATTGCAATCATCCAATCGGTTACCAGCTTTAGGACGTATATCGAAAAAGTAGGAGGTGTGTTCAACAAAGAATTCTTTTCCACCAATTGTCCAAGGTTGAGGTATCTAGAATTATCTTCTGAATTTAAATATTTTTCATCACCAATACATATTGAGACTCCTGGAATGCCCATATTTTTTTGAGCTCCTGCATAAACATAAGCTAAATTGTCCCATTCAAAACTATAAGAACCAATATCTGAGGACATATCAATGAGTAATGAATCATGTTCAATTTTATTGAATTCCCTTAATTGGACACCATTTATTGTCTCGTTTGAAGTTAGGTGCAAATAATCAACACCTTCGAGGTCCCAAGGTGTTTGAATATAATTTTCAATTTCATTATCGCTTACTTCAATTATTTTCGTATCTCTAATTTTTGAGAAATCTTCAACTGAGTACCTCCCCCATGTTCCTGTGACTAGACATCCTAAAAGTTTATTTTCTTTATCAAAGTTATTAGCGATAAAGGTATTCTGATATGTTGCTCCCCCTTGCAAGAGAAGAGTGAAATAATTAGATGGAATATTAAAAATATTTATCATATTCTCTTGAAGAGCGTTTATTAATGTTTCAAAATCTTTAGATCTGTGTCCAATCTCTAGAATTGACAAACCAGTTTTTTGATAATTAGCTATTGCCTCTTGGGACTTACTGATAATAGAAGGATCTAATCTTGCTGGACCCGGTGAAAAATTATGTATTTGCATTTATATCATCTTTCATAAAAATCAAATTATACGCTGCACCAATGATTAAGCCATAGAACGCATTGACTTCTTCAACTGGACTAACAAAGAAAAATAAAATAAAACTGTAAAAGAAAAACAATTTAAGTAACTCTTTTTTTTGAACAATAATGTTCAGGAATATTAAAAACAGTATTAGAGGAAAAATAATTCCGAAAGCTTGAGTATAAAACACAAACAAATTTTGAACATTTAGATCATATTTAAGTAGTGAATAATTACCAGTACCAAAATTTTGGGTGCTATATCTTTGGAGAAGATATTTAGGTAATGTCCTATTCGTAAAATACATTTCTTCATTAACTCTTACTGAAGAATAATCTTGATAATCAGAGTTAATATTGATAATGCTTTTAGGTGTAATATCTCTCAATGAGTTAATGAAAAAATTCAATACATTTAATCTGTCATTACCCAGGCCCAATTCTTCAGTGTCTGAATTTACATCAATTTTTATTTCACCAGAAGCATTCATTTTTTGAACATCTTCTTCATATTCAATACATTGCCTACTATCTGAATTTAAATTACATTCAAAAACTCCAAAATTAGACATTACAAGTGAAATAGCCAAGAACAATAAAAGCGATTTATTTAACTCTTTTGTTTTTAGATAGTTAAATAAGACGAACGTAAGAAAAAGTATACAAAATAACCGCAAATAATTACTTCTTGATAAACCTAATGCAACTCCAGAAATTATGGATAACAAATAATTACTACTTTTATATTTGTAAAGATACAAAACAACGAGTGGCATTAAAAAAGATATTAATAAAACTGGCTCTCTAAATGTACCCATTGCTCTGTGTGGTTCTGATAACCAAAAAGTAGATTGGTCGGAGTCTCCAAAAAGATTAGTGTTTGATCTATTTCTTATAAATTCACTTAAGTCATAGATTTGGGCGATAAATATATAGATTGTCAAAGCTGACATTACTCCAATTAAATATTTCCAAGTGTCAAAAAAGGACATTATTTTTTCATTTCTAAAGTAAGTCAATGAAAATAAAAGAACTATAACAAATGAGAATATGTTAAGTAATCGTAAAAAGAGGTATTGTATTTCTCCTTGTGAAACTTCATTGAAGAAAATATATATTATCTGTGGAATCATGACGATTGCAATCAATATTGAAACAATTACAAGATTTTTTGAGTCATAGAATAATTTGTATTTAGTTAAAGCAAACAAAAACAATAAGGTCATACCTAACCATGGAATTGGTATGCCAAAAATTTGATAAGCATCCAAAAAAACGAGCAAAATAGAAACCATTAAAAACATAATTTCGTAAGTGTTTTGGCTAGATTGTTTATTTATCTGCATCATTCTTATGTTAATGTTGAGATTTATTCAATTTGATTTTATTTTTATCAAATATATGGTGTATTCAAATAATTTTTGTAAAACCATTGCAGAGCTTAAAGCAATAGCGACTCCTAGAGAGGAAAAAGAATCAGATAATAAGACTGCTAAAACGAGAAATACAAAAGAGTAAACAATTCGTCCATAAGCATGAAACTGGATTAAATCAGCAAATAATAGATACTGTCTTATCCAGAAACTTAACAAATAAGTAGTGAATCCTATTAACAACACCATCATTGGCTCAAATGAATTAATAAATTCCTCGTTACCAATAAATAAAATAAGATTTCGTCCAAAAATGAAATATATTCCAAATAACAATATTGAAATTGGTAACAAAATTCGCTTTATGAAAGAAGTTATATTGAAATCTTTGTCCTCAGACTTTAATTTGTTTTGTAGCCAAGGATTAAATGTAACAACAAGATAATTTATAGGTTCAACTAATCTTTTTGCAAATTGATAGATTCCAACAGTCTGTATATCAACGACTATGGCTAGTAGAATTACATCAAAATGTTGTGGTATAAGACCAATAATTTGGTCATATCTAATTTTTCCATAAGAAGATCTGATGGATTTTGAATATGCTTTGAAATGTCGAATCTTGAAATCTGAGGAATCACGATATTTATTTGAGAGATATAAACCAAAAAGCCCAAAGGTAATTCCATAGATTGATTGTGCAATTAGATAGTTTTCTACACTTGGATCATTTAAAAGTAAAAATACTAATGCAATAAACCTAACTACTACACTGCTAATTTCAAGTATTGAGTATCTTCTTAAATCATTATGAAAAATCAGTATAGATTTACTTGTTTCTGAAAAAGTCTGAATAATTCTTGTAAGTAAATAAATTAATAGAACATTTGATAATGTTTCAATGCCAAAATAATCACCCAAAGATGAATTAATAATTATTGGATTTGTAAAAATTACAATACAAAGTAAAAAACTACCAATTCCGGTTATGAAGTTGAAAAAGATAGATTCAAAATAAAAGTTTTTTCCATCCTTAAGAACAAGAAGATTTACATCACTATTTCTTGCATGTGAAGCACGAAAGATAAGGCTTGGTACTGCAATTAAAAGTACTACTGCACCATATTTGGCAGGTCCGAGTTGGTTAACAACAAACGAGACTTGGATTACAGAGATTATTGCAATGGCAGATTGTGAACCAATCAAATCTTTTGTTTGATTAAATATTTCTCTTATATATTTTAAGTTCATATTTGTTTGTGGAGCTGAGGGGATTTGAACCCCTGACCCCGTGCATGCCATGCACGTGCTCTGCCAACTGAGCTACAGCCCCAATACAATTAAGGTTACCCGTATTGAAGCATTAGATTACTATCAAAAAATAAATCCTCTAGATTGTAATATTCTCTTGCTTCCTCTGTGAAAAAGTGTATTCCGACACCTTCGAACTCAACTAATGCCCAAGACGAATCAATACCCTCAGAGAAAAAGTTTTTATTTTTTGATTTCACAAGATTTTTTAATTTTTTAACAGACGATACCATTTGAGTATTTGATGTAACATTACACATTATCACCACGTCAAAAAAACTATTTTTTTCTACCTTAAATGCTTTTATGTTTGTGCATTTTTGCGTAAGTAAAATATCTATGACGTTATCAAAGAAAAAATTGTTCGTAAATTCTGTTTTTCTTTCAGTCACTTATAAATATGTTACCATGTAAAAAATAAAGACACTATTCTTAATAGTGAGGAGAGAGTTGACAAGAATTAGAAACCTTATTGGCTTATTAGAGACACTTTTTAACAGCAGGCGATTGAGAACCATACTTGCTGCATTATTATTTTTTATTTTCCTATTTGGCTATCTTTTTTATGTTTCAGAACCTGATGTAAGAAACTTAGGTGATGGTATATGGTGGGCTCTAGTAACTATTACAACTGTTGGCTATGGTGATATCACACCAGTAACAACTTTAGGAAGAGTTGTCGCAAGTTCTCTTATGTTGCTTGGATTAGGATTAATTGCTACGATAACAGCAATTGTTTCAGCCAAATTTATTCAAAATTTTGTTGATCATCACACGAATGATGATGTTCTGGAAAAACTTGATGAAATGCAACTTGAATTGGATGATATTAAGAAAAAACTTCAATAAAGATTGTTATCTTTAATATAATTTAAAACCTCTTTTGATAAATCGTCATCATTAAACTCATTTCTTTTAAGCTTATTTCTTATCGTGCTTGAACTTAAGTCAACTTTTTCGCCATCAATAAGTGAGTATTCAAATGGAAAGTACTCTTCTAAAGTCTTATTACTGTCTTCCCTTCTAAGTGCAATTAAAAAGTTAGTAAGCTCAGGTAATTTACTGTGGTTTTTCCAAGTTTTTATATTCATTGCCGTGTCAGAACCTAAGATAAAATACAAATCTTCCTTTGGATGGTCTAGTCGAAGTAGTGTTTCGTATGTATAAGAAGGATTTTCCTCAGATTTTTCTATATCGCTAATTTCAAAAAATTCAGATTCATTGATTAATATTTTTGTCATTTCAAACCTATGAAGAAATGATGTAGAATCTTTTTTTTGCCATGGATTTCCTGAAGGAATAAAAATTACCTTGTTCAGACCAAATTGAGATATTGACCTTCTGGCTATTTCTAAATGGGCACCATGAGGAGGGTCAAAGGTTCCCCCAAGTACACCAATCTTATTCACTTGAGATCTCTTTTAAAATCAATTGAGTTAACAAAGGCTTTCATTTGGTTATAGTTTCTAACTTCTGATGTATTGTTGGTAACTCTATCAAATTTTCTAATTAAACTATCGCCCGTGTTCCAGTACTTAAGTCTTTCAGGATTCAACCAATAAATATTTTTGAAAGATTTACCAACCTCATTTACAAGTTCTTCGTCTATATCACGATAATTATTTCTGGCATCTCCAATGACTATCAGACATTTATAGTTAGCATTACTTTTCTTTACCTCATCAACTAGCTCTTCAAAAGTTCTTGAATAGTCAGAATGACCATCTTGTTTTACAAAGTTATTCCAATTCTTTAAGAATGATTCTATCTCGGTTTTTTTTAGCTTTTTGATATCTTTTGTTACTTCAGTAATTCCATCAATGAAAACAAAAGACTTTATTGAATTGAATCTGCTTACCATTCCATAGAGTAATGTAAGTCCAAAAAGAGAATAAAGTGCCATTGATCCGCTGATATCACATAAAATTACAAGCTTTGGTTTTTTCTTATTCTTGGGTTTATAAATAATATTTTGGAGGACCCCACCAGACTGGATCGACTTTCTTATGGTTTTTCTTAAGTTAAGATTTCCTTTGTTTGAGAATTTTATCTGCTTTTTAAATTTTATAGCTAGTTTGTTTCCAAGTGCATACGTTTGTTCAAGTAGTTTTTTTCTTTCTTCACTATTTGTATAAAGATAATCTAACTCATTTAATTGATCTTTATTATCTAATTCAGAAGGTTGATAGGCATCTCTTGTTTTATTTCTCTCTTCTTTTAATAGCTCTAACAACTTTAAATCGAGAAAGTTTGAGAAGTTTTCTCTATTTAAATTATTAATTATATTCTTAAAAGAATCCTCAAATTGAACATCAAAAAGACTCAATATATCTTCATAGGCTTTCGTTTTCTTTAACTGATTTAGCCAATAAGCATTAGAAACGGGTCTAGAAAAGTCTAGATTTTCAAAATCTTGTATTATTTCTATTGCAATTTTAGAAAAGTCAATGTCTCTGCTCTCGTTATTGATGAGAACATCTTGAAAATTTTCATTGAGATCATATTCATCAAAAAAATTAAATTCGAAGGATGTACTTTCTTCAAATTTAAAATTGAAATATTCTGAGATTAAATGTTTAAGTTTGTCTTTTTCATCTTTGTCTTTTGGAATTAAGAAAAAGAGATACCTAATCTTTTCTTCAAAGGATTGGATTTTTTTTGATTCTATGTATCCAAAATAAGTTTGGAGTTTATCAATAGATATAAAAAATTGTTGTTCTTTACAAAACTGTGAAAAAGAAACTATTTCATTCTTGAATGAGCTCATTTGCATTTTCAATTTGTTCTTTGTACTTCTCTTGATCAGACTTATCCTTTAAAAGTACACCTAAGTTATCTATTGTGGACTTGTTTTTATTTAAAAAGTTATATTTTACCCACTCGACAGACTCGATTAATGATGGGATTTTGTTTAAGTTGAGTTTTCTCACAAAAGATATAAAAGAAGCATAGCTTTTTGCCTGAGCCTCTGATATTTCTTCAATACTGTTCATTAAAACTTTAGATTCAATATCAATTGAAGGGAAATCAAGATAGAAATAAATACATCTTCTCTTCAGGGCGTCTGATAGCTCTCTTGTTCCATTTGAAGTAAGAATGGTAATTCTATTATCTTTTCCGTTAATTGTTCCAAACTCAGGTATAGTTACTTGATTTTCTGCAAGAATTTCAAGTAATAATGCTTCGAATTCTTCATCTGATCTATCTATTTCATCAATCAGAAATAGACTATCTTTTTCAGCAGTTAAAGCATTGAGAATAGGTCGCTTGATGAGATATTTTTCATCAAAAAGATTTTCTGCATTTTTATCTTGTTGAATACTTAAAAGTTGCTTTTTATAATTCCATTCATAAACTGCCTTTATCTTTCTGTCGTCAATGCTTCTAAGCCCATAGGTCCTCTTACATGTAATTTTTGAGTACTTATTCCTATCTCAGCTCCAAAACCAAACATTTCTCCATCTGTAAATCTTGTTGAGGCATTTATAAATATCACAGATGAATCAATTGAGCTTGAGAATTTTTCAGCCATTTGTTCAGATTCAGTAAGAACCCCCTCTGTATGGCCAGAAGAAAATTTATTGACATGCTTTATTGCCTCATCTTCATTTTCAACTATTTTTATTGCTATTTTGAGATCCAAAAATTCGGTAGAATAATGCTCATCATTAGCAATTTCTAAATCTGGATAATCATTACTTACTTTTTCATCAATAAAAACTTCAACAGAATTTTCTTTAAGGGCATTTATAATCTCTTCACCATTTTTGTTATAAACATGCTTATGCAATATTAAAGTTTCTAAAGCATTACAAACTCCTGGTCTTTGGACCTTTGAATTGATAACTATAGGAACCATATACTCTTCTTTTGCATCTTCGTGTATATAAAGATGTACGTTTCCATCACCATCTAAAATAAATGGAACTTTTGAGTTATTTACCAATGTATCAATTAATCCTCTACCGCCTCGTGGAACAATCAAATCAATGTACTCAGTCATATTCATAAATTCGATTGTATCTTCTCTGTCTTTGCTCTCTATAAGCTGTATGCAATTCTTGGACAAATTATTTTTTTCTAAAGCTTTTTGTAACGTATTTAATATTTTTAGATTTGAATCCAAACAATAACTTGAGCCACGAAGGATAGATGCATTTCCTGATTTTAAACATAGACCTGAGACATCACTTGTTACATTTGGTCTTGCTTCATAGATAATCCCTATTACTCCAAAAGGTGACCGTACTTTATTTATGTTCAATCCATCATCGGATGTCCAAGATTCTGTTACCTTACCAACCGGATCTTCAAGAGGTATTATCTTTTTTAATCCATCTGACATACCTTGAATTCTTTCTTTATTTAAAGTTAATCTATCGGTCAAAGCAGCAGTTAACTCTAATTGCTTAGCATTTTCTAAATCAATTTTATTTGCCTCAATGATTTCGTCAGCATCATTGATTAGTTCTGACGCCATGTCATTTAATACTTTATTTTTAGTATCTGTATCGATTGTTTTTAGCTCTTCAGCTGCCAAAAGAGCTTTTTTACCTATTTCTTTAAGCACATTACAAGAATAATTTGATTTGATGGAAAGTAAAATTTTTTAAAGAATTAATAGATTATCTTTGTGAATTACTACAGTGTTTTCAGTCTCTTTTAAGTCTTGAATTTCTTTACTTGAAAAATTGACCACTCCCCTCGCAATTAATTCATTTTCTGAACTTTTCACTTCAACACCAGAGTTTTCATCAAAACTTTTATTTACATTTATTACACCTTTTGAAAGAAGTGATGCATCAGCTTTAAGTGCTTCAATAGCACCATCATCTATTACAATCTCGCCATCAATTGTCATACCAAAGGCAATCCAAAGTTTTCTTAATTTAATATTTTTCTTTGATGGCTTAATGATTGTGCCAATTTTTGAATCTTTTACAACCTCATTTATACAATTCGGAGACCATGAAATAATCTGTGTTTCGATTCCAGAAAAGCCTGCCATCTGTGCTGCCATAATTTTTGTTGAAAAACCCCCCATACCTTTTCCAGACGAGGATTTAGGAATAAGATCATTTAATTCCTCAGAGTTATATTCAATATTTTCTATTTTTTTTGCTTCCTCAATCTTTTCAGGATCAGAATCAAATAAGCCTTCTTTATCTGTAATTACTACCAATTTGTCAGCTTTAAGTAAAATTGAGACAATTGCTGAAAGCCTATCGTTATCTCCAAATTTTAACTCTTCCGTTGCAACTACATCATTTTCATTAATCACTGGAATAATATCCTTTGATATGAGACCATTCAAAGCCTCTGTAGTGTTAATGAACTGGTTTCTGTCTTCCAGTACATTTTTTGAGATGAGAACCTGAGCAATATTTAATTGATGAGAATTAAATATTTCCTTATATTTGTTTATAAGACTGACTTGACCAACTGCAGATGCTACCTGTAACTCCTTGAGGTTTTTTGGTCGTTCTGATAGATTTAACTCATTTGCGCCAGACTGTACTGCACCTGATGTGACAATGGCAAAATTGATACCTTCTTTTCTCAATTCATTTATTGAAACAGCTAGTGAATCAATAACATCATCTCGAAGAACATCTTCTTCAAACAAGGTGTTTGTTCCAATTTTTATAACTATAGTTTTATTACTCATAAGAAAATTCGTGTCCGTTTAAATCTACTATATCCCCTTTCTTAATTCCTTGATTTATTAATTCTTGAGATATGGAAGATTTTTCAAATCGGTATGAAATCTCATTTAATATTTCATGAGAATTTCCCTTAAGATTAGTAATTTTTTCTGCTTTTCTTCCTCTAATTTTCCAAATATTTTCATCTGCTTCAATGTTGAATTCATCGGCTTCAACAAAAATCTTCTCATAGCTTTTGTTCACCCTATTAAGTTCTCTAAATGATATTTCATCCAATTGTTGAAGTAATTCGCTTATTCCTTCTTCAGTAACAGTAGAAATGTTTAAATAGTTTTTTTCAGTCTTATCTAAATCTGATTTATTAACTACTTTTAAGTTTTTAATATTTCTGAATTCTGGATTAAATATCTCAATTTCATTTTCTAATAGCTTTATTTGTTCTTCAATGTTGTATTCGGAATTATCTGGATCTAGAAGAAAAATAATGAATTTTGTATTTTTTAGATGTCTAAGTACTGATTTACCTAAACCTGTTCCCTCAGCTGCTCCCTTAATGAGGCCAGGTAGGTCACAGATTGTAACTATTTCTTGATTATTCTCATATACTCCAAGACTTGGACTAACTGTTGTGAATGGATAGCTGTCAATTTTAGAATTTGAATTTGTTATTGTCTGGATTAATGAACTCTTACCAGCATTTGGTAGTCCAATTAAAGCTACATCAGTTAAAAGACTTAACTCGAGATCTAAAGTAATTTTTCTTCTTTTTTCACCAGATTCACAAATTTCTGGGTTTGGATTTCTTTTTGATATTAAATCTTTATTGCCTCTACCGCCCAATCCACCTTGACATATCTTGTATTCAACATTTTCATCTATTATTTCAGCTAACAATTCTCCATCCGAAATAATAGATGTCCCAATAGGTATTTTTAAGTACATATCTTTTCCATTTGGACCATTTTGTAAATTTTTTGATGCATCTCCACCGTTTTCTGCTTTAAATGATCCTTTTGACTTCAAGTTTGAGTAATCAAATACACCAGAATCAGAAACAAAAATAATTGATCCACCGTTACCGCCATTTGCACCATTTGGAGAGGTTTTACTACTTTTAGAACTAAAACTTACAGAGCCTGAACCGCCACTACCTGATAACAGATTAATTTGAATTGTGTCAACAAACATGACATTACGGGATTATATTTACTAGTTTTCTTCCGTTTCGGGTTGAATATTTTACGGTTCCATTTACTTTGGCATAAAGAGTATCATCTCCACCTTTTTGCACATTGTTTCCTGGATGAATTTTTGTTCCTCTTTGCCTGACAACGATAGAACCTGCAGAGATTTTTTGGCCATCAAAAACTTTTGTGCCAAGTCGTTTAGACTCTGAGTCTCTTCCGTTCCTAGTTGAACCGCCTGCTTTTGTTTTTGACATTTATTCTTCTTCCTCACCTTTACCGGTTGAGATTGATTTTACTTTTACAATTTTTATATCTTCACGATATCCTAATTTTCTTCTTATTCCAGATTTGTTTTTATAGGTAAAGATATTTAGTTTCTTAGACTTTTTTTCATCCAAAAGTTCAAAATTAACAGAATACTTTGAAAGTTTTTTTTCGTCTGTTATCAATGAGCCTTTTCTAGCACTCATTAGTATTGGTGTTTTGGATTCTATTTTAAAGTTAGCTGGCACAGTTAAAACATCACCAACACTTACCTTCTCTTGAGAAGATCCTATTTTTACAACTGCATATTTACTCATGACTCAATTACTCTACTACGGCTTCAGATTCAAGTAAATCAGTATCAACTGAATTATTGGAAAATATGTCACCAATGATTAGTCCTCTACCATTACATTCTTCACATTCATCAGAAAAGCTTTCAATAAGTCCTGCTGAAACATTTTTTCTAGTCATTTCAACTAACCCTAATCTAGATATATCAAATACTTGTGTTCTAGTTTTATCCTTCGCTAATTCCTGTTTGAATTTGCTGAGCAGTTCTTGTTGTCTCTTCTGTGTTTCCATATCAATAAAATCAATAACAATTATTCCACCAATATCTCTGAGTCTTAACTGTCTTGCAATCTCTTCAGCTGCTTCAAGGTTATTTTCAAAAACAGTTTGCTCAAGACTGTCTTTACCAACAAACTTTCCTGTATTCACATCAATAACTGTTAGCGCCTCTGTTCTATCAATAATTAAATGACCACCGGATGGAAGCCATACCTTCCTATCTAGGGCTTTCTTAATTTGATCTTCGATATGATATCTTTCAAAAAGATCTAGATCATCAGAGTATTTCTCAACTATTTCATTTAGTTCAGGTGAAGTATCTGAAATATAGCTCTTTATGTCTTCAAATTTTTCATTATTTTCAATCAATAATTTTTTAAAGTTTGAGCTCAAGTGTTCTCTTATAACTTTTATTGATATATCTGGTTCTTCATGGATTAAAACTGGAGAACTACCAGAGTCTTTTGAAGAAGTCTTTTCCCATTCACTGATTAATTTATCTATATCGTTCTTAAGTGATTCTTCGCTTACTCCCTCAGCTGCAGTCCTAACAATTACACCAAATCCTTCTGGCTTAATTTTTCGTATTATTTTATCTAATCTATTGCGTTCCTCATCCGGCAATCTTCTTGATATACCTTTTGTGTTTGAATTAGGAATTAGCACTAAATATCTACCAGGAAATGAAATTTGTCCTGTTAATCTTGCACCTTTTTCACCCATTGCATCTTTTACAACTTGAACTAAAATCTCTTGTTCTTGCTTTAAAAGATTCTCTATTTTTGAATTACGCTTTGCATTAGATACATCTGCGACATACAACACACCATTTTTCTCTTCACCTATTGATACAAATGCAGCTTCCATCCCAGGAAGTATATTTTTAACCTTTCCGAGATAAATATTTCCAACAAGGGATTTTGACTTTGCCTCAGCTGTATAATATTCAACTAATGTTGCTCCTTCCAAAATTGCAATCTTAGAGGAACCGCCTTTGAAACTTATAAGCATTTGTTTTTTATCGACAAAAGGGACTGGTAAAGGAGTCTCTCTAAACCAAGTTTGACGATTAGATTTTCTGTAATCTTCTCTTTTATTTCTGGACTTTGAAGTACCAGATTTAATTTTTACTTTTTGTCCGTTATACCATTTTGTTTCGGTATTACTAAACTTATCTTCGCTCTTTCGTACTACCTTCGATTTTTTGAAAATACCAAACATTAAAACCTCCATAATTATGATGTGAAAATATACTTAAAAACTTCATAGTCAGAGAATAATACGCTTTAAATATTAAATTGTGATGTTATTTTCTATAAATATTCTGTTTGTAATCCCAAAAATTACAGCTATTGAGACCATAGATGATCCTCCTAAGCTTAACAAAGGAAAGGGTAAGCCAGTAACAGGGATTAAGCCAACGACAGTTGATATATTTATAATTATTTGAAAAGATAGTAGTGCAATAAATCCAGCAATCACAAACTTGTCAAAATCTGAGTCAGAGACTGTCAAGATTCTTCTAAGCCTACTAAATAATAAACCCCAGAGAGCAAGTAAGAATAAAATTCCAAAAAAACCAAAATTGTACGCGTATGCTGCAAAGATAAAATCTGTTGTCTCAACTGGAACAAATATTTTTTCAATATTTTCGGCTGCAAAATATTGTCCAAATAGTCCACCACTAGAAATTAGTAAACGACTTTGAGATTGAGAGAAATCAAGCTCAGCAGAAAAAAACTCATTCAAGCGGCTGATTTGGTATTGAGTGACAATGTTTATATTGTCAACTCTTGACCCTATTTCTAAAAATATAAAAAATAGAGATACTCCTGTTAATAAAAGGAGTGACATATATCGTAACTTTATATTTGATAGAAGCAACATTGATAAAAAGACAAAAGAAATAATTAAAGCAGTTCCTAAATCTGGTTGAAAGTTTATAAGAAGTACTGTTCCAAATATTAAAGCTATCAAAATTCCTTTATTTAAGTTTCTTGAAAGGTAGTTTGCAACAAAAACAACAACGATTACTTTTGCAAATTCCGATGGCTGTATGTCAATTGGACCAAGATCGAACCATCTACGTACTCCTAATCTTGGTTGTGTGAAATATAAAGAACCTAATAAACCTACAACTATAAAAAATAAAATATTGGCATAATTTTGTAGATTATCAATTGATAAATATGTCAGAAGAAAAAATACAATAATTGAGGCTACTGAAAAAACTACTTGTCTAGTCAAAATATTATCTACATCAAATTCAAGACCTTGAAAATCTGTAAGTGTATAAAGAGTAAACCATGATATAAATATAAAAAAAAGGAATATCAATAAAATAAATATGTTTGTTCCCTGAGGTCCTAAAAGAGTAATTTTTCTTGTATTCATTCGGTAATCTCTCCATATCTTACAGGAGTTAGTTCGCTGCCGATTAAATGTTGAATTATTCTTCTACTAATAGGAGCTGCGATAGCACTTCCTGAACCTCCCTCTTCTACTACGGTGACAACAACATGCTGAGGATTGCTAACAGAGTCAATACCAACAAACCATGAAGTATTATTTTTTTCTCCTGGATTTTGAGCAGTACCTGTCTTACCACCAACATCATTTGCTTTTCTGCCCATTACTTCAAATGCTGCATATGCCGTTCCATTTTTGTTAGTTACCAAATTTAAATCATTTTTTAAAAAATCAATAAATTCTTCAGATACATTGTATTTTCTTAACTTAAAGTTATCAGAAGCTTCAAGATTGAGATAAGGACTAGATGAAGTTGAGGTAAGTAATGTTTTATAGGCATTCGCTACTTGAATAGGTGTTACAGTTATAGCACCCTGACCAATAATTAAGTTCATAAGGTCACCACCCAGCCACCCCTCTGGTCTAACTAAATCAGGACGTGAGACTGTCCATTCTTCAAAAACTTCTCTATCAGGTATTATTCCATTTCTCTCAAACGGAAGATCTATATTTGTGAGTTCACCAAAACCTAGGTCTTTTGCGTAATTTTGTAAGATGGATTCATTTTGTGTACCTTCATAGGTTCTCCAGATATTTAGCGCTATATCCCAAAAATATACATTGCATGATTGTTGCATCGCTGAACTTAGATTTACTCTTCCATGACCGTCTTCTTTCCAGTCTTGATAAACTTGTTGAGAACCATCATCAAATCCAAATGATAAACTTCCCTTGCAATCGACTCTTCCTCTTCTTGAATTTAAGCCTTCTGGAAAAAGTCCTTCATTTTCTGCTAGCCAATAGGATACAACTTTAAATACCGAACCAGGTGGATAGAGGCCCTGAATAGCAAAATTATTAAATGCTTGTACACGATTAAGTTGTTCGAAATCTTGATTTGAAATTCCATCAATGAACTGATTTGGATTGAAATCTGGTAAAGATACCATGGAAACTATTGCACCTGTATTTACATCAATAACAATTGATGCACTTCTAATCACTTCATCCTTTGTATCTTCATTTTCATTTGCAAGTTCTATTCCCTGTAAAAGAGATTCTTTTACGACCTTTTGGGTTTCAATATTTAGTGATATAGATATATCATTACCTTTTTGTGGAGGTGTGAACTCTAATATTTCACTTCCCTTAAAAATAATTTCCCCTGGAATACCAGTTAATGTATTTTCGTAATATTTTTCAAGACCGTTTTTACCAACTTGTAATGAATTTTTGGTATGTGGAAATTCTTCAAAATCATCAGAGGTAGGCTTTCCAACATATCCAATTACGTGAGATGTTAAATTGTCATAATTATATTTCCTGATTGGAAAATCAAAGATTTCAAATGCATCCAACTCTAAAAGTTTCTGTCGCTCAAGTGCAGAAAAGGTAGATATATTTCCAACAATTTCAAGATTATTCCTGTTTATAAATAGTTTGTTAAAGTCATCTTGATCTAAATCAGGAAAATTATATTGTATAAACTGTTCATAAATCTCAATATTATTGTCATCAATTTTCCTTAAATTTAGAAAAAGATGAGGTTCCATAGAAGATGTCGCTAATCTTTCATTTTGGTCATCAAAAATATCTCCTCTTGGTGCTGTTATATAAAATGTATCAGTAGTTTGGTTGTCTATTGCACTTAATGCCGTATCCCTTGATAAAACTTGTAAATCAAAAAGAAAAGAAACTATGTATATAAAGAAACCAATTAAAAATAATGCAAAAAGGTTATATCTTTTGTTTAAGAACATTTTTACCTATGGTAATGTTCAAAATTCTAAATAAAAAGTAATTGACCAAAGATGAAACCAATATTTGATATAAAAACTCAGGATTTAGATATTCCAATGAATATGTAAATTTATAAATAAAGATTCCTACCGTAAATGTGGCAAGGTCCAGATATGTATTATTTTGTTGGTTTGCAACTATGAAGTTCATCAAAATCATTGTTATTAAAAATTTAGCACTTGAAAATCCTAGAATATTTGAAGAATATAGTGCGTCGTAATAAATACCAGCAACCAAAAATACAGATATGTAAAAATTAGAAAATCTTCGAGTTGAAATTACAAACATTCCAATGAAAAATGGCATTATTAAAAAATAATCAAAATTTAAAACTGTATTAATTAATAACTCAATAAACAACAAGAAAACGAAAGCAATAATTGATAGTAGGTTTCTAAGGTAAATCATTGGTCTTAACTATATAAATATCAGTAAAGGAAAAACTTATTTCTTCTATATCTATATTTGAAGATATTTTATTGTCATCAACTGTGATTTTTGCATCAGATAGAGACACGATGGGGAATCTTCCTGGCTGATCAAATATAGAAGCCGTAAATATAAAGTCAATATTTGCGGTTAATTCATTTACTGATGTTGTGTATACCGACAATTGGCTTCCATTGTTTTGTATTAAATATTCATTTCCAAACCTATCTAAACCTGGCATTGAAAAATCGACATCGTCTAAAAAAACAATTTCAGAGTGGTTTTGAAAAATTTTATCAACGAATCCGACTACAAAGCCCTCTTCATTGATAACAATGTCGTTCTTTTCAAAGTTTTTATCATAACCTCCTGATACGAGATATTTATTTTCATTATTTTTAATGAATGCTGTAGTTTTTATATAAAAATAATTTGTGGAATCAACAGATTCGATAAGATTTTTGTTAGCATCTAGTTCCTCTTTTAAGAGATCATTTTCTATTTTAAGTTTTCTTAACTCTAAAACTTCATTCTTTAGACGTATGTTTTCATTTATCAAATTATTTCTTGTTTGGAACAATTCAGTATCAAAAAATTCCAAATAATCTGGAAAATTTACGCTTGAAGGAATCAAAAAATTCATTCTTTTTGAAATAGTTGAAGATATTTCTTGGTTTGAAAAAAAGTCTAAAACCATGATAGAAAAGGAAAACAATATAAAAATAACGTAAATTATGTAATTTCTTACTCTAAGATTGCCATCTTTCATATTTAGTTAGGTTTTGGAGATGATTTGAGTACGGAATTGTAATCATTAAATCTCTCTAAACATATACCTGAACCAACAACGACTGTACTTAATGGATCTTCTGTCATATTAATTGGAATACCAAGTTCTTCTGCTATCTTCCTGTCCAATTGCTTTAAGAGTGATCCTCCCCCAGTTAACCATGCACCATATTTATCTATATCTGAAACTAACGCAGGTGGAGTTTGGGAAAGAGACATTCTTACTGCCTCAATAATATCTTGAACCACTGGACTTAGTGCATTTCTAACATCTGAGGCCTCTAATAGAACTTGTTTTGGGACACCTTTTACAATATCTCGACCCGTTACTGTAACTTGTGGCTCTTTGTCGTATTGATAAGCAGATCCGATTGCATGCTTTAGAGATTCTGCAATTCCCTCATCCACCAACATAGAATGTTCTGTTCTTAACCACTCAATGAGTCTATCGGTCATATCCTCTCCACCAACTCTTACGGAGTTAGCATTTACTATGTCACCCATTGAAATAACAGCAATTTCTGTAGTTCCTCCACCAATGTCAATTACCATATTTCCAAAAGGTTCATAAATTTGTAGACCAGCACCTATTGCAGCTGCCATTGGCTCTTCAACAGTATAAACTTCAGACGCACCTGTAGCGTGAGCAGCAGTTTCTATGGATCTTTGTTCAACGCTGGTAACACCATTTGGAACACACATAACAATTCTTGGTCTTGAATAGGACCTTCCTATTGCTCTTGTTAGTAAGGTTTTTACAAGTTCTTCGGCCATTTCGATTTCTGAAATCACTCCATCTCTTAAAGGTTTAATTAATTTTATTGAATCGGGGACTCGACCCACTAAGTTTTTTGCCTCTTCCCCAACAGTAAGGATTGAGCCATCCTCTTTATTTACAGCAATCAACGTAGGTTCATCAACCATCACTCCAACGCCTTTGACGTATATCAAAGTGTTGGCAGTTCCTAAATCAATAGCGATATCGTTGCCACCAAAAAGCGATCTTCTTAAATTAATTCCAGCCATGTATATCTAGATTAATAGACTGAATAATCAAATTAAATAGAAATTTAATTGTTAAAGAAAAGGCCTAATTCTCTCTCAGCACTCTCTTCTGAATCAGAACCATGCACTACATTTTCTTCTAGTTTGGTTGCAAAATCTGCTCTTATAGTCCCTGGGTCTGCGTCAGCTGGATTTGTGGCGCCCATTATTCTACGAACTTCACTTACAGCATTTTCTCCTTCAACTTCCATGGCTACAACTGGGCCACTTGTTATGAAGGAAACTAAATCTTGGAAGAATGGTTTATCTTTGTGTTCACCATAGTGTTGCTCAGCAAGCTCTGTAGTTATGGTCATCATTTTCATTTTTGTTATTTTAAATCCCTCTTGCTCAACGCGGTCAATTACCTGTCCAACAATATTTCTTTTTACACCATCTGGTTTTACCATAAAGAAAGTTTTCATGAATATTCCTTTTTATATTTACCAACTAAATATAAACTTCCCGTCAATATAGATGGATTCTTTGAAGTATAAAAATCACCGATAGTTGCTACCTTATAGGTAAGTCCATTTGCATTAAAATAATTCTCAAAATCTGATGTTTTAGTTTGTTCAAAGAATGAATTATTTTCAATAAGATAAATTTGATTAAATTTCTTTGTAAAAATTTTATTCATAAATTCAATAATATTTTTTCCCTTTTTCATTCCAATGTATATATCAAAATCACCTGTTGTATGGTTCTCCTCTATAAAACTAACTAATGTCTCAAAGCTTGAAGAATTATGGGCTCCGTCAATAATTTTTATAGGATTTTTTGAAACTTCTTCAAACCTCCCTGGAACTTTGGGATAGCTTTCTACAGTACTAGTTTTGTCTTCATCAAAATTTGTAATGATTGATTCAAATATTTTTAATGCTGTTCCAAAATTAAGATTCATCTTGTTTTGGCTCTCTAAATCATTCAAATATATATCTTTATCAGTTAAATCAAACCTATCATGCACGTAAGTTTTATGAACTTCATATAAATTAGGATCACCAAAAATAATACGTTTTGGATTGTCTGATATTTGGATTTTTTGATAGAAAATCTCTTCTAACGATTCACCTAACAAATCCATATGGTCGTAATTAACATTAGTAATACAGACTGTATCTACATTTAGTATCGAGGTCGTGTCATATAATCCACCAATACCTGCCTCCACAATAAAATAATCAGCTTTACTTTCTAAAAATAATTTACAACTTGTAAGAAAAAGTGTCTCGAAATATGCTAGTTCAATGTTATTTTCAGATTCAAATTGTTTTAAATCATTCATGTACAATGAAATCTTTTCATCTGAAATTATTTCATTGTTTATCTTTATTCGCTCATTTACGTCAACCAAATGAGGAGAAGTAAATAAAACAGATGAGATATCATTCTTTGTGAAAATTTCATTTAAATAAAATGCGGAGGATGTTTTGCCATTAGTACCAACAATAGATATTGACTTTTCCTTTAAAATTTGAAGTTCGTTACTTTCGAAAAAAGAAGCTAGGACTTCTAAATTTTTATTTCTTTTTCCTATTTTTGAATTTAGATATATCTTGAATTCATCAGACACTGAATTGATCCCGTGTCTGTTTTAGTAGCTCTATCTCGTTTTCAACTTCAATAACATTTTGTTTTTCTTTTTCAATTAATTCTTCTTTTGCATTTTTGATAAATTTTTCATTTTCTAATCTCGATCTAGAGACAGCTAGTGTTTTAGAGAGATCTTCAATTTTCTTGTCTAGCTTTTTAATTTCTACATCAATATCGATATAGTCTTCAGCTAGAAGATAAAATTCATAGTTTCCTGATTGAAAAACTATTTGTTTTTTATCTTTATCCTCTGGTGAATTAAGATTTAATTCTACATTGCCAATGTTTTCAAGCTGTTTTGTAAACCAAGGACCAACATCTTTACTTGAATTAAGTTTTAATATTTCTTTATTTTTTAATTGATAGGTAGCTTTGAAATTTCTTATTTGAGAAATAACTTCTTTCAAATTTTCAACGTCGTTAACCTCAGGGTTCAACTCTTTGCCTTCAACTTCAGGCCAAGTGTTGTTTATTAAAAGATCATCTTCAAAGGTTGACCAAATTTCTTCAGTTATGTGAGGCATTGCAGGATTCAATATTTTTATGCTTTTTAAAAATGTAGTTCTAAGTACAAACATAGTCTCATCTTTTGTTTTCTCATCATCAATTAGGTTTTTGGAAAACTCAAAATACCAATCAAACAAATCTGACCAGACAAAATTGTAAATTAGCTTATATGCATCTGATATTTTATATTTTTCAAATAATTCATTAAATTCAGCTAGGACTTCATCAAATCTAGAGGCAATCCATACGTTTTCGGGACAAGTTATTTCTTTAATTTCATCAGTTCTTTTTTCTTCTGGGGAGTACAAGTGAACAAACTTTGCAGCATTCCATAGTTTGTTTCCAAATTTCTTTGCAGCAATTGTCCACTCTTCGTCAAAAGGAACATCTTGTCCTGGAGCTGCTTTCTCTATTAATGAGAAGCGCAATGCATCTGCACCATGTTTTTCAGATAGCTCCAATGGATCAATTGTATTTTTTAAACTCTTAGACATTTTTCTACCTTTAGAATCTCTTACCAGCCCATGAATCAATATATCCTTGAATGGGACATCGTCATTAAAATTCAGACCCATCATTATCATTCTGGCTACCCAAAAGAAGATTATGTCAAAACCTGTTACTAATAATGAGGTTGGATAGTATTTCTTTAAATCCGTACTTTCCTCAGGCCAACCTAGAGTGGAGAATGGCCATAATGCTGATGAAAACCAAGTATCCAAAACATCTTTATCTTGCGATAGTTTCAAGTCATCTGAGAGTTTATATTTTTCTCTAACCTCTGATTCAGTCGTAGCTACATAGATGTTTCCATCCTCGTCATACCATGCCGGAATCTGATGACCCCACCAAATTTGTCTAGAAATACACCAATCTTGTATGTTGTACATCCACTCAAAATAAGTTTTCTCCCAATTTTTTGGAATAAACTTCATATTTTCATTCTCAACTTCAGCGATACCTCTATCAGCCAATTCTTTTGTCTTTACAAACCATTGGTCTGTGATCATTGGTTCAAGTATGCTTTTTGACCTATCTCCTTTTGGTAATTGGATTACGTGATCATCAGCGGAGACAAGGAAGCCTAATTCAGATAACTCATTCACTATCTGGTCTCTTGCTTCAAATCTGTCTAAATTTTTATAATTTTCTGGCATAAAATCATCGTCAGACATTGTTCCATCTAACTTCATGCAAGATATGACTTCTAGATCATGTTTCAAGCCGATCTCATAATCATTAAAATCATGTGCAGGTGTTATCTTTACACATCCAGAACCAAATTCTTTATCTACATACTCATCGGCGATAATTGGAACCTCTCTATTTACGATTGGGATAATTGCTGTTTTTCCTATAAAGCTCTTATATCTTTCATCATCAGGGTTAACTGCAACGGCTGTATCAGCAAGAATAGTCTCTGGTCTGGTAGTAGCGATTGTAATAAATTCATCACCACATTTATATTTAACACTCCAGAGTTTGCCTGTTTGCTCCTCAAGATTGACCTCAAGGTCTGAGACTGCAGACATAAGTTTTGTATCCCAATTAACCATTCTTGAACCTTTATAAATAAATCCAGAGTCATATAGCGTTACAAAAACTTGTCTAACAGCTGCTGATAACCCTTCATCCATTGTGAATCTCTCCCTTGACCAATCACAACTCATACCTAGTTTCTTCATTTGCCCTGATATGTTTTCACCTGATTTTTCTTTCCACTCCCATACTTTTGAAATGAAATTCTCACGACCAACATCTTCTTTTGAAAGACCTTTTTCAGATAATTCATTTTCGACAAGTAGTTGTGTAATAATCCCTGCATGATCAGTTCCTGGAACCCACAATGTTTCAAATCCCTGAAGTCTTTTTATACGTACAATTACATCAATTATTGAATGTTCTAACGCATGGCCCATGTGTAATGATCCAGTTACATTTGGAGGTGGTATTACAATCGAAAATTGTTTATCAGATTCAACTGGTTTGAATTGATTTTTTAATTCCCACTCTGATTGCCATTTTTGTTCAATACTTAATGGCTCATATGAATCTTCAAGCATAGACTCAGGCTGGTTTAGAGTCTTTTTTGTCTTTGCTTTGTTTTAGAACCATCTTTGGTTGAATGTCATCAACAACATTTTCTTTATCAATAATGATTTTTTCAATATCTTTTCTTGATGGTGCTTCAAACATTTCATCAAGTAGTAATTTTTCAATTATTGATCTTAGCCCTCTAGCTCCAGTTTTTCTTTCAAGAGCAAGCTCTGCCATCGCCTCAAGAGCACCATCGGTAAACGTAAGTTCTACATCGTCCAACTCAAAGATTTTTTTGAATTGTTTGGTAATTGCATTTTTTGGTTCTACAAGTATTTTGATTAATGCTTCTTTATCTAATTCATTAACACTTGTTACAACTGGAAGTCTTCCAATAAACTCTGGTATCAAACCATATCTTCTTAAATCTTTTGGCTCAACATTATCGAAAATTGTACTTTCATTGACCTTATCTTTATTGTTCAAGTTTGTGTTAAACCCTATAGAGTTGTCTCCAAGCCTTTTTCCAATTATCTGATCAAGTCCATCAAATGCTCCACCGACAATGAATAAGATATTTGTTGTATCAATTTGTAAATATTCTTGTTGAGGATGTTTTCTACCCCCTTGAGGAGGTACTTGTGCAGTGGTGCCTTCTAGAATTTTAAGTAAAGCTTGTTGTACGCCTTCTCCAGACACATCTCTTGTAATTGAAGGATTATCTGATTTTCTCGTGATTTTGTCTATTTCATCAATGTAGATTATCCCTTTTTCTGCCTTTTTAATATCAAAGTCTGCAGCTTGAATCAAAGTTAATAAGATGTTTTCAACGTCTTCACCAACATAACCAGCTTCAGTCAGCGTTGTAGCATCTGCGATTGCAAAAGGTACTTGAAGTATCTTTGCCAAAGTTTGGGCTAAAAGTGTCTTACCGCTTCCGGTAGGGCCAAGTATCAGTACATTAGATTTTTGGATTTCAAGATCATCATTCTTTTCATCATCTTTATAAATTCTCTTATAGTGGTTATAGACTGCAACAGATAAAGTTTTTTTAGCTTCAGATTGACCAATAACAAATTCATTTAAGGCATGGTTGATTTCTTTCGGTAGAGGTAAATGTGTCTCGCTTGTAGCTTCAAGGGTTTCGACTTTTTCTTCTTCAATAATTTCGACACAAAGCTCAATACACTCGTCACAAATGTAAACGCCTGGTCCGGCGATGAGTTTAATTACTTGTTTCTGTGATTTACCACAAAAACTACACTTTAACGGATCAGTTGATGATTCTTTACTAGCCATAACCTTACCCTGTTGTTATTTTTTGTCTGCTAACTCCCTTTGAGTTAGTACTTCATCTACTATACCGTATTCCAACGCTTCTTGCGCAGTCATCCAGAAATCTCTATCGGTATCAACAGCGATTTGTTCTATGTCTTTTTTGGTAAAATCTGCCAAAAGTCCATTTATTTGGTTTCTCATGTCTGTTATCAACTTTGCTTGGATTTCGATGTCTTTTGAGGTGCCTTCTGCCCCACCAGCTGGTTGATGTAACATAATTCTTGCATGTGGAAGTGAGTATCTTTTACCTGGGGTTCCACCAGCTAAAATCACAGCACCTGCTGAAGCAGCAAGTCCCATACAAACAGTTGCAACATCTGGCTTGATGTATTTCATTGTGTCATAGATTGCAAATAATGATGTTATAGATCCTCCTGGAGAATTGATATATACGTAGATGTCCTTCTCTGGATCTTCTGACTCTAAATGTAAAAGCTGTGCCATTATTAGATTTGCTACTCCATCATCAATAGGAGTGCCAAGAAATATAATTCTATCTTTTAAAAGCCTTGAATAAATATCGAAAGCTCTCTCGCCTCTATTTGTATTCTCAATAACTGTAGGTACAACATAATTTGAAGGCTCTTTTTTCATGTTATTCTTCCTCTCTTGTATCTGTATCTTGATTGTACACATCTTGAAGATATACTTTTTCACCATTTTTGTCTATTGACGATCCTGACTTCAAAACATGAATCATTGCCTTATTTCTAAGGGATTCTGCCTCAAGATTAAGTCTGTGGGTGGTGTTTTCAACGTCGTCTTCGTTATCATGTGATTTCATATGTTCATCAATTACGGCGTTATCTTCATCTTCAAGCTTGATGTCTAAATCCTCAATAACTTTATCTAGTATGACGACCATGGTTAAGTTTCTTGTAGCTTGTTTATTTAAGTCTTCACGTAAAGTTTCCTCCGTAAGTCCAGTGACCTGAAAATAATCCTCTAACTTTATATTATTTTGTGCCAACTCGTTAATGAAGTTTTGAAGAATACTATCCATTTCTGCAACCACTAACTGTTCTGGTAAGTCAATTTTTGCTTCTTCAATGAGCTTGTTTGTTAATTCTGCTTGATACTGAGAAGCTACTTGTCTTTTCTTAATCATCTCAATATTTTTCTCTAACTCTTCTTTTAGATTTTTAATATCATCAAACTCAGTAGTTTCTGAAACCCATTCATCTGTCAGGTCTGGAAGTATTTTTTCTCTTACTTCTTTTACGAGAACTGTAACCTCAACATTCTCCTCCCCTAGTTGTGGAAGATTTTCATTAAATTTTACGATTGCACCAGGAGATACTGCCTCCAATTTTGAATCAAGTTGAGCAGTCAAAGTGTTGGATCCAACTTCATAAAGATAATCTTGAAAGTTAAAATCTTTCAGATCATTGTTATTCTTTTTTGCAGAGATATTCACTAACGCATAATCGCCTGATTGAACTGGTCTTTCAACTTTTGAAACTTCCGCAAACTGGGTTCTTACCCTGTCTATCTGATCGTCAAGTTCTTCTTCTGTTGGTTTTATAGACTCCACTTCAACTTCTTGTTCTAGTTTTGGAAGTTTAGATAATTTAGGCCAGAGAGTAATCAGAACATCAATTTCAAAGTTTTTTTCTTTCTTTTCAATTTTCTTAATTACTGGTCTTGTTGCTGGATTTATTTCTTCATCTTTTAGGATTGAAAACAATTTTTCTGGTAAGAATAGTTCTATTGCTTCTTCATTTATGGCATCTTCACCAACTTCTCTCGTGACGATATTTGGTGGTATTTTTCCGGGTCTAAAACCTTTTATTTTTAAATTCTTAGAAATTCTCTTTATTGCCTCGTCTTTATATTCTTCGAGGTCTTTATTGTCTACTTTTAGATCAAGTTCTTTCTCAAAATCACTCGTATTTTTTATTTTATATTTCAATTGTTCTCCTAAATAAGGTGGGTGACCGACGGGATTCGAACCCGCGACCTCCTGGACCACAACCAGGCGCTCTAACCAAACTGAGCTACGATCACCACGGCGCTCTCGATAGGACTCGAACCTATAACCTACAGATTAGAAGTCTGTTGCTCTATCCATTTGAGCTACGAGAGCCTCTTGAGCGGGTGAAGGGAATCGAACCCTCATAGCCAGCTTGGAAGGCTGGAGCTTTGCCATTAAGCTACACCCGCGCTAGTCGGGCTGGTGAGATTCGAACTCACGACCTCCTGCTCCCAAAGCAGGCGCTCTAGCCAAGCTGAGCCACAGCCCGCACGTCTAATTATTGTTCCATGATAACGCTTTTATGGAAACAATAAATCAAAAAATTTATAGTTAAGTAATATGAGTTAAGTTAATCTGTAAAAAGGGTCGCTAGCTCAATTGGCAGAGCAACGGACTCTTAATCCGCAGGTTCGGGGTTCAAGTCCCCGGCGACCCACGCGACATTTAGCGGATGTGGCGGAACTGGTAGACGCGCTAGATTTAGGATCTAGTGAGCTTTGCTCGTGGAGGTTCGAGTCCTCTCATCCGCACAAAATTAAGAGATTGCTACAACAAGTTCAGTTGACGAAGCAGTAGCTAGAAGCTTTCCATTCATATCACGAAGTTCACCCGTTAAGAAAATTACTTTTCTTCCTAATTTATCAATCTTCCCCCGAGCTACGATTTCACCAGTGTCGGCACTTATCTGGCTTAAATAATTTACTTTTATATCAGTTGTTAATGCAATAAAACCCTTATCTAAATTACATTGGGCAGAAATACTATTACAAGAATCTAGAAGTGTAGCTGCTAATCCTCCATGAACGCTACCAATTGGGTTGTAATGAAACTCTTCGGGTACGCAGTAAAATGACGCCTGCCCTTTTTCATCGATTTCAATCTTGCTAAAACCCATTAATGAACCAATTCCAAAAGAATCTGGTTTTAATTCAGTGAATAATTTTCGTCTATCTTCTTTGTCTAGGTTAAGAAGTTTTTCTGCGATATCTAAAGGTGGATCCCAGGAATGTGTTCTCTCATTCATCGCTTGATTCAGATGATCTTGTTTGTAACTCAGAAACTATATCCGCATTTGCCAATGTGGTTACATCTCCTAGTTTTCTTTCTTCAGAAATATCTTTCAACAATCTTCTCATAATTTTTCCGCTTCTTGTTTTTGGAAGATCGTTTGTAATGACAATACTTTTAGGTTTAGCAATCGGACCAATTTTATCGCTCACATGTTGTCTAAGAGTGGATATAAGATCTTCATTGCCCTCAAAACCACCGATTAATGTTACGAATGCAGCAATAGCTTCTCCAGAAATCTCATCAGCTCTACCTATTACTGCTGCCTCAGCAACCGATTCATGTGCAACAAGTGCGCTTTCTACTTCAGCAGTTGAAATTCTATGTCCAGATATATTCATCACGTCATCAACTCTTCCGAGAAGCCAGAAATATCCATCATCATCATATTTTGCTCCATCTCCTGCAAAATACATACCATCATACTTTGACCAATAGGTGTCAATATATCTTTTCTCATCTCCAAACACTGTTCTAAGCATTGATGGCCAAGGTGTTTTGATTGCTAAATATCCACCCTCACCTTTTGAGACTTCGTTCCCATTTTCATCAACAACAACTGCATCTATGCCTGGCATTGGACCACATGCTGACCCTGGTTTAGTACTCGTAATGCCTGGCAGGGGTGTAATCATTATTGAACCAGTCTCTGTCTGCCACCATGTATCTACAATTGCACAGGATTCATTTCCTATGTTTTCGTGGTACCACATCCAGGCTTCTGGGTTAATTGGCTCCCCAACAGTACCCAACAATCTGAGTGACGTTAAGTCATGTGCTTGGGGATGTTCGACTCCCCACTTCATGAAAGCTCTAATTGCAGTTGGGGCAGTGTAAAATATATTTACTTTATATTTTTCAACTATGCTCCAAAGTCTTTTTTCATCTGGTGCGTTTGGTGCACCCTCATACATAACGCTTGTTGTTTTGTTTGCTAAAGGTCCGTACACAATATAACTATGACCTGTTACCCAACCACAGTCTGCGGCACACCAATAGATATCATCTTCTTTTACATCAAATACTGCAGAATGTGTTGTAGTAACACCAGTAAGATATCCAGCCTGTGTGTGGACGATTCCTTTTGGCTTAGCTGTTGTACCTGATGTATAGAGGATATATAACATATCCTCTGCATTCATTACTTCTGGTTCACAATCAGCTTCCTGCTTATCTACAAGTTCGCTATACCAATAATCTCTGCCATCAACCATGGTTACTTCATTCTCAGTTCGCTTTACAACTATTACGCTCTCTATGTGATCGGTAAGCTTTAGGGAGTCATCCACATTCTGTTTTAGAGGAACTATGTCTCCCCTTCTCCATGCACCATCTGCTGTAATTACAACTTTTGCTTCGGCATCATTAATTCTGTCAGCTAGAGCTTCTGCAGAAAAACCTCCAAACACCACACACCAAGCTCTTTGAGGCCGTTTGAAAGCTTACAGACCCTCTCATAAAGATCTTGATAGGTTATTTCTTGAGAGTCTCCTGGTTCTCCCTCCCAGTAGAAAGCAATTCTGTCTCCATCAGTTTCTAAATGTCGGTCAAGACAATTGTATGCGAGGTTGAGTTCTCCATCCTTAAACCATTTATAGAAAGGTGCATCTGAGTCGTCCAAGATCTCTTTGGGTTCTTTGTACCAGGTGATTCTCTCTAAAGCTTGTTTCTGCCAGTAAGCCAGTCTGTCTTCATTGGCTAGGTCAAACCATTCTTGTGTAGCGTTTGCATTCTCTACAATGCTCGATGGAGGGTCAAAAGTTCTATCTTCTCCAAGTAAATTTTCAATTTTTTCAGACATTTTTTAATTACCTAACGTAATTATAAAAATTTTATGATGAACTTTCCATAAAATAATAATTAAAGCCATCACATAAAGCATTCCAAGATGCATTAATTATATTTTCGTGAACACCAATAGTGCTCCAATTTATCTCGCCATCTGTAAATTCAACAAGGACTCTTGTTTTTGCCTCAGTTCCATCTGAAGAGTCAATGATTCTCACTTTATAGTCAGTTAATTTAATCTTATCTACATCCGGATAGTTCTTGTTCAAGGCAGATTTCAAAGCTTTATTTAAAGCATCGACAGGGCCAACTCCCTCTCCTGTTGTTACGAATCTTTCTTCATTTACAGATATTTTACAAACAGCTTCTGAAACAACGTTTTCAGAGTTTCTTCTTTCTGAATACACTCTGAAGCTTTCAAAATCAAAGAAAGATGGCACTTCTCCTTTGATTTTTTTCATTAATAAATATAGAGAACCATCAGCAGCCTCAAACTGAAACCCTTGATATTCAAGATCTTGTACTTGCTCAATAAGATTTTTTGCATCATCGTTTGTAAGTTCTATTCCAAATTCTTTCGCTTTAGTAATTACACTTGCTCTTCCAGCTAACTCAGAGACAGTAGTTCTTGTATAGTTTCCTACCTGACTTGCGTTTATGTGCTCATAGAGAGTATTGTCTTTTGACATACCAGAAGCATGAAGTCCTGCCTTATGTGTGAAGGCAGATGAACCAACATAAGGATGTCTTGAGTCAATAGCGATATTTACTAATTCCGCAATGTGATTTGCTATAGGAGTTAGTTTTTCAAGTGACTCTTCAGGCACTGTCTCAAAGTCCATTTTTAAAGAGAGATTAGGAATAAGAGTACAAAGATCTGCATTACCAGTACGCTCGCCATAACCATTCATAGTCCCTTGAACATGTTCCACACCAAGGTTTACTGCAGCCAGAGAGTTTGTAACTGCACAACCATTGTCATTTTGAAAGTGAACGCCAAATGATTGATCGGGGTACTTTTCTACAATTGGCGTTAAAAGATCCGTGACCTCATGTGGAAGTGTTCCTCCGTTGGTGTCACAAAATATAAAACAATCAACGCCCTCTTTTACTACTGCATCTAAAATTTTCAAAGTAGTATCTGAATCCTCTTTCAAACCATCAAAGAAATGTTCTGCATCAAAAAATACTTTTCGTCCATTATCTTTTAGATATTTAACGGTGTCTGTAGCCATTAGAATCGCACTGTCTACATCAGTCTCCAAAGCCTTTGTAATGTGGAGATTGGATGATTTACCTACAATACAGACATACTCTGTTTCAGAATCAATAAGTGCCTGTACTTGTGGATCGTCTTCAACTTTTACATTTAATTTTCTTGTAGAACCAAAACTAACTAACTTAGCATTCTCAAGCTTTAAATCTTTTTTTGCTTTATCAAAAAACTCTTTTTCCTTAGGTGATGCTCCAGGCCATCCACCTTCAATATAATCAACACCCAACTCGTCGATTAACTTAGCAATAGCTAATTTATCCTTTACTGATGGGGAGATTCCCTCCTGTTGAAACCCATCTCTAAGTGTCGTATCAAATATGTCTATCTTCATTCGTCTTCTTCCAAAAAAAAACCCCTGCAACGCAAGGGTAACAACGATAAGTTCGTTGTTCTTAAATAATAATTATGAAATTAATCATGAATTCATAATAGTTTCGATAATTTGCTTGTCTACAAAAAATATATTTATTCTTTAAATGTCTCACTCAATAACGTGAACATTTTCTCTGTTGCGATTTTCCTGTGACTGATCTTTGTCTTCTCCTCAAAACTTAGCTCAGCAAGAGTTTTACCATTTACTTCAAAAACTGGATCATAGCCAAATCCATTATCTCCTCTTGGTGATGTCGTAATGGTACCTGGTAGAATTCCCTCAGTATCTAGACGATTGTTCCCATCAAAAAAATACAACACTGTTTGAAAAAAGGCATTTCTATTATCTTCATTTTCCAAATTATTAAGCAGTTTTTGAATATTGTCTTGGGCTGTTGCAGTTTCACCTGCATATCTTGCTGTTTTTACTCCAGGCTCATTATTTAGAGCCTCTACAAATAATCCTGAGTCATCTGAGATAACAGGGACATTATGTTTTTCAAAAATCTCTTCTGATTTTTTCTGAGCATTACCAATGATCGTATCTCTATCCTCGACAACATCTTCCAAACTATCATCGAAAATAATTTCAAAATCTGAATCTGAAAAGATTTCTTTAATTTCTTCGAATTTGTTTTTATTTTTACTGGCAAATAAAATTTTCATACATTTTTCTGTACGTCGAAAACTTTATTTACCTCATCTTTAGTCATCTCAAAAAGCTTGTCTAAGTCTTCCTTTGAGAATGGTTTCTGTTCAGCAGTTCCTTGAATTTCAAGGATTTCGAATTTGTCATTGAGAACCAAGTTTAAATCTACTTCAGCGCTTGAATCCTTCTCATAATCCAGATCTGCAATAAATTCTCCATCAACAATTCCTACTGACAAAGCTGCAATCTGGTTCGTTAGTGGATTCTGTACTAATTTCTTTTGTTCAACAAGATTATTGAATGTTTCATTAAGAGCGATCCAAGCACCATTAATTGAGGCCGTTCTTGTACCTCCATCAGCATCTAATACGTCACAATCAACGGTTACTAAATAACCATTGAGTATTGCTAGGTCACAAACTGATCGGAGTGACCTACCTATTAATCTTGAGATTTCTTTTGATCTTCCACCTTCGAATGATTTCCTTGATATTCTCTGATCTGAAGATCCAGGCAACATATTGTATTCTGCTGTTAACCAACCCTTATCTGAGTTTTCAAGCCATCTTGGGACCTTATCAGCAATGGAAACAGTAATCAAAACTTTCGTGTTTCCAGACTCATAGAGCACTGAAGTGTTTTCTGAATTAATAAAATCTTTGGTTACTTTTATATCTCGCATAAATCTATTTCTTAAGGTGATAGTCTAGTTATTTCCCATGAATTATCATTTTTAACATAAATAAAGCGATCATGGGTTCTGCTTCTTCTACCCTGCCAAAACTCCCAGAAACTAATATCAATTGCATAGCCACCCCAATTGTCTGGTCTTGGAATATCTTTTCCTTCAAATTCTATTTCCAACTCTTTAATCCTGTCTTCAACCGTTTCTCTTCCTTCAATTTCAGTGCTTTGACTTGATGCAATAGCACTTAGTTGTGCTCCCCTCGGTCTTGAAGCAAAGTAGTTATCAGATACCTCATCGGATGTTTTAGAAACTACGCCCTCAAGTCGAATTTGGCGATGTAACTCAGGCCAAAAGAATAATCCTGAAATATTTGGATTGTTTTCCATTTCCCGACCCTTGCTACTTTCATAATCTGAGTAGAAAACAAGTTTGTTGTCGACAATATCCTTAAATAGTACGTACCTTGATCTTGGTGTTCCCTCTTCGCTGATAGTAGATATCGCCATTGCATTTGCTTCATTAACCTCTGCGTCAATAGCAATTTGAAACCATACATTAAATTGCTCTAAAGGATTAGTATCTAGATCTTCGATATTTAGTGGCTTGTCTTCGTACTCAACCCTAATTTTTTTAACTTTGTCAGATATACTGTCCATTTATTTTGATTTGATATAGTTCAATGCAGAACCAGCAAAAAACCAAGCAATCTGATCCTCAGATAGAGAATGATTTGCTTTGATTGTCTCTGTTTCACCATTTTCTTTTTCGAGGATAATCTCAACGGGTGTGTCAACTGCAATGTCTTTCAGACTACCGATAGTCATTTTGTCGAACTGTTCAATCTTTTCATAATCGTTTTTGTCTTCAAAGACTAGAGGTAAAATACCTTGCTTCTTTAAGTTTGCTTCATGTATTCGTGCAAAACTTTTTACCAACACGACCTTACAGCCTCTAAATCTCGGCTCCATTGCTGCGTGCTCTCTTGATGAGCCCTCACCATAGTTTTCATCCCCAACAGCTACCCAGCTAACATTCTCCTCACTGTAATTCTTTGCTATGTTTGGCAATGTATCGACTTCCTTTGTGAGTATGTTTACACCATCACCTGCTTTTTCAGCAAATGCATTATTGACTCCATTGAACAAGTTTTGTGAAATATTTTCAAGATGACCTCGGAACTGTAACCATTTACCAGCAGGAGAAATATGGTCAGTTGTACATTTTCCTTCTGCCTTCATTAAGACGCTCATTGAAACATAGTCTTCTTCATTAGGTGGAAGAAATGGGGTAAGTTTTTGAAGTCTATTTGATTCTGGATCAATTATTACTTCAACATCATCACCTGGTGTTGGTTGAATAAATCCCTCGAGTGTTTCTTCAAAGCCTTTATCAGGTAATTCATCTGCAACAGGTGGATTGAGTAAAATTTCTTCTCCATCTTGAGTAGTAAGAGTGTCGCTTAAGAAGTTGAAATCTAATGTTCCGCCAAGTGCTAAACCTATAACTGATTCAGGTGAACCAATAAATGATAATGTCTCTGCATTTCCATCATTTCTAGCAGGAAAGTTTCTATTAAATGATGAGACGATTGAGTTACTCTCCCCTTCTTTGATGTCATCTCTTTTCCATTGACCGATACAAGGACCACATGCATTCGCAAGAACAGTAGCTCCAATCGATTCTAAATCCTTTAAATATCCATCCCGTTCTATTGTTGCTCTGGTTTGTTCTGAGCCAGGAGTAACCATCAATGGTACTTTTGCCTTAAGACCATGCTTTGCAGCTTCTCTAGCAATAAAAGCAGCTCTACCAATGTCCTCATATGATGAATTCGTACAAGATCCAATCAATGCACTTGAGATTTTTACAGGATACTCATTGTCGTTTGCATCCTTTTTTAATCCAGAAATTGGTCTAGCTAAATCTGGTGTGTGTGGTCCAACAATATGAGGCTCTAGTTCATCTAAATTAATCTCTATAACTTGATTGAAAAATTCTTCTGGGTTTTCTAATACTTCATCATCAGCAGTGAGTAAATCCATTCTCGAATCTGCTAATTCAGCTATTTCATCTCTGCCGGTAGCCTTTAGATAAGCACTTCCCTTTTCATCATATGGAAATATTGAGCATGTTGCACCAATCTCTGCACCCATATTTGTTATAGTTGCTTTTCCAGTGGTTGAAATAGTTTTCGTACCCTCTCCAAAGTATTCAACTATTGCATTCGTTGCACCTTTAACCGTCAAGATTTCTGCAACTTTTAAAATAATGTCTTTAGGAGATGACCAGCCGCTCAAAGAACCAGTTAGCTTCACTCCAATCAAGCTAGGTATTTTTGTATTGAAAGGCATACCAGCCATTACATCAACTGCATCTGCACCTCCAACACCAATTGCAATCATGGATAGACCTCCAGCGTTTGGAGTATGACTATCCGTACCGATCATCATTCCTCCTGGAAATGCATATTGTTCTAAAACTACTTGATGGATGATTCCAGCCCCTGGTCCCCAAAAGCCTATTTCATATTTTTCCGAAGCAGTTCTACTCTGTCAGGTGCAAAGTCTCCGTAGTCTTCTCCTTTATTTAGAGAAACAGAGTTGATATCTGTTGCATGTCCAAAGAGAAGTTTTTCAGCCAGAGTGAGAGGAGCATTTTTTCTCTCTCTTAATTTCTTAATATTCTCAGTTAGATTCTCATAAACTGAAGAAACTAAACTTGCTGGTGTTACTGATAAATCCATCGTTTTAATTATATTCTCATATAGTTCTTACTAAAACCTTATCTGTACTCCGGACAAGTGGTTTGATAATCACAATTTGAGCACCAATCACCAACATTAAATGAGGGTGATAGTGAATCATTAGGGTTCCAATTAGCAATTCTCTGGGCTTTATCCTCGAATTTTTTAATGATTGAATCAAACTCACTTTCTCCAAATTTTCTTTTCTTAAGTTTTCCACCATCTTTATTTGTATATATATGAAAAACGTAGACCTCGTCCTCTTTGAGTAATAATTTTGCACCTAGTGCATATAATTCAGCCTCTGTAAGGTCATCATTGCTTTCTTGTCCTGTTTTGAGTTCAATAACAAGACCTTTTCCTTTGTACCTTCCAACAAGATCAGCCTGGCCCATGAATGTTACTGCGACTTTATCCTCTCTTAACTCCATTTTTGAATTTGAGACTATTCCATCTTTTAATATCGAAAATTTTCCTCTTCATCTACGAGGAGTTTTTTCAATCTCTCAATTTCTTTATCTCCAAAGATGTCTTTATTTTTTTCAAGCATCTTTTGTGAATATGAGTGAAATTTTTGGCCAAGTTCAGCTTCAAATGATTCGTTTTCAATATCTTTTGGTATGGCAAATTGTGCTCTCCAAGACGTCCATCGCTCACATGTCTCAAGATTGAGCAAGTTTGATTTACTAATTAAAATCCCCCTATTATTTGACTTTACTTCTTGTCCATCTACTACAGGATATTGACCACACCTTGATGGTCTAGAACACATATAACAATGAAGTCCAGGAGTTGCTTGTTTTTTATTTGTTTCAAATTCTTGAATAATATTGAAATAGTTATCAATAATTTCTTTTGAATTTTCTGGTTCCTTAATCTCATCAAAGTCATCGTGAATGAGTTGAGCTGTTAGGAATGTTTCCCCCTCTAGTTTGGTTTCTGCGACAATAGCTCTATCTATGTCCTCAATATCAGTTACTCCTGCTTTGAGTTTGATATATTCAGTATTGTCTTCATCTTCAAGTTGATACTGAAATGACGTATACATACCCTTTTCTTCACCATCAATTTCTTTGATGATTTCTTGTCTGTAAAAATCTATATTGACCTGAGGTAATGGTTTGGGAACCAAACTTCTAAATCGCTCAAAGTAGCCAGTCAGAAATGGCATTATGAACACCGCTCCATCGATCTAAACGAGAATTTGGGGTTAAGGTTTTTGGACCAATAGATTGATGGCATTCAGATATTTTTTTAACATCGTATGTTTTGTAAAATTTAATGCCCTGATTCATACTCTTAAGATAATTGAAAATTTAATAAGTTCGTGTATTTATTTATTTTTGCATTTCGATATATTTTCCCCATCCCTTCTGTTTTGCATTACAAGCCAAATAAGGATCGTTTTTATATGATTCAATTAACTCTTCATCCAAATTGAAGTAATCTAATGCCCAGCTTTCAAAACTTTTTCCCTTATAGTTACTAGCTTCAGGATGATATAGGAGTCGTAATTGCATTAAATCAAGACCATTAAAATACGTTGTTTCATCTGCAAAGTCTGAATAAGACATTACTGAATCAATACATAAATTATGATTTAGTCAAAGGGCATGTCCAAGTTCATGTATAATTACATGAGAGCGCCAGTCTTTATTTCTTATTGATGCGTCAACCCAAATATAGACATGAAAACCATGATATAAACCAGCTGCATATCCCTTGCATCCATTAAATCTTTCAGAAACGAGATCATTACAAGGTGCTATGTGTATTGGTAATGTAACATCATTGCCATCATCAGAAATTGTTATCTTTAAATTAGGTGCAACGATCTGTAATGTTTCTAACACGTTTGATACAGTTAAAAAATCATGTTTTGTCACATCACCAAATAAACCTATGACAATCTCTTTTTTTAATTCTGGATAATAGGTTGGATAATATATCCAAATATCTTTATCATCTTGATCTGAATATCGAGTTGATTTATTTAAGAGGACTAATGCTGCTTCATGTACCTTAGGAAGAGTCTCATTTAAAAATCTTTTTTTGTTATTTATCACATAGTTTTTGATATATTCATCTTCTCCTATAACAAATACAT